>Ga0315282_10006946_pt1 | contig 18754 bp, 20 predicted proteins | sample YL17G07_20_MG_FD_203693 | JGI IMG/M metagenome (GOLD analysis project Ga0315282, IMG submission 203693) | Sediment microbial communities from Yellowstone Lake, YNP, Wyoming, USA - YL17G07_20 | ecosystem: Environmental > Aquatic > Freshwater > Lake > Sediment | place: USA: Wyoming | collected...
GAAGCGATCTCACGCCGCGACGGGCGCAGAAGCGATCTCACGCCGCGACGAGCGCAGAGGAGCTCAGTAGATGTAGATGTACGGACGGGTGTGGGCGAAGCGGTAGCGCGTCGAGCTGGTACCGAGCTTCCAGTAGACGTGGTAGTGGTCGGTCGTGTGCGCGTCGATCACCTTCTGCCCGCTGGCGTTGGTGCCGACGAGCTCGGCGACATGGTCCCATCGCCCATCGCCTGTCCAGTCGTAGTAGATGAAGTCGCCCTTGCCGACGTTGCTGATCGAGGTGGCTGCGTCGGTGTAGCGCCCGCTCCAGAAGCCCGTCTGGGCGACGCAGTTGACCCAGCTGCTGCTCCAGCTGTCGTCGGACGGCGAGGAGGTGCCGTTCTTCTGGTACCACCAGCCGGTGGTGCTGGAGCCGGTGACCTTGGGATAGCCGCCGGCGAACATCGTCTGCGAGCCGAAATTGGCGCAGTCGGCCGAGAAGGCGACGTAGGTCGGGTTGTAGGTGAGGGCGTAGGCGTCGGCGTAGGCTTTGGCCTTGTCGCGATCGAAGTAGATCACGTCGCGGTAGCCCAGCCGAGAGCCGGTCGAGCCGGCGATCGAACGGGTGGCGGAACCGACGGCAGAGAGAGCGTTCTGCTGCGTCTCGACAAGAGCCGGCTGGAGTGTGACCGAGCGCTGCGATGACCTGCGCTCGAGCTGGGCCGCAGCCGCGGCGACCCGGGTCGCCGGAGCGCCGGCGGCCTCGAGGTAGCGCGGAGTCAGGTCGTCGGCGTAGTCGTCGGACTGCACGAGCCAGCGGCCATCGCGCAGGACGAGGACGAGCGTGTGCTCGGTCGCGGAGCCCTCGGTGTCGCTGCGGCCTTTGGCGTCGGACCAAGTCACCGTGGTCAGCGCTCTCGCCGCGACCGTGGCGGTGGTGCCTGTCGTGTCGAGGGCTATGTCGGTGACCGTGACCCGGCACTCGACGCCGGTGATAGTGTGGCCGAGGCCGGCCTGGCTGCGACGCATGCCTTTGGCGATGAGCAACTCGCGCTCACCCTGCTGGGAGCCCGGGGCGACCAGGTCGAGGACCGCCGCGGCGGGCGCGCCGGGCACGGCGGCGGCGGCGCGGGCCCGCAGGTAGGCGGCGGCCGCGTCGGCGGGCGTGCCCGCCGACGCGGCCGCCCGGGCCGGCGTGACGGCGAGCAGCGCCATCATTGTGAGCAGCGGCAGCAGGACCGCCGCCCTGAGCAGGGAGGTGTGCAGCATGGGGGACCCCTTTCGGTAGGGTTACGGGCTCGTGTGGACGGCTGAGACCAGCCAGTCCCCCGTGGTCCCCCTCCTCGCGAAGGAAAGGTAGATGTCGTTGCGGCCGTTGGACAGTGGGCTTCGCCACGTGACCGCGGCCCTGACGGTGACGAGCAGCTTCACCGCATCGGCGGCCGGCGTGCCCCACACCCTGGCCGTTCGGAAGCGGAGACTGCGTATGGCCCTGAGCTCGGACCGGGGCCAGACATGCGGCGCGGTGAGGAGGCGCTGCGCGGCCCCGTAGCGATGGCGGGTGATGAGCGAGCACAGACGCCGCGCCGTGGCTGCGGCGGTGAGTGCCCGCGACGTGACGCCGCTGGCCGGTGCGGCCGGCGAGACGGACGGGACATAGGTGCCCGGCGCTACCGGAGGGACGGAAGCCGCGGGCGAGGCGAGCGGCGAGGGCGGGGCGGCGGAGCCGCCCGGCGAGCCGGCGGCCGAGCCCGCGCACCCCGCCGTGAAGAGCGTCACGGCTGCTGCGACGACCACGGCGGCGACCGCCGGGACGACGACGGCAAGGGCACCCGTTGTTGCGGCGTGGCTGAGCTGCGGGGAGGGCGTTGCTGGGAAGGGATGAGGTGTCATGAGCCCAGTGTGAGGTCCGGGGGACGGGCGGGACAAGATGACGATGGGCGGTCGGGGTTGACGCTTGGCGCGGCGGCGCCGAGCGTCAACCCCGACCGCCCGGTTTGCCGCTGTTGTGGGCCGTGTCAGAATCTGCGGCGACGTGAACGACTTCGAGACGACTTCCGGACCCGCCGCCGACGTCCCCATGGGCGGTGCGCAGCGTTCGTCCCTCTGGTCCGTACTGGGCCGCGACGTGCCGCGGGGGGTCAGGGCGGGCATCGAGACCTTCTGGATCCTCGCCCGGGCGATGGTGCCTGCCTACGCGTTGGCGCTGGTCTTGCGCGAGATCGGCGCCATCGACGCGCTGGCCGGCGTCGCGAGTCCGGTGATGGGCCTCGTCGGTCTGCCCGGCGGCGCCGCGGTGCCTCTGGTGCTGGGGTATGTGCTCAACCTCTATGCATCGGTCGGCGCGCTGGCCGCCCTCTCGCTCGACCCGCACCAGATCACCGTGCTCGCGCTGGCCGTGCTCATCGGCCATAACTTCTTCGTCGAGGGAGCAGTGCTGCGCAGGGCCGGCATGAGCGCCGTCGTCTTCGGCGTGGCGCGCGCGCTGGCCGGGCTCGCTGCCGCCGGCGTCGCCAACCTCATCATGAACGCACTCAAGTGAGGGGCCGGCGATGACGCACCTCCTCACGCAGTTCGCCGACGGCACGTTCCACCTGCTCCTGAAGATGTTCCTCATCGTCGTGCCGATCATGGTCGCTATGGAGCTTTTCGAGGGGAGCCGGCCCTACACGGCGCTGGTGCACGGCTGGGCGCGCCTGGTCGGTCGCCTCGGCCTCACCGAGAACACGGCCGCACCGACGCTCATCGGCTTCCTCTTCGGCCTTGCCTACGCGGGTGGCGTCATCGTGCGCGACACCAGGCGGCAGCGCATCACCCGCCGACAGGTCTTGCTGATGAGCGTCTTCCTGAGCATGGTGCACGCGATCTTCGAGGACAGCCTCGTGTGGATCGCGGTGGGCGCGAGCGCCGTGTGGGTCGTGGGCTTTCGCGTGCTGTGGGCGATCGCGGTCACCGCGGTCGTGGGCGTTGTTCTCGAGGCGTTCCTCGCCTGGCGAGGCGCCGTGAGGGCCGGTCCCCACGGCGGGTAACCTTTTGCAGAGAGCCGTCGCCGGAGCTCGACCTGTCGCCGGCGCTCGACCCGAGGCCACGCCCGGCACGAGCGTCGGGTTTGCCCCGGGACCGCGACCGCGCGGGCGACGAAGACCACTTCACGCGCGTGTGTGTTTCCGCTATTCTTGAGCAATCTTATCAGCTTACTTCCGCAGGGCGTGAGCCTCTCTCGCGGCGAGCGTAGGTGCCGGCGAGCGTAGGTGCCGGCGAGCGTAGGTGCCGGCGGGCAGGGTGCTTGCGGGCAGGGTGCTTGCGGGCAGGGTGCTTGCGGGCGCAGGTAGCCGGCCGTGGACGACCGGCGAGCAGCGAGTCGTGGACGAACAGGGACCGTCATGAACATCTCGAGCAAGAGCAGATACGCCGTGCGCGCCCTGGTCGAGCTGGCCGACCGCGCCGAAAGCGCGCCCGACAAACCGGTGCGGCTGGCCGACATCGCCGCGTCGCGCGAGATCCCGGTGCAGTTCCTCGAGCAGCTCTTCTCGACGCTGCGCCGCGTCGGCGTGCTCAAGAGTCACCGCGGCGCGGCGGGCGGGTTCGGCTTCGCCCGCCCGCCGCACGAGGTCACCGTGCTCGAGGTGGTCGAGGCGCTCGACGGGCTGGTCTCGCCGGCGACCTGCACCCAGGGGGAATGCGACCGTCTCGACGGCTGCGGCGCTGCCGGGGTGTGGATCGAGGCCAAGGAGGCCGTTGAGGGAGTACTGGGCGGCACATCGATCGCCGACCTGGTCGAGCGTGAGCGCAAGGCACGCCGGCGTCCCGCCATGTACTACATCTAGGATCGGACCGAGGAGCCACGCATGAAGATCGCAGGCAACGTCTCCGAGCTGATCGGCGGCACGCCGCTCGTGCGGCTCAACCGGCTCTCCGACGAGTCCGGGGCGACCATCGTCGGCAAGCTTGAGTCGCTCAACCCGGGTGGCAGCGTGAAAGACCGCATCGGCCTGTCGATGATCGACGCCGCCGAGCGCGAGGGGCGCATCCGTCCCGGGCGCACGACGATCATCGAGCCGACCAGCGGCAACACGGGGATCGCGCTGGCCATGGTGGCCGCCGCGCGCGGCTACCGCATCGTGCTCATCATGCCCGAGAACATGAGCCTGGAGCGCCGCAACCTGCTGCGCGCCTACGGGGCGCGCGTGGTGCTCACCCCGGGGCCCGACGGCATGCAGGGCGCCATCGACAAGGCCGACGAACTGGCTGCCGGCGACCCCGACGCTTTCATCCCGCAGCAGTTCGAGAACCCGAGCAACCCGGCGGCGCACCGCGAGACGACGGCCGAAGAGATCTGGCGCGACACCGATGGGGGTGTCGACGTGTTTGTGGCCGGCGTGGGTACGGGCGGCACCTTGCAGGGAGTGGGCGAGGCTCTCCGACGGCGCAAGCCGGGCGTGCGCTTGGTCGCGGTCGAGCCGGCCGACTCGGCGGTGCTCTCCGGCGGGCGGCCCGGAGTGCACCGCATCCAAGGGATCGGCGCCGGCTTCGTGCCGGCCGTGCTCGACACGGGGCTCTATGACGAGGTGGTGAAGGTCACCGACCAGCAGGCACTCGATGTGGCGCGCGAGCTCGCGCGCGGCGAGGGCCTGCTGGTCGGGATCTCGGCCGGGGCCAACGCGCACGCGGCCTTCACGGTCGGCAAGCGACCCGAGAACCGCGGCAAGGTGATCGTCACCGTCCTCTGCGACAGCGGCGAGCGCTACCTCTCCACGCCGCTGTTCGCCGAAGCCCCCGAGCCGGTCGACGCGTGAACCCGATATCGGCCCGCGGCGACGGAGGAGCGCATGTTGCGTGACGACGAGCGCGAACGCTACGGCAGGCACATCATCATCCCCGAGCTGGGAGACGAGGGGCAGGAGCGGCTCAAGGCCTCCGGTGTGCTCGTGGTCGGCACGGGCGGACTGGGCTCGCCGGCGCTGCTCTATCTGGCGGCGGCCGGCGTCGGCCGCCTGGGACTGGTCGACAGCGATCGGGTCGAGCTCTCGAACCTGCAACGGCAGACGCTGCACGCGACAGCCGATGTGGGGCGCGAGAAGACGCGCAGCGCCGCCGAGAAGCTGCGCGCACTCAACCCCCACGTGAAGCTCGAGCAACACCAGGTGCGTTTCGACGCGAGCAACGCGCGCGAGCTGGTGCGGGGCTACGATCTCGTCGTCACGGCGGTCGACAACTTCCCCACGCGTTTCCTCCTCAACGACACCTGCGTTCTCGAGCGCAAGACCTTGGTGGAGGGCGCCATCCTGCGCTTCACGGGGCTGGCGATGACGATCAAGGGCGGCGAAACGGCCTGCTATCGTTGTCTGTTCCCCGACGTGCCGCATCCCGAGTCGGTGCCGACGACCGGCGAGGCGGGCGTGTTCGGCCCGGTGCCCGGCATCATCGGGGCGGTGCAGGCCGCCGAGGCGATCAAGGTGCTGGTGGGCTTCGGACGGCCGCTCTACAACCGGCTGCTGCAGATCGACGTCGCCGACATGAGTTTCCACGAGGTCGAGGTGGCGCGCGAGCCGGGCTGCCCGGTGTGCGGGGAACACCCGACGATCACCGATCTCGAGGCCGGCCGGGCGGCCGGCTCGTCGGTCGACGAGGCATGAGGATGGCAGGCGGGAAAGGCGCCGAGACGGCGAGCAGACAGGGCACGAGGGCGGCGGGCAGACCGATGAAGACGCCAGACGACGACGGCGAGCAGGCCGTTGTGACGGCCGCCGCCGCATGCGACGCCGTCTCGGGCCGAGACCGACGCGAGGGCGACGCCGGCGGCGGCGAGCGCGAGGCTCGAGTCGCCCTCGAGCGGCTCGAAGCCGTCTTGGCGCCGTTGCCGTCGGTGTGCGTGGCCTTCTCGGGCGGCGTCGACTCGAGCCTCGTGCTCGCCGCCGCCGCGCGGAGGCTCGGTGCCGCCCGGGTGCTGGGCTTCACGGCCTCGTCCGAGACATACCGGTCGGCCGAGCTGGTCGAGGCGCGCGCCTTCGCCGGCGCGCTGGGCGTGCGCCACGTCGTGCACCAGACACGTGAGCTCGATGACGAACGCTTCGCGGCCAATCCCCCGGAACGTTGCTACTACTGCAAGGGCGCGATGCTCGAGGCGATGGCCGAGGCAGCGCGTGCAGCGGGCATCGAGACGCTGGCCGACGGTGCCAACCGCGACGACCTGGGCGACGTGCGCCCCGGCTTGCAACGGGCCGCCGAGCACGGTGTGCTGCATCCGCTGATCGTCGCCGGCCTGGGCAAGGCCGACGTGCGCGCGGTCTCGCGCCGGCTGGGTCTGCCGACGGCCGCCAAGCCGCAACAGGCGTGCCTGGCGTCGCGTCTGCCGTACGGCAGCGAGATCACCGCCGAGAAGCTGCGCGTGATCGCGGCGGCCGAAGACGTGCTGCGCGAGCTGGGCTTCGGCCAGTCGCGCGTGCGCCATCACGGCGACATCGCGCGCATCGAGGTCGAGGCGAGCGAGATCGGGCGCGCAGCCGGCGGGCCGGTTCGTGACGAACTGGTCCGCCGGCTGCGCGCCCTGGGTTTCACCTACGTGACCCTTGATTTGCAGGGCTTCAGGTCGGGAAGCATGAACGAGGCGCCGCGCGCTGCGGCGAGCGCCGAAACCACGACGCGCGCCGGCTCCGCCGGCGCGCCGGGCGCCGCCTCCGCCGGCGCCGCGACGACGAAATGAGGTGGCCGCGGTGAAGAAGGGACTGTTCGGCTTGGCGGCTCTGGGAGCGGGGGCCGTCGCCTATGCCGTGCGCTCCACCGAGAGCAACGGCAGCACCCGTTCAGAGGCGCCGGGCGCGACCGGTGCGGACCCCTTACGGCCACCTGCCCGGGTTTCGGGATCGGCGGCTGGGCGTGAGCCCGAAGCCGACTCCCAAGGAACCGCTGCCCCGTCAGCAAGGCACCCCGGGTTCTTCGAGCGCATGAGGGACGATGTGCGGGCGGTCAAGGAGCGCGACCCCGCGGCGACCAGCACGTTCGAGATCGTCACGTCGTATTCGGGGCTCCACGCGCTGTGGTTGCACCGTCTGGCGCATCCGCTCTACAAGCGCGGCGTTCCCGTGATCCCGCGCTGGATCAGCCAGTTCAGCCGTTTCGTCACCGGCATCGAGATCCATCCCGGCGCCCAGATCGGCGAGCGGTTCTTCATCGATCACGGCTCGGGCGTCGTGATCGGCGAGACGACCGAGGTGGGCGACGATGTCACCCTTTATCAGGGCGTGACGCTCGGCGGCACCGGCAAGGAGCACGGCAAGCGGCATCCGACCGTCGACAACGACGTCGTCGTGGGCGCCGGTGCCAAAGTCCTGGGCTCCATACGCGTCGGTGAGAATGCCAAGATCGGCGCCGGATCCATAGTCATCCACGATGTGCCCGACAACGCGACCGTCGTCGGCAACCCGGGTCATCCGGTGCTGCTCGACGGCCAGCGCGTGGGCATCCCCGACATCGACTACACGCACATGCCCGACCCTGTCGCCGAGGCGATGCGCTGCCTGGTTCGCCGCCTGGTCGAGCTGGAGAACGAGCTCGATGAGCTCTACCCTGATCGCAAGGCCAAGCGCAAGGCAAAGACGGCCATCGCCGAGCGCTTTATCGAGGAGTACATCGACGGGTTCACCCATGGCGGGGGCATCTGAGCCGCCACGGGGTATGCTAGTATCCGATGCGCCAACCCAATCCTCAGGGAGTGTGATTCCGTCGTGAGCCACGTCAGACGTCTCGTCCTCGACGTCCTCAAGCCGCACCAGCCCACCATGCTCATCCTCGCCGACAAGCTCGGCGATCTCGAGGGTGTGCAGGGGGTCGATATCAGCTTGCTCGAGATCGACAGCAAGGTCGAGAACATCAAGATTACGCTCGAAGGCACCGACATCGACTTCCAGGAGGTCTCCGAAGTCGTGCAAGAGAGCGGCGGCAGCATCCATTCCATCGACAAGGTCTCGACCGGCAAGAGACTCATCGAGGAGGTTGAGACGCCGCAGGATGCCGGCTGGCCACGGTGACGCACCGCCCTGCGGCCGATACGTGAGCTCGACACGCCAAGCGACCCCCAAGTCGTGGCTGCGCGGCCGGTTCGACCTACTCCGGCGCTACCACGAGGTGTCGGGCGTGGGCGAGATCGTGCGACGCTACTTCGCCATGAACGCCTTCGACGGCGTGCTCACCACTCTCGGCGTGCTCGCCGGCGGCTACTTCGGTGGTGTCCGCGACGGGCACGCCATCGTCGTGCTCGGCCTCTCGACCGCCGCCGCCATGGGCATCTCGGGGTCCTACGGGGCCTACATGACCGAGCGTGCCGAGCGCCGCCGCGCGCTGCACGAGCTCGAGGAGTCGACGCTCTTCAGTCTCAAGAACACGGGCATCGCCGCCGCCTCGCGCTATGCCACCATCGTCATCGCTGCCGTCGACGGCCTCTCGCCCGTCGCCGCGGCCATCGTCGCCATCCTGCCCTTCTTCTTCCTGTCGGCGCACGACGCCTACTACGTGGGTGCGGCGGTCGCCTTCGTGGAGCTGTTCCTGCTCGGTGTCTTCCTGGGGCGCGTCTCGCGGGAGCGGCTCGTGTGGGCAGGCGCCAAGCTGATGGGCGCCGGCGTCGTGTCGCTGGTCGTCAGCCTGCTGCTGAAAGAAGGGTTCGGGCGATGAGCGAGCGGCGCACCGCCGAGTCGTCCCTGTTGCGCGGCCTCAACGATCCGCAGCGCGCCGCGGTCGCGCATGGCGAGGGGCCGCTCCTCATCCTCGCCGGCGCCGGCTCGGGCAAGACGCGCGTGCTGACGCACCGCGTCGCCTACCTCATCCGCGAGCGTGGCGTGCGCCCCGAGCACGTGCTGGCCATCACCTTCACCAACAAGGCGGCGGGCGAGATGAAACAGCGCATCGAGCAGCTCGTCGGGCCGGTGGCGCGCATCATGTGGATCAGCACCTTCCACTCGATGTGCGCGCGCATCTTGCGCCGCGAGGCTCAGCGCCTGGGCTACAAGTCGACCTTCTCGATCTACGACGAAGACGACCGTCGTCGGCTGGTGAAGCGCTGCCTCGAGGAGCTCGACCTCGACCTCAAGCGCTTCGCGCCGGAAGCGCTCGTGCGCACGATCTCCGACGCCAAGAGCCAGATCCGCGATCCGCAGGCCTATCGCGATCAGGTGGGTGACTTCTTCGCCCAGCACGCGGCCCAGGTCTACGAGCTCTACGAGAAGAAGCTCATGGAGAACAACGCCATGGACTTCGACGACCTGCTCATGAAGACGGTCAACCTCTTCGAGCTCTTCCCGGAGCGCCTGCGCCACTACCAGGAGACCTTCCGCTACATCCTGATCGACGAGTACCAGGACACCAACCACGCCCAGTACCGCCTCGCCAACCTGCTTGCGCGTGAGCATCGCAACCTCGCCGTGGTGGGCGACGACGACCAGTCGATCTACTCGTGGCGCGGCGCCGACATCCGCAACATCCTCGAGTTCGAGCGCGATTACCCCGACGCGAAGGTGATCCGTCTGGAGCAGAACTATCGCTCGACGCAGCGCATCCTCGACGCGGCCAATGCGGTGGTGAAGCACAACCGGGCGCGCAAGGGCAAGCACCTCTGGACGGCCGAGGGCGAGGGCGCGCTCGTCAAGGTCGTCGAAGTCAATGACGAGCGCGCCGAAGCGCTGTTCATCGCCAGCGAGGTGCAGAAGCTGCTCGAAGGCGAGCCCGGCCGAACGGCCGCCGACCGGCTGCGCAAGACCGGCGTGATCGGCGCGCGGGCCGACGGCGAGAACGAGAACTATGCGGTTGCCGGCGTGGCGGAGAGCGACGTGGCTGCCGGCGAGACCTACGCGCCCGACGAGATCGCCGTCCTGTACCGCACCAACGCGCAGTCACGCGCGATCGAAGAGGAGTTCGGCCGTTACGCCATCGCCTACCAGGTGATCGGCGGCACCAAGTTCTACGAGCGCGCCGAGATCCGCGATGTGCTGGCCTACCTCTGGGTGATCGTGAACACCGACGACGAGCAGCGGCTGCTACGCATCGTCAACGTGCCGCGCCGGGGTATCGGCAAGACGACGCTGGAGCGCCTGCAAACCGAGGCGGCGACCACGGGTGAGCCGCTCTGGGAGGTGATGAGGCGCGCCGACGAGGTACCCGGGCTCACGCCCGGGGCGGTGAAGGCGCTCGCGCAGTTCACCGAGCTCGTCGAGACCCTGCGCTCGCTCGCCGAGGGCGCCAAGGCTGCCGAGGTGGTGCGCGCCGTGCTCGAGCACTCCGGGTATGAGGCGCAGCTCAGGGTGCAGCGGACCCTGGAGGCTGAAGGACGGCTGGAGAACCTTGAGGAGTTCCTCGGTGTCGCCCAGGAGTACGACGGGCGCGCCGAGCGCAACGCCGAGACGCCCGCGCTGCAAGGCTTCCTGCAGGAGGTCTCGCTCTACACCGACCAAGACGCCTACCAGGATAATGCCCCGCAAATCACCCTCATGACGCTGCACAACGCCAAGGGCCTCGAGTTTCCCGTCGTCTTCATCACGGGCATGGAGGAGGGCGTCTTCCCGCACCAGCGCTCGCTCGACGAGCAGAACATCGAGGAGGAGCGCCGCTTGGCCTACGTCGGCATCACGCGCGCCAAGCGCCGCCTCTACCTGGTGCACGCGCGGGCGCGCAACCTGTGGGGAAGCGCGATGTACGGGATACCGTCGCGCTTCCTCGGCGAGATCCCCGCGAGCCAGATCGAGAAGGTGACCATCGGCGGGGCGCGGACGAGTTGGGACAGCGGCGGCGCCTCCGGCGGTTCCGGCGACCGTGGCGGACGGGCGTGGCGGCGCGAGACCGACCGGGCCGGGAGCGAGCGGCGCCGGCGAAGCCGGGACCGTGGCGACCGGAACGGCGACGAGCCACCGAGCGACGAGCTGGGCAGGGGGCCGCGCTACGAGTGGCGTTCGCGTGAGCCCGCTGAAGAGGTCGTCGAGCAGTACTTCGCCCCCGGCGATCGCGTGCTCCACGCCACCCTTGGCGAGGGCACCGTGCTCTCGGTCGAGCACGGCGGCATCGTCGCCGTGCGCTTCGCGAACGACGGCAGCGAACGCCGCCTGATGGCCAACGTGGCGCCGCTGCGCAAGCTGCGCGGATAGAAGCAGACGTCCGTCGGCGCGATCCTCTGCGCTCGGATAGACTTAGCCCACGTCACTCGCCCAAGCTGCCGAGGAGGTCGGGGCATGCCCATCGATGTGAGTCGCGACGGAGCCGTCGCCGTCGTCACCGTGAACCGTCCTGAAGCGCTGAACGCGCTCAACACCGAGACCAACCGCGAGCTGCTCGACGTCGCGCGGCGGCTCAGCCGCGATGAGGGCGTGCGCGCCGTGGTGCTGACCGGCGCCGGCGGCACGTCTTTCATCGCCGGCGCCGACGTCGCCGAGCTCCGTCGGATGACGCCCGAGGAGGCGCGTCAGGCTTCGTGGCTGGGCGCGCAGGTGTGCGAGACCATCGCAGGCGCTCCGCAGCCCTGGATCGCCGCCGTGAACGGCTTCGCGCTCGGCGGCGGCTGCGAGATGGCGCTCGCCTGCGACATCCGCTTCGCCTCTGAGCGCGCCAAGTTCGGCCAGCCCGAGGTGAACCTGGGCACCACGCCCGGCTTCGGCGGTACGCAGCGCCTGCCGCGCGCGGTGGGGCTGGGTTGGGCCGAGTACCTCTGTCTGACGGCGCGCTTCATCCGCGCCGACGAGGCGCTGCGCATCGGTCTGGCGCAGGCGGTGTTTCCGGCGGAGAAGTTGATGGACGAGGCGAAGAAGCTGGCCGGGGAGATCGCCGCCAAGGCGCCACTGGCCGTGCGCTACGCGAAGTCGGCCTTGCATCGCGCTTTCAGCGTCGACATCGACTCGGGCTGCGAGATCGAGCGCGACCTGTTCGCCCTGACGTTCGCCAGCGACGACCGCGTCGAAGGCATGGACGCATTCCTCGAGAAGCGCCCGCCGCAGTTCAAGGGAAAGTAAGACTGCGCGCCCGGCACGTGCCGGCGCCACGGCTGCTGGCCGCCAAGCCGTACCCGGGCGGCGCGCCGCGGGCGGCGCGGGGCCCTAGCTCAGGCCGCGGCGGCGCGGCGCGCCGGTGGGCGAGGTGGCCGCCAGCAGCCGGCGCAGCGTCTCGTAGACCCCCTCGACGCCGGCGACCCAGACGTCGCTGGCCTCCTTGACCTGGTCTCGCGTCTCCTCGGAGACGGCGGCGACGGCGCAGCCCGACCGGCTTCGCGGCCGTGCCTGCAACCACGCATGCACGGCCGCGAAGCCGGTCACGTCGGTCACGTCGTCGCCGAGGAAGAGCGCCGTGCGGTAGACGGGCTCGACAGGGGGTCCGCTGGGCGTGGCCGGCGCGTCCGTGACCTGCAGTAGCTCAAGCGTGGCGCTACCCTTGCTCACCTCGAGCGGCGGGCGCACCTCGACGACGTACTTGCCGGTCGTGAGCAGCAACCCGAGCTCGCGCGCTGGGCGGATGACGGCGGCGAAGATCGCCTTCTGGGCGGCTTCGAGGTCTTGAGCGAGACGGTAGTGCACGGCGAGCACGACGTGCTTGTTCTCGAGGACGATGCCGAAGCGGTCGAGGCTCGCGCGTGCCGCTTTTTCGGCTACCGCCTGCACGTCGGCGACGTACCGCTCGGCTTCCTTTGTCGTGCTCACCAGCCCTGCGCCGTCCATGAGCTCGAGGCCGTGCGTCCCGATGTAGACGGCCCTCTTCAGGCCGACCATGCGCGCGCCGTCGCGGACGGCGCGTCCGGTCACGAAGGCTAGCAGGCCGAGGCGCGGCGCGAGCGTAGCGAGCGCCGCGCGGACGTGGTCGGGCACCTTCGCCTCGGCGGGCGTCGGTGCGATGGGGGAGATGGTCCCGTCGATGTCGCAGAACACGGCGGTGGTGCGCGGCTCGCGAGCCGCGTGCACGAGGACCTGTTCCAGCTCCTCCTCGCCGCGCAGGATCAGTCCGGGCACGCCGTCACCTCGCGCTGTCGCGCGGCTCGGTCAGCGTCGCCATCCTTCTGTCGGCCCACAGACATGTCCTCTCTCTCAGTATCGGCATGGTTCGCAGCGCCTGAACCCTTACCTTGGGGCGGCTTCCCGCTCCCACTTCACCGTCCGTGTCGTATCGTAGTACCTGGGCGCCTTCTCAAGGAACGCCGCGGCGGTGCCGACACTAGCCACGATGGACGACGTCATCACACAAGCCGGTTTCACGACTGCAGAGCAGTCCATGGACGACGCATGGGACAGCGCGGTGGGCACGGCCCCGCAACGGCGCGTCGACCCCTACCTGAAGTCCATGCTGCTCGGTCTCATCGAGGACAGCTACCTGCACAGCGGTACCTTCACCCAGTTCGCCGGCGAGGTCTTGAAAGTCCTCGCCTACGCGGTCACCGTGCCGGTGGCCTTCACCGAGGGCTTCTTGCGCTCCTATCTCTCCATCGAGCGCATCGAGGAGACGGACGAGGGGCAGATCAAGATCATCCCCAGAAAGGATGCGGAGGAAGCGGACTGGATCCGAGACGTGGACGAGATCACCGCGCAGGTCGACCCGAGCGCCGTGTTCAACCCGGTCGTGCGATCCAAGCTCGAGGCGGTGCACGAAGCGTCGAGCGAGGTCATGAAGTACGACATCAACGAGCTCTCGCAGATGAGCGACGACCAGCTCATGGACGTCCTGCGCCGGATGCAGAAGGAGTCCGAGGCGCTGCGGCACGATGAGCCGCCCGAAGACCGCGCGACCGACTACGTGCGCGCGCGTCTGGCGACCATCCGCAAGAACGTGCGCCAGTTCCAGGCGCAGGTCAAGCGCGAAAGCAACGGCAGTGACGGCGTCGGTCACGGCGAGCCGCCCGACACCGGTGCCGACGACGCCGCATCGTAGCCGCGCGCCGGGCCGAGAACCTCCCTCGCGGCCCGCCCCCCCAGCCCATCCCCCCAGCTTCGTAGCTTTGTCGCGCGGCCGCGCGGCTCTTCCGCTCGGGCATCCTGCGGATCTCAACACGTCCCGCTGGGCCCGAGGCGACGGTTGGCGATAGGATTGCGCTGTCGTGGGCATGAGAAAATGGTGGATTCTCAGCCTGACGCGAGACCGCGAAGGGAGTACGACCATGGCACAGGGCAAGAAGGGGAAGATCGGCATCCTCACGGGCGGTGGCGACGTTCCGGGTCTGAACCCGGCGATCCGGGCCATCACCTATCGTGCCATCAGCGAGGGATACGATGTGGTCGGCTTTCGGCGTGGCTGGCGCGGTCTCATCGACATAGTGCGTGAGAATGACGCAGACAACAGTCGGTGCTTCCTGCCGTTGACCAAGGATCTCGTGGCGGCCGTGGGCCGCACCGGCGGCACGTTCCTGCACTCGTCGCGTACGCGCCCCAGCGCCGTGCCGAGCAAAGACGTGCCGCCACACCTGAGAAGCGTCTACACCGCCGAGCGGAACGATCTCACCAAAGAGGTGCTTGCCAATCTCGAGTTCACCGGCGTGGATTATCTGGTCCCGATCGGTGGCGATGACACGCTGAGCTACGGCGTCGAGCTCGCAAAGCAGGGCGTCAAGGTGGTCGCGGTACCCAAGACGATGGACAACGACGTCCCCGGCACCGACTACTGCATCGGGTTCAGCACGTGCGTGTCGCGCACGATCGCCATCGCCAACCAGTTGCGCACCTCGGCGGCCTCCCACGAGCGCGTGATGGTCATCGAGGTGTTCGGCCGCTACGCCGGCTTCACGTCGTTGCTGCCGACGCTCGCCGGAGCAGCCGACCGTTGCGTGATCCCCGAGCACAAGGTCGACCCCGACCACCTCACCAGGATCATCCTGTCCGACCGCGCCGGCAATCCGCAGCGCTACGCCAGCGTCCTGGTGAGCGAAGGCGCCGCGCTGGAAGGCGGCGGGATGGTCGTGGTCAGCAACGAGAAGGACATGTTCGGCCACGCCAAGCTGGGCGGCATCGGCGCCCGCATCTCGGCGCTCATCAAAGAGCTCTCGCCCAAGTACAACGATGGCCGCTCGGTCGAGATGATCAGCATGGACCTGGGCTACATGGTGCGCAGCGGCGACCCCGATGCCCTCGATGCCATCGTGTCGCTCGTCTACGGCAACCTGGCCGTCGACCTCATCTTGCGGGGCGATCACGGACGCATGGTCGCGCTCCGCGGTGGCCGCTACGACTCGGTGCCGCTCGAGACGGTGGTCGCCTACAAGAAGGTCGTCGACGTGGCCAAGTACTACGACGCGGAACGGCTGCGACCTAAGTACGACGCCTTCGAACTGCAGCCGGTCTTCGTCGTCGGGGCCGCCTGAGGGTCGGCCGACGGGGTCGGCCGACGGGATCGGCCGACGGGACTGGTCACGGGGCACTCGGGGCTTGTGTTTCTGCGCCGCCCGGACCGCCTCACAAAGGACAGCAACACCAGGCCGTCGAACGCCTAAAGGATGCGCGTCGCGTGGGAGGGTGGCGACGCGCCGGGCTCACACAGGGAGGGACCGAACTGGAACGCTTCTCCGACAGGCTCGCCGAGGCGATACTGGCCAAGAAGAGCACCGTTTGCGTGGGGCTTGACCCCGTGCTTGACCGCATGCCGCCGCAGCTGGTGCGCAAATACCGGCGCCGCGTGGCGACCATCGACGGGGCGCAGGCCGTGGCTCTGTGTTTCGAAGAGTTCTGCCGGGGGATCATCGAGGCCGTGGCCGACGTCGTGCCGGTCGTCAAACCCCAGGCGGCCTTCTTCGAGCAGTACGGTGCGGCCGGCTGGAGCGCGTTGCGCGGCGTGATCGACCACGCGCACGAGCACGGGCTGCTGGTCGTGCTCGACGTCAAGCGCGGCGACATCGCCGCGACCGCCGAGGCGTACGCGCGCGCCGTCTTCGACGGCGCGCGCGGCTTCGACGGCGACCTGCCCGGCTTGGGCGCCGACGCTGTCACGTTGAGCCCTTATCTCGGCGCCGACTCGCTGGCGCCGTTCCTGCAGTTCTGCGAGCGCGGCAAGGGGGCGTTCGTCCTGGCGCGCACGAGCAACCCGGGAGCGCAGGATCTGCAGGAGAAAGAGAGCGCCGGCCGTCCCTTGTTCCTGCACGTGGCCGATCTGATCGACCGCGTGGGGCGGCCCTTCATCGGCGAGCACGGGTTCAGCGACGTGGGCGCGGTCGCCGGGGCGACCGCGCCCGGCGCGCTGCGCGCTCTCCGCGCGGCTCTGCCGCACGCCTTCTTCCTCGTGCCCGGTCTCGGGGCTCAAGGAGGTCGAACCGAGGCTCTGGCGGGGGTGGCCGACGAGCGCGGCCTCGGCTTGGTCGCGAACGCTTCGCGATCGATCATCTACGCCTGGCAAGGGACGGGCGAAGACTATCGTACGGCGGCCGCCGCGGCGGCCGCGGCCATGCGCGACCAGCTGGCGAGGATCGCATGAGCGACCGGCGCGAGGACGGGTTCCGACCCGAAGACGATCCCGAGGCGACGCAGGCCCAGGGCCCCGGGGCTCGTGGCGACGAGACGACCGGCCAGTTCGCGACCGTTGCCGCCGAGACGCGTTACATGGACGCGCGACAGTCGTTGCTCGGACCGCGTGCGGCCGACGGCGCCGACCCTTCTCTTGAGCCGCTCTCCGTCAAGCCGAAACGCCTGCCCACTGGTGGCTTCAACCTGCCGCGCCTCATCGCTCCCGCCGTGTTCCTGGTGGCCGTGATCGCCGTGCTCGCCATCGCCGTGAACAGCGGCGTCGTGGGGGGGAAGAAGACGGGTGTCCCGGCCACGACGGGCAACGGCACCACTCACCCATCGGCGAAGGCCTCCAGTTCGCCGAAGCCGAAGAAGTTCTACGTGGTGAGATCGGGCGACACGCTGTCGGCGATCGCTGCCAAGCATCACACGACCGTGGTCGAGCTTCAGACCCTCAACCCCAGCCTCACCTCGACGACCCTGCGGGTCGGCCAGAAGATCAAGCTGCCGCAGCCGCAGTAGGCGCGGCAGCGCCTCGCTTCACCCTCGCCTCGACCTCGCTCCGCCTCCGCCTCGACCTCGCTTCACCCTCGCCTCGACCTCGCTCCGCCTCCACCCTGACCCAGCTCGTCGAGCCCGCCGGCACGGCGTACAGCATCACGTTGTCAGGCTAGGTGACGCCGAGCCTTCAAGCTTGCACCGAGGCGACCGAAGAGTGGTACGAAGGTGTTGCATTGTGGGGAACGGTGGGGTAGAGTGGCGCGCATGCAGAGGCAGCTGCTGCTGGGAGAGTACGAATTCACCTTGGACGCGAAGAACCGCGTCGCCATCCCGGCGCGCCTGCGTCCCGCCTTCGCCGAGGGAGCCTTCGTGACCCGTGGCTTCGACCGTTGCCTGGCGGTGTATCCGCCGGAGCAGTGGGAGCGGTTCGTCGATGAGCGCACGGGCGACCTTCCGGAGATGAGCAGCAAGGGACGTCAGGTGCGGCGCTTCGTGTTCGCGGGGGCGAGCCAGGACCACGTCGACGGACAGGGGCGCATCAAGCTCCCCGGTCACCTGCTCGAGTTCGCCGGTATCACGAAAGACGTCACCATCATCGGCGTCCACGACCACCTCGAGGTCTGGGACCGCGGGGGGTGGGCTGCCTATCGCAAAGCCATGGAGGAGGGGGCCGATGCTACCGCAGACGAACTCACAGCCTCGTGAGTACGAGATGGCGCTCGCGCACACGCCCGTGCTCCTGGAGGAAGTCGTCGACCTGCTCAAGGCGGAGCCGGGCGAAGCCGCCTTCGACGGCACGTTCGGTGCCGGAGGGCACGCTTCCGCCATCGCCGAGAAGCTCGGGCCCGACGGCCTGCTGATCGCCTGCGACCGCGACCCCGCGGTCGGCGAGTACTACCTCGAGTTCGCGCGTCACGCGCCCTGCCGTACCGAGCTCATCCACGGCAACTTCGCCGAGACGCTAGCCGGGATGGCCGAAGCGACGCTCGATATCGTCTACCTGGACTTGGGCGTCTCGTCGATGCAACTCGATCGCCGTGAGCGCGGTTTCTCCTACGCCTACGACGCTCCGCTCGATATGCGCATGGACCCGACGCTCCCGGTGACGGCCGAAGGTCTGGTCAACACGTTGTCGGTCGACGAGCTGACAGACATCTTCCGCCGCTACGGGGAGGAGCGCTACGCCAAGAACATCGCGCGGCGCATCGTTGCGCAACGCACGCGCGGGGCGCTGGAGACGACAGGCGACCTCGTCGAGGTGATCAAGAGCGCGATCCCGACGCCGGCGCGCTTCGGCTCGGGCAACCCCGCGCGACGCGTCTTCCAGGCGCTGCGCATCGTCGTCAACGACGAGCTCGAATCCCTCGCGCGCGGGCTCGAACAGGCCTATCGCGTGCTCGACCCGGGCGGACGTCTGGCGGTCATCTCCTTCCACTCGCTCGAAGACCGCATGGTCAAGGAGTTCTTCAAGCGGCAGGCCGCCGGCTGCATCTGTCCGCCGGGGTTGCCGGTGTGCGTCTGCGGGCACGAGCCGACGATGCGGGTGCTCACACCCAAACCCGTGACGCCCCGCGCCCGCGAGGTCGAGATGAACCCGCGCAGCAAGTCGGCCAAGCTCCGCGTGGCCGTCAAGCTGTAGCGGGTGGTCGAGGCGCTCCACGATGGCAGCACGCGCGCGACACAGCCGAGCCACAGCCGCAGCGCTGCGGTCCGAAGCGCTGCCCGCTGAAACCGTCTATCCCGCTCCGGCACGCTCACTGGGCGCCTGGGACGACGACGATGCGCGGGCGCGGGGGGGGGGCCGGGGCCCCCCCCCCCCCCCCCCCCCACGGCCC
>Ga0315282_10006947_pt1 | contig 18751 bp, 25 predicted proteins | sample YL17G07_20_MG_FD_203693 | JGI IMG/M metagenome (GOLD analysis project Ga0315282, IMG submission 203693) | Sediment microbial communities from Yellowstone Lake, YNP, Wyoming, USA - YL17G07_20 | ecosystem: Environmental > Aquatic > Freshwater > Lake > Sediment | place: USA: Wyoming | collected...
ACAATAGTCCTCATAAGATACACCAACGAACCACTCTACGACAACTTCAAAAAAGCATATATCCACAATGAAATCATTCAATAGAACGCGAACAGCACAACTCTAACCTGCAACTGCACAGCACCAATAAATTACTTTTAAATTTTTTGCAGGAGCGTCGAGAAGTGTAGTGATGGGTCAGTCAAGCATTTTTCTTCAGCCCTTCATTGATTTTTTACAGCGCCGCCATGGCCAAGAATGAGAAGACGATTATATCCTGCAGGAAGTGGATGAGCCAGGCCCAGAAGATCCCCTTAGTTTCCAAGATGCTCTTCCCCATGAACCAGCCGAGGAATCCCGCCATAAGAACGCCGATGATGCCGTTTGGTATCCCATAGAAGTGCCCCACCCCGAAGAGCACCGTGGTAATCCATAGCGCCTGATTCTTGCCTACCGCCGGCAGGAACTGGGAGAGCAGGGCTGCGCGGTACGGGAGCTCTTCGTTTATTGCATTCAGCGCCGCGACAAGCAGTATTACTGGGATAAGGGGAAACCAGTAACTAGCTTGGGACCTCCTGCGCAGTAACAAGTCTCGCTACCCGAAGAACCTCTTGAAGACCCTGCATATTGCGAGGGCGAGCCAGTACTTGAGGTTCTTGTCCCCTCCTCCCCGGAGCATGGCCAGCTCCCACGACCCGTTCTCCTTCTGGCTCTTGACGAACCAGTCGAGCCCTTTTTTTATGTCCCCGTCGTCCGGGGGAAACCCCATTAGGGAAAGGGAGTCGAGCGATGTCAGCATGTCGGTGAACCAGTAGGGGTAGGAGAACTTCGTCCAGTAGCTCGGGTCCCCCCTGTCCGGTATCGAGTCCCTCTTGAAGAAGCGCCCCTTCAGGAGCCCTGCGGCGTGCAGCGCCTCCCTTGTCCTGCGGTAGCGGGGGTGGGCGGCGAAGGCTCTGAGCACCATGCCGGTGATGAGGTGCGAGAACGGCTTCGTCCTGTCCGTCGGGACGGGCGGGGACTCGAAGACTTCGCTGTATGTCAGGCCCGCGGTCTTCATGGGGATGTTCCAGCCGCCGTCCTCCTGCCTCACGGACAGCAGCCACCTGAAGCCCCTCTCGATGCCGGGGTGGTCGCCGTAGCCCGCCTTTATGAGCAGCTCCATGATCGCCCCCATGTAGTAGGGCATGTACTGGTTACCTAAAATGCCCCTGAAGTCGCCCTCGCCGGTCTGGCAGCTGAACAGGTATTCTGCGGCCCTCTGGACGGTCGGGTGATCCTTGTTCATCCCGTACTTCTCCACGAGTATCCCGAGGTTGCGGAAGGTCTCCAGCAGGGAGTAGTTCTGCACAGGGCTCCTCTCCGCGCGGGGGTTGGGGTACCGCCAAGATCCGTCCTCTTGCTGCTTGCGGGTGAGCCTCTGAGCCCCCGGCAGGCTCCACAGGTCCTCGACGCGCGCGCCGCCCGGGTCTCCCAGCAGATCCCTCATACAGAAGAACTCTATCGCCTTGTTGTCGGTGGACTTCAGGCAGCCTATCGGATCGTAGCGGAGGACTTCCAGCCACTCGTCCACTATTGCTTCCCCTCTCTTTCGCTCTTGCTCTCGCCCTTGAGGAGGTACCTTTTCATCTCCCCGCACCTCAGGCATGTAACCACTGCGTGGGGGCTCCTCCTCTGCTGTATCCGCACGCGCGCCGTCGTGCCGGCGTAGAGAAACCGCTTGCAGGAGCGGCAGACGAAGTACCTCCACTGCCTCGGCAGCCTGACGCGGGTCCTCTCGGAGAGCTTCAGCGCCATCGCCACGTACCTGTCCGAGAGGTCGGGGCGGCTGTGTGCGGTCCTTATTGCCAGGCTGAAGAGGTTGTCGATCCTCTGCCGGGCCAGATCCTGTAACATGAAGGTGTTCCTTGGCAAGGCGCCGCACCATGTAGGAATTGGTGACTGGAGTTAATAACATAAATGTTTTCAGGGCGAGAACAGTTATATGGGGTAGGACCCGAGTCTCAGTAGGCGGGGTGTGCCATGATAAACATCGTGCTTGCGGAGTCGGCTTTGGAGACTGTGCCTGCAGAGATAGCGGATCACCCATCGGTTAAGAGACCGGCGGAGCGCAAGGGCAAGGACCCGACGAACACGCTTCTGGACATATCCTACCACTACACCGCCATGAAGGACCTGAAAGACTGGGACAGGAGGGGTAGGCCGGATATCACGTACGTCACCCTCCTCACTCTGCTGGAGAGCCCCCTCAACAAGGAGGGGCGGCTTTCGATTTATGTGCACACGGTGAAGGACTTCATCATATCGGTTGACCCCGAGGTGAAGCTGCCTAGGAACTACACGAGGTTTGAGGGGCTCATGGAGCAGCTCTTCGAGGTTTTCAAGGTTCCGCCGAAGGGCAAGCCGTTAATGACGCTTAAGAGGGGGACGCTTAGGGATTTGATTAGGGTTGTGGGACCGTCGAGCACCTTCTTCCTAACCGAGGATGGAAGGAAGGCAAAGATAGAGAGCTTTGCGAAGAAGGTGGTAAAGGAGGATAGGCCGCTCATCGTGATAGGCGGCTTCCAGAGGGGAGAGTTCAGCAAGGAGAACTTGGAGCTCGCGGACGAGAGGGTCTCGGTATACAAGGAGCCCCTCGATACGTGGGTCGTGGCTGCAATGGTGGCGCACGAACTCGGGAAGGCGCTGGGAATAATATAGGGCGCCTGCAATTATTATGTGGTTGGAATGAACGGTTCTACGCCAGAGTATGCCGAGAAGGCTACAAAGCTTCTGAAGAATGCAACCCACGCGATAGTATTTACCGGCGCCGGGATCAGCACGGAGAGCAACATACCTGACTTCAGGGGAACCCAGGGTCTATGGAAGAAGTTCGACCCGAAGATGGCGTCGAGGAGCTACTTCCTTGAGGACCCGAACGGCTTCTGGCAGTTCTACGCCAAGAGGTACGAGTACGTGGTCAGGGCAGAGCCAAACGCCGCGCACAGGGCCCTGGCGCTTTTGGAGGCTAAGGGCGTAATCAAGTCAGTCATAACCCAGAACATCGACCGGCTACACAGTAAGGCAGGCTCAAAGTCCGTTCTTGAGGTGCACGGCGACATAATAATGAGCCACTGCGACTGCTGCGGCGAGCGAGTGCCGACGCTTGAGTGCATAAAGGTGTATCGGAATAGCGGTTCTGCTCCCAAATGTGGAAAGTGTAAGGGGGGGCTGAGACCGTCCATTGTGCTCTTCGAGGAGCCGCCCGAGCTTATTGAGGCGGCTTTTGATCGTGCCTGCAGGAGCGACCTCTGCTTGTCCGTGGGGTCTTCGCTGTGCGTCTATCCAGCTGCGATGGTGCCGGAGATCGTCAAGAGGCAGGGAGGGGATCTGATCATAATCAATTACGATCCAACCCCACTCGACGGGATTGCTGATCTGGTGATAAGGGAGAAGGCATCAGTGGCCCTCGAAGCCATATTGAAGAAGCTCAATTCTCAATAGAAATGGTGCGGCCGCCGGGATTCGAACCCGGGATCCAAGGCTTGGGAAGCCTTTATCCTAGACCGGACTAGACCACGGCCGCACAGTAATGATAAAAACTCTTCTTCTCCTATATTTATTACGATTCTGACTCAAGACAGAAAAGGGAAAGAACAAAAAATGAAGAACCCTACCCTTCCGGGTAGGGTATCCGCGGACTAGACATGGCTCGATCTGGCGATGTAGTGCTGTATCGTCTCAGCCGTCACCTGGCCGATGGACCTGTAGAACTTGCCGTCAGCGGCAGGAGATAGAAAAAGAGACTGCGACTCATCCGCACCCTTGCGGGTGCGGTATTCTCGCAGCTTTTAATAAAAATTGGAGGGTTTACCACCCTCTAGGCCTTTTACATGGACATGAACTCTTCGGGCTTCGGCGGCTCCGGTGAGAGTCCCTTCCTCTCGCGGATCTTCCTGATCGTCTCGGCGAACAGACTCGAGGGAACTGGCGACCAACGCGCGAACTCGGTGCCCCAGAAGGCCTTGCCCGCGGTGGCGCTCCTCAGCTGATCGGACATGTCGAAGGTCTCCGAAACGGGTATCTCAGCCACCAGGTGCATGGTCTGCTCTGTCTGATCCATGGAGACGACCTTTCCGCGCTTGCCGGCAACAATCCTCGTGACTCCGCCGAGGAAGTCCTGCGGCACCTTCATGTCGAGCTTCATTATCGGCTCAAGCAGTATAGGGTTGGCGGTGAGGAATCCCTGGAATATGGCATCCCTTATGGCGGGCATTAGCTGTGCCGGTCCCCTGTGCGCCGGGTCCTCGTGGACCATGGCGTCGGTGATCTTCACCAGCATGCCCCTTATGGGCTCCCTAGCCAGTGGACCCTCCGCCACGTCAAGCCGGAATGCCTGCACGAGTGTGTCCTTGATCTCCCGCATGTACTGGAGACCCTTGGTGGCGTCCACCAAGACGTTGATGTAGCTGTCGATGGCCCAGATTCCCCTCGCAGCGTCCGTGTCCCATCCTGCCTGCTCGCGGAGTATCTTGGCTCGCTCCTTCGCATCCATGTCCTCGTGGACGGTGCCCTGCTGGATGAGCTGGACCGTCTGCCCGTTGATCGGCTCCACCGTGACGTAGAGCCTGTTGTGCTTGTTCGGGGACTTGCCCTCGAACGGGCCCAGAGCCTTGGTTAAGCTCTCCCTGTATACCACGATGGGCGGCGTGGTTGTTATCTCTATGCCGCCGGTCCTCTGCTGGAGGTCCCACAGCGCGATCTCTAGGTGAAGGCTTCCCATGCCCGCGATGAGATACTCGCCGGTCTCTTGGTTGATCTTGACCGAGAGCGTGGGGTCCTCTATTGCCATCTTATGGAGAGCGTCTATGAGCTTCGGCAGGTCCCTGCTGAACTTCGGCTCTATTGCCATGGTGACCACGGGGTCGCTGATGTACTTCATCTTCTCGAACGGCGACATGCTCCCCCTGTCGGTCGGCCTCACGAGCGTCTCTCCTGCCCTTATGTTCTCGAGACCTAGGAGGGCCACTATGTTGCCCGCGGACATTGACGGTGTTATCTCCCTGTACGGACCCATATAGAGGCTGACCTGCTGGATCCTGCCCTCGGTCTTTGCCATGAGGCCATAGATGTTCTCTCCCTCATGAACCGTGCCAGAGAAGACCCTTCCGGTCGTCACCGGGCCTGCGTGGGGATCCACGATCACCTTGTTGACGCATATAACAAGAGGACCGTTCTCGTCGCAGTTAAGCATCGCTTGGCCTAGCGTGGAATTGATGTCCCCCTTCCAGATCTTGGGGATACGGTACTTCTGGGCGTCCACAGGGTTCGGGATGTGGTCCACCACCATGTCGAGTATGGCGATGTCCAGCTGGAACTCCTTCTGCAGGCTCTCTATGTCGCCCTTGCTGTAGGCATCTATAATGTCTGAGAACTTCATGCCCTTCGCCGCGATGATGGGCAGGGTGAAGCCCCACTTGTGGAGCGCCGAGCCGAAGGCGACCTGCCCCTTGTTGGGGTTCACCTTCCACTTCTCCTTGAACTCAGGGTCGGCGTAGGACTCGATGAGGGCATTGAAGTCGCGGATTATCTTTAGGAGCCGGTCCTGGACCTCCTGTGGGGAGAGCCTCAGCTCCTTTATCAGCCGGTCGATCTTGTTTATGTATAGGAGCGGGCGGACCTTCTCGTCCATCCCCTGCCTCAGGACGGTCTCGGTCTGCGTCATAATGCCCTCAACGCTGTCGACCACGCAGACCCCTCCGTCCATGACCCTCAGGGATCTGGTCACGTGCCCGGTGAAGTCGACGTGGCCCGGGGTGTCCACCAAGTTGATGACGTAGCTCTGGCCGTTCCTCTCGTGGAGGAGGCTGACGTTCGCGGCCTTTACCGTCATCTGCCTCAACTGCTCGATCTCCACGTAGTCGAGGGCGAGCGCCTGGGCCGCGATCTTCTGGGATATCAGACCTGCTCCTGCCAAGAGGCTGTCCGAGAGGGTGGTCTTGCCATGGTCCACATGTGCAAGGGTACCTATGTTCCTCACGTTGAGCTTGTTGCTCATGAGTCTTATGATCTCTTCAGTCTGTTTATACTTCGGCAACTTCAACGCCTCACTAATCAGTAAGGCGAAACACCCAATGCCTTTTAAAATTTTCGTGACATATCGATGGAGGTATTAGTTTTTACTTATTGATAGACAGTGGAAAGGGTTTTTGCATCTTGGCGCTTTCCTGTTCTGCGATCTGCAGAGAGAGCTGTCTCTCATACTCTATAAGCATCTTGATTAGCGGACTCTCCAAGTTGATCTTATAGAGGGTGGCACGCCCTATCTTTCTTGATGCGGCAACCAAGCCGATCTCCTCCAAGTCCTTAAAGTATTTGTAGAAGTTGACACTCTCCACGACTAAAGTCGGGAGATTCTTGCACACAGTCCCTTCAACGCTTGGAGGCACATCTGTTTCAGCATTTACCTCTTCACGGCTCATGGACTATCTGCAAGGGCTGTGCCACCAGCCCGTTAACGGCCTCCACAAGAGGCATTACCTCCTGAGCAGGCCCTATATTCATGTATATGTGCCCTCTGCCCGAACCACTCCCCACCTATCTCGGCCTGGAGCCTTATTCAGGCTTTCGGACATCCAAGCCACATCCAAGGAGTTGATGGAAGATTGAGAAATATAAATCTAGCGGCGATTCATCCCACGGTTAAAACCGTAGGCTTTCTCGCCGAATGCATGTAAGCTTGCTCATTCCCAAAGCTTCCACGATCTCTTTCTTGGTGAAGTCATTCAGCTTGTAGTCTAGCAAGTAGTCCAAAATTCTGAGCTTCGGCGAGTTGCCTAGAGCCCTGATTAAGAGCGAGTCCCACTCCATCTTTATCAAGATAAACCTTACAAGTGAGAGGTATAAAGTCCGTAAAGGGGCTCGTCCAGGATGGTCATCTATTCCTCCATAAAGGAGGAGCGACCGCATCTTTAAACCCGTCCATGAGTAGAGACATCTTGGAGTGTTTCAAAAAAGCTTTCCCAGAGAGCGAGTTCGAACCGTAAGTTTCTTCCTCTTCTCCAATCCTTTTCCTCTTTAGAGAAGCGTAAGCAAAAAAAGCCGATGTCACTCGCCGTGTACAGCCTATCTTGACGGCGCAGGCAGAGACTACTCTATGGTCGCGTGTCGCTTCCTCAGATCCTGCTCCGTCTTGCCCAGACGCTGCATAAGCTCAGCTATCAGGCTGTCCAGGAAGACGTTGAGTGTAACCTCGAAGAGCGTCCCGAGGGGGGCCAGCGGTTCGTGCTCCCCCAGTATCTGCCTGACGGTGTAATCCTCTTCTGTCGCCATCTTGGTCCTGCCCGGGATTATTATTACATGATCTGCCAGCTTTGCCAGCGGGGAGTCGCGGTGGGAGGTTATGGCCAGGATCCTGGCCTTCATGTCCTTGGCGGCGGTGGAGGCGGTGACCACAACCTTTGTGCTTCCTGAGCCGGATATGGAGACGATCAGGTCGTTCTCACCAACGGCGGGGGTTATGATCTCGCCGAAGACGTAGACGTTGAAGCCAAGGTGCATCAGCCTCATGGCGAAGGCCCTGGCGGCCAGACCGGACCTTCCGGCACCCACGACCAGAATCTTCCTGTTGTCGTTCAGGCTGTCCAGTAGCATGTTTATGCCTTTTTCAACATCATCATCGTTTATGATCTTTGCGGCGTATAAGACGTAATATGCCATCTCTTGCATGAAACGCTTAACGAGACACTCTTTTGAGGACATACAGGTCAATTCAGTAGGGAAAAATTGTTAGATTTAAATCTATGGAATCCCGAAGACCAGCTTGAGTGAGAGTAGCAGTAGAAAGGAGATAACGGAAATTAATATGAAGAGGGCGTCTCTCTTCCCCATCGCCAAGACGTATAATGAGGTGCGTTTCTTGCTCGCACCGAAGGCCCTCGATTCCATGGCATCTGCCACGAGTTCGGCCCTCCGGAAGGAGCTTATTATGAGGGGTATGAGGACAGGGATGTAGTTCTTGATCCGCTGGATCAGGTTCCCCTTCTCCATCTCCAAGCCCCTAGATTTCTGGGCGTCCATTATGATCTGGGCCTCGCGGCTGAGCGTGGGCACGAACCGCATCGCCATGTTGAACGTCAGGGCATAGTCGTAGGGTATCCTCATCTGGACCATGGACTGTGTTAGGTCCTCGGGGGATGTCGTAAGAAAGAAGACGGAGAATATAGAGATCAATGCTATGAACCTGATTGACATGGATATACCGGAGATCACGGCGTCGTAAACCGAGCCCGTCGCCAAGACGATCCCTATGAAGTTGAAGATGAAGATGAACGCAATAAAGAAGAGGGAGCCCTTGATCGATTGGGCCCACCGGCTCGTGATCTTACTGATGAGGACGATCGGAAAAGAGGACGAGAGGACGAGCAGCAGCACGAGCGGGTTGACGAAGTAGACCGTGAGGGCGGTGAAGAGTATGACGTAGATCATCTTGGATCTGGGGTCGATCCTGTGGATTACGGACGTGCCGCGCCTGTACTCGAAGCCGTAGAGGACCTTCATCTCTGGGGACCTCCCACGAGCTTTGACGCCACTAATACCACCTGCTCGAGGTCGATGGTTGGTCTCTGGAGGGCCAGATCCCACGAGAGTTCCGCCAGCTGCGGCGGTAGGAGGGACGCGCTCATGAGCAGCTCCCTGTTTGTCAGGATCTCCTCGGCAGGACCCTCCGCGAGCACCCTGCCCTTGGAGAGCAGGACCACCTTGGGTATGAAGTCGGCGACGAACTCCATGTCGTGGGTGACCACGAGCACGGTCTTGCCCTCCCCGTTGATCCTCTTCAGGAGGGCGGCGAGGCGGGTCTTCTGCCGGCTGTCCTGGCCCGTGGTGGGCTCGTCGAGGATGAGGATCTGCGGGTCGTAGCAGAGGACCGAGGCAAGGGCCAGCCTCTTCCGCTCGCCACCGCTGAGCATGAAGGGCGGCCTCTCCCTGTACTGGGTCAGTTCGAACTCCTTCATGGCCCAGTCCACCCTCCTTGACACCTCGTCGGGGGGCAGGCCGAAGTTAACCAGCGCGAATGCAAGCTCCTTCTCTACGGTCTCTGCAAAGAGTTGGTGGTCGGGGTTCTGGAATACGAGGCCCACCTTCCTTGCCAAGGTGGCAACCGTCGAGTCTTTGGTGTCTATGCCGCTGACGGTGACCTTGCCACTCTGTGGTTTTAGCAGCCCGTTGATGTGCTTCACCAGCGTGGTCTTGCCTGCGCCGTTCTCCCCTAGGATTGCGGCCAGTTCCGCCTCCCCGATGTTCAGGTTGATGTGCTCCAGCGCGTACCTTCCGGGCGAGTACGAGTACGAGACATCGTCAAAGAGGATCATCGCTTGCCCCCCTTATGATCTCTGCCAGATCCCACGAGGAGAGCGGCTTTTTGCCGAGCTTCGAGTTTAAAGCCAGCCTCTTTGCGACCTGAACGGCCTTGGGGATCCCTATGCCCATCCTCTCCACCGCCTCGGAGTAAAGGACTTCGCCCGGCTCCCCAACGAGGACGAGCCTGCCATCGTCGAAGACAGCACAGCGGTCCGCTATGTGGGCGATCATCTCGAGCCTGTGCTCCACCAAGATTATCGTGACGCCAGACTCTGTGTTCAGCTTGGCAAGGATGTTCAGCACGGATCGGGCACTGAGGGGGTCGAGGTTTGCGGTCGGCTCGTCGAGGACCAGTACCTTCGGTTTCATTGCAAGAAGGGCGGCTATGGCTACCTTCTGCTGCTCCCCTCCCGAGAGCTCCTCGGGTGACTTGTCCCAGAGGTGGGATATTCCCACGACGCCCAGCGCCTCTTCCACCCGCGACCTCACCTCGTTCCTCGGCAGGGCGAGGTTCTCGGGCCCGAACGCAACCTCGCGCTCGACGGTCGTGCAGAAGAGCTCGTTCTCCGGGTTCTGAAAGACCAAGCCCAAATGCTGGGCTATCTCGTAGACGGGGTGCTCGGTGGTGAGCAATCCGTCGACAATGACGCGCCCACTGAACGTCCCTCCGTATGAAATCGGTATGAGACCGTTGAGGCACCTGCAGAAGGTGGTCTTCCCGCATCCGCTGGGACCAGTTATCAGCACAAACTCCCCTTCATTCACGGTGAGGTTGACATCCAGTATGTTCGGCTTAGGAGAGTCAGGGTAGGAGTACGAGAGGGCCTGGACATCGATGATTGCCAAGTAAACCACCAAGGAAGTAATGAGGGAGGGAGATGCTCTAATAAACGTAACTACTCATTTTTTGGTATGTATCTCCTTGACGGCGTGCCCTTTGATGCCGAGCTTGCTGGCGATGAGACCCATCGCCGCAGAGGTAACCTCTCCCGAGGATCCCTTCAGGTTCGCGCTCGCGGCGGTGGGATGGCCCCCTCCCTGCCCCGAGAAGGATTCGGCCAGCGGCTGCATGATGTCCTTTGCCAGGTTCAGACCCGCCTTCTTGTAGATAGAGTCGGTGGACCTTCCAGAGAGCCTGACGTTCTTCCCCTCCTCATTTACAACTAGGGCGGCGTCTGCGCCGAGGTCCGTGAGCGACCTGGCCACGGACGCCTCGAAGGATCCCACGTTCGTGACGGCGATCAGCCATTCGCCGGCCTTGTACAGCCGGAGGCGGGCAGCCCCCTTCAGTTTGGCCATCCTCTCTGAGGGATCGTGCTCCGAGGAGAGGATTCGCAGTGCCAGGTCGGCCTCGGCCCCGAGATCAATCAGTCTTGAGGCGGTGAGGATCGTTGAGTCGGGGAGGATGAGAAAGCGCCTCGAGTCGTATATTATGCCGACCAGCAGCGACTGGAGCGCCTTCTTGTCGAGGCTCTTCTTGTCCAGGGCATCGAAGAGTATCTCGCAGGTGGAGGAGCGCTCCTTCACCAGTGAGAAGGCGGCATCGCCCACGGTTCGCTCGTCGGAGACGTGGTGGTCCACGATGGCGTAGGGCACCCCTCCGTCCTCTACGGCGCGCTTTACCGCGGGAACTTGGTCGATGGACGAGGTATCCACCAAGACGTATAAGTCGGTAGCCTCAGGCAGATCAGTAGCCGGTCGAAGCTGGAGGTAATCGATCAGTTTCTCAGAGACCGTGCTGATGCCCTCGGATGCCAGTATGATGGCGTGCCTGTCTGGCAGGCGCTTCCTAAGGAACGCGAGGAGGGCGTAGGCAGAGCCTATGCAGTCTGGATCCGCGTTCGGGTGGCAGACGATAGTGATGTGCCGGAACTTGGATAGAAAGTTCAGAAGACTAGCCAAGCTTTTTGCCCCTCATCTTTTCGTCTATGGCAGATAGGGCGGCGTCTGCGGCCATGTCGGCGAGCTCGTCGGCGTCTATCTCCACCACCGGCTCCACGTCTATGAAGATGTCCACCTTGAAGGTCGTTCCGCCCTTCTTCTCGGACGTAATCTGTATGTCCAGCGAGCGTATGAGCTTCTTGTCTAGCTTGGAGAGAACGAATTGGCGGGCCGCGGTCTCCCCCGCCTCGCAGACCTCTTTGAGATCGCTAGGAGAGAGGCCCTTCAAGAGCACCACTATCCGGAGGTTGGCCCTTTGCCCGAGAGGCTGACCTGTTCCATAATAAGCTTCCTTAGCTCCTCCAGCTGCTGCTTCAGCCTCTGCTCCTGCCTCTCGATGGTCTTGACCCTGAGATCCAGCTCCTCTTTCTTCTCGGTGAGCTCGGCGACTATCTTTGCTTTGTCGCTCCTGAACAGGAGGATTCCTACGGACTTGTATATCACGGCGTCGTCTGCAAGATTCTTGCTCTCCTGCAGCGCCTTGTTCACCTCCTTCGCCTCCATCTCGAACTGCTGCTTGCGAAGGATGAGGGCCTTATACTGCTCCTGCTGCTCCTGGAACCTCACCAATTGGTTCTGTACTTGTGGCGGGATCTGTTCTGCCATCTCTAATCACCTTTTAAATTCACAACCTCTAATGATGTAGTTATCCATCTTATATAAGAATTGAGTAGGGCTCTAACGCCCGCGATGGTGACTGCCTCTATCTCTATGGTAAGCGCCCCTCCCTCCCGTCGGATGGAGACCTTAGAGACTTTGGATTTCGTTGTCGCCACCTCGGGAAGGATCGCCCTGTACAGCTTCTCCGCCAGATCGGGGTCGCCCAACTCGATCTTGAGGTTGGATTTTATGGTCATAGCGGTCACCGCCTGAAGTCCTTAAGGAGTATCTTGGGTCCGCAGGGTGCCTGGGTCTCGCTGTGGGTGAAGACCATCTCAGCCAAGTGGTCTCTGCTTGTTTCGAGGTGGAGTTCGGTGACGCCACGATCCGAGGGCTTGAGTTCGCCTAACGCGTTTAGGAGCATCTCGTAGAGGTCTGTGAGTGAATGGTGCTCAGGCTGGACTAGGCGCAGGTGCCTTCCTCTCGTGCCCTTTGGGCTTAGGTCCTTGAGCTCCCTCCTCAGTATGACCCTGCTGATCAGAAGGGACCCGATCTTCTTTGCCTTCCCGCCAGTGGTATCGTAGCACTCTATCAGCTTCGGGTCGCCGAATCGGCTGTTGACTATCCAGAGCCTCTCTGCGCCAGCGCTGTGGGCATAGGCAGATAACAGAAGGAGGCCGGACTTCCCCCTCAGGTAGTAGTTGAAGTCGGCGGTTGCGGTCACGAGGTCGTTACAAAAAGTTCTGGTCCTCGGGCTTGGCCTGAGGGAGGTACACAGTAGAATGGTCATGGGGATGACCGGTTTCTACTGCTTGGTCGAGGCTGCCTTGGCGCTCTTGAACTCCTCTGGGGTCATGGTTCTGCCCAAGGTAGTCTGGGCCACGAATGCCCCGCCAGCGAACTTAATCCCACAGGCTTTGCACGCCCATATCCCCGCGGCAGACCTTGCCAGAGTGTTGACGGACTTGCATTTGGGGCACTTCTGGCCTTTGGCGGACTTCGACTCTATGACGAGTACCCTCTTCCTTAGCGTAGCACCGTACTTTTGACGGTACCTGCCCGAGGACTTAACGGACTTTGTCTTGCCCATTATTTTCCACCACTCGGGAGATGCTTCCGCAACTCCTGACTTTTAACTTTAGCTATCTCCACCGCCCTCAGTAGCTCATCAGGAGTCATGGTCCCGGCGCCACCCTTCTGCATAGCGCATACCCTCCCGTCCTCGGTGAACGTGACGCTTATCCTGCAGTCCATGACTTCCTCCTCCTCAAGTGAGGGGTCGACGAAGAACTTGTCACCTATCTTGGCAAGAGTTATGTTCACAGGTCTGTCGCAGAGTGGTACGGGCAGGCTTCCTTCTTCGGCTTTCTCGACGCTGAACTCCTTTATCTCCTGAACCTCGCCTTCAGCGATTCCTTCCTCCATCTTGAGGTCTGTGGAGGTGCCGTTGCGGAACTTAAACTCTAAGGTTCTTTGTGCCTCGATGCCGCTGACCTTGACCACGTTCAACTTCAAGCTAGACTTTGGCATCTTGGAGGTCAGCAACGCGCTGACAGCAGCTAGTGCTGAGGCGTCTATGAGGTTGCCGCAGTGGTCGAGGATGTAGACATCCACGTGTGCAGTCCAGACCTTCTTGCCCGGTATTATGCAGAGCTTGGAGGTATCCAGCAGCTTCGACTCCCTGAGGCCCCTGTCGACCACGCGCGCGAGTTCTATGGAGTTCTCATCCGGCGGGCCTGCCTCGAATTCGGCTGAGGCGATCGGGACAAACTCAGCGTTGACGGAGAGTACGCCCTCGTTGGGGATGTCGGGAAACGGCGGTTTCTCGCAATCAAACTTCACGCCGGCGATTACATACGTGTCGCCAAGCTTGACCGCCGCGGAGCCATCAGCCTTCTCGATGACGTTCGTCTGGATCTCAACCCTTCTCATATCCATAAGGCTCCGCCCATCGGTCCTCTTCCCGCTCTCCGCGAGCTCTATGATCTGCTTCCTCTTAACGGAAGGTATTATCTGGTTGGTCATCTCAAGCATCCTCCCTGTTCGTGGTGTTCTTGAAACGTTCTTCAAGCGCCTCCTTCTGCTTCGCATAGACCTCCATGCACCCTTTCTTGGCAAGCTCCACCGATTGGATGAACTCCTCGTGCGATAATAGGCCGTCCATCTGGATCAGAGTAATTTGGTTCTTGGAAGGCATGATGGCTATGGGCATGTCAGAATCGCCCTGCTTGTCCTCCTGGTCCATCACGTCAAGGACGAGCTTCCCCTCGACCTTGGCGACCGCGATGCTCGAGACGAGGTCGCGCATGGGCACCCCTGCGTCCGTAAGGGCGAGCGACGCGGCAGAGATGGCGGCGCACCTGGTACTGCCGTCAGCTTGAAGCACCTCGGCGAATATGTCAATTGTAGTCCTAGGGAAGAACTCTGCGAATATTGCGGGCTCGAGCGCCTCGCGTATCACCTTTGAGAGTTCCGTCTCACGCCTCGAGGGCGCGGGGCTCTTCCACTCCTCAACCGAGAACGGGGTCATACGATATGTTGCATGTATCCGGCACCTATCAGCCAGTGCGAGATGCTTGGGATGCGACTCCCTGGGGCCGAACACACCCACAAGGATCTTGGTTCTGCCCCACTCCACGTAAGCCGACCCGTCCGCGTTCTTCAGGACGCCCAGTTGGAACTTAATCGGGCGTAGCTCGTCTAGCTTTCTACCATCGTACCTGATACCATCATCAGTTATCAGCTTCTTTTTTTCCATAACATCACACCCTGTGTTTTATAAGATACTCTTGAATTCTGTCGGTGAGACCTGTCGTGTGCGCCTCTGCCTCGATCTTTCTTATGGCCTCGGCGACGACGGCCTCCTCGTCACGGCTCTTGCCAGCGATCCAGACCCGGCCGTTCTGGCCCACGAATATCTGGCAACCGGACTCCTTCTTCAGGAGGTTTATCATGGATCCCTTCTTTCCGATGATCCGCGGGACCCTGGTAGGGTCCACCTCTATAACGGTCCCCCTCTGGATCTTTCCAAGTTCGGGTTCTCTTGTGGTCAATGACGGATTCCTGGTCCTGTCGAAGGCTAATACCTTTGCCTTGACCATCTCGCCAATGTCCAAGTAGCTCCTCGCGTCCTCCTTCATGGTGTTGAGGGGCTTGGAGAGGAACTCCTTGGCAAAGAGAACGCCCTGCCACGGGGATCTTATGTCGAGCATCCAGGCTGTGGAGATGACCTCCACCACCTTCCCAATTACCACATCGTCCACGAACGGTATGTAGCAGCCCCTTAGGGGTATTACGGTGACGGTCTCGTTCCTCAGCTCTGCCAGGCCAACAATAGAGGAGAAGAACTTGTTGTCCTCCATGTACACATTGACGCCGGCGTTGTACTTGCCCTCGGCAAGCAGTGTGCCGGGCACTACCAATTGTCTTGGTTCAAAATTTGTTGGAATATACAACACCTCACATTTTCTTAATAACATTGATCTCTACGCTACCGCGAGTCAGCTCGTTCAGGCGATCGACGAGACTCTGTTGCATGCCGGCAGGGATGATCGTCTCGCCGCGCCATGAGCCATCAGGAAGCCACTCCGATTTTGTCACATTGCCAGTCTTGGTCACGTAGCTGTTGACCCTGCTGGCGTGCTCCTTGGAGGCCTTTACCACGATGGCGACCTGCGACACCTTGAGCGGTAGAGAGACGCGGAGCGCCTTTATGATCTCTTGGGCTTGCTCCTCAACTGATCTGAACGGGTCTACGTTGATCCTCACGTTTTCCATCGCATTCTCTATCCTCATGGGCGGATGGGGAGCCCCGGACTGGGGATCCGTGCAGTTCTTGGCGATGAAGGCGACGATCTGCTTCCTCTTGTTCTCGACCATCTGCCGCCTCCGATCCGTGGTGAGCTGCAGTTCCCCCTTCTTTATTATTGTATCGAACACGACCTTGGGATCGTCTGTCCCAAAGTTCTTCTTGACCGACTCCTCTGAGGCCTTCTCCCCCTTCCTCGCGTCCTTGTATACGGTCTCACTTATCATGAGGGCTTTGAAGTCAATCTCTTTCCCGCTCTTCAGGAGCCATGCGAGATCCGGGTCGACTAGAATCTCGAAGTGCTCACCCCGAAGAGAGAGGCGGGCGACTACCGATTTGTCCTCTTTAGGCATGCCCGGCCGCCTTCACTTGCTCTATGTACTTCACCAAGATATCGTTTGGAAGGATGTCGAACTTGCCGGTCTCCTTTCTGATTATAGCCATCTCTATCCTCGACGGGTCCAAACCGCCCTCGATCACGGTGGCTAGGGCCCTTAGAGCAAGAGTGATAGCGGAATCAATTGTAATGTTCGATGAGTAGTTCTTCTCGAAGAACTCGGTGACGGACTGGCTGCCGGCGCCGATGGCCACGGCAAAGTAGCCAGCGTAGGCGCCGCTGGGCTCGGTCATGAAGAGCCGGGCACCGAATTTGTCCACGCCCGCAATCAGGAGCGCGACCCCGAAGGGTCTGACGCCCGCATGCTGGGTGTAGATCTGCTTTACTTCGCTGACCTTCTTGGTCAGCACCTCTACGTCTATGATATCATCGTAGAGCAGTCTGTTTATCTGGGACTCCTGCCTGGCCTTGTCGACGAGTATCCGCGCGTCTGACGAGAGTCCGGCGAAGGTCGCTCCCACGTGATCGTCTATCTTCAGGATCTTCTCCATGGAGGAGGGGTCTATGAGGGGGCTTATCTTCTTCTTCTCAACAGCAAGGACGACTCCGTCAACGCACCTTATACCAAAGGCCGTCCAGCCCCGCCGAACCGCCTCCAGAGCGTACTCGACCTGGAATAGACGACCGTCGGGCGAGAATATAGTTATCGCCCTATCATATCCAAGTCCTGGTGGGGTAAACATCTCAATCACCACTATACAATTTGACTATTAACATCAATACTATATTTTACTCTTCAGCATAAAAGTTTAGGCTTATATTATATTCTTTTCGGCTTACCAAATCTGCTTCGGGTTTAAATATTCTGCCTTTTTTTGGAGACCGTAACGATTAGCAGAGCCGTCGCAATCAAGAGCGTTAAGCAGAATTACTGTCCTTCTGATGAAATATTGAACTTGCTGGAACAGTTCAGGCTGATAGTTAACGACTGCATAGCCATTGGGTTGAGAGAGAATGTTTCAACTCTCAAGTCGCTCTCGCTGAGGGCATACCACGAACTCTCTCGGTATGGCATACCGTCATACTACAAGCTTTGTGCCATATCGAGGGCCTCTGGCATACTTGCATCAAGAAAGAAGTCCCTCAGGAGAGGGATACCCACAAGAAGTCCGTACGCCGTAAAGCCACAACTCACGTCTTGTTATGGCTTCAAGATCAAGAATGGGTATCTCCACATGCCTCTCGGCAATAGAAGGTTTTTCGAGATACCATTGAATAGACATACGCAGGAGGTTTTGTCAGAGCCAGCCTTGAGAGTGCGTTCCTTCACGCTCACGGCCTCCACTATGAGCATCTGTATCTCTAAGGAGGTGCAGATAATGGAATGCACCAAGTGTGTTGGTGTCGACAGAAACCTACGAAATGTGACTTACGGCAACGAAAAACATGTCGTCAGTTATAGCATCTCCAAGTGCATGAAGATCGCTGAAGACACGAAAGAAATTGTAGCCTCCTTTAAGAGAAAGGACGCGAGGATAAGGCGAAAGATCGCATCAAAATATGGTCTTCGAAGGAGAAACAGGGTGAATTACATCTTGTACTGCGCCACGAAGGACATCGTTGAGAGCGCCCTCAAGAACAGAAGCCATCGCCCTCGAAGATGTGAGAGGTATCAGAGTCCTCTACCGTAAAGGGAATTGGTATGGCAAAAGGTTCAGAAGGGTGATGAACAGCTGGTCTTTCGGCGAGGTGGCGAGGCAGATTGAATATAAGGCGTTATGGAGGACAATACCAATAATCCACCTCAGTAAAGGCGAGACGAGGAACACCTCTACTAGCTGCCCGAGATGCGGGGAGAGACTCCAATTTGGGCAGAATAAAAACAGGCAGTTGTGGCGTCCTTCATGTAGAATATGGGAGGACCGAGACGTTGTGGCGGCAAAGAACCTGTCCCGGAAGGGACTGCTGAGGTTCGGCAGTTCCTTGCCTGAAAGGGCGAAAGGCGGGGCAGTTGAAGCGATGATGGGGAACCCGACGACTAGGGTAATCCTCGGAGTCGATGCTCCGAAGTCGAGTCATCAGAAGACTTGATAGGTGGGATAGTCGCAGAGATTAAGGAGAAGAAAAGCCACAACCAGAGGCATGTATGCAGCATTAGACCTTCATGAAAGAACAATCCAATGTGTCCTAAAGGACAACAACGGAAAGGTCATCAGAGAGTCAAAGGTTGGCAAGGACGAGAACCGCATACTCGAGTTCCTGGGTGGAACACAGGCAAGCGTGGTGATGGAGTCAGGCTACAACCACCAGCACATCTACGACCTGCTGAAGGAGAGGGGCTACGATGTCACCGTGGCTCACCCGTTGATGGTCAAGGCCATCGCGTATGCCAGGGTGAAAAGCGATAAAATAGATGCAAGTATGCTAGCAGATCTGCTGAGGGCCGGTATGATTCCAAGGGCATACGTTCCCAATAGGGGCATCAGGGAGATCAGGGACCTTGTCAGGAGAAGGCACTACATGGTCAGGCTCAGGACCATGCTCAAGAGCAAGGTCCATGCGGAGCTCGCCACGAGGTGGATAAGGTACGACGGCGACCTCTTCACCGAGCAGGGAATAAAACAAAATATCTCCGTTCCCTTCGTATAGATGCAGTGAATGACTACTTGGACACCATCGGGTTCCTAAACAGAAAGATACGCGAGCTCGACGGGAAGGTTATGAGAGCAGCAGAATCGGACCGTTACGCC
>Ga0315282_10006948_pt1 | contig 18748 bp, 10 predicted proteins | sample YL17G07_20_MG_FD_203693 | JGI IMG/M metagenome (GOLD analysis project Ga0315282, IMG submission 203693) | Sediment microbial communities from Yellowstone Lake, YNP, Wyoming, USA - YL17G07_20 | ecosystem: Environmental > Aquatic > Freshwater > Lake > Sediment | place: USA: Wyoming | collected...
GGTGCCCTGGCTCTACGGCTTCAAGCTGGACTTCCGCTTCCGCTGAAAAACACGACCCCACGGGGGACATGCCTATCCAGTCCAATTAACTCGGTCCACAAAATGGCTGATAAATCGCTGGGCTATTATCTTTCGCCCTCCGGGCTGGAGCGATAATCGCTGGGTCTGCTTGCGCGGGGCGGGGAAGGCGTAACCCCGGCGAGTTGGAGGACCAGTTGCTCGATGGCGACTGGGGCCTGGGCCTGGCCGGTCTTTGTGGCGTAGTCGATAGCCGCAAGCTCCTCCAGGAGCGTAGCGATCTGAGCGAGCGAGACGCGCTGAACCTGGGCGAAAAATTGATCCTTGTTGAAGCCGATGCGCAGTTGCTTAGCGATCGCGACCGGGTTTGTACCCTTATCGAGCAGCTTCCTGGCGTTGAACATGCGCCGCACGTGGTAGGCGAATGCGCCGACAACCGTGTACTCCGCGTCCCGGTCCTCCTCGAACATGTTTCGCAGCCGTTTGACGGCCTCGCCGGCGTTGCCGCAGATCATGGCGTCGATCACTTCAAACGCGCCGTAGATGCGGTTGTGGCCGGTCAGCGATACCACGTGCTCCGCGCGGATCACCTTCTCGTCGCGGGCGAACAGGACCAGCTTGTCCACCTCGTTGTAGAGTTGTGCCAAGTCTTCCCCGATCAGCTCGATGAGCAGCTCGGCGGCATCGCGGTTGAGCTTGACCTTGTGCTTGGCGGCGGCGTACTGCACCAGATGGCCGGCCAGCTCCCACGACTTCGGCTGCTCGACCTCGATGAGCTTGCCGACCTCGGGCAATCTCTTCGACAGCCTCGTTCGGGAGTCCCAGCTCGATACGGCCAGCACCAGAATGCCGGTCGGCGCGGGCTTCTCGAAATATTTCTCGAGAATCGAGCGATGCTTTGAGATGAAATCGTCGGCCCCTTTCACCAGGACCACACGTTTGTCCGCCAGGAAGGGCACCGTCCGCAACTCGTCAAGAACATCGGAGATCGAGACCTCGTCCGCGTTGACTGACAGCAGCGCCGTCATGCGCTGCTGCGGCTCCAGCAGGCGGCCCAGAAGCTCCTGGCACCTGACGCTGACCAGCGATTCATCCTTGCCGGCGATAACGTAGATGGATTCAGCCATGCTCGTCAATCGCTTAGCTCTTTTCTTCCGGCTCGTCCTCGCCCGGCTCAAGGTCTTCGGCGGCGATCTTCTCGGCGGCCACGAGCTTGTCACCTTCTTTGAGTTTGATCAAGCGCACGCCCTGGGTATTGCGGCCGATGGAGCGGATTTGCTCCAGGCCGGTGCGGATGATCATGCCGTTAGCGGTGATGAGCATGAGATCATCGCCGGTCGCCACGGACTTCAGCGAGACCACCTTGCCGTTGCGGGCGCTGGTCTTGATGTTCTTGAGTCCGACGCCGCCTCGCGTCTGCGAGCGGTAGTTCTCGACGCCCGTTCGCTTGCCGTAGCCGTTCTCGCACACGGTGAACAGGGCGGCCTTCTCCTCGGGGATCACCATACCGACGACCTCATCGCCCGGCCGCAGCTTGATGCCGCGGACGCCGCGGGACGCCCGGCCCATCGACCGGACTTCCCGGCCGTTGAAGCGAATCGTCATGCCGTCGCAAGTGCCGAGGATGATGTGGTCCTTGTCCAGCGTCAACGCCACGCCGATCACGGCGTCGTTCGGATCCAGGTTGATCGCGATGACGCCGGAGGCGCGTGGATTGCTGTACTGGCTCAGCCGGGTCTTCTTCACGAGCCCGTTCTTCGTGGCCATCACCAGCTCGCGGGCGGGCTTGCCTTCCTCCTCCTCGAAGCCGTTGACGGCGATGATTGAGGCGATCTGCTGGTTGGCCAGGTTCAGCAGGTTGGCGATGCTGCGCCCCTTGCTCTGGCGCGACATGGCCGGCACGTCATAGACGCGCAGCCAGTAGCATCGGCCGCGATTCGTGAAGATCAGCAGGTAATCGTGCGTGGAGGCGACGAACAGGTGCTTGATGAAGTCGCCTTCTTTGGTGTCGGAGCCGATGACGCCCCGGCCGCCGCGGCCCTGACGCTTGTACGTGTCGATGGGCATGCGCTTGATGTAGCCGGCGTGGCTGACCGTGACGATCACGCTCTCCTCGGCGATCAGGTCCTCGACTTCGAGGGTCTCGGCCTTGGTGGTGATCTGCGTCCGGCGCTTGTCGCCGTATTTCTCCTGGATCTCGTGGATGTCCTCGCGGATGATGTCGAGGAGCACGGTTTCATTGGCCAGGATGGCCTCGTAGCCTTCAATCTGCTCGCAGAGGTCCGCGTACTCCTTGGCGAGCTTCTCCATTTCCAGGCCGGTCAGACGCTGCAACTGCATGATCAGGATGGCGTCGGCCTGCGGCCCGGTGAGGAAGTGCTGACCCTTGCTCTTCTCGCGGACGAACTCCTTGGGCAGGAGCTTGCGGAGCGTCTCGCTCTCGGCCAGATGCAACGGCTTCTTCATCAGGTTCAGCTTGGCCGTCGGCACGTCGGGCGACTTCTTGATCAGCTCGATGATCTCGTCGATGTCGCTGACCGCCAGGATCAGGCCTTCGAGGATGTGGGCGCGGTTGCGGCATCGCTTCATCAGGAACCGGCTGCGACGCTGGATCACTTCCTTGCGATGCTCGATGAAGTGGACGAGCATATCGCGGATGGTGAGCGTCTCCGGCCGGCTGTTCACCAGCGCGATGTTGGCGATCGCGAAAGTCGTCTGCAACGGCGTATACCGCCAGAGCTTGTTGAGCACGATCTCGGGATCGCTGTCCTTCTTCAGTTCCACCACGATCCGCAGGCCGTGCCGGTCCGACTCGTCGCGAACGTCCGCCACCTCCGCCATCGTATTGTCGTGAACGCATTCGGCGATCTTGGAAACGATCGTGGTTTTGACCACCGTGTAGGGGATTTCCGTGATGATGATCTGGTCCTTGCCCTTCTTATTCGACTCGACTTCGGTCCTGGCGCGGACGGTCAGGTGGCCGCGGCCCTTGGTGTAGGCGTCGACGATGCCCTTGCGGCCGCAGATGACGCCGCCCGTCGGAAAGTCCGGGCCGGGCAGGACTTTCATGATCTCCTTGTACCCGCAATTGGGGTCGTCGATGACCAGCAGCAGGGCATCGCATACCTCGCGCAGGTTGTGAGGCGCGATATTCGTCGCCATGCCCACCGCGATGCCCGTCGAGCCGTTGACCAGCAGATTGGGGAACCTCGACGGCAGCACCACGGGCTCGGTCCGCGTCTCGTCGTAGTTGGGCACGAAATCGACGGTGTCGTAATCGAGGTCGGCCATCATCTCCATCGCCGGAGCGGTCATCCTCGCCTCGGTGTACCGCATCGCCGCCGGCGGGTCGGCGTCGATACTGCCGAAGTTGCCCTGCGGATCGACCAGCGGATACCGCATGTTCCACGACTGGCCCAGCCGCACCAGCGTGCCGTACGTCGCCTGATCGCCGTGGGGGTGATAGTTGCCGCCGGTGTCGCCGACGATCTTCGCGCACTTGCGGTGGGCGCTGCGGGGCCCGAGGTTCAGGTCGTTCATCGCGACGAGGATGCGCCGCTGCGAGGGCTTCAGGCCGTCTCGAACGTCCGGCAACGCCCGCGATACGATCACGCTCATCGCGTAATTCAGATACGAATTCTTGAGCTCGTCAAGAATCGGCATCTCTTCAAAATCGCTTCTTACCTGTTCTGTTTCCTTCATGTTCCTATCTTCTCTCTATCCTGACGAGCACTGCAAACCTACCAGGATTCCGGCAAAAATCAGGGGTGACGCGGGTTGCATTGGGACCGGCCACCATCCATAGTCAGAGCCCACTCCAAAAGCCCGAAAATACCGGAAATTCCGCGAAAAGTCAACCATGATTTGCCGTGCCGTTGCGGGTACCAGGCAGGCTTGCTCCATAGCTGAAAAACGGTTCTGTCGCGCCACATATCACTATATTCGCCAGGCGCCGCAAATGTTCTTATGCTTGGGGGATATCGGCGAAACCGCCCCCGCACGCTCGCCTTTCAGACCCGCCGGGCTTGCGCGCGAGGCAACTTCCCGCGCAGAGATTTGCCCGGGCTCAGATGTAATGTATGCTTTCAGTGAAGGGGTCCTCGAACGACAGGCTTGTGAAAACTCGCTCATAATCTCCTTCCTTCTTTTCCAGGGGGGGCGGCAGCCCAAAACCGTCAAAGGGGGGGTTCGCTGTCTCCCTCTATTTTTGCGCGGAAACGAGCCTGTCAGGTGAAGTGAGTCGAGAAGAAGGAGTTCCGGGCCAAATCCCGCTACCCGGCTGACTGGGTGCCCCGGATGGCGGCGACCAACTCTTCGGAGGGGGCGGTCTTGAGAACGTAGCTCTCGGCGCCGGCGTCGTACATCCTCTCGATGGTCTCAATCTCATCATACATGGAAAGGGCGACGACTCGCGTCCCAGGCACGTGTTTCTTGATCTGGCGTGTGGCTTCGTCCCCATTCATCAAGGGCATGGACACATCCATGACCACCACGTCCGGCCGGAGGTCAAAGGTGAGGTTGATCGCCTCGCGGCCGTTGGACGCCTGGCCGACCACTTCGATGTTGGACTGCTCGCCGAGCAGCAATGCCATGCCCTGCCGCACAATCTCATGATCGTCCACAAGCAGGACCCGCAGCCGGCCGTCACCTTCGCCGCGCGCCTGGTTCTCCGCCTCGGCCTGATCCATCGGCTGTTGCTCAACCTCTGCACCAGTCCCCGGCAACTGTCCGGCAGGCACCACGATGCGGAACGTGCTGCCCTTGCCCTTAATGCTTTTGATCTTCATCCGGCCGCCAAGCAGCGCGACTCGCTCCTGAATGCTCAACAAGCCGAACCCGGCGGCTTGCCGCAATTGCTCCGGATCGAACCCCCGCCCCTTGTCGGAAACGGACAGGCACAGGTATCGCCCGAGGCAGCGAAGGCGAATCGTCGCCTCGTTGGTTCGCGCATGCTTGACCACGTTGAACAGCAGCTCCTGGGTCGCCTTGTACAGCAAGGCCCTCAGCGCCTCCGATTGCAGATCGACGGGACCGTGGATATCGACGTGGACGGCCAGGCCGTACTTGCTTTGCATCTGGCGGGCCAGCCAGGTGAAGGTGTCCTCCAGATCGCTCTGGTAGAGTACGGCCGGACTGAGCTCATGCGACAGGCTGCGCGATTTCTCAATCGCGTCGCTGAGCATCTGCTTGACCCCTCGGGCGATCTGCCGCGATTCCTGCGGACCCTTGGTCCCGGTCTCCAGGAGACCCAGATGGAACTTCGCCGCCGCCAGGATCTGTTGCAGGTCATCGTGGAGGATCTCCGCCATGCGTTTTCGCTCGCGATCCTCGGCCTCCGACAATTCCAGCATGAGCTTCTGGAGCTGCTTGGCCCGATGCTCCAACTCCGCTGTACGCTGGGCTACCTGGGCTTCCAACGTCGCAGTCAGATCGCGCAAGGCCTGCTCGCTCCCACGCAGCGATTCCTCTGTTCGCGTCCGTTTCAGCGCCAGGGCGGCCTGGTTGACAATCGTCTCCATCAACTCTCGATTCATCAAACCTTCGGACTGATCGGTGGCGACGGCCACCGTGCCCATGAAGTCCTCTCCAAGGTAGAACGGCATCGCGTAGATCTCACCCACACGCAGTTCCTGCTCGAGCCGTGTAGCCAGAGGCAAAGGCATCTGATAGAAAGTCAGATCGTAAAGGCCGCCTTCCACGAGATCAAGTCGGCCCCGGACCATCCGCTCGCGGGTGCCCTCCGCGACCGTGAATGCCAGCCCAACGGGATTCCTCCCAAGCATCACGGACGCCTTCCGCAGCTTGTCCTCCGGGCCCGCCATCGCTCGCAATGTAGTCTGATTGGTGCCTGGGTTGTACTCGCTGACCATAATCACCGCGTTGCCGGCGATGGCGTGCAGTTGTTGCGCCGTGTATTGAAACAGGTCGCTGGACGGCATGGCTTCGAGATAGCGCGTGGCGGAGACGGACAAGAATTCCATGTCCCTCAGGTTCCTGGCTAGTTGCTCCTCTGCTTCCTTGCGGTCGGTGATATCGACAGCGACTCCCTGGATGTACCGTTCCCCGGTCTGTTCGTTGGTAAGCAGAACGGCGGCCCCGATAGCGTTCAGCGGCGATCCGTCCTTTCTCTGCAGGAGAGCATCTTTGCCCGGGACGATGCCGTCTCTGTGCAGCAGATAAATCAGCTCCTTGCGGAATTCAGGATCGGCGTAGAAATCCGATGAGCGATGCTGAAACACCTCCTCGCGCGAGTCATACCCGAGCATCTTCATCATCGTGTCGTTGAAATCGAGAATCGTTCCATCGAGCTTGGTGATGTAAACGCCGGCGAGGTTTGACTCGAACAGCTTTCTGTACCGCTCCTCACTCTCGCGCAGAGCATCCTCGGCGTTCCTTCGCTCCGTAACATCGACCGCGACCCCCTGAACGTACGGCTCGCCCGTCTCTTCATCCTTGAGGAGAACGGCGGCCCCGAGCAGATGCGCAATCGACCCGTCCTTTCGCCAGACACGTCCTTCCTTGCCGAGGTAGACCCCATCTTTCTGGAGCATACGGACGGCTTCCTGGCGAAACTCCGGATCCGCGTAGAAGTCCGATGACCGGTGGCGCAGGACTTCCTCGCGCGAATCGTACCCTAACATTTTCACCATCGCATCGTTGCAGTCGAGAAACGTCCCATCGAGTCTGGTGATGAAGACCCCCATGAGGTCCGCCTCGAAGAGCATGCGAAAGCGGCGCTCGCTGCCCCGCAGCGCCCTTTCGGCCTGGCGGAGCTCCGTGATGTCGCCGAAGTGCGTATACACCTGATAGGGCCTGGTTTCTCCCGGGCGGACCAGCGGTACGGCGGTGATGCTGATCCAGCGATACGCCTTCTCCCGCGGGTTGAACACCCCCATGACCACGTTCCGCACTTCCTGCCCGGTCCGCAGCGCGACCATGGAGGGATGCTCCTCGCCCGGGAAGGGCGAGCCGTCCTCGCGGAGCGTGTGGTACTCCTCGTCTGTGGACGTCCGGCCCAGGAACTCGGCTGGCGTCTTGCCGAGAATCCGCTCGGCCGCAGGATTCATGGCTATGACTCTCCCATCGGTATCCTGGTAAACCACTCCCTGGGGCATGGTCTCAAACAGAAGACGGTAATGCTCCTCGGACCTGACAACCTGCTCCTCGACCTGCTTGTGTTCGGTAGCGTCTTCAAAGAAGACGGTCAAGCCGGCATCGGTCGCATAGCAGCGCCATTCGTACCAGTGCCCGCACGCTTCGCAGTACTCTTCGAACCTCGCGAACACCTTCTGCTCGGCGGCGCGGGTCAACTCCTCGTGAAGCTGGTGGTAGCGCGGCGGCGGGATCACGTCCCAGATGACTTGGCCGATGAGTTCGTCCGGCGTGGTCTGGAGGAATGCGGCGGCCGCATCGTTCGCATAAGTGCAACGGTACTGCGTATCCAAGGCGATGAGGCCATCGGTGATGCTCTCAATTATGGCCCGAAATAGGGTCCTCTGCCCCTCGCTCCTGAAGGTTAAGGCTGGCGGCACGGCCCCATTCGATGGTTTCTGGCCGCGAGCTGATCTGCCTCCCTTGTTGCTCGGGCTCTTCCGCATGATACAAGTCTCTATAAGATGAGGGCTTTTGCCTCAATATACTCTCCACCTCATCGCTCTGCTGAACGCCATCAAATTTAGAGCCCTCCTGCACCGCCTCTAGTTATTCACGACTTGCGAGCCGCCTTTGTTCATCGGGAATTCGATTAGCCGCCAAGAGAGGAGGAGTGGATGTTGATCCCAAGGGCTTTGGGCGTCCGCCGCATTCTCCTCCGCGTATGAGGTCTTCGATCCAGTCCTGCGGCAGCCCAAACCGTGTGAGGGGGGTCGCTGTCTCCTTCTGTCTTTGCGCCCACACGGGGCCTGCCCGGGCGAAGCCCTGGGAGCGGGAATCGAGACCCTCCTCGCCGGCTGACTATCATGTCCGCTGATAACGCAGCGGCAGAGCCTTCACACACGTGCACGCGGGATTCTCAGGTCGCGGCAGCATAGGGCGCCCACACGACTGTAGGTAGTATCCTGCCCGATGCAGAAACCGGGGCTGCCCCGACGAAGAACTAAGGTTTCATCCGATGGACACTCGCCGCCGACAGTTTACCCTGTTCCCCCAGGATCGCTGCTGGCTGTTGCGCGGATGCGCCGGCCAATCGCGGGTCCACGGTTCATTGCAGGGTCGGCTCAGGATGATTTCGCGAATCGAATCCTGTTTCACAGCAGCTACGCTGCTGTTCATCAGCTCGCGGAGGGGGGCTCGCCGTGCAAACGAAGCCAGTGTGCATCTGTCGCACGTACCGAGGGGTTTTCGGGATAGACACGGTGTCCATCCATACGGATTCCATCGCACAGAGGTCTCATTTTGAAAGGGTACAGACATGCGAAGAAGAAGGGATGTTCTATTGGTGTTGATGTTGTTGTGCGGGACGGTTCCGGCCGCACAGGATACCTTCTTTGCCACGGTGAACACTCAAGGGGCCGTCGTTCAAGGAGGTGGGAGCGGCTATCAGGGCGGACAGTGGTTCTTCTATCCAGAGAGCGGTTGGTGGAATCAGTGGTTTTACGATGGTTCCCTGGACCCCGCTGGCAAGAAGACCATCAACATCTCGCTGGGCGTTCGGCCTTTGGAGCCGGGGGTGCCATCCAGGCTCGAGTTGGCCGTCAACTGGTCCAACAGCCAGTGGTCTACCGGCACTCCACCGGTCAAGGCCTCCGACGAGAAATTCATCGTACGCAGGACCCTCTTTAACGACCAGATCACCAACTCGGAGGCTCTTGGCTTCGCCACCCAAATCAGCGACCTGTGTCCGGAGTGGGTGTCCATCGACATCCGCGGCACGAACGTCGTGATCGAGCGCGGCACCATCAACCACGTGTGCGTGAGCGCTGAGCCCCGGCAGGCTTGCTGTCTGCCGGACGGGACCTGTGTAAGCACCACGGCAGCGGATTGCCTCGCAAGAAACGGCATTCCTCAGGCGCCGGGCACGGATTGCAGCCAAGCGCCTTGCTCTTGCCAGTGGCACGAAGGCGACGACCACAAGATGCACTGGCCCCAGATGCCCAAGCCAGGCGGGTTGGACATCGGCTTCAGCTCGTCGATGCTCGCCGATGACTGGCGGTGCTCGCGGACCGGGCCGGTCGATGATCTGCATTTTTGGGTCTCCTGGAGCCAGAACAAGACGGTGCAGATCCCCGGATTCTGGGTCACTATCTATTCCGATGTCCCGGACCCGGACGGCAAGGGCCCGCTGCACAGCGAGCCGGGCCGGCCCCTGTGGGCGAGGTTCTTCAGTCCGGGGGACTTCGTGGTCCGTGACATGCCGAGTGACGTGCAGGGCTGGTTTGATCCGGCCTCCGGTCAGTGGAAACGGGACGACCACACCTCCTGGCAGCAAATCGACATCTGCCGCATCCCTGATCCCTTCATCCAGCAGGAGGGCACGGTCTATTGGCTGGCTGTGGACTTTGAGCAGTTGCCCGCCATCGGATGGAAGCAGTCGGGTAGCGTGCACTTCAACGACGACGCCGTGTGGTACTCCAAGTCCAGTGGTCAATGGATGGAGCTGCTCGATCCCCAGACCCGGGCGTCGATCGACCTGGCCTTTGTGATCACCGGCAGCCAGCCTACGCCCACGCCCGCGCCGGAACCCCTGAAGTGGGAGCAACCTGCGATCGAGTGGAACCCGCTGGCCACCGACATCATCTTCTGCGGCTGGGACGAGCCGTCCTATGCCGAAGAGATACCCGGCGCGACGCAGAGCTCGTCGAGCCTTCCGGCAGACGATTTCCGTTGTCTGGGACCGATGCCCGTCACCAGTATCCACTGGTGGGGCTCCTATCAAGACTGGCAGGAGCAAACCCTGCCCGCCATTAGACCCGACGCGTGGCGGATCACCTTCTGGGGCAACACCCCTGTTGATGCAAACAATCCCTACAGTCGTCCGGGCAAAATGGTCTGGCAGTTCGAAGTGACGCCGGACCGCGTCAAGGCCGACCCGGCGGGGTTCGACCGGTTCCCCAATCAGTCGGCGGATAGTTGCTTCGCGTATTCACTGACCCTCGATCCTGAAGAGTACTTCTGGCAGCAGCGATATGAGGGCGACATTTTCTGGATCAGCATCGCAGCCTTGTACCAGACCCAGAAGCCGGACCACGTCTGGGGTTGGAAGACCCGGCCGTGGGGGTGGATGGATGGAGCGGTCCGGTTTGTCAGTAGCCTGACCGTGACGCCCGGGGGGCTGCCCATCAGCGCCATATTCATCGAACCGATCCAGGGCCCTGACGCCTGCGGCCAGGAGGCCAAGTATGACATGGCCTTTGCCCTGGACACGGACCCCAACTACGTCAAATGGCAACAGCCCTTCACGGGCATCCGGGATTGGCCTCACTACGAAGACGAGCAGTCCATGAGCAGCCTGGCCGAGACCTCCGCCATAGCGATCAAGTGGCTGCAGGAGCCGGACCTGTCCAAGACCGGCGTGGACATGGATGCCACCACCGACATCCCGCCGACGGCCTGTCCGGAGATCCTGGCCGACGACTACCAGTGCACAATCCCCGGGCTCGTCACCCAGATCGATATCTGGGGGTCGTGGTATCAAGACATCTTGGTCGGCAACGACGCCAACAACGTGACCTTCACCCTGAGCATCCGCAAGGATGTCCCGGCCATCGGCATTGCCGCCGGGTATAGCATGCCCGGCACGGCCCTCTGGAGCAAGGTCTTCTCCAAGGGTCAGTTCAGCGTGAAGAAGGTCCCCTCCGACCTCCAGGGTTTTGCGATCCCGTGTGACTCCTCGTACTCGGCGAACAATCATCAGGCCGTGTACAAGTACACCTTCACCATCGATCCGGCCGAGGCCTTCATGCAGGAAGGGACATCGGACAGACCCGTGGTCTACTGGTTGAGTGTTCAGGCGCAGTTGACCCACCCCCCCGGCAGCAAGGCGACCCGATTCGGGTGGAAGACCTCGCTCCAGACCTGGAATGACGACGCGGTCTGGGTCCAGGCCGAGGAGCCGTACAGCGGCGCGTGGAAGCATCTCGACTACCCCGCGCAGCATCCCCTGCGTGGGCGGCATACCGCCCTGGCCTTTGACATCCTCACGTCGAGCCAGAACTCGTCGACGGTCACCCGCCAGGTGGCCGACGATTGGCAGTGCACTACACCGACGCCCGTGATCGCGGCAGTATGGTGGGGGTCGTACATCGGCTATGACTATCAGGCGTGTGGATGCAACGACCAGACGCCGCCGGTCAAGCCGGACTACTTCCTCCTGTCCATCTGGTCGGATGTTCCGAACCCGAGTGCCAATGACCCCGTCACCTTCAGTCATCCGGGTGTGAAGCTCTGGGAGTATAAGGCCGTCGACTTTGACGAGGTCCTGGTGGGCTTTGACAAGCACCCGGAACTGCCCGCTACGGCCAAGGGACGTGAGCCGGTCTTCCGGTACTCCGTCACCCTGCCCGTGGATCAGTGGTTCCACCAGAAAGAAGGCGTCAACGTCTACTGGTTCAGTGTGGTAGCCGTATACAACGGCCGGACTGCACCACCCTATCCGTGGGGCTGGACCAACCACAAGCATTACTACAACGACGATGCAGTGGCCAGTTCCGATGTGACCAATGTGACAGGGTCCGGCGCCGTCCACTGGGGGCCCCTCGTAGACCAGACCGGGGCCAGCGAGGACATGTCGTTCGTCCTATTCCAGCTACCCCAGACGCTGGGCGCGCCCCCGTCGCAGTGACAGCGGAGCGCAACACGTCCGTCAAGGGAAGGCAAGCCCCATGGCTTGCCTCCCTTCTTAAGAGCCTATCTCATTAGGAGCATTCCATCGCTCCTCCCCAAGGCATAGGGCCCTGCTCCGGGTGGCAGCGTCAAGACCGAAGGTCTTGGCGATGGCTCTTTCGCGGGGCTGGAAGACCATCGCCAAGCTGCGCTTGACGATGCCACCCAGCCAGGCGATAAGCCTACCGGGATAGGCTCTAAGGATAAGATGACGCACGGAACATGGGCGGCAGACCCGCCCATCTTACCTTGCTAGAGGTGATCCGTCTGGCCCGTCTGCTGCGGTGGGTCGGGCAGGACGATGAGGAATGTGCTTCCTTTGCCCCTGGCGCTCCGGACCTTCATGCGGCCGCCGAGCAGGTTGACTCGCTCGCGGATGTTCAGCAGTCCGGATCCGGCGGAACTGCCGAGTCCCTGCGGGTCGAATCCACGGCCTTTGTCGGATACGGCCAGGCATATATTCCCGCGCCGACGCCGCAATCGGAGTCGGGCCTCCCGGACCTGGGCGTGCTTGACCACGTTGAACAGCATCTCCTGCGCCGCCTTGTAGAGCAGGGTTTTGATCGGCTCGGTTCGCAGCCCGAGCCGGTCGCGGACGTCCAGATGGACGGTCAGGCCGTGCTTCGCCTGCACCTGGCTCGCCAGCCACTCGAAGGTCTCTCGCAAGTCGCTTTGAGCCAGCCCTGGCGGGCGCAGCTCGTGGGACAGGCTGCGGGACTTGCCGATCGCCTCCACGAGCAGTTGTTCGACTCGCTTGGTCGTCTCCTGCAACGTCTTGTCGTTCTTGCACCGGTTGCTCATCAGGCCCAGGTGGAACTTCGCCGCCGCCAGGGTCTGCTGCAGATCGTCATGCAGGATTTCCGCCAGACGTTTGCGCTCGCGGTCCTCTGCCTCCGAGAGGTCAAGCGTCAGTTTCTGAAGTTGCCTTGCCCTGTGCTCCAGCTCCGCCGTTCGTTGGGCCACCTTGCTCTCCAGCGTCGCGTTCAACTCGCGCAGCGCCTCTTCTGCCTGCTTTCGCTCGGTGTCGTCATAGACGTAGCCTTTGATCGCGGTGAGTTCGGCGGCTTCGTCGAAGTGGCCGACGACGTTGGCGACCACGTGGATCTCCTGGCCGTCCGGCCGTCGATGGATGCACTGGTGCGTCCGAATCACGCACTCCTCCTTGAGCCGGGCCACCAGATCCGTCCAGTCACGGGAATTGAAGCTGCGCAGGTTGTATCGGACGGCTTCGGCAGCGCTGGAAAGGCCGTAGATGTCCGCAAAGGCGGGGTTGCATTCGACGATTCTCCCGTCCGCCGTCGCGATGAAGTCGCCGGCCAGATCATCCGTGAAGAACTTACGGTATCGTTCCTCGCTCTCCCGCAGAGCCTGTTCGCTGTCGCGCAATTCTTCATTGGCGGTGGTCAATTCCTCCGCCTGCGCCTGTAGCTCCTCGGTCTGCGTCTGCAGTTCCTCCGCCTGTTGCTGAAGGCGGTCGTTCGCGTTGCGCAACGCCTCTTCCGCCTGCTTGCGCTGCGTCGTTTCAAAGAGGGAAAATACAAGGCCTTCGACATAGCCGGAATCATTCTTGACGGGGGTGAGAGTCCAATCCCAGTAGGTAGTTCCTCTTTCCGGCTGATCGGGGAAGGCGAAAGGCTTGTCATGGACCTCCACGGGCACACCCGTATCCCGCACGCGGGAGAAGAGGGCCTCGTTTTCTGCATGAGGATAAAGAGCAAAGTGGTTCTTGCCGACCATTTCCTCCGGCGTGTATCCGCACGTCTTGGCGTACGCCTCATTGACGCACACGAAGTTGAAATCGCGATCCAGGTATACAAGGTGGGAGTTCTTCGCCCCACTCATGACGGATTGGAGGATCCCTTTCTCCCGTTCCAGCGACTGGGCCAGCTCTGTCAGCTTCCGCGCCTGCCGGCGCTCGTGGATTCGGCTGCGTCGCAGCTTCTCGGCCACGACGCTGACGCCCAGTCCGCCGGCCAGCAGAATCAGCAGCCTGCCTACTGACGCCGGGTCGGCGAGACCCACCTGCCCGGGCGTGGTATCAAACAGAAGGTCAACGCACAACCATGAAGCCACCGTCGCCAGCAGCCCCGGCCCCAGCCCGCCAAACACCGCAGCGCCGACCCACGCCAGGTAGAATATCAAAAACGGCGTGGGGCTCAGGATATCCCCCAGTGCCCAGCGCAGCATTGCCGCCACTGCCACGAAGAGCAGGGCCAGGCCGTAGTATCCCAAGCGGCGCAACCAGCCCGGAAGCAGTGCCGCACCTCGCTCTACACCTGCTTGAGAAGCATTCCAGGTCGCTGCCAAACCGCCCGTGGGGCTCTCCCTCGCGGCCCCCGCAGGAAGTCCGCGCTCTTGGGCCCCGCCGATGAGGGTTGGCAGCTTCTCGATGCTCCGCTGTTTGCGCGTACCTCCTGGTTTCGTCGCCTCGTCGGCATCCGTATGGCTCGCATTCTCTGCCATCGCACAGACTCCTCGCAACCTGAATGAACGCTTTGCCTCAATATGCTGACAACCTCTCCGCGTCTCGTCGTGCAGACGAGGTTATCACATTGAGAAACCCGCGTCAAGCTCTCCTCGTTTCATATAACACGGCTTGCGGGCTGCCCTTGTTCGCGCAGAGCAGATTTCGAGCGAAGAAATCAGCGTGCGGATATACGTGGGATCGTATGAGACGGGACTGAATGCCGTTATTGCGGCGTGCGCAAAAATGCACGGGCCGCGGCATCGTTGCCGCGGCCCGTCCTTCCAAGGTAAGGGGGGCTTCGTAATCTATTGTCTACGGCCCTTGCGAATCAGGGCAAGGCCGCCGAATGCGAGCAGAGCGATTGTCGCCGGCTCCGGTACAGACATCGCCCCGCTGAAGCCGCCGCCGCCACTGTGACCGCCGTCCAGCATTTGGGCGAAGGTAAAGTAGCCCGGCCCACTGCCGCCCTGCAGTGACAACTCGAAATCGAGCGAGGGGTTTTTCATCTGGGTCAAGAGGGCCAGCGCCGCGGAACCCAGGGCTGTGCCCTCGTGGGTAATGAACAGGTTCGTGATGTCGGCCTGGAACTGGGTGTAGCCTCCCGCCACCGTGCCGATGGTGCCCAGGTCGCCTGAGCCCAGCGTGCCGATCATGTAGGTCTTGGTATTGTCGGCGCTCTTGATGACGATTGTGGCGTTGCCCAGCGGGGTCAGGGTATACGGGGCATCGGGAATCCCGCCGATCTGGAACGTCGGCAGGTAGACCTTAGCGCCCACCAGGGCGTCGTAGTTGCTGCCCAGGGCGCTATCGACGTCGATGTTCTCATCGAAGCTGAGGATGCCCGCGCCGTTGTAGTGCCACTCGCCGGCCGTATTTGACGGAGGGCTGAACTCGACGATTCGTTCGGGGACTGTATCTGCAAACATCGGTGTAGCGATGAATGCGACCAGTGCTGCGATGGTAATCAGCTTACTCATGTTCTCTCTCCTCTATAGATTCGTTTTCTGACTGTTGTTCACGTGTGTGAGTTCTACGCTTTGATTCGCCTGCGTCCGAAGAGGCTCAGCAGCCCGCCGGCCCCGAGCAGCAACACGGTTGCCGGCTCCGGTACCGCGACGAGGTAGTCCTGTTGGCACTGGTTGACGAATGCCCTCAGATCGGCCTTGGGACCGGCGCCGGTGAGGCTGTGCAGCCATGCGTTCGCCAAGGTAGCATCGAGGTCTTGGGCGCGGAACCCGCGTGGGCCAAGTGTGCCGTCCGTTTGGACGTCCCAGCCCAGGGGCGTGGCCGGCAGATCCTCGTAGATGATTTCCCAAATGGCCGCGGCAAAGGCCTCGGCTCGCGCGTTATCCGTTGCGTTGAAGGGGCCCGTACCCCAACTGTCGTCATGGTACCGCCCCCACAATTCCCGAAGGTAATTGCCCTTGGTGGTGCCTAAGATTCCGCCGAGCGTGCCGTTGTACGCGTTGTCGGGCATCATCACCTGGTAGGTGTACGTGCTGGACGGGTACGGCTGCTCGATCTCCATGCAGAATGCCGGGATCGTTCCGTTGGGCCATGTGTTGCCGAAACCCGAGCCTGCGGATTTGTCGAGCTGGTAGACCCCGGCGGCGATCTCGTCGCCGGCGTACCCCGCGGCCCAGAACGTCGTCCAACTGCTGGCGCCGAATCCGTCGAACGTGACATCGACCGTGTCGGCGCCCCTGGCCCGCGTCGCCAGCGGCGGCAGAGCCAGGATCATCGCCGTCAGGAAGGCTGTAGTGATTCTCCGTGTTTTCATAGTCACCCCACCCCAAGAAACCTGCGTGACATGGATGTCAGAACGGCTGGCGCTCGTTCTGCACCCCCCAATTCAATGATTTGTCACGAAGCACCCACCCCAATACGCGGAACTGCCAAGCCACCAACCAACTTCTCTTGAGTGCTCTGAAGAGGAAGACCTGAGCACCCCCCATTTGAGATCATCGCCCTTGGGCGATTTACATCCGTAGTCTATCCCATTGGCGACCAAATGTCAAGGGAATTGAGCGGTCGGGGCGGAATTTGATATCGCGCCGGAATGAACGCCGCTTGCGCGGGCGCCAGCGGACGGATTATCGGATACGTGCAAGAAGATCGGGCCGTGCGCGTCGAAAAAATAGTGATCGTCCGACGCCGGATACGGCCGAAGTGACGCTTCACCGCTTATCGAACCAGCTCAAGTCCCACGTATCGAGCCATGGGATCGTGAAGGCGCCCGCGGGGCCGATGGTGAAGGGCAGCCAGATGTAGCGGGAATCGGAGAGTTGTCGCGGCATCCAACGGTCGGCCATGAAAACAAAGGCGCCCGGCTTTCCCGCAACCGGCAGCACGCACGTGCTCTGGGAGCGGAAGGTAAGCTGTGCTTCGGGACCGGTGCACGGGTTGCCTTTCGATTCCCACGGGCCGAGGATATTGTCGGCCACGGCGTAGTTCGTATCGAGCCACACCTGGCCCGGAGCGAATTGCCCGGTCTTGCCCTCCTGTCGTGCAGGCTCCCGGGCCCCCAGAGACGGGCACATCACTGCCACACACGCCGCCAGAAAGACCATCGATTTCACGCCTTTACCCTTCCAATGACCGCCGTTCTGACATAGAGACATACCGGAAGCGATTCTATCCTCGCGAGGAACAGGCCCGCACAGAAAAAATGGATTGATATACGAAAGGGTGGGCCGGCGTTGTTATATATGCGACAGTCGATTGTCTTGTGAGAGCGGCCGATGCTGGAAGACAGGGTACTTATCCTGAGATTCAATCGCGGCGATAGACGCGTCCTTCACCGCATCTACGACAAGTACAAAGACGATCTGGTGACTCTGGCAGCGGCGCTATTGATGGATGCTGGCTCGGCGGAGGATGTCGTGCACGATGTGTTCATCGCGTTCCTCAATTCCGCAGGGCGGTTCAGGCTCACAGGCAGTTTGAAGGGTTATCTGGCGACGTGTGTGGCGAATCGGGCCCGCAACGTGAACAAGGCGGCCCGACGGCATCACGGGCCGGCTCTGGAGGATGTGCCGGACCCAGCCTGTGATGCGCCGCTGCCGGAGCAGGCCGCCATCTTCGGCGAGCAGCTTGCGCGGTTGAGCAGTGCACTGCTGCAACTGCCGTACGAGCAGCGCGAGGTCCTGCTCCTGCGCTCGTACAGCGGGATGCGATTCGCGGCGATTGCCAAGGTCCAGGGCGTCTCCATCAACACCGTGCAGGGGCGGTACCGGTACGCCGTGGAGAAACTGCGGTCCCTGCTTGATTATGAGGCGGAAGAATGAAATCAGTACGTGACATCGATCAGCACATCGGGCAGTTGCGCCTGAGAGCCAGCGACAGCCTCGACAGGCGTGTCCATGCCGACATCGACAAGGCGCTGGCAGACAAACAGAAGAACAGACTTCCCGTGATAGGGAGAACGATTATGGCGAATCCAATTGTGAAACTGGCGGTTGCGGCGGCGGTGATCGTCGCCGGGCTGCTTGGCCTGAACATCATCAATGTGCCGCATACCGGCAGCGTGGCCTGGGCCGCGATACCCGACCGCATCAAGGCAATTGACACCTTCATGTTTCGTCTGACGATCGACGTTCACGGAAAGGATGGCGCCACCGTTGCTGGCGCGCCTACCGGCCAATGGACCTTCTATCTCTCAGAACAATACGGCTTCCGGATGGACATCAACGGCGGCGGAACGGTCGTCTCATGGTACGTCGCCCCCGGGTCAGATACGCTGGTCACAGTCGTCCCCAGCCAGAAGAAGTGGGCGAAGACGACGTTGCCGTCGGAGCAGATAGGCAAGATGCCCGAAGAGTACAAAGACCCGGCGGACTACATCAAGCGGTTCATGGCTCATGGCTACAAGGAGCTAGGCAAATCCGTGATCGATGGCGTCGAAGTCGAAGGGATTGAAGTGACGGACCCGCCGACCGACGGCGGAAGACTGGAGAATGGCGTCGGCACTTTGTGGGTCGATGCGCGGACGGAGCTGCCCATTCGGATCGAGATCGACGGCACAGCCGACGGCCAGGCGGTTCAGTGGTTCATGGAATTCAAATGGGCAGAGGCCGTAGACCCCGGCGTATTCGAGCCCAACATCCCCAGCGACTACACGCCCCTGGCCCAGTAAGCGAGCCACCGATTCTTGCAGAGCTGGAGCCCAGAATTCCGCCTCTGCCTCTTTCTCCGGTTGATTCATCAACCTACGTGACTTCCTGCACGAACAAAAAGAACAACATTGCATCCACTTCTGGTCATCCAGATGCGACGATCTGTCGCGAGAAAAGCTGATTGCTGGCTGCTTTCTGAAACAGTAACCGTTCACGGCTCTGCATCAATATAACAGAGAAGGGGCGGTTTCTTTTCGGAAGTGGGCATTGATGGCGTTGCAGAAGAACTGGAAGACGCGGCGGTTCTGTTGGCGGCAGGTCGCGACCA
>Ga0315282_10006949_pt1 | contig 18748 bp, 15 predicted proteins | sample YL17G07_20_MG_FD_203693 | JGI IMG/M metagenome (GOLD analysis project Ga0315282, IMG submission 203693) | Sediment microbial communities from Yellowstone Lake, YNP, Wyoming, USA - YL17G07_20 | ecosystem: Environmental > Aquatic > Freshwater > Lake > Sediment | place: USA: Wyoming | collected...
ACGGGCAGTCTATGAAGAGGTGGCCAACCGCATATACGAAATGGTGGCAAGACTGGAAAAGAGGGTAAAAGATGCCGGGGTAGATATCAGAGGCTCCGAGCCAAATCCAGGGAATATCCAGGGAGGGCTAACTACCCTAGAAGAAAAATCGCTGGGCGCCATTATTAAAGCTGGCACTACCCCACTGCAGGGCGTTCTGGAATGGGCAGAGAAGCCACAGGGGAAAGGGCTCTTCTTCATGGATGGCTCGGCCAATACGCCACAACTATTCCTGGGTATGGCAGCCGCAGGAGCCCAAGTGCTGGTCTTCAGCTGCGGTGGTGGATTGTGTGCCCGATTTCACAGCCTGCCTGCTTATAGTGGTATTAGAGTGCCAACCCTGCCAGTAATAAAGGTGTTGAGTAATCCCAAAGACATGGGTGAGAAAGAATATTTTGACCTTGTGGTGGGTACTGTCATTCAAGGCAAAGAGTCCATCCCGCAAGTGGGCGATAGATTGCTCAGGGAAATTATAGCTGTAGCTTCCGGCAAGCCGACGAAGATAGAAATGTTACCCCGCTATCACGAACCCATGGAGTTTTATACTACGGAGCCACTGATGTAGCCCTGACTCCGTCGAATTTCTGACTAGATTTCTACTATAATCACAGCCTCTTAGTCAATTGGGGGCAAGATTCCCATATGTTGCCCCCATCCCTGATTGCAGTGCTAACAATCATCATGGAGTATTAGCTATTGTGCCCAAAAGTAAATATCATCCCAATACAACACCAGCAATAGATGAGGTGCACCTTCGCCAGCTTACTGTAGATGAAGCGCTATTAAAGCTTGACCGATATCTGAATGATGCCTTTATGACTGGTTTATACCAGGTTAAAGTAATTCATAGTAGAGGGACAGGGACTCTGCGCCAGGTAATCCGGAAAGTGCTTAGTCAGCACCCTCTAGTTAAATCATACCGACCCGGTGGTTATAGAGAGGGAGGAGCTGGGGTCACTATAGTCGAGCTAGTTCAAAGATAGCTATCCGCTCATTGAAGGGACAAAGGTTTTCAGCTATAATATCTATACTTATGGTGAGTGTCGCCTAGCGGTTTAAGGCGCCAGGTTGTGGCCCTGGAGAGCGAGGGTTCAAATCCCTCCACTCACCCCAGCAATATAGCGCCTATAGCTCAGCGGATAGAGCATCGGTCTTCGGAATTGAAGCCAGGTATGCCGATAGGTGCTGTTAGATACAAACTGGGACTTTTGTGTCAGTTGCCAAACCCCCGTTTTGAAGCTAAAGTGCTTTTGGGTGACACCCCGTCCTTTTTAGTTCGTCGCCTTTTTGTCGCCCAAAATAGGAAACTGTTACGCTAGAACTCGGCATGCTTTAGCGGCTCCGCGCTGGGTTATCCCCGACCAGTAGCGGGAGGGGTGGCTTAGCAGTGCTGCTCTCTTGTTATCCAAACAGCCTTTATATCTGTTGTCCGTACAGTGGTAGGCTCACACCTGACTTTCCATCCACACTACTATAAGTCATCTGAAATATAATGAGATATATACCTCGGGTATTTTAATCGGGCTGTAGAAAAATTATGCCCCGGTCGAAGTTATGTCCTATACCCCCTCAACATCTCAAAGCTGGTTTGTCGCACATATCATAGCTAGGTGCCTTTTCTATGTCTAATGCTTGGAAGTTCGTATGCCCTCGGTTATTATGGCTAATTACAATACTGGAGTTTTTAGCCATAATAGATAACGGCTGAGTATCGTTAGCCTCAAAGTTAGCCACAATTAACCAGTTACCGAGTGTTTTCTGTTTCACTGCTAGTGCTTTGCTAATCTCGGGTTGGCTCCACCCAGCCTTCCGCAACCGGATGGCCTCAGCCCTCAGCTCTTGTCTTTCTGGTGTGATAGTCCTAGCTAGCCACTAAAGGTCGGTATTATGGCAGTCTGACAAACTTGCTAAACGCTGTGGTTGACCGAGAAATCCTAGCTTTTATGACAGCTAAACTTTCGTGCTTTCTCAAGAACTCTGGAATCTCTCTCTCCTCAAATCCGGCTAGTTCGGGATGCTTCTTTATGAGTTCCCTCTTTAGCCTTTGTAGTTCCTCCAGCTCTTGTTGGTACGCCTTTGTCAATAGGGCTCACCTCCTTACGTGATGATAGCATAGCGGTTTTTCAGATACAACCTTTTGCTATATTTTAGCAGGGTTCAGGAGTGCGGGGGTGATAGCTTAATCCTTGAACAGCCCTCTGGGCAAGGGTGGGTGTGGTGGTAGAGCTGGCAGGAAATCAGATAGTTTCCATTCTGAAGAAGTAGATGGTTCACGAGGTTGCTCGCTTTCTTTGACAGTTGATGTGAGTGAATATACTGAAGGCCACTCAAATTCTGTATTTGCCCTGAGGAACTCGATTACGGGCATCAAGTTTCCCTCTGCTACCTCAGATTTAAGGGACTGCACAAAGGACAAGAATTGTTCCAGAGTAAGAATGGAAAATCCTTGGGACTTTAGCCGCTCAAGCCAGGAATCGGAATATATGTTGTAGGTTTCTCTTACACTGACCCTCCCCTCAGGTGAGATAAGCACCACAACCGAGCCCCTGGTTATCTTGGCTGCTTCCGCCCTGATTCTGCTCAACAGCCGGTCAAGGCTTCCGCAGATAATAGTGTTCGACTCCTCGTCGAGGTAGTTTTGCAACTCATCCATAATACCGGCTAGGCTTTCTGCTTCCTTTTGCCCTCTATCTAGCATCTGCGTGAGGTTGGATACCACGTCTTTTACTTTATTCATCAACTTCCGCCTAAATATCCTATCAAGTCTTCGAGGCTTTTATCTATGAGAGAAGGATAATGGAACCTACTTTTATTTATGTTCGCCCAAACGCTGGTCGACTTTAGCAAAACAAGGACAACCGGGCAATACTCTTCATAGCTTACTGAGCTTGGATTCTGGAGCAGCTTCAGTATGGCACGAGCCCCGGTATCCTTCTTCGTTTGCTCCTGCACGGCACCGACTTGCCGACCGACCTCAATTGCCTTGGCGTTCAATGCCTCGAACTGCTCGAGCATTGTTATATTTCTGGCATTTTGCTCAGCGTATATCTTATCGCTAACTTTAGCAATCTCCTTTACCCCGCTATCGGATAGGGACTTTAACCCAGTCACAGCTTTATCACTGACTTTAGTAATCTCCTTTACCCCGCTACTGGACAGAGACTTTAACACGGCCATAGTCTTATCGCTAACTTTAGTAATCTCCTTCACCCCGCTACTGGACAGTGACTTTATCGCCCCCTCTATTTCCACTTTCTGTTCGTTAAGTGCCTTTATTTGGGCACCCAACTCTATTACCTTCTTATCACAGTTCTCCATTTCCGTCTTCTTGGCATCGAGGAGTTCAGACATTGATTTATACTGCTCCAGCTTGTCTTGAAGCTCCTCCGGACCGCCAAGCTTGCTGACGATTCCATTCCAAGATACAATCTGCTCTGTTTTAACTCTATGCTTTATAAGGCTCTGGACTGCAGTGATAGCTTCACTCAAGTCTTTGTGACGCCTTGCCAAGCTGTCAGCCTCAGCCTGAAACCTTTCCGCTTCCAGCGTCTTTGTCCGGATGATGGTTTCAAGCCTTTGAAGCTCTTGGGTAAAGCCCTGGATGGCATCGTAATCCTTTAGCTCGGCGAAGAAGGTGTTTACGGCTTCATCCCGTTTGAGGCCGCGCTTAGTTCCCATTTGGGCAAGGGTGGTGGTCAAGACTTTAAGCCTTTCCTCACCAAAACCCAACTTGTCTAATTCCTGAAGTCGCTCCAAGGGGGCACTCTGTTGCTCTAGGTTACTCTCAAGAACCTCAGTTTGCTTCTTCAGTGTGTTTTCCTTCTCTTCGAGCAGAGCTAAGTCGTGGTTTTTGGCCTGGATAGTCTTGTCAGCTTCACTTATCTCCCGGTCCAACTGGTCCAGCCTAAGTCCAGCGTCGTCCAACGAAGCTCGGACTTCACCGAGGGCTCTAACTTTAGGCTCCATGTCATTAAAGAACCGACCTATGGCATTATATAGTGGCCCCTTGCTGGCGCCGTGGTGAGCTAGGAACTGCGTCCAGTCCAAGCCTGTTTTCAGTCCGTCCACCAGTTCAGCGTAAATCTCATCGGTAAGAGATATAGTCTTATTCTCCATTGTGTCTCCTTCCTTTTAGTCCAACGCATCCCGTATTTCCTGGGGTCTACTGGGTTAAGCCCCCGTGAGCCTCCCCGGTGCTATTATAACACAGGGGCTGCACAAAGCTAAAATACAATGGCTTTACGCCACTGAAAACGCTGTTATTTAGCTGTGTTTTGAGGCTATTATTGTGAGAGGGAAAGGGTCAATTTTGCCTATGGTAAACGGTTATGGTAAACTCTATGGCAAACGGTATGGCAATCCACGGGGTAAACTGTATGGCAAACCATAAGGCAAAGGCTACCCACAAACCACCACCAGCTCGGATAAGGTATGAGCAGAGCCACCCCACTGTGTCCTGTAGGCTTGATAAAGACACTCATGACCTGTTGAATCAACGCCTTCAGGACCTGGGTGGAGTATCATTTGCCGACTTCGTTAAGGACTCTCTAGGTCTCCTGCAACTCAAAATGCCTGATGTTGAGGAGATAAAAGAGATAGCATGGGGTGAAGGCTACGACCAAGCCCAAATCTGGTATTACTGTGCTGTGTGCGGAAAACGAATAGACATGTCCCCCAACGGCAATGACCATAAGGCAATGATAGGCTTTATGAAAGAACATGGATGGGGGCACGCAAGCTGTCATGAGCACTAGCGGCTTCGGCGGCTTAACTAATTCTACAAAAGATAACAGTCTCCAGACAGACAAGACAGCGCAGACAAGACTCTCTAGATTTTGTCTCGTCTTGCAAAGCTATGCCTGGGCTCCCTATTTTTCTGGCTGGGGTGTGGAGCAGGGTATGACAAGCCTTACAATCAAAATCAAGCCCATTTCCCGGGCTTAGTATAGTCTCCTCTCTCTCCCCCCCCTTTGATAAGGGGGAGGTGTTTATCAAGCCCGTCTAGGCTCGTCACTTACAGCAGGGTTCGTGAGTTGTTTACCAAAGTTATAAGTGCTCTCTTTACCTCCAGGGGGAGGCTCTTATTGGCTTTTATTGCCGGTATTGTATCTGTGATAACACTTTCCTTGCCAGACACAAGGTGGTCAACGCTTACCCCCAACTCTTCAGCCAGTTTGGGAAGAAGGGTTATCGTGATTAGAGATGCTCTGCGAAATCATCATGCCAGGCTTATCTCGTATGCTAAAAAGCTATACGGTAATGTTGATTCGGAAGTCCCGGTCACCTCTACCCTATTGGAAGACCGCATGTATAATGCCCTAAAGAGTCACCTGCCGCGATCTCCGTTGTGGAATTACCTTAATCGCCTTAATCAACAATACGAAAAATTGGATGAACTTAAAGCACAGTTACGAACCAAATTACAGGAGGAAATAGAAAAGGATACTGCAATTCCCACTAAAGAGTCTGTTCACCTGGGCCTGTTGGAAGCCTTTCACTTCCAGGTGATTGCCTGGGCGAAAGGTCAGGGTGGTATTAGCCTGAAAGACCATTTTAGAGTACATACCGTAGGTAATGGCGAAAGTTCTGTTGAGTATGGATCCTTCAACATCGGTATCGTTGGGGATAGCGATGTACCCAGAATAAGAGAAATCATTGAGGGTTGGGAGGAAAAACTGACTAAAAGACCGGAATATGATGATGCCAAAGCCATATTTAATGAGCTTAACTCGTTAAACGTAAAGACCAAAGAAGAGTTGGCGATAATTTTTGAAAGGGGTATCGTGCCGGGTAACTGTAAATATTGCCCTGCGTAAAGTAGAAAAGGAGGTGGAATTATGAAAGTCGCACTATATGCCAGAGTATCTTCAGAAGCACAAGACACCGACCTGTCTCTTTCAGCACAACTCAGGGCGCTTGAAGAATATGCCACACGCCAGGGTCATGAGGTAGTAAGGCCATTTATTGACGAAGCTGAAAGCGGACGGACGGTAGACCATCCTGCTTTTCGGGAGATGATAGCACTTGCCAAAACCAAAAAGCCTCCCTTTGAAGCTGTCCTGGTGTGGAAGCTCAACCGCTTTGCCCGGAGCCGGGCCGATTCAATTACTTACAAGACATTGTTGCGCAACAAGGGTATTGAGGTAATCTCTATCAATGAGCCGGTAGATGACAGCCCTACCGGTCGCCTTCTTGAGGGAGTGATTGAATCGATCGATGAGTTCTATTCTGCTAACCTCGGCCAGGACATAAAGCGAGGCCTCAGGGAAAACGCCAGGCGTGGCTTCTTTAACGGTAGCCGCCCTCCTTATGGCTTACACAAAATAGCAGTTCGTGATGGTGCCAAGATGAGGAATAAGCTTAATCCTGATCCAGATGATTCAGTTTCTATAAAGGTAGTCCGCAGGATATTTGATATGGCACTAAATGACATAGGCTGCAAGGAGATGGCCAAGACCCTGAACAAAGATGGTTTTCGTACCATTAATGGCGAGCGGTGGGGGAAGGTGACCATCCATAAGGTGCTCACTAACGAAGCCTATTGCGGCACCCTGGTATGGGGTGGGAGACCAGGCCACCCGGCATTAAATAGTGGTGAGCCGCCGGTTAGGGTGGAGAATGCTTGGCCCGCTATCATTAATAAAGATACATTCCGGCTAGTTCGGCATAAGATGGCCTTAAAGAGACCAAGGGTAATCCATCCCAGGACGGTGCCCAGCTTCTACCTCTTAAGTGGTATTCTCTTTTGCTCCTGCGGCCGGGCTATGATCGGCCGCAGTGCCAAATCGCACCAATATTACTATTACATGTGCAACAGAAGCTATAAACAGGGCAAGGATGCTTGTGCTGCTAAAATAATCCCTAAGGATAAATTGGAACGTATGGTGATAGAACAGCTTAAGGCACGGGTACTCACCGACGATAACCTTGAGCAAATGGTCAAGATAGTAAATAAAGAACTGAGATCTGCCTCCACAGAGCTAAATGATCGGCTGGATACCTGTGATATGGAACTGAGGGAGATTAAGGCTAGGCTATCTCGCCTATATGAGGTGCTTGAGACAGGCAAGCTCAACCTTGATGAGCTCGCCCCCAGGATCAGAGAACTTAAGAAGCGCCAGGACGAGCTTGGCAAAGCCAGAATCCAGATAGAAGCGGATATGATAGTACAGGGTGTCCAAGAAGTCGATGTGGATTTGATTAAATCATATACCAGGGATCTCAAAGCTTTGATAGAAGAGTCTGATATTACTGAGAGGAAGGCTTTCCTGCGCTCATTCATCAAGCGAATAGAGATTAATGGAGACAACGCAGTAGTATATTATCATTTACCACTGCCGCAGGATGAAAAAGGGGAAAGGGTACCGGAAGTTCTGCCTATGGTAACCCCTGGTGGAGCTGGGGGGATTCGAACCCCCTACCTTTTGACTGCCAGTCAAACGTTCTCCCGATTGAACTACAGCCCCATAAAACCTTGCTTACACTATCTAATTTAGCAGAAAATAGTAGAAAAGGCAAAGCCTAGACAGGCACACCCAGCATTCTGAGTAAACTTCCCAACCCCCAGTAACCAACAGCGGCAACGGTTATCCCCTTAATCGTCTTACCCGCCCAACAAATAAAAAAATACCTCTTTATGCCAAAGCGTAGCGCCCCGGCAGCGAGACCCACCGGGTAGAAGAAGGGGTTGAGCACTGCCGAGAAAATAAACAGAACCAATGAACCCCTCCACTCCATCCAGTGCAACACTCGTGAGTAGGCTGCTTGAATTTTAGTGTGCTTTGAACTAACCAGGGCTGTCCCACCACCATAGCCGGTCATATAGATGGTCAAGCCACCCACGCTCTCACCCAAACCAGCAGCAGCACCAACAAACACCGGACCAAGGTATGGGGCAAAAGATGGTTTTAATACTGTGCCTAAGGCAAATACCACTGGCGTCATTGGTACTGGAGCTATATAAGTGGCGCCACCAAGAACACCAACAATAAAGGCACCCATATAGCCATATCCGCCAAGCGCCCTAACATTCTCCCAGAAATAAACAACAGCTATGGCTACGGCTGCGGTCAGGACTATGCCCAAGACACCAATCCAATATTCTCGCTTCCTTAAACCCCTCTTCAATTTAAGCCACTTACCAGTAGTATTCACTCTGCGCCTTGCTTTCAGCGGTCTCACTCATGCGGCTGCTTCTATAGCAGCCTTAGTGCTAAAGGTTAAACCGTCATCGCCAAGGTCAACTATAATGGTGTCACTCTGGCTAAATTCTCCGCGCAATAGCTTGGTTGACAGCGGATTTTCTATATGGCGCTCTATAGCTCGCCTCAGTGGTCGTGCCCCATACAGTGGGTCATAGCCCACCTTAGCCAGCCATGATTTAGCCCCTTCAGTTAGCTCCACCTTTAGCTTACGCTCAGCCAGACGCTTCTGCAAATCCTTTACCAGCAAATCAACAATACTCCTGAGTTGTTCCTCAGTTAGCTCATGGAAGACTATAATCTCATCTATCCGGTTGAGAAATTCGGGACGGAAGGTCTTCTTCATCTCAGTCAGCACCTTTTCCTTCATCCTCTCATAAGCCTGCTTCCGGGTTTTGGCTTCGTCTCTCTGAGCAGCAAAACCCATGGTCGTATCACGCTTGATAAGTTCAACCCCAACATTGCTGGTCATAATGACTACAGTGTTCCTAAAATCTACCGTCCTGCCGTGACCATCGGTTAACCGCCCGTCATCAAGGATTTGGAGTAAGGTATTAAACACATCAGGATGCGCCTTTTCAATCTCATCCAGCAGGATTACCCGGTAAGGGCGTCGTCTCACTGCCTCGGTAAGCTGCCCCCCCTCGTCATAGCCAACATAGCCCGGTGGGGCACCATAAAGGCGTGATACCGTGTGCTTTTCCATATACTCCGACATATCAAGACGCACCATAGCGTTCTCATCATCAAATAAGAACTGCGCCAGGGTGCGAGCCAGCTCAGTCTTGCCAACACCAGTTGGACCTAGAAAGATAAAACTGCCAATGGGCCGCTTCGGGTCCTTCAAGCCAGCTCTGCCTCTCCTGATAGCCTCGCAAACAGCATTAACTGCCTCTTCTTGGTTTACCAGCCGCTCGTGAATCCGCTCCTCCATATGGAGCAGCTTCTCAGCTTCACCCTCCAGCATATGGGACACAGGAATACCTGTCCACTTAGAGATTAACTGGGCGATAGCCTCCTCATTGACCACCCCATCAATTTTCTCCCGCTGAAGCCAACTGCTCTTAGCTTGGTTATACCCCTCCTCCAGACGCAACCTCTCCGCCTTAAGTTGGGCAGCGTGCTCATAATTCTGCCGCTGTGAGGCAGCCTCCTCCTCATTGGTTAATTGCTTAAGGTGCTGCTCTAACGATTTAACCTCAGGCGGTGCACTCTCAGTATCAATGCGCAGCTTGCTAGCTGCCTCATCAATAAGGTCAATAGCCTTGTCTGGCAAATACCTGTCCGAGATATAGCGTTGACTGAGTCGAGCTGCTGCCTCCAGAGCCTGGTCACTAATCTTAATCTTATGATGGGCTTCATACCGGGGACGGAGCCCACGAAGCATGTCAATAGTAGCCTCAAGGCTAGGCTCACCGATAAATACCGGCTGAAGACGCCGCTCCAGAGCTCTATCCTTCTCAATAAATTTACGGTATTCATCAAGGGTGGTGGCACCCACACACTGCAATTCACCATGAGCTAATGCTGGCTTGAGCATATTACTGGCATCAATAGCCCCTTCAGCCGCTCCCGCCCCGACTACAGTATGCATCTCATCAATGAACAATATAATCTCACCCTGTGCCTGCCGAACCTCGTCCATTACCGCCTTAAGCCGCTCCTCAAATTCGCCACGGAATTTGCTCCCGGCCACCAGAGCCCCCATATCCAGAGCCATCACCCGGCGCCCCTTAAGAGAATCGGGAACATCATCAGCCACAATCTTTTGGGCTAATCCCTCAGCAATGGCAGTCTTACCCACTCCGGCGTCACCAACAATTACCGGGTTGTTCTTGGTACGACGGGTAAGTATTTGCATTACCCGTTTAATCTCATCATCTCGACCGATAACCGGGTCAAGCTTACCCTGACGGGCAAACTCAGTCAGGTCGCGAGAATACTTCTCCAGAGAGCGATACTTACTCTCGGCCCTGGCATCAGTAACCCGGTGCCCCCCACGAATGTTCTGAAGGGCACGATACACCTTCTCCTGGTCAATACCGAAGCGGTGAAGGATACCAGCCGCCCCACCCTTTTGCTCCCCAGCCATAGCAATCAACAGGTGCTCAGTGCCGATAAACTCATCTTTAAGCCTGTCAGCCTCAGCCGCTGCCGTCTCTAAAAGTCGAGCAATGCGTGGGGTAGCATAAATCTGAGCCGCCTCATAAGTAACCTTCGGTGACTTCGCCAGGGCAGCTACCACCTGCTGTTTCACCGTTTCAACATCAATGCCAAGCTCCCTCAAGATGTCACCAACTAGCCCTGCCTGCTGCTGAAGCAGCGCCAGCAGGATATGCTCCACATCCCACTGGCTATGATGATACTGGCGAACTAGCTCCTGAGAAGCAGCCAATGCCTCTTGTGCCTGCTCTGTAAATCTCTCCTGCTTCATAAATTATCCACGCCCCTTAACTTATTTATCTCCGATTCCAGTTCCTCCATATGGCGCTGTAAATCATTAACACGCTGCGCCATACGCAAAATAACCTCAACCCCGGCCAGGTTAACCCCCAGGTCATCCATCAAGGTTTTCGCCCGACGGAGTAGGGCTATATCCCTCTCCGAGTATAAACGAATATTACCTTGCGACCGCGCTGGCTCGATTATGCCAATCTTTTCATAATAACGCAAGGTATGAGTTTGAATACCAAGCATCCCGGCAGCTATACTTATCACATAACGGGGGTCAGTATCATCTAGATTCATAATAACCTCACCTCTTATTAGTCGGGTCGAAGCTGGCTAAACTGTTTAAATAGCTCCTTCTCCTGAGGAGACAGATTAGTTGGCAATACTACATTTACCTTAGCCAATAGGTCACCACAGGAAGAATTGTCCAGATGAGGCATACCTTGCCCAGCTAAGCGAAAGGCACGCCCATTCTGAGTCTCAGGCGGAATCTTTAGCGCCAGCTTGCCTTTAAGGGTAGGCACCTGAACTTCACCACCCAGCACCGCCACCGTTAGCGGTACGGCTACCTCTACATACAAATCATCGCCTCGGCGTTCAAACAGCCGATGTGGCTTAACCGAAATCACTAGGTAAAGGTCACCACTGGTGCCTCCAGCATAGCCCTGCTTCCCTTTCCCAGCAATGCGCACCCGAGACCCATGCTTAACCCCGGGCGGAATCTTGACCTCAAGACGCTCACCATTGTCAAGGCTAATAATGCGGCTAGCCCCACGATAGGCTTCCTCCAGGGTTATCTCAACCGGATAATCTATATCCTGACCTCGCCTGGGATGAACCCGATGGCTGAAAGTTCCAGTACCAAAACCTCGGAGCAGGTCGTCAAACAAGCCACCAAACTCATCCTCACCAAAGTGGACTCTGGTAGCGCCATCCTGGCTAAAATCCCAGGATGTCCGCTGTCCACCCCCCCTGGCAAACTGGTCGGCATACTGCCATTGGTCACCAAATTGGTCATACTTCTGTCGCTTCTCCTTGTCGGACAGAACCTCATAAGCCTCATTTATTTGCTTAAACCTCGCTTCTGCCGACTTATCACCAGGGTTAACATCAGGGTGATACTTGCGAGCCAGCCTGCGGTAAGCCTGCTTTATCTCCCGCTCACTAGCCTCCCGATTAACCCCTAATAGGCTATAGTAATCCTTGCCTGCCATCTTTCTCCCCAGTCAATGATAAATTATTATAAATCATTTTATAGAAATTGTCAACATTCTTAATAAATTATTATGAATTCTCTTGACAAATTTTGTTAAGCATGCTATTATTCTATATGAGAGAGCGGCGGTCAAACAGTTAAATGAAAACTAAGGAGGTAAAATAATAATGAGTATAATGCACTGGCAACCCTTTTCTGAACTGATGAGCCTGAGACAGGCGATGGAGAGGCTATTTGAGGATAGCTTTGTTACCCCTTCCCATATCTTGAGCACCTTTGGTCCTGGTGCGGCTACCCCCATTGATATGTATCACACCGCCAATGATGTAGTAGTTAGAGCTGCCCTACCCGGGGTAAAGCCTGAAGAGGTTGACATTACCATTACTGGTGACACCCTGACCATTAAGGGTGAAACCAAAGCTGAGCAGGAGATTAAACGGGAGGACTACCTCTACCAGGAGCACCGATATGGCACCTTCAGCCGCTCAGTGACCCTGCCTAGTGGGTTAAATACTGATAAGGCAGAGGCAAGCTTTGATAATGGCATCCTGACCTTAACCATCCCTAAATCCGAGGAGATTAAGCCCAAACAAATAAAGGTCAAAGCCAAGGGTGTCATTGAAGGTAAAAAGTAATGTCTCACCCAAATCAAGCCGCTCTCTCAAGCCGTAGCCTAGCATTTATTTCCCATAACCCGGGTAAAGATATCCAGAAACTGGTTTAATATCTTGGCAGTGGCTCCCCAGATTACCCTCCCCTGATAGTGATAAAAATACGAGGTAACTGCTTCGCCATCTATAATCTCGGTTTCCTGACGCAAGCAAGCCTTATCCAGAAGCGCCAAGATAGGGACTTCAATTACCTCCTCGGTCTCCCACTGGTCTAGTTTAAGTGAATATGGCCAGGGCATAAAACCAACAAAGGGAGAGACAATATAGCTTGAAGTCACGGTGACAGTATCATCTAGTTCTCCCAATACCTCAATCTCATCAGCCATCAAGCCTATTTCCTCAGCACACTCGCGCAAGGCAGTATTCACCAGCGTCCCATCCCCCTCCTGATAAGCCCCACCGGGAAAGGATATCTCACCCTTATGCTCCTTCACCTTTTCCGTCCGTTTGGTAAACAGGATGTAATACTGCCCCTGTTTATAATAGATAGGCAGTAGAACTGCCGCTGATACTCGGCTAGCAGCAACAATATGCCGCTTCTGTCTCAGGGAAAGGGCTCGCCTCAGTCTTTGCTCCATAGCTCTCATAATAACACTAGTCTATAGCCAATACAAATTGATAACCCTATGCCCTTCTCCGTGATAAGGGGGAGATAGTTCTTTAAGAGGGGCTATCTTCAATCGTAGCCCTTTGAATTTCTTCATGGATTTGTGAGGGCAAGTCTAGACCTAGTTCTTTGAACCTTTTCTCTGCCGCCAGCGGATGGAACTTTGAATATATTTAGGGGCATATTGAACATTTCGCCCTGTTGTTCAATGCCTAACGGGCTAGATTTTCCACCAGCATACGAAGAGAAAGGGGCCTCCTTGGAAGCCCCTTTCCGCTTATTTGCCCTGTTATCTACCGGCTAACGCTAGGCATCTAATTATTGTGAATGATGATGCTACCGCCCGCAATCGCTGTCGCCGGGTCTGCGTTGTCTTCAACACCTATCTGGTTATCGTAGATGATGCTGTCTGTGGTCTTGTCCCAGATCTTCATCCGAAACTTGTCTAGGTCATTGCCTATGACTTGTCCATCTATAGCTGTGAGCATGAAGCCATAGCCGCCATTACCATTAATGGTTCCGGTGCCCTTGTACTGTGCTCTAGCCCCGGCGATTACTAGCCAATCATAGGAATCGCTATGGAAGTTCAGATTAGCGATTTTAAACTGGAACTCCGTTTGACCCGTTGGTACATTAGCGCCCTTCTGGTACTTAGAGACAAAGCCGAAGGTGGCCTTCTCAGTCAAGCTCGGATTCTCGGTATACGCACCTGCTGGAGAGTTAATCCAGCCGCCACCAGTTACGAAGCCACCGCTCGGGTCGTAGACTACAACCATTGTGGTGTCACTGGATTGAACGCCTCTGTCATCGGTGATGGTTAGGTTTACATTGTAGATACCAACAGCCGTATATGTGTGGGATACTGAAACACCGCTGCCTGTGGTGTTATCCCCAAAGCTCCAGTCATAGCTCACTATATTTCCGCCCGGGTGATACGAGGCACTCCCATCCAGGTCAACGCTGTAGCCTACCTTTACCAGATACGGACCCCCAGCATCAGCTATCGGTAGTGCTGCTGGCTCTCCGAGGAAAAATGATGACAGACTAGCAACCTGACCATACACGATGTTTTCGACTGTGTCTACAGATGTCGTGATATCCTCCCACTCCAAGCCATTCCAGTGAAATAGCCGGAGGCTCTCCTCGTTATCCACTTGTGACTCGTCATACCTGATGCCCACAATGACAGGACCACTGTAGTTGGCCGTGGTAGTGATGTTAATAAAGTTTCCTGCGACGACATGGAAATCAGACGGCGTCGGTCCGCCTGGGTTCTCTGTTGATGTGGTCGCGGTTGTAACTCCGCTTTCTTGGACATCCGGGAAGGTCACGGCGGCACTCTCCAGACTCACGGTTACGTTTGAACCAACTGGCGTATTGGTCCATGGGCTTACCTTCGCCAAATAAACATCTACTCCAACAGCACCGTAGGAAGCGGTATCACCGGCAATGATGTAGCCACCATCCGTAGTCTGCTTGATAGAATAGGCACAATCGTAATCACTGCCGCCGACTGTCTTCTCCCACTCTATATTCCCCAAAGCATCGGTCTTGACCAGATAAGCATCCCCGTTCACATCGCAGGAACCGGTATCACCGGCAAGGATATAGCCGCCATCTGTGGTCTGCTCGACAGAAAAGCCATCATCCCAACTGCCACTGTCGATGATCTTCTCCCACTCTATATTCCCCGAGGCATCGGTCTTGACCAGGTAGATATCGTACCGTTCTATGCTGAAGTCAGCTGAATCACCGGCAAGGATATAGCCGCCATCTGTGGTCTGCTCGACAGAACGGATATATTCGGTATTATTGCCGCCGTATGTCTTCTCCCACTCTTTATTCCCCAAAGCATCGGTCTTGACCAGATAGGCATCTCCGTTCACACCGTAGGAATTTGTACCACCGGCAAGGATATAGCCACCATCCGTAGTCTGCTCGATAGAATAGGCCTCCTCGTAATCACTGCCGCCGTATGTCTTCTCCCACTCTATATTCCCCAAAGCATCGGCCTTGACTAAGTAGACATCAGACTCACCCGCACCGTAGGAATTTGTCTCACCGGCAATGATGTAGCCACCATCCGTAGTCTGCTCGATAGAATAGGCCTCCTCGTTATAACTGCCGCCGTATTTCTTCTCCCACTCTATATTCCCTAAAGCGTCGGCCTTGACCAGGTAGAAATCCGTCCAGCCCGCACCGTAGGAATTTGTACTACCGGCAATGATGTAGCCACCGTCCGTGGTCTGCCGGACAGAACGGGCAAATTCGGTACCACTGCCGCCGTATGTCTTCTCCCACTCTATATTCCCCAAAGCATCGGTCTTGACTAAGTAGACATCAAACTCACCCGCACCGTAGGAATTTATACTACCGGCAATGATGTAGCCACCATCCGTAGTCTGCTCGATAGAATAGGCCTTCTCGTTATCACTGCCGCCGAATGTCTTCTCCCATTCTGTATCGGGGGGAGGATTGCTAGCTGATACCATTGGGCTGGTGCTCAATCCAACGGATGCCGTCGCTGCCAGCATGACACTCACTAGCACTCCGCTGATTAGTCTTTTACTCAGCCATTTATATTGCTTCATCTGATACCTCCTTTCCGGACTTAAAACCTTTTACTAGTTTTCTGCCTTGAGTCTGGACACACCCGAACTGCATATACGTATTACCTCCTCGGTTAATAAATAACAACGGTAACCATCAAGGAACACTAATCATTAGTACTCCTGTGTCCCTGCATTGTCGATAACCTTTCGGTTACATTTCATTAACCTTTTGGTTACATTTCAGTACGGATTCATAAGAGTCAATTTGTTAGTGACGCCCGACTGAAGCTGAAGGGCATCTTGCAAAACCTGACCTTTTCGGTGAATACACCCTCCATCGATTTAGTAATGGAGACGGATTACTGCGGTATCGCATCTGGTTCAGAAGTTGATAAAGTAAAAGTCTGTAAATTCAAGGTGTTTTACGGCAATTTGAAGAACACGCCATTGATAGAACAATGCCCGATAAATAGGGAAAGGGGCAGGTTACCAAACAAAGAATCAAGGGGGAAGATACAAAAAACTTGACAATTAACATTTGCCTGATTATAATAAATGAAAACCTATTTCCTCATCCCCTCTAGATAAACCTAACGCAAGGTTATTTTTGAATTGAATCCTTAGAGTTTGGCTTTCCCGTATGTCAAAGTACATTTTTGTTACCGGTGGTGTTGTTAGTTCAGTGGGTAAGGGTATAACTGTCGCCTCCATAGGCACTATTTTGAAGAGCCGCCAGATTACCGTCTCAGTGCAGAAGCTAGACCCCTATCTCAATGTTGACCCGGGAACAATGTCGCCCTATCAACATGGTGAGGTATTTGTCACTCAGGATGGCGCTGAGACTGACCTTGATTTAGGCAACTACGAGCGTTTCATTGATGTCAACCTTACTGCTGAGTCCAATGTTACCTCAGGTCAAATTTATAGCGCAGTTATTGCTAAGGAGAGACGAGGTGATTTCCTGGGGGGTACCATCCAAGTGGTGCCCCATGTTACCACTGAGATAAAGCAGCGGTTTGAAAAGTTAGCCCAGAAATCCCAAGCCGAGGTGATTATTATAGAGGTGGGTGGTACAGTAGGCGATATTGAGGGGCAGCCCTTCCTAGAAGCCATCAGGCAGATGAGAAATGATATTGGGCGAGATAACGTGCTCTATGTCCATGTTACCCTCCTTCCCTACCTTAACTCTACCCAGGAGCTAAAGACCAAGCCCACTCAGCACAGTGTCAACGAGCTGCGCCGTATTGGTATTCAGCCTGATGTTATTATCTGTCGTAGTGACTACCCTATACCAGAAGAGGCAAAAAATAAAATTTCCTTGTTCTGTGATGTCGACCGAGAAGCAGTTATTCCCCTGCCTACCGTATCCACTATCTACGAGGTACCACTAATCCTGGAAGAGGAAGGACTAGGGCAAATAATTGTGGATAAGCTTAGCCTTAAGGCACACCAGCCAGACTTAAGCCATTGGCAGGAACTGGTCAACCGCCTCAAAACACCTCATGAGCCAGTCAATATCGCCCTGGTGGGCAAATATGTAGAATTAAGGGACGCTTACTTCTCAGTTCGTGAGGCGTTACGCCACGCTGGCTTGTATCACGATAGAGATATTAATCTGCTCTGGGTTCATTCTGAGGACTTGGAAGGGGATGACAGCGATGCTCTACTACGCTCAGCCCAAGGCATTATAGTCCCTGGTGGCTTCGGCGTTAGAGGCATAGAAGGCATGATAAAGGCAGCCAGCTATGCCCGAAATAATGAAATCCCCTACCTAGGACTGTGCCTGGGAATGCATGTTATGGTAATTGAGTTTGCCCGCTATGCCCTGAGCTCAACTGAGCCAAATTCCACCGAGTTTGATGCCTCCACCCCTTACCCGGTCATTGACCTCCTTCCTGAACAGAAGGAGGTAGAAAACAAGGGAGGCACTATGCGCCTGGGTAACTACCCGTGTCAACTGGTTGATGGTAGCCATGCCGCTAAAGCCTATGAACAGAGCCTGGTTTATGAGCGCCATAGACACCGCTTTGAATTTAATAATCAATTTCGCACCCAGCTACAGGAGGCGGGAATGGTTTATAGCGGACTATCCCCTGACGGCAGGCTGGTAGAGGTCTGCGAGCTAGCCAACCACCCGTGGATGGTGAGCTGCCAGTTCCACCCTGAATTTGGTTCTCGCCCTACTCGCCCCCACCCCCTGTTCCGTGATTTTATTGGCGTAGCCAAGGATATACTACGCGAAGGGGCTCAACCCACGTTATCTCTCTCGCCCTAGTTTATGATAAAATACCCATACAAGAGATAAAAGTGCGCATCTTTCTGGACACAGCTAATATTGACCAAATAAGGCAAGCCGCCAAGCTAGGTGTCATCAGCGGGGTTACCACCAATCCCAGCCTGGTATCCAAGGAGGGGGCGACTGACTATGAAGCCACCATCAAGGAAATTTGCTCCATTATCTCCGGACCGATTTCAACTGAGGTGCTGGTAGAGGGGGTTGAGCCAATGATTGAGCAGGCTCGGCAAATAGCTACCTGGGCACCCAATATCGTAATTAAGATCCCGGCGACTACCGAGGGTCTGGAAGTAACCTCAGCCCTCGCCAAAGAGGGTATCAAGGTGAACTTCACCCTCTGCTTCTCGCTAAACCAAGCCATCCTAGGCGCCTTAGCCGGCGCCACCTATGTCAGCCCCTTTGTTGGGCGCTTGGATGATGCCGGGCATAATGGTATGGAGTTAGTCAAAGATATTGTTGATGTATTTAAAAACTACCAGCTATCCACTCAGGTGATTGCTGCCAGTATTCGTCACCCTCAGCACTGTGTAGCTGCCGCCAAGGCGGGGGCTCATATTGCCACCATTCCCTATAGTGTACTGATGCAGATGATACGCCACCCGCTTACTGATATAGGCGTGGCTCGTTTCCTTAGCGACTGGAAGGGTGTTTCAGGAAAATAGAAACCGCTATTTATTAAAAATAGGGAAACAATTCGTATCTAGTTAGCTTTGAG
>Ga0315282_10006950_pt1 | contig 18746 bp, 26 predicted proteins | sample YL17G07_20_MG_FD_203693 | JGI IMG/M metagenome (GOLD analysis project Ga0315282, IMG submission 203693) | Sediment microbial communities from Yellowstone Lake, YNP, Wyoming, USA - YL17G07_20 | ecosystem: Environmental > Aquatic > Freshwater > Lake > Sediment | place: USA: Wyoming | collected...
CCAGAATGTTGAGCGCGTGCGCGCAGTAGATACCGCCTTCCACGACGCGAAGGGCAAATAGGGGGAAAAGGAAGGTAAAGAGTGAAAACAAGAGACTATGACATCCTGCGCCAGGAGGCGCAGGCGTCCGACAAGACCAGCAAAACCTGGGACCTGAAGGGGCTGGACCCCTTGTCGGCCCTGTGGCTGGAGTTCTGGTGCACCAACGGCACCACGAGCAACAAAGGCAATTTCATTTCCGACATCATCACCAAGGTAGAGGTGGTCGATGGCAGTAAGCCGTTGATCAGCCTCAATATGTTTGAGCTCGAGACCCTGCATTTCCTCAAGACCGGCCAATCCCCGGGCCTGTTCCCAAGCGAGCATGCCAGCGGCGTGCAGAGGCACGGCTGCTACCTGCTATTTGGCAGGCGGCTGTGGGACCCCGATTTCGCCTTCTCGCCGGGCCGGTACAAGAACCCGCAACTGAAACTCAGCTGGGACCTGGGCGCGGTTCGGACCATCGACACCACCACCTCGTTTGCGACGGGCACGCTAGGAATTACCATCTGTGCCAAGGTGATGGAGGATGTGCCCATTCCGCCGAAATATCTCAGCCAGGTGCAGGTAGAGACGTTTACGGCTCCGACCTCCGGCAACCATAAGACCGAGATGGTGGTGAATTACCCCTGGCGGCTGCTGCTGCTGCGGAATTATCTCATCGGAAAAGACATCGATGAGATTTTCGACGCCGTGACGATCGATTGTGACAGCGGCAAGTTCAAGCCGCTAGACAAAAGGTATGTGAGAGACCTGGACAGCGAGGCCTTGCAAACGTTCGGGCGCTCTGAGTTCAAGCATGACGTTTTCACGCATCATCAGATTGGCTTCAGAGAAATCAACAACAAGGAGAACTCCTCGAAAGCCCATATGTACGAGGATACCACGGGCTATATCTGCAACGTGCAGTACGAGTGGAGCAGCGAAGGAAAATTAGACATAATCGATTACAACGGAGCCGCGGTGGGAACCGATAAAAAGGTCACCCTTAAAGAGGACGGGCACGCCATGCACGCCATCTTGCCGATCCCGTTCGGGCGCCTGGAGGATCCCAATTCCTGGTTCGATGCCACGAAATTTGGCAAAATTGATCTTACTCAATATGTTCCCGCCGGCGGCGGGGCAGCCGCAGTAAGCTCGGTGGTCCTCGAACAGCCGAGACCTAACGGCGAGTAAAGGAGGTCCCACATGGACCCGATCGAGAGCAGAGAGTACTCGTGGGAGTATGTCATTGCCGATAAAATTCTGCGTGAGGGACCCTGCGAGCTCCTATATGTCGCCGTCGTACCCTCGGCGGCGACCACCGACAGCGCGATCTACAATGGCCGGTCTACCAGCGGTAGAAAAATCCTGGACCTGAAAGTGGCCGTAGTAGCTAGCGGTGAGTTCCGTCCACCCTTGCCGATTTTTTGTGACCAGGGGCTGTACCTCGATGTAGGGAGCAATGTCAGCGGTATATTCGTGCTGTGGCGGGACTTATGAATAGCCCGAGGATGGGCTATGCGTTATGACTACGAGCTCGAAGTGCCAGCTAACACTCCCAGCACAGCGCCGGTGCGCCGGGAGTGCCGGCTCACCTACGGTATCCTGACTCAGATACGGGTACTATCCCCTCCGGAGGGCAACGCCGTGCTGGGGTGCCGCCTGCTCAGAGGTGGCTTCCAGCTAGTGCCGCTCAATCCGGAGGGCGCGATTAAGGCCGCCTGGCCGCCCCAGGAGTGGGACGATCACTATGAGATTTTTTCGGAGCCATACATGCTCATCCTGGAGGCGTGGAATGACGATGATACGTTTGCGCACACGATTTATTTGAGCCTCACATTGTTACCCCAGGAAGTGGCCACGGCAGGCCAGGAAGATTTAAGTCTGGTGGCAAGATTACTCAGAAAGGTGTTCGGCTTATGACTCACACTGCGCCTGATTGGGGCGCCAACGCCCCGAAAGCCACGATCTATTCGCTATCTGACCTGGCCGAGCTTGCGGCCAGACTGGGAAGCATCGATACCTATGAGCGCCGTGGCGACGTTATTTTTTTGGAGGATTTCGAGTCTGGACTCATGCGTTGGACCTCGGACCTGACTGGTGTGGGAGGTGTTTTGCCCTCGGTCACATCAGAGGTTGCAGCCAGTGGATTTCAGTCAATAAAATCTACTACCCCTACGGGGGACAACAATCTTGTCCACCTGGGGCATACTCATCATCTGCCCATTCTGGGGCGTATCGGCTGTGAGTGCGCCTTCCGCTTCACCACCAATCTATTTGCCGACGATACCGGCTATTTCCAATTAGCGCTCAACATTTACACGGGCCAGAGGTGGAAAATCGCCTCGGTCCGCTTCCGCTCATTCGATCTGGAGTATTACGATGATTCAGGAAACTGGATCGAAATAGCCAATATTAATGCCGGTGAACTGCGATTCCATCGGCTGAAATTTGTGGTAGATTTCCTGAAATCTTTATATGTGCGCGCCATCTTCGATAATGTTGTTTTTCTTCTTTCCGCGCCGTGCCGTGATATCGCCGACACCAGTCCACTCGGATTAGACGTCGACATCTACTGGCACGGTCCGGCGGCCGTCGGCCGGGACACCTGGCTGGATGATTTCATTTTGACCCAAAATGAGCCAGAATAAGGAAAAGGAAAAATAAAATGGCCGGAGTACAGCTTTGGGGCTGGGACAGCAACGCCAAGACCTGGAGGCAAGTAATCGTTGATGCTAACGGCAAGATCAAAATTTCCGATGCCGACCCGTTTACGATTGCCCAGGCCACGCCCCAAAACCTCAAGCACGTGCCTCACGGCTATTATCCCACCGGGGGCACTTACCTGCCGTATCAAGTGGATTCCGCCGGTAAGCTCCTGCTCTCTATTGCGGCGCTCCAACACCTCTCCGATATTGCTGATGTCAATTTAACCGGCCTGGCCGACGGGGATTTCATCTATTATGATTCTGCCTCCGGGACCTGGAAACGGTTAGCGCACAAGGATGTAACCACCGGAATTCACGGCGTGGGCGCTAGCACTATAGCCAGCCTGCAAGATATTGCCACTCACGCTGCACTCGCAGCAACTCACGGGCGGACCAACCTGGACGGAGTTACCGAGCGAGACACCGCTATCGGAGTCCACGCTGCCCTGGCGCTGGCCGCGAACGTGCATGGGCTAGGCGAGTGGGCATCTTACACGCCAACATCGGGTAATCTCACAGTTGGGAACGGCACCCTGACCGGATACTATAGCCAGGCGGGTAAGATAGTTCTCGCCCGTATCTACTTCAAGTTGGGGTCAACTTCAGCCATAGGCACCAACCCTTATTTGGGCCTGCCAGTGGCAGCAAAGGCAGCAGTATTTAGCGGTCTCTTGTTCATCAACGATTATGGGACAGGGAACTTGGTGGGTTTGGCGACCACATTACTGGCAGGAGGTAACGTTGATCAAGTGACTTTCTGTGCATACGCGGCTAGCGGAGCCTATATCACACTCCCGGCTACTACTGCCACTGTGCCTATAACATGGGCCGTAAATGATGAGATATACATCTCTATTTGCTACGAGGCAGCCTGATCTATGAGCACACATCTGCCGCCCAAGTGGTTTTTCATTGAGTTCTGCTTGCCCGGGCTGCTGCTCCTCGGCTGCCTGTACCTGGTGATCAGCGGCAAAAACAGCGAGGTCAAGAGCATCCTGGCTATGGCGGCGGGCTGGCTGTTCCACGCCTCGGTAAAGGCGGCGAAAAATGGCGGATGAGTTTACGATAATTTCTAGGATCGAAGCGCCCTCGCCGGGGACAAGACGACTGGGCAAATCCGACATGCATGTCCACATCCAGGACGAGGACGGCGACATCTATCGGGTCGTGGTGCCCACCGAAATCTACACCGACACTCTTGCCCGGACCATGGCGGCGCAACAGCGCCGGTTGAAAGGCATGGAGCGACTGAAGAATTTGCTCCGAGGCAGGGGTTGAGGATTTTCAAACATACCCCCTTGAGGGCCTGGAGGAATGTAATCCCTTGTCTCTGCCGAAAATCGTCTGAATGGCCTCTATTTTGCGATTCTGAGGGACTTCGGTTGGTGTCATATGTGATATATGTGCAAAAGGGGCACAATTGGTTTACATAACTTGGTATACTGAAGGGGGGTATAGTACCTGATGTCTATCGCCCTGGCCCTCGCTGGCATGGGACTTTCTTCGGCGGTGATTGCCGTCATCATCGCGCTCACCACCAAGGGTGGCCGGATCGATCAACTCCAAGCATTGGTGGACGCCGCCCTGAGCAGCGATCTGGCCGTGGCCGTGCGAGGCTATACCGATCTCCGAAAATATATCACCGAAATTACCGACGCCTACAAAACCTCGATCGCGGAAATTACAGCGGAGGTGGACTATGCTGACACCCAGGCCGAGGCCAACGACCGTATCGCCGAAAAAGTCCTGGACACTATCAGTGTGGGGCACTTCCCCGCGTTTACCACTGCCCAGGCAGTGGTCGATTATTACAACGCCATCCACGATGCCTATTTTTCCGCCTTTACCGATTATCAGGTCTACTTGCTCGAATTCAACTGGGCAAATCAAGAGTACATGCGCCTGGCAGGTCGCAGTATTTCGTCGTCCCCGGGCGCAGAAATTGAGCTCGAGGCACTCCCGGCAGAGCTTCCGACCTTCTCCACAGTGGAGGCGGCGCAATCCTGGTACGATTTTTACGCCTCGGAAAACGCCCTGGGACGGCTCGACCGCGGGGATTATTTGCGCATCTACAACCACTACGCGGCTGAGTATGATCGCCTGGTAGCTCCCGTGGCCGAACCCAAACCAGGCGTGGTGATTGAAACTGGGGCGATCCAGGTCAATGTCACGCCAAAGATCGAGGCGGTCCTGCCCGAGGGCGCGGTGGTGGTCAACAACACTCTGCCCGAGGTTAAAGTTCCGGCGATAGATCTAACCGGTTTCGCGTCGGCCACCACTGACGTGCTCAAGGCCATTGCCGACGCCGATCTCAAGGCAAAAGACGATATCGGCAAAAACCTCGCCCAGGCACTTGACGCGCTCTCTCGAGCCCAAGCCGCGGCCGCGGCCCAGGCCGGGGCGCAAGTGGCCGCTGGCTCTCAAGCCGCCGCAGCCACTCAAGCCGCGGCGACGACTCAATCATCCGCGGCCCTGGCTGCCGCCGTCGGTGCCCTGGGACTGGCTGCCGCGACGGAGTTTGCCAAAATCGCCAAAACCTGGGGGCATGATACCGCCTCGGGCGCCCGAGGCTGTTGGGCGTCCACGGCTGCCAGTCTGTTTGAGCAGATTGCCGGAGCCGCGGTGCCTCTCACCCTGGCAATTGCCGGCGACAAATTTAGCCCTATCCGCGACGCGCAAAATGCCCTCATGGAGCGCGTTTTTAACGAGATTTGGAGCGCCCCGGAATTAAGCTCTCCGATCTCTCCGGAGTCCACGCCGGCGGTTGCGGCCGCCCTATTCCGCAAAGCTTTTGAGATTGGTCAGCTGGCGCATCTTCTCTCCGTGCTCGCCGAGGTGGTAACCCCGCTTAAGACCCTCGGACTGGGCCAGGTAGCCGCGTTCCTGGCTGACATGTCCGGTTTCGCGAAGATTGGCGGGGCGATGATGGGGGCGATCGAATCGCAGGGATTAGCACGGCCGTTCGGTTTTTACATCAACGCCAAGACTCTGACCAACCGTCCCGACCTGGGGCAGTTGCTCTCCCTGGCCGGGGAATATGTGATCTCCCGGGCCGAATTTAATTCAGAGGCGGCCTATCGAGGATTTCCAAAAGCCTGGGCAGAAAAATTATACGAACTGGCGGACCGGCCTCTGCAGCCGCGGCTCCTCTCCCAGATGGCAGAGGCAGGTATCGCCGACGAGGAATTTTTCGAATTCGAGCTCCGCAACGGAGCTTACAACGAGAAGACGATCCCCAAGCTCCAGGAAATGTTCCGTCTCGCCTCCCTCGGCGAACTAAAACCGACCGGCGACACTCTGGCCCGGAAACGGTACAAGGAGGGGCTCACCAACGACGCGCAGCTATCCGGGGAGTTGCTCGATCTCGGATACCGGGGGCAGAAATTGGGTAAAGCGACTCAGCTGGCGCAGCTGGACCGTCAGACTGATCTGCTGCTCGACAAGCTCACCCTGATCAGGACCGCGTACCTAGCCGATGACCTTACCGAGCAGCAGATGCGGGACCAAGTGGCCTCCGTTATCACGGATAAAGAGCGCGCCACCGGAATTATCGATCTCAATATTTCCAAATATCGGCCTCCCAGGCTCCCCGACCGGCTCCCCAGGCTGCGGGAGGCGCTGGCCAGCGCTTACGTCGATAATGTAGAGCGCGGCTATAAGCCGAGCGCGGCTATAAAGCCGATGCTCACCGGCCTGGGCTACAGTTCTGCCGAGGCCGATGCCGCGCTCGAACGCGCTGAACTGGCTCACGCCCAGAGTGTCTTCGCGGACAAAATTAAGATCGGCGAAGAGAAATACATCGATAAGGAACTCACTCTCGATCAGCTCAGAGTCTACTATCTCGATCTGGGCCTGGCCCCGACCGAGGTCGGGGTAAAAGTGGAGCTAGCCAGATTACGCGCCCAGCCAACGCCTAGGGCGCCCACGGTCGAGGAAATACCCACTCTCTCCACAGCTTATCTTCTGGCCGCCTTCAGGGCTGGGACCATCACCGAGGCGCAGCTGCGCCTCGAGTTGGCGGAACGGCTTTATCAGCCGGAAGACATCAATATTATGATTAGCCAGGAGAAGGCCAAAGAGCCGAAACCAACGGCAACCAAGCAGAAAACGCTCTCAGAAGCGCAGCTAAGAGCGATGTTTGCCGCCGGGCTGATCAGCGTGGCTGACTATGCCGCGGCGCTGAAATTTAAGGGCTACGCGGATCTCGACGTGCAACGCATCATTAATCTCGAGTCGATCAAGGCCGAGGCAAAACAGAAGACCTAATCCCCCTCCCTAGCTGACTTGACACATTATAGCATTATGTAAACTAACCATGCCTTGCGAATTTGCGCAAGGGACGGCCTGGCGAGGATGGGGCGGACTGGGGGAAAGGGGTAGGCCGGGTGAAATATCCTAAAATTGCTGCCCCCCTTTTACTTTTTGGGAAAAGTGCGGCGGGGGCCAAAAAGATCGAGTGGAGCCTCTTGACAAACTCCCAGAACTCGTTCTATAATTCCGCTAATGAAAAAATAATATATTAGTATAACAAACATTTACTAATTAGTCAACCAGACAATTGTCGTCAAAAAATCCCCTGGACACCGATCGCCAATCGTGAGCCAGGCGGCATAGAGAGTCCTTGCCCGAAAAAGGATTGCAAAGGTGCCGCTTTGCGAAAAATCCCCCCTAGAACCCCCCGGGACTGGGTACGTTCTTCTTCTTCTTCGAATATATATATCTGGAGAAGAAGAAGAAAGGCCCGAGGTTGTGCCCAAAAACAGGAGAATGTCATGACCGGAGAGAAAAATTACTGCCCCTTCTGCTCGTACTCTTCCACGAGTAAGGAGCAGCTGGAATCTCATATCAACCGTTATCACGAGGCGCTCCTAGCCCAGAAAGGAAATCAGGCGGCGGCGCAGATAAAACAACCTGCCTGGGAGCCGCCGGTTTACAACGAGGGCGGCGGTCCTGGCTCGGCTCTGGCCGACTGCCCGGAGTGCAGGGGCGCCGGATTTGTGCACCCTGTGCAGGCCGGCATCGTGCAGTGGCACAAGGCCGAGACCTGTTACCGCTGCAGACCCCGATGGCTGGCCTCAAGACATAGGTAGACCTGTCGCAGAATCTTTTTAAGATTCTGCATATTTTACCCTTTTACCCCTTGACAAGGGGGGGGATGCGTGAGATAATGAGAGCAAAGAGTAAATTAAATGAGAGAGATAATTGACATTCACGAACAATGCCGTGGATGCAAATTTTGCGACGAGCGGGCGAGGAGGGCCGGAAAACCCTGTTGCACGTTCCCGTCGCACCTCAGTTTCTCTAAGGAGAGCAAATGCGAGAAAAAAAGATGAAGCAAATCCCCAAGGAGTGGCTTACGGATGCTGAGCTCGTGCGCGAGCTCAAAAAAGCGGCGATAAACCGGAATCTTACCCTCAAGGCTTTGATCCTGGGGATTTTGCGGGATTGGTTACACTCTCAGAAGCCTACCAGCAAATTTTAAAGCGCTGTGTCACGTGCGCTCACATGCGTAATTTGGGGCACGGCGGTGTCTGCGATGCGGCCAGTTACCACTGCCACGTCAAAGGGCAGCGCCGTGCGCTGAGAGAATTATTGCAACAGCTAAAAAAGGAGGAAACCAATGGAAAAAAGAACTGATGCCCTGGCCGCCTACGAGGATGCGATCAAGGCCGCCTATGACGCCTACGATGAGGCGATCGAGCCAGCCCGGGTTGCTCGCGATAAGGCGATCCAGGCCGCCTATGACGCCCGCGATCAGGCGATCCAGGCCGCCCAGGCCGACTGCGATCAGGCGATCCAGGCCGCCCAGGCCGACTATAATAAGGCGAAGGAGGTCCCCAATGGAAAAAAGAACTGATGCCCTGGCCGCCTACAATGAGGCGATCAAGTCCGCCTGGGCCGCTCGGGAGGAGGCGATCGAGCCAGCCTGGGTCGACTATAATGAGACGATAAGGCAAGCCGAGGCCGCCTATAATGAGGCGACCGAGCCCGCCTGGGCTGCTCGCGATAAGGCGTTCCTGGCCGCCCGGGCCATCTACGATAAGGCGACCAGGCCCGCCCGGAACCTCCGGGAGGAGGCGTTAGAGGCGGCCTGGGCCGCTCGGAATAAGGCGACCAGGCCCACTTGGGACGACTTTAATAAGTCGATGAGACCAGCCTGGGACGCCTACGATGATGCGACCAGGGACGCCCGGGCCGCCTATAATAAGGCGACCAGTCGAGCCTGGGCCAACTACGGTGAGGCGATCCATGCGGCCTGGGCCGCTCGCGATAAGGCGACCAAGGCCGCCCAGGCTGCCTATGATAAGGCGACAAAGCCAGCCCAGGCTGCCTATGATGAGGCGTTCAGGGCCGCCCAGGCCGCCTATGATGAGGCGGAGAAAAAAGCCCAGGCCGCCTATGATGAGGCGAAGGAGGTCCCCAATGCCAAAAAGAACTGATGCCCGGGCCGCTCGTGATCAGGCGATCAGGGCAGCCCGGGCCGCCTACAATGAGACGATGAGGCAAGCATGGGGGGCCAGGGATCAGGCGATCAGGGCCGCCCTGGCCGCCTATGATGAGGCGGAGAAAAAAGCCCAGGCCGACTATAATAAGGCGAAGGAGGTCCCCAATGCCAAAAAGAACTGATGCCCGGGCTGCTCGCGATAAGGCGATCAGGGCAGCCCGGGCCGCCTACAATGAGACGATGAGGCAAGCCTGGGCGGCCCACGATCAGGCGATCCAGGCCGCCTATGCCGCCTTCGATAAGGCGAAGGAGAAAACCAATGGAAAAAAGAACTGATGCCCTGGCTGCTCGCGATAAGGCGATCCAGGCCGCCTGGGCCGCCTACAGGGAGGCGGCCAGGCCCGCCCAGGACGCCTTTAATGAGTCGATGAAACCAGCCTGGGCCGCCCACGATCAGGCGATCAGGGACGCCCGGGCCGCCTACAGGGAGGCGATCGAGCCAGCCCGGGCTGCCTATGATCAGGCGATCGAGCCAGCCTGGGTCGACTATAATGAGACGATCAAGGCCGCCGAGGACGCCTTCGATGAGGCGATCAAGCCAGCCCGGGCTGCCCGGGATCAGGCGATAGGGCAAGCCCAGGCCGCCCGCGATGAGACGCTAAGGCAAGCCCAGGACGCCTACGAGGATGCGATCAAGGCCGCCTATGACGCCTACGATAAGGTAAAGGAGGTCCCCAATGCCAAAAAGAACTGATGCCCGGGCCGCCTATAATGAGGCGACCAGTCGAGCCTGGGCCAACTACGGTGAGTCGATCGAGGCCGCCCAGGCCGCCTATGATGAGGCGACCAGTCGAGCCTGGGCCGCTCGGGATGAGGCGTTCCTGGCCGCCCAGGACGCCCGGGAGGATGCGATCAGGGACGCCCTGGCCGCCTATAATGAGGCGAGGGAGGTCCCCAATGGGGAAGAGAGCTGATGCCCAGTACGCCTATAATGAGGCGATCAAGTCCGCCTGGGACGCCCGGGAGGATGCGATCAAGGTCGCCCAGGACGCCTACGATGAGTCGACCAGGTTTGCCCAGGACCTCCGGGAGGAGGCGTTCAAGGCCGCCCGGGCCGCTCGGGTTGAGGCGGTAGAGGCGGCCTGGGCTGCCTACAATGAGTCGATGAGGCAAGCCTGGGCGGCCAGGGATCAGGCGATCCAGGCCGCCTATGACGCCTACGATGAGGCGAAGGAGAAAACCAATAGAAAAAAGAACTGAAAAGGAGGACGAATTATAGATGGATAATGATCGTGAGTTGCCACAGGAGAGAAAATCCTGGATCGAGGGCAAATCTACCATCGTCCCGGAGGACCCTCCGGGCCAGGCAGGAAAGAAGTCAAGGGCGGAAATGGCGCAATTTCCCATCCGCATCGATGCGGGTGATTTTAGGGAAATTACACCGGCGGCGCAAATCGCCCTGATCGCCTGGGCGGAGCACTACGGCCTGGATGCCTGGGCGGGACACGTGGTCTATTATTTTGGCAAGCCCTACGTCACAGCGGACGGCTATTTGTGGCGCGCCAAAACGCAGCCCACTTTTAGAGGAATCACCACCTCCTGGGCCAGCGCGGAGGTAATTAAGGCGCTACGCCTCCTGGACATCGACTACGTCTGGGAGGCGTGTGTCTACGATGATCGGTTTCGAGAGCCGATTAAAGCCTACGGAGCGGTCACCGCAGGGGAGATTCACGCTGCCCGTGAATCTCTCAAAGGGAAGGCGGAGACGCTGCCAATTGTGCGCAAGCCATGGGGGATTGCCGAGAAACGCGCTATACGTAGCGCGTTGAAGCTGGCCTATCCAATCGGCGAGGATACCCCTGTGCCAGGGGAGGCAACATGATACCCTGTGCTCAATGCGGCCGCACCGGCCCGATGGAGATCGTAAAAATCCTGCACAAAAAGGTGCTTTGCCGGGCGTGTTGGCAGGCGGGCTACCGGCTGGAAGAATACACCGATAACCTAAGCGGTGCTCCGCGCAGGAGCGTGGTAGTAGTCGCTCCCAAAGAAAGGAGGGAGGATTAAATGATATGTCCACTTTATAAGTCGGCGCATCTCGCCAATCCCGATAGCTGGGTCAACAAACAGATCGAGGGCAGGCTGACGGCCCTGGAGTGTGATCAGAGCCGGTGCAAGTGGTTTAACGTGGAATGGGACCGTTGCATCATAAGCGCCACCTACGAGGAGCTAGTAATTATGCGAGAGGGAGTAGTCAGATTAGCGAAATCCTCGAAATAGAAATCGATAAAATCATGATCCCGGACGTCCGGGTAACCTCGCAATATGATGACGACCAATTTACGGAGCTGGTGGAATCCGTCCGCAATAGAGGGATTTTGCAGGCGATCATGGTGTCACGATTGGGGGACCAGTATGTCCTCGAGGACGGTTTCCGGAGGCTGGCTGCGGCCAAAGAGGCGGGCCTGATAACGGTTCCAGCTAAAATCGAAGATGATACCCTGCCACAGATCATGCTCAAAAATCTCATGACCGCTCGGCAGCGCGGGAGAAGCAATCCGGCCGAGGAGGCGAAAGTTGTGGCGCTTCTGATCGAAGAGGAAGGATTTACTGAGCTCGAGGTGGCCGAGCAGACGGGTATCTCCAGGCGCCAGGTGCGGGAGCTCCTAGATGTCGCCCACCTGCCCCCCGAGGTCTTGACTCTAATCTCGGATCGCTCTCTCAAAATTTCTCACGCCCTCGAACTTTTGAAACTCAGAACTCCGGAGGATCGAATCAGCGTGGCGAGCGATGCCGCACGCTGGGGCTACACTGTCTATCAGGTCCAGGAGCGGGTCAGGCAGCTCTTGCAGCCTGAGGCTCCCCTGGTCCCCGGAGGTTTCTTGTACCAGGCCGACGGCGTGCCGGTGCGGGTGCCGATACTCTGCGCACTGTGCGCTCGGGATATCGGTGTGGATAAGAGCTACCTTTGGCTCGATGCCGACTGCATAAGATGCGTTAGTGAGGCTTGTCACCTCCTCAAGTCTCAGGGCGCGTGCCGTATCCCTCCGCCGACGGCACCGGCGGAGGCTTGGGATCTCGACGATAATTTCCAGTGGCAGAGGGTGTCTTGAAAATTTGATGGACGGCCGGCATGCATCCAACTTTTTTAGGCGCTAACGGCGCATCAACATCCGATTTTATTAATTTCACCGAAAGGGGATAATCGAAATGGCAAAACTTTCCTTCAAAGAGACAAAGAATTTCCAGCTCGAGCAGAAAATTTCTGAGTTTACGCTTCGGAACGAGAGCAACGCCAATCTCCTGTTTGCCGCTCACCTTGAAGCTGGTGTTTTGGTGCTCAGAATCCTTGATTTTGAGCCTGTCCCCCAGGCCCCTGCCCAAGGTAAACCCAGCCCCAGGATAGTCTTGGCGGAGTGATGGCGGCGTATGCCTAGAGGACAGCCCAGCACCAGTCCCACACTGCGGCCACGGCCGCACTATCCGCAGTGTGGTAATTGCGGCATGGCTATTGGCGCGGAGGCGGAGGAAAAAACACTGGTGATATTAGCCCTGCATGGGCCCAACGGGCCGGGCACCGCAATGCTCTGCGGCGCCTGCGTGGGCTTGCTCAGCAGGCGCGGCTACTTGGTGGGACCGAGTGGACGCATCTGGTTCGAGGATGGGGCGGAACTGCTAGAGGTGAGACTAGGGATGTCGCAGCTACTTTTGCTGGCTCTCGATTTGCGAAGCAAATCGAGACGCCTGAAATATCTACGGGCGAAACTTAAGAAAGCGCGAGCGTGTATTCAGTAGCATAATCCCTGGGGTAGTGGGTGATGGTCACGCGGCGGAAAAAGAGCTGACCCGAGTCGATTAGCGGCGAGAGGTCAGCTTTGTGCTTTTTGGAGAGGACGGAGTAGGTGAGATCGACTTTATTCCCATCGAGCTCAATGACGTGGAAGACCCAAATTTCCTCGGTTTTTAGTTGTTTGCTTTTGTTGTCCATTATCTGCCGCGTCTCGCGCCGCCACCCGTCAAATCTCATAGTCGTCGGCCGCTGCGGCACTAGCTTTACATAACTCGTAATGATTTCTGGCATTATTTATTCACCTCGTGCAAATAATCAATGACCCAGGCGGGGGCATAGACCTTGACCTGGACATCCAGCCGCAAAAACTGGTGAGCCAGGGACGGATCGGCGACCGGGCAGACCATCTCGGCGCGGATCGGCAGTTTGCCCCAGGGCCGGAGCTCGGGAGTATCATATAGCAGCTCACGATAAGTGAGGATCTCGCCAACAGCCTCGACCGGCCGGCGGATTTTAGCTTCGATCAAAACAAACTCGCTGCTGTTAACTACCACCGCATCCACAAATCGTTTCCAGACTCTCGCGAGGCGATCAATATTATGGTACGGATAGCGCACGGACATTTCCTGGGGAGGCTGCCCGAGGCGGAGGTTGAAAGTCACGGGTCTGTTGGGATAGGCGAGCGACACATACTCGCTCACGTATCTGCGTTCGCGCTGTTGTGATTCACGCCTCGGTGCTATTTCAGGTCCCATTTTTCGTTCTCTTGACATATTATATAACTAAGTACATACTAATCATATAATTAAGTGGGGGTAGAGCCGCCGCGCTTGTCCAAAGCGAGGCTCTACCCCCTTTTTTTTGGGCAGCGCGCTCGCGGCTCTACCCCCGATAAGAGAGGAGAAAGACAATGGCTATCACACTAAGACCACTGGCAGAGTTGGCGACCAAATTTGCCCAGCGTGCCGCTGGTGCCGCTCCAGCCTATGCCTCGGGTATCAAAGCCCCACGCCGAGACTGGGCCACGGAGGCCAAGGCGTCCGAGGGAGCCTATAACTCCGGCGTCCAGGCCGCAATCGCCGCCGGAAATTTCGGGAAAGGCGTAGCCTCCGCCGGGACAGGGAAATGGCAGGAAAGGGCCTCGACGGTTGGCTCGCAGCGCTATCCCCAGGGCGTCTCGAATGCGGGAGGCGCCTGGCAATCGGGATTCTCCCCGTTCGCCGATGTCTTGTCCCGCCTTGCGCTGCCAGCGCGAGGCAACAAGGGCGCAGCCCAGAATGTTGAGCGCGTGCGCGCAGTAGATACCGCCTTCCATGACGCGAAGGGAAAATAGGGGGAAAAGGAAGGTAAAGAGTGAAAACAAGAGACTATGACATCCTGCGCCAGGAGGCGCAGGCGTCCGACAAGACCAGCAAAACCTGGGACCTGAAGGGGCTGGACCCCTTGTCGGCCCTGTGGCTGGAGTTCTGGTGCACCAACGGCACCACGAGCAACAAAGGCAATTTCATTTCCGACATCATCACCAAGGTAGAGGTGGTCGATGGCAGTAAGCCGTTGATCAGCCTCAATATGTTTGAGCTCGAGACCCTGCATTTCCTCAAGACCGGCCAATCCCCGGGCCTGTTCCCAAGCGAGCATGCCAGCGGCGTGCAGAGGCACGGCTGCTACCTGCTATTTGGCAGGCGGCTGTGGGACCCCGATTTCGCCTTCTCGCCGGGCCGGTACAAGAACCCGCAACTGAAACTCAGCTGGGACCTGGGCGCGGTTCGGACCATCGACACCACCACCTCGTTTGCGACGGGCACGCTAGGAATTACCATCTGTGCCAAGGTGATGGAGGATGTGCCCATTCCGCCGAAATATCTCAGCCAGGTGCAGGTAGAGACGTTTACGGCTCCGACCTCCGGCAACCATAAGACCGAGATGGTGGTGAATTACCCCTGGCGGCTGCTGCTGCTGCGGAATTATCTCATCGGAAAAGACATCGATGAGATTTTCGACGCCGTGACGATCGATTGTGACAGCGGCAAGTTCAAGCCGCTAGACAAAAGGTATGTGAGAGACCTGGACAGCGAGGCCTTGCAAACGTTCGGGCGCTCTGAGTTCAAGCATGACGTTTTCACGCATCATCAGATTGGCTTCAGAGAAATCAACAACAAGGAGAACTCCTCGAAAGCCCATATGTACGAGGATACCACGGGCTATATCTGCAACGTGCAGTACGAGTGGAGCAGCGAAGGAAAATTAGACATAATCGATTACAACGGAGCCGCGGTGGGAACCGATAAAAAGGTCACCCTTAAAGAGGACGGGCACGCCATGCACGCCATCTTGCCGATCCCGTTCGGGCGCCTGGAGGATCCCAATTCCTGGTTCGATGCCACGAAATTTGGCAAAATTGATCTTACTCAATATGTTCCCGCCGGCGGCGGGGCAGCCGCAGTAAGCTCGGTGGTCCTCGAACAGCCGAGACCTAACGGCGAGTAAAGGAGGTCCCACATGGACCCGATCGAGAGCAGAGAGTACTCGTGGGAGTATGTCATTGCCGATAAAATTCTGCGTGAGGGACCCTGCGAGCTCCTATATGTCGCCGTCGTACCCTCGGCGGCGACCACCGACAGCGCGATCTACAATGGCCGGTCTACCAGCGGTAGAAAAATCCTGGACCTGAAAGTGGCCGTAGTAGCTAGCGGTGAGTTCCGTCCACCCTTGCCGATTTTTTGTGACCAGGGGCTGTACCTCGATGTAGGGAGCAATGTCAGCGGTATATTCGTGCTGTGGCGGGACTTATGAATAGCCCGAGGATGGGCTATGCGTTATGACTACGAGCTCGAAGTGCCAGCTAACACTCCCAGCACAGCGCCGGTGCGCCGGGAGTGCCGGCTCACCTACGGTATCCTGACTCAGATACGGGTACTATCCCCTCCGGAGGGCAACGCCGTGCTGGGGTGCCGCCTGCTCAGAGGTGGCTTCCAGCTAGTGCCGCTCAATCCGGAGGGCGCGATTAAGGCCGCCTGGCCGCCCCAGGAGTGGGACGATCACTATGAGATTTTTTCGGAGCCATACATGCTCATCCTGGAGGCGTGGAATGACGATGATACGTTTGCGCACACGATTTATTTGAGCCTCACATTGTTACCCCAGGAAGTGGCCACGGCAGGCCAGGAAGATTTAAGTCTGGTGGCAAGATTACTCAGAAAGGTGTTCGGCTTATGACTCACACTGCGCCTGATTGGGGCGCCAACGCCCCGAAAGCCACGATCTATTCGCTATCTGACCTGGCCGAGCTTGCGGCCAGACTGGGAAGCATCGATACCTATGAGCGCCGTGGCGACGTTATTTTTTTGGAGGATTTCGAGTCTGGACTCATGCGTTGGACCTCGGACCTGACTGGTGTGGGAGGTGTTTTGCCCTCGGTCACATCAGAGGTTGCAGCCAGTGGATTTCAGTCAATAAAATCTACTACCCCTACGGGGGACAACAATCTTGTCCACCTGGGGCATACTCATCATCTGCCCATTCTGGGGCGTATCGGCTGTGAGTGCGCCTTCCGCTTCACCACCAATCTATTTGCCGACGATACCGGCTATTTCCAATTAGCGCTCAACATTTACACGGGCCAGAGGTGGAAAATCGCCTCGGTCCGCTTCCGCTCATTCGATCTGGAGTATTACGATGATTCAGGAAACTGGATCGAAATAGCCAATATTAATGCCGGTGAACTGCGATTCCATCGGCTGAAATTTGTGGTAGATTTCCTGAAATCTTTATATGTGCGCGCCATCTTCGATAATGTTGTTTTTCTTCTTTCCGCGCCGTGCCGTGATATCGCCGACACCAGTCCACTCGGATTAGACGTCGACATCTACTGGCACGGTCCGGCGGCCGTCGGCCGGGACACCTGGCTGGATGATTTCATTTTGACCCAAAATGAGCCAGAATAAGGAAAAGGAAAAATAAAATGGCCGGAGTACAGCTTTGGGGCTGGGACAGCAACGCCAAGACCTGGAGGCAAGTAATCGTTGATGCTAACGGCAAGATCAAAATTTCCGATGCCGACCCGTTTACGATTGCCCAGGCCACGCCCCAAAACCTCAAGCACGTGCCTCACGGCTATTATCCCACCGGGGGCACTTACCTGCCGTATCAAGTGGATTCCGCCGGTAAGCTCCTGCTCTCTATTGCGGCGCTCCAACACCTCTCCGATATTGCTGATGTCAATTTAACCGGCCTGGCCGACGGGGATTTCATCTATTATGATTCTGCCTCCGGGACCTGGAAACGGTTAGCGCACAAGGATGTAACCACCGGAATTCACGGCGTGGGCGCTAGCACTATAGCCAGCCTGCAAGATATTGCCACTCACGCTGCACTCGCAGCAACTCACGGGCGGACCAACCTGGACGGAGTTACCGAGCGAGACACCGCTATCGGAGTCCACGCTGCCCTGGCGCTGGCCGCGAACGTGCATGGGCTAGGCGAGTGGGCATCTTACACGCCAACATCGGGTAATCTCACAGTTGGGAACGGCACCCTGACCGGATACTATAGCCAGGCGGGTAAGATAGTTCTCGCCCGTATCTACTTCAAGTTGGGGTCAACTTCAGCCATAGGCACCAACCCTTATTTGGGCCTGCCAGTGGCAGCAAAGGCAGCAGTATTTAGCGGTCTCTTGTTCATCAACGATTATGGGACAGGGAACTTGGTGGGTTTGGCGACCACATTACTGGCAGGAGGTAACGTTGATCAAGTGACTTTCTGTGCATACGCGGCTAGCGGAGCCTATATCACACTCCCGGCTACTACTGCCACTGTGCCTATAACATGGGCCGTAAATGATGAGATATACATCTCTATTTGCTACGAGGCAGCCTGATCTATGAGCACACATCTGCCGCCCAAGTGGTTTTTCATTGAGTTCTGCTTGCCCGGGCTGCTGCTCCTCGGCTGCCTGTACCTGGTGATCAGCGGCAAAAACAGCGAGGTCAAGAGCATCCTGGCTATGGCGGCGGGCTGGCTGTTCCACGCCTCGGTAAAGGCGGCGAAAAATGGCGGATGAGTTTACGATAATTTCTAGGATCGAAGCGCCCTCGCCGGGGACAAGACGACTGGGCAAATCCGACATGCATGTCCACATCCAGGACGAGGACGGCGACATCTATCGGGTCGTGGTGCCCACCGAAATCTACACCGACACTCTTGCCCGGACCATGGCGGCGCAACAGCGCCGGTTGAAAGGCATGGAGCGACTGAAGAATTTGCTCCGAGGCAGGGGTTGAGGATTTTCAAACATACCCCCTTGAGGGCCTGGAGGAATGTAATCCCTTGTCTCTGCCGAAAATCGTCTGAATGGCCTCTATTTTGCGATTCTGAGGGACTTCGGTTGGTGTCATATGTGATATATGTGCAAAAGGGGCACAATTGGTTTACATAACTTGGTATACTGAAGGGGGGTATAGTACCTGATGTCTATCGCCCTGGCCCTCGCTGGCATGGGACTTTCTTCGGCGGTGATTGCCGTCATCATCGCGCTCACCACCAAGGGTGGCCGGATCGATCAACTCCAAGCATTGGTGGACGCCGCCCTGAGCAGCGATCTGGCCGTGGCCGTGCGAGGCTATACCGATCTCCGAAAATATATCACCGAAATTACCGACGCCTACAAAACCTCGATCGCGGAAATTACAGCGGAGGTGGACTATGCTGACACCCAGGCCGAGGCCAACGACCGTATCGCTGAAAAAGTCCTGGACACTATCAGTGTGGGGCACTTCCCCGCGTTTAC
>Ga0315282_10006951_pt1 | contig 18745 bp, 20 predicted proteins | sample YL17G07_20_MG_FD_203693 | JGI IMG/M metagenome (GOLD analysis project Ga0315282, IMG submission 203693) | Sediment microbial communities from Yellowstone Lake, YNP, Wyoming, USA - YL17G07_20 | ecosystem: Environmental > Aquatic > Freshwater > Lake > Sediment | place: USA: Wyoming | collected...
CATACATTGCTCAAAAAGCCATGCCAAATCGCAAACACATTGTGTGGTTTCAAGACCCCTATGACGAAAAAGCCTATCGTGAAATGTCGTTAGTGGATAAAGGATACGCATGGAACACCAACATGAAGGTTAGATTCTATTCCACCCTCGCTATATTGAGAGCAACATGCAATGAATCGGATGGGTTATTCACGCAAGCACAATGCTTCATGCCGATAGTAAAACGTTTATATCAGCCTAAGAAGGATGTTTTGTTCTTGCCAAATCCTGTCGAAATACCGAATTTACGACCCGAGAAGTCAAGTGAACCGACTGTGTGTTTCTTAGGCCGATGGGATCCTCAAAAACATGTTGAGAGATTCTTCGAGCTTGCTCAAAGATTTCCTGAAATCAAGTTCATAGCTATGGGAAAGTCTCATTACAAGATGATAGATGCTCAGCTGAGAAGGCAATATCGAAAAGTGCAGAATCTAGAGATGCCTGGATTAGTGTCAGATACAGAAAAAGAACGCATATTATCCAAATCTTGGGTGCTTGTGAACACGAGTATTCGAGAAGGATTACCCATTTCATTCCTTGAGGCATTAGCTCACAGAACGGCTATCTTAAGCCGTGTAGACCCAGACAAGTTTGCAAATCGCTTTGGATATCACGTTAAAGAAGACAGCTTAAATTGCTTCGAAGAAGGGCTTAAGAAATTATTAGAAAATGATCTCTGGAAAGAGAAAGGTGAAAAAGGTTATATCTATGTCAAAGAAAAGCATGAAGTCAACAAAGTTGTCTGCGAGTGCATTGAAAATTACAAAAGAATCCTTTATACATAGCGATTGATTGCGTTAAGGATATTGAATTGTGGAGGTCTTCAAATGGTGAATATGCTGCGACTGGGAATTGTTGGTTGCGGTGGGATTGCTACCGATGTTCACATACCCAATTGGCTTGCATTGAAAGATAGAGTTCGATTATTTGCTGTTTGTGATCAAAATGAAAACCTATCTAAGCAAACAGCCAAAAAGTTCGGCATTGATCGTTCTTATAAGAATCTCTCGGACATGTTAGATGCAGAAAACTTGGATATCGTAGATATTTGCACTCCTCCACAAACACATGCTGCGTTAGCTATTGATGCAATGAATGCCGGTTGCAATGTTATAACTGAGAAACCAATGGCTCTGAGTACCGAAGAAGCCGACAAAATAATTGCTGCTTCTGAGAAAAATAAAGTTAAGTTTTGCATTGTCCATAATTTTCTGTTTGAGCCAATGTTCCAAGAGGCTAAGCATTTAGCTGAAAGCGGATTGATCGGAGAGTTGCGTGGCGTTGAATCAGAGATGTCAATTGTTGGCACTTATCTTCAAAAAGGTCACTGGGTTCACGATTTACCTGGAGGTATATTTTCTGAATTAGCTCCACATCCAATATACTTATCATTGGAATTCCTAGAAAATATTCACTCCGTTCACGCAATTTTTAAGAAGTTTTGTAGCTTTCCATGGGTAGCTGCTGATGAGATTAGGGCTATATTAGAAGCAAAAAATGGACTTGGAACTATCGCGGTTTCCTGTGGATCTACCAAAAATGTCCTTACTTTTGGGATATTTGGAACGAGAAAGATGTTAAAACTGGACTATGCCACAATGACACCTTTTGAATATGGAAATAGAATGGAAAGTTGGATTTCGATCAACAAGAGTGTTGTACGTCACTCTGTTAATTGTTTGCTGGGTCGAAGTGGAAAATGGCGGTCTAGAGGTCATCTCCATCTTTTTCAGAGATTTATAGAAAGTATCCATCACGACTCCGATCCTCCAGTAACAGGACATGAGGGTAGAGAGACTATAAGAATATTGGAAATGGTATTGAAGCAGATGAAACTGGATATGCAGAGTGAAACCTGAACCGAAGTATGAGCTTCAAATAGCTCAAGGAAAAAATGAAATCCGAGTAGATCGTGCAAACTTCATGGCTATGACCAAAATAATCAAAAGATATTCAAGCATACTTTTTAATATGCTTAATGGCAACTATACGCTGTCTTTGGCTTTGGCATCTTCAATTCCAGAGCATCTAAGTTTTTTGGGTTTCTTACCTAAACGGATTACGCTATCTGATGGAATTAAGTTGGTTCTTAACAGTCCTGCGACTTTGTACTATAACATAATTGGTGAATATGAGTGGCCAGAGTATACTCGTTTTGAAGAATTTGTGCCCCGTCATGGCAACATAGTGTTTGATGTAGGCGCATATGTTGGAATATATACGCTGAGAAGCGCAAAAAAAGTAGGTGATAACGGTCGAGTATACGCGTTCGAACCGAATCCGTCCCCTTTTATCCATTTAGTTAGTAATGTTAAGATTAACAGGATAAGAAATGTCAGTTGCTTTTTCACAGCATTGGGTGACAGAATAGGGAAAACATGCTTCTATACGTTTGATGAAAAGAACATAAACCTCGAATCATCGTCTCTTTTTAAGTCCCATCTGAAGAAGTGGAATAAAGGTTTCACAAAAACAGAGGTTAATATGACTACACTGGACAATGTTGTTAAGCAATTAGGGTTAAGTAGGATTGATATTGCAAAGATTGATGTGGAAGGAGCAGAGGAGATTGTTTTAAGGGGTGCGAAGAACACGTTATCCGATGGGATAATAGACAAACTGATAGTAGAAGCACATGAGTATGACATTCCCTCCAAAAAAACCGTCGAATTAATAAGCGCATTTAATTATCAAGTCAAGCATATGGCACGTCATCCGTCAGGGGTAAAATGTATCATTTACGCCAAACTAGCTAGGTAACGTTTTATCATAAATTCAGGGAAAAATAAAGCTGTTACAAATAATCAAGGTTCTCAAAATGAGGAAAATTAGTGTGATTATTGTTACTCACAATAGACCAAAAGATGTTTTGGAAACTTTGAACAGCGTACTAAATCAATCTGTTAAACCATTTGAAATAATACTTATTGACGATGGGTCTAGCACTCCGCTTAATGTAAAAATTGATGTTAAAAACTTGAAACTAGTGCGATTTCGTAAAGAAGTAGGTCTAAGCAATGCAAGAAACTATGGGATAAAGACTGCTAGAGGTGAATACGTGGCCTTCATTGATGATGACGCCATAGCTGATATACGCTGGTTGGAAGAAATCCAGAAAGGTATTAGGCTGAAGGCTGATATTCTAGGCGGTCCGCTTAAACCCTTATACAAGGCAGATCCTCCGAAATGGTGGAATGAGAGGGACTTCGGACATTATGCAGGTGTGGGAAATACCCCAGCTAGATTTAGAGATTATATTTGGGGTGCGAACATGATTATCAATAAGAGAGTCTTCATGAAAGTTGGATTTTTTAGATCTGATGTCGGAAGGCAAAAAAATAAACTATTGAGTCGTGAAGATGCGGACCTGATTAATCGTGCGAAAAGAATGGGCTGTTATGTTTTATTTATGCCGAATGCGATAGTCTTTCATAAAGTAACATCCAAAAGAATGACCTTTAAATACATTTTAAACTGGGAATATTATATGGGAAAAACGTATAAGGTTTTATATGGATATCGGCCTCTAAAGACTTTTTTCAGCATATTAATAAACATGTTTGCCATGTTTGTGCATATTGTTTTTTCTAAAAAATCAGCAAAAATACTAAGAATTGCACGAATTGTTTTTCTATTCGGACAGTTGACTTAAATCAATTCAAATGGAGATTAGACTAGTTGCCTACGAATGAAAGTAGGGGCATAGACCATGCTTAAACAAGAAATGGCTAGATCAAAAGTAGCCCTAATTGCTTCGAAATCTTATGGTAAAGAAATTAGGGTTGCAGTTAAGCAAGCCATTGATTTGATCGGCGGCATAAAAGAGGTTGTCCAACCTGAAGATGTTGTTCTTATAAAGCCTAACCTTGTCAACAGCTATGACGCTGAAAGTGGAAACGTAACACACTTTTCCCTAATCGAACCATTAATCGAAGCTTGCCATCTCTGCGGAGCAAGCAGAATTATTGTTGGAGATGGCTCAGCAGACATTGACACGACGGCAGCATTCACGATATCTGGAATTAAAAAAGTCATTGATCGAGTACGTCATAAGGGGATTTCAGTTGAGCTTGTCGATTTGAACTATGATAGAAATCCGAAGACTAATGAATTTGAGGTTGTTAATCTTGGCGAAAATGGCTTGTACCCCAATTTCACCTACAGAGTAGCCTATACTGTGTTGAATGCAGATGTCATAATCTCTGTCCCAAAGCTGAAGGCTCACCCTTTAACAGGGATGTCTTGCGCTCTCAAGAATATGATGGGGATAGCTCCTGGTGGATACTATGGGTTTCCAAAACGGCGTAGTGATGCCTTGCCCCACGGCACCTTCAAAAACTCATTACACAACGACGTGATCTGGCGGATAATCCTCGATTTGCATCGAATAGCGTTAGGAAAATATGTTGGTTCTCCTAAAGAAAGGAAATATATGATCATTGTTGATGGAGTGGTGGCAGGTGCTTACGATAAGGCTCTCGGTCTTGGTGATCCATACTGGATGGCAGTCTGGAAGCCCATAAAGATGGGAGCGATTATTGCAGGTTTCGACCCAGTCGCTGTTGACACAGTTTCTGCTAGGTTAATGTGTTATCGTCCAGAGAACATCCCTACGATAGTTCATGCGTCTGAAATCGGGTTAGGCACAATGAGCAACATAGAAATAATAGGTGAACAAATCAGGAATATTAGAAAGTTTGTTCCTCAATCCAAAGGCTTTTTAAGTATGGTCGATTTGCACATGCCTAAACTGTGGCCTAAAGCCTTTTACTATGCACTTAAGACAAACATGTCAGAACGAATCAATAATACTAAGCCTTCAATTTATGCCTTCTTGAAGAAACATAATTTATGCTGATCATTACCTACGCACAATTAAGAAAAAAATGGTAGATAAGATTGAAATTTGGCTATCACACGGTAAGATGGGGATTTCAGAATGTTTCACGGTTCTTTCCAAGAATCTTGAACGAAATATCAGATGCTGGATTTAAGGCGTTCGAAACTCATGACATCGACATTGTCCCATTCATCGAGAACAAGAAGGGTTTTATCGATATCCTTTCTGAAAATGAAATGCATCTCGTTGGAGTTTACTGCCCGGGACAATTTATCACCAAAAGCTTCATCGATTGGCTTATTCTAAATTTTTATTTAAAAGAAATCAAGCGATTTACACAATTTGCTGAATTCGTTGCCTCGATTGGAGGTGAAAAGCTTATTGTAGGAGGAACTGTGGGAATGTTGGGAACTACGCAAAAGCACTACATTACACTAGGCAATAAACTAAATGCCATAGGAAGAGTATGCAATAACTTAAACCTGAAACTAACTTATCATCCACACCTAAAAACACTAGTTGCAAACAGGGAGCAAGTTGACAGTTTATGTAGGCTAACAGATCCCGATCTTGTGAATTTCACTCTTGAGACAGGGCATTTGTATATTGCAGGCGTCAATCTTGTCGAGTTAATTAACACTTATAGTAAAAGAATAAATCATGTACATTTTAAAGACGTTAAAGACGGTAAATTTGCAGATCTCGGTGAAGGAGTGATAGATTTTCTAAGCCTTATGAAAGCGCTAAAAGGTGTAGGCTATGATGGTTGGGTAATCGTTGAGGACGAGGTTAACTCTCCAGACCTTCATTGGGCAGGTTTATCAAAAAAAACTCCACTTCAAACTGCAAAAAATAGTAAAAAATATGTAGAGGCGCTAAGTAAAACTCGGTAACGAAGAGAGGTAGAACACTAAAAAGGATTTTCTATATTAATACTCCGTATGACTTTATTTGGAACCATTGACCCAAAATATGGTGGTTGTTGATATGCAAAAGAGACAATTGATTATCATTGCTCTGTTAGCTGTTACTTTTGTCGGCATGGTGCTTACTTCAGGTGTTAAGGCTCAAAATATTGCCATTGAGAACAGTTTCACAGTTTACACTGAAAGGGAAGAATATGAAATGGGCGATATTGTGAATGTCCTTGCAAAGGGAAGTTCTATCCCTCTTGGCAAAACGATCACTGTAACAGATGTCACAGCATACGATATTTTCAATCAGACAGCTGCAGAATGGCATGACCTCTCCATAATTCTGAATGATAATCAAACTGAAAAGTTTGTAGGGAGCTTTGCAGCTTTAGAGGCTGGAACTTACACAGTTAATGCCACAGCTTCAGATGTTGGAACCTTTAACGTCAACGCAATTACAACTGGATCTATCCATTCTTCATGCTGGAAATTTTTCTGCTGGTCCAAAATGCATAACATCAAGATAATCCCAGAAGGATCTACTAGCACAGGTGAACCATTAATCACAAATTCGCCAGCGAATCTTTTGTTATATTCAGTTGGGCATTCTCCGATCAAAAACGTATGGCTGCTTTTAGTCATAAATGAAAATACGTACGACAATCTTGACACAATCACAACTACTCTGGGCGTAACAGTTTCTAAGTCAGATTTCAAGTTGGTGACGACATCCTGGTTACCACTCTTTAGTGCTGACTTATCGATTAATCCAACTTATCCTGGCTCATGCATACGTTACCAAGTTTCTGCAATAAAAGATAAAATCGGCACTACTGGAAACCTGTACTTTGCCTGTGTACACTTAGTCGATGAAATAACAACCACACCTACAGCCTTCACGTTAACTGTAAACATGAACACACCAACGAACTTCAAAGTTTTGCTAATAGCCTTAGGCAGATACAACAAAATAACCTGCACTGAATCACTGCCCTTTAACGAAGGTAGCGCCTACAGCAACAGCACACTCGTGATACCGGAACTTGAAACAATACTACTTATCACAGCACCTCTATGTGCCCTAGGAGCTTATACAGTTAAGCGAAAAAGAAAATAGAAAGACTCTCAACTTCTTTTAGTTAATATTCTATTGCCTCATTCGAGGTTTCGTTTTGAAGAAAGTGCTACAGGAAAATCAAACCATAGATGCTTACATACTGCAAACAGTGCGAAGCAAGAACCCTGAAACACTAGAACAGTTAGTAAAGCTTGTTCAGGAAAAGTTTGATTACTCTGACGAAGAAATTCTTAGGCGCATACTCTTTTTGCAGAGTAAAGGAAAAATGACGCTCAAGAAAAAGGAAATTACAGCCACAAAGTTTTCAAATTACTTAGTTTCAAGTAGGACATATTGGTACTGGGCCACGTTAATTTTCACAACTGCAACAATTGTTCTTTCTCTAAAAATTCCTGAAAATGCTTATCCCATTGTATACATCAGATATTTTTTTGGTTCTTTTTTCACTCTTCTACTACCTGGATACACTTTGGTAAGAGCACTTTTTCCAGCTAAAAAACTTGACAACATTGAAAAAATTGGTTTGAGCATAGGGATGAGCATAGCACTTGTATGTTTGGACGCTTTTTTTCTCAACTTTACACCGTGGAGAATTACTCTTATATCAATTATTTTTACTCTCTCATTGCTGATAATGGTCTTTGCCACTATCGCATTTGTACATGAGACGTATAGGACTGTTCATAGAGAGTCCTAGACAGCCAATGATGAAACGTGAAAAGCATAAGAATTTAAATCGTCTCGTCGGATAAGAAGGCACGAGATGAAGTAAGAAGAATTGGATGCTGCATTACTTAACTAGGTGTATTTCGTGGTTATCCTGTACTTTTTCGGTCCTGATGGCTCTGGCAAAAGCACATTAACTAAAGAGTTAGCTAAGCAGTTTCATAAACAAGGCTATAAAACAAAGCTTTCATGGATGAGAGGATCCCATACATTCACGTCTTTAACAGCTAAGATTCTAACGAAGCTTGACTTTTTTAAAGGTTTAGAAAATCCATACTATAATATTAGAATACCGAAAAATTTGAGGAGATTCTGGCAGCTTCTGGAGTTTTCAAGTGCTCTTCCAGTAATTATTGGCAGATTTCTTATTCCAAGTCTTATGGGATATTGGGTTCTCGCTGACAGGTACACGTTGGATCTGGCGGTTTGGATATGTCTTACAACACGTGATCAAGGCTTTTTTGAAAAACTTGAGGCAAAGGTGCTAATCATGTTGGCAGAAAAGACTGAAGCAAAATTCTATGTCAAAGCAGATGTTGAAGTGCTAAAAAGCAGGACTGAAAAATTATATTTTCCCCAAGAGCAATTACGCCTATATGATAAGCTCGCTCAAAGAGTTAAAGCCTGCACAATTGACACAACTAATCAATCAGTAAATGAAGTTCTACAAGAAGTTATAAAGACGCTTAAAACGATGAACTGAAAATACGTACAGATGATTTAAAATGGAATATAACAATACGAAGTCGAAGACAGCATCTCTAGTAAAGCTTATCGGAATCCCAGGTGTCTGCAAATCTTCATCATCTCAATTAAGAACTGAGGATCTTCAAAGTTTTCTCCAAATAGCTAAACAAAACAAGATCCCGCTACTTTTCCTGAGGGCAATTGCAGACAAATTGGAAGATTACTCCTTCAGGTCTGAACTTCTACGATATGAAGAAAAACACAAAAAATTCTTAGATCTAATCGTGTTCATTGCATATCTGCTCGAGAAAGTAGGAACACGTTATACTCTCTTCAAGACTTTGAAGCCTTTTCCATACGTACCTTCTGATGTTGACATTCTTTTATTATCAGATGGAGATCTTAAAACCGTTGCAAAATCATTAGAACGTGAAGGCTGCATCCCATTAGAGAGAAACATATACGGTATAACCTTGTTTAGTCCAAAACATAAAATGAATATTGACATAACGACTCAAGTTGCAGTTTCCAGCCTAATATACATGAATAAAGCGTCACTTTTCAATTATATTGAGGAAAATGAAATGCATGGAACGTGTATTCAGACACTTGAACCATCGGTGGATCTGCTTGCTGTAGCAGCACATAACCTGTTCAAGGAGCAACTATACATGCTAAGTGACTACTACACTTTGATTATGCTTAGCGAACATTGGAAAGAAACCTTAAAAATAGCTGGAAAATTTTATCTAAAGCATGCCATTGAAACCGCACTAAAAATGACAAGAGCTGTAACATCTGTTGCCTTCGGATCATCTTCTCCTTTAATGCAAAAATTCGAAGAATTAGACATTTCGAATGCAACAGAATTGATTGATCGCAAATTCGAACTTCCAAGAAAATATGATCTATCGACAATAGTCTTGGCTTTTCTTAATAAAATTAAAGCTGACCCAGTCTCGAAAAACTCTCTACCACTTATGGCTTTGTCGGCTTCTCACCCAACTTTTTATAAAAAAATCATAGAACATGCTACAAGGAAGGCATATTGACCTAGTTTCGCATGAAAATGGTGAAGAGCTTATTGTCAGATGAAAACGAAGTTGTCCAAATAGCCAAAGAATCCGCCCGCGGAGGATATTACCTCTTTGTAGGCAATACCTTGTCCACTGGCATATTAACAGTTTCTTCAATAATTATTGCTAGACTACTCGGTCCAGGAGATTATGGGCTCTTCTCTTTGTCGATTGCTGTTCCATCCCTTTTTATCGGTTTAGTTGATTTTGGCATCACATCAGCCATAACCAGATTTTCAGCCAAATTTAGAGCTGAAGACAGAACCTCAGAGGCAATAAACGTTATCAAAGCAGGGGTTTTATTCGAGCTAGCGGTAGGCATCGCTTCGTCTATTTTCTGCTTTCTGTTTTCAGACGTTTTGGCAACGTACCTAATAAATAGACCTGATGCTGGTTTTTACGTCAAAGTAGCATCCTTTCTAATACTGTTTCAAACGCTTTTTAACGCTTTCAGCTCCGCTTTCATGGGTTTGGACAATATGGAAAGCAATGCAGTGACAATGACGGCTCGAGCTGTAACAAAAATTCTGCTTTCACCTTTACTCATAATTTTGGGGTTTGGCCTTTTCGGAGCAATTCTTGGTCATGTCTCGTGCTACATAGTTGCAGTAGTGGCAAGTATGGCCATCTTGAGTCTGAAATTGCGTAAAAATCGAGGCAACCATAAAACAGATTCAAATATGCTAAAAGCTATGTTAAAGTATGGAGCGCCACTCTACATATCAGGACTTCTAGGACTGTTCACGACCCAGTTTCAAACCATAATCATAGCGTTTCTTACGTCAAATACTGAAATCGGAAATTTCCAAGTTGCAATTCTTTTTCCCACGGCTATCGCTCTTCTGATTGTTCCTTTCCAGGCACTTTTCCCAGCCTTTTCAAAGCTTGATCCGAACAATGGGCAATTTGGTCAATTTTTCAAGCGTTCTGTGAAGTATACTGCTCTCGTGGTCGTTGCTGCCTCGATGGCAATTGCTGTGTTGTCGAAAGATATGGTTTTTACATTTTTTGGGCAAGACTATGAATTGGCGCCAATCTTTGTTGCACTTTACATTTTAACGAATCTTTATGCTGGTTTTGGAGGCGCAGTATTAGGGTTTCTTTTTAGCGGTATAGGAAGGACGGACATTATTCTAAAATCCAATCTAATCAACTTACTCGTTTTTGTCCCATTGGCTCCATTGTTTACCGCTTTCTACGGTATTATCGGTTTAATTGTAGTGCTATTCATTTGTGGTTTCTGCTCTCTGCTCTATCAACTGTCAATAGCTGCAAAAGAAATCAACGCGATCCCAGATGCCGCCTCTTCGGCTAAAATATACATCACGTCAGGCATATCTGCCTTTTTTTCACTTGCTTTTCTCAGCATTTCACCGTTCAATAGCGTTCTAAATTTGATTTTGGGAGGCATAATTTTCTGTTTCGCGTATCTAACTTTGTTACCTGTTATAGGGGTCATAACCTTTACAGATGTGGAAATTTTCAAGTCGATGTTCTATAAAATCAAAGGTGTGCGTTTTGTCCTAAAATTTTTACTTTCATATGAAACGAAACTCCTCGAATACAAACAAAAGCTTAACCATTAACGCCTCTATAGTATACTTGATATATGTCTCTTATACACATCCTATAAATTGGATAGAGGCTTGACTGTGAACTATTTATTGAACAGGAAGTCAATTATCTGTTGCATTACGTTCCTGTTTTGTTTCCTATTCCTTTTTCCACCACGCTTCCAAAAAGACTTAGCATTTGCCACACAAGCACCCTCTCTTTCACTTGAAGAAACAATTAGCCGTAGGCTATCAACAAGAGATTATACATCTGAAAACATATCAAGCCAACAGCTTTTAGAAGTTTTATGTGCTGCTTATGGCCACAACAACAGTTATAGGAGTATACCAGAAATAGGCTACAACTATCCTTTAATAATATTTCCAGTTAATGAGACAGGCAGTTATCAGTACATTCCAGAAAACAATTCACTCGTTGTATATGACTTAACCGTGAATAAGGAGACTATACATAATGATTTTCCCAGCTACAATTCATGGGTTACTAGCGCCAACGTCATTCTAGTTATAGTATGGAACCAAAGTGAGGCAAGCAACCAGTATTTCGCCTCTGCGGAAGCAGGCTGTCTTGTTCAGAACGTGTATTTAGCAGCTGCATCTCTCGACTTAGGTACATGCTGCGTGGGAGGCATCGATTCCTCAGGATTAAGTAGCCATCTCAAATTGCCCAGTAGCTTGATTCCGTTACTGGTTATGCCTCTGGGCTATCCTGTTATTTCCTATCCACCAGCAAGTCCAAACTACGATTTTATGACCGGCAACCTCCCACCAGTTCAATATAGTACATTGTCCTTCGAAGATGCATTGAAAAATATGCTTTTTGCACAGAACTGGTCTGCAAGAAACCTGTCTACACATGAACTCTCTCAACTGTTTTGGGCTTCTTACGGCTACACTAATATTACACATGATTCCTCATATCATAGGACTACACCAAGCTCTCGTGGAATATATCCACTTGTCATTTTTGTTTCAAACGCTACTGGAGTATACCAATACTTGCCAGAAAATCATTCAGTCAAGGAAATAGTGCAAGGTGACAGAAGATTCGAGATAGCAAACGTATCATCAGGTCAGCTATGGGCTACAAATGCCCCTGCAATATTCCTCGTAGTATATAATTCAGCATATAACGGCGGCAATACAGGAGATGGAGGTGTTGTAGAACATCTGGCCATTGAGGTAGATGCAGGAGCAGTAGTGCAAGAGCTCTTTCTTGAAGCATCTGCATGGAACCTAAGCACAAATATAATTAGCCAAGGGCTTGAAGATTGGAATGGAACAGGAGCAAATGAACTCCGCAACATCTTGGGTCTATCTTCTTCATATATCCCACTTTATCTAGTGACAGTTGGCTCTCGTATTCAAGATATGACCCTGCCGCAAATTGGTATCCCATCTCAAAATCCCGAGCCCACAGCTGTAGGACCTTACCAGAATGTTACGGTAACTGTAAATGTTGTAGACAATGAAACTGGAATACGTGAAGTCATCCTATCCTACACTATAGACGAGGGTCAAACATGGATAAACATTACAATGAAAAAAATTTCAAATGACACTTACAGAGAAGAAATTCCAGGTTTTGAAGCAGACACCCATGTACAATATCAAATAATAGCATACGATAATGCTAACAACATAGCCATAAACAATAATAACAATGAATACTATGTTTACACTGTTATTACGGAATTCCAACTATCCGTAATTTTGATTTTCATGACTACAATATTGATCACGGTTATCTTTGCAAAAAAGAAGAAGAGGTTCTTCTTCCAACAATGTAGAATCAAACAGTGAATAAACCACTAGTTGCCTTATACAAAAATTTCTATTCAATGCTTATTAGTGTGTCAAACGCACGTTGAACAAAACTCGAATGCAAGGTGAACCACATGACAGTGAGAGAAAAGAAAAGAAACAGTTATAAAGCACTTGTCACGGGTGGTGCTGGTTTCATAGGCAGTTACCTTGTTGAAAGGCTTTTGGAAGATGGCTATAGAGTTATAATATTTGATAATCTTGGAAATGGGAAAATAGAAAACGTCAAATCTTCATTGAAGAATCATAACTTAACACTGATTAAAGAAGACCTAAAAAAGCCTATGAAACTTAATCAAGCAGTTAGAGACTGCGAAATCATTTTTCATCTCGCTGCAAATCCTGAAGTGAGAATAGGTGAAACTGATCCTAAGGTTCATTTTGAAGAAAACATTCTTGCAACCTTCAATTTGCTTGAAGCTATAAGAAAAACTAAGAAGCCCAAAATAATTGTGTTTACTTCAACGTCCACAGTGTACGGAGAAGCATCTCAGATTCCTACAGCAGAAAACTATGGACCATTAGTCCCAATATCATTGTATGGCGCATCAAAACTTGCATGTGAAGCCTTGATTGCGAGTTACGTCTACACTTTTGATCATAGAACACTTATTCTTCGTCTCGCTAACATAATCGGACCAAGATCAACTCACGGAGTAGTTGTAGATTTTATTAGAAAAATCAGGGCAAATCCAAATGAGCTTGAAATACTCGGCGACGGATCACAAGAAAAATCTTACATGTACATAACTGACTGCATCAATGCGATTATGCATTTAACATACAAGTTTATAAAAAGCACAAAAAAGATTGGCATCTACAATTTAGGTTCTAGCGACAAAATCACTGTTAAAGAAATCGCAGATATAGTAGCACAAGAAATGAAAACACCTAAAATTAAAAATAAATTCACTGGTGGCGTTGACGGTGGAAGAGGCTGGAAAGGAGACGTTAAGTACATGCAACTGGCCATAGACAAACTTCTTCAAACCGGCTGGAAACCGCAATATACAAGCAGACAAGCTGTGAAGCTTTCAACAAAAACTCTGGTAAAAGAAAAACTTTGAAAGCTAGCACAGGAATGGCTTGCAAAAAATCTGTCCTTGCAAGAGCTTTCTCAATTGCTATAGGCTGCTTAAGGCTACACTAACGTAACATACCCGGCCTATCCCAGGTTTTGAAGCAGGCACCCACGTGCAATACAAAATCATAGCATACGACAACGCCAACAACAAAGCAATAGACAACAACAAGAATGAATACTACGTTTACACAGTCATTACGGAATTCCAACTCTCTATAATTTTGATTTTCATGACCACAACATTGATCGCCGCTATCTTTACAAAAAAGAAGAGAAGGCGCTTCTGAAGCTCTCCAAATCCTCCGTTGAAAAGTGTACAGGAATTTCCGAAGAAGCAATCTCAACCATTCTTGAAAGCAGAACCCCAAGGTTAAAATCTATATACACTCCAACACATAGTAAACACCAGAACAAAAAGGCGCCAACACATGACAAAGATCAAAGCCGAAATAATAGTCAAAGGCGCAATTCAAAAGGCAGGATACAGAGACTACGTCCAAGAAAAAGCCAGAAGCCTAAACGTTAAAGGCTACGTGGAAAACCTAAGAGACGGATCCGTCAGAATCGTATGCGAAGCCGATGAAGACACCCTGAAAAACTTCATCAAACTCATAAACATAAAACAAGACCTAATCGCAGTAGAAAAAATAGAAACAATCAAAACTCAACCAGCAACAGGCGAATACGAATATTTCGACATAAAATACGGTCCCATGGAAGAGGAAATAGGCGAAAGGATGGTAACCGCTGTAAAGATAGCCGCTGCAACACGCCAAGACATCAAAGACATGCACAAGGACTTGAAGGAAAGCACGGAGTCGATGCACAAGGATTTGAAGGGGAGCATAGAGTCGATGCACAAGGACATGAATCAAAACTTTAAAGAAATGGCTGAAAGGTACGATGTAATATCAGCAGAACTCCTGAGGACGAGGGAAGAACTCGAAAGAGCAGTGGACAATCTAGTCAAGGTGATACAGAAATTCCTGGAAAAACCCACCTAAGACACATCAAAACCAATTATTCAGATCGTCAAAGGTTCCACTCTGCCCACACAAATCAACGTCCATACGTCATATCCCGTTTCCTTCATGTACTTCCTATGCTCCTCTATCATCTTCTTCAGCCTCCAATCATCAATAGCCCTGAGAACATCAACATAGCTCACCAGCGCGCACTTTTCGTTAAATCATATTTGGATCATATACTAGCAGTTATTCCAGAATTTTATGGTTCCTTCTTTTTGATTTTAATGATCGTAACATTGATTGCGGTTATCTCAACAAAAACGAAGAAGGGTACGCTTTTCTTTAAGCATCTCAAATCAAACTGCAAATAAACAATTAACCAACTTTAAGAACATTAACCAATACTTACCACAGTTTCAAAGTTAAACGTAATTACACCTTGTATGTCTGGAGAAATAAACAAAGTCAAAGTAACTAAAATGATCTCGTTAGGTTCAAGGATTTCTCCTAAATAATCCCAAATGAGCGTCATATAATTTGAAGCGCTTGGCGGATCCCAATTAACAGCACTTAAAGAAAGGCGTCCAGCCACATTTCCCTCATTTTTCACGTAAAACGTCACATTCTTTTGAACATCAAGTTCTACGATGCCCCAATCCAGTGAAGAGACAGGATTATTGCATGTGCTATCCCAATAGACGCCGACCCCCAAGGTTTTTACAGCACCCCTGCTACGGATAGTCATAGAAAACAAATACACAGAAACAGAAGCATAGACTAAAGAACTTAAAGCGCAAATGAAGAGTATAAAAATCAAAGGTCTAAAACTCTTTTTGACTCTTGGAAAAAACCGTCTAGTAACGACAGAAAACTGTTTAGGAAATTTGAACCCTGTTTTATCCATTAGCCTCTTCACTGACATGTTTAACTTATAGTTATAGGTATATTTGATTTATCAACATCGTCGCCAAAATTACAGTTTATTCCTTTCTAAACAGAATGATGATTTAAACAGAAAAAGCAATAGAGTACTCTTCTATTAAAAATAAGAATATGGCGATACCTGTTGGAAAACATGGGAGAGCTTAGTGATGATAAAATTGTAGAATATAAAATGGAGATGGGGAAGAATGGAAATTTTCTACGCGTGTTCTGTTCCAGTTATTATTATATCAAAGCTGAAACTTGCAACTCCGTCTATGTTAGGCGATAAAAGAAAGAAAAGCCAGCTTTAAATTTTCCCCGTCAGAGGCGTGAAGGTTTATAAATCCGTATTACATTATGTAATACGGTGCTTTAGATGAACGTTATAACCATCAGAGTTGCAAGGGAGATTAAGGAAAAATTGGAAAAATACAACGTTAACGTCAGCGAAACAGTGAGAAAACTGCTTGATAAATATCTTATAGAGTTGGAATTAAAGAATCTCGCGGAAAGACTGGAGCTGTTAAAAGAACGACTAAGCGGAAAAATAGATCCAAAAATGGTAGCCAAGCTTGTGCGCGAGGACAGGGAAATACGGTGAAGTATCTTCTCGATGCATCAGCACTCCTACCACTGGTCACTAGACGTGGCAAACAGTTAATAGTTGAAGCCTCCCGAGAAAATTTAGTCACAACAGACCTCGCCATATATGAAGCCTGCAACAGCCTCTGGAAACTTGCAACATTATTGAAAACCATATCTCTAGAAGACGCTGTAGACGTTGCCACCACACTAAAAGACTTAATCATGGAAAACGTGATTCAACCAATAAACTTCGCCAAGTTAGATTTTCCCCACACATTTAAGAGAGCCTACAGAGAACGGCTGACATTTTACGACGCCTCATACATCACAAGCGCCGAGGGCATAGAAGCCATCCTAGTAACAGAAGATGAAAAGCTATGGAAAACAGCAAGCAAGTTCGTGAAAACGATAACTTACACAGACCTTGAGAGCAGACTGACTCAAAGTTGACACCTCACAGCAGAAGACATGCATGCATGCATCATCACGCGTGTTCTGTTCCAGTTATTATTATATCAAAGCTGAAACTTGTAACTCCTTCTATGTTAGGCGATACTGAAAGAGTTAAGACTGCTTGAACTGACCCTGAGTTCAACACGTAGCTTTCACGATTCCAGCTCAGAGTTATTTTGTCAGAAGCTGACGTTGGATACCAATTATCTGTTGCCATATTGAGCACGACAGGAATGTTACCTTCGTTTTTTATGTAAACTGTGACGTTGGCTGTCGCTCCAGGCTCTAGAAAGCCCCAATCAATAGAGGTTACATTACTGGTGCAGTCGCTATCCCGATACACACCCACTCCAACTGCCTTCACATTTCCAGCATTTGGAACTCTTTGGTATGCCATAAGTAAACTTGCTGCCAAAACACTTACCACAATGCCGGTCATAGCGATAGCAAAAATCACTCCAACACCAATTCTTTGCATGGCCATTTTAATCAGCTCTCAGTATTATAAAGCGTATATTGAGTCTTAATAAACATTATTGTTCAAGATTACAACAGAAATACACTTTAAAACAGTTAGAACAAGCCTGTTCTGTTATGCAACGTAGAAAAGCATAAGTCTTGTTCAACTTGTTTCCCCCAACATCCCGCTCAAACAACATTTTACACCTGCAAAAATCTTACATAATTCAACTTCAACAATAACCTAAGTTGCAGACCACTATGTTTAAAACATAGTAAAAAAGAGGAAAAATCGTGATGGACGCAATAATCTTATGTGGCGGAAGCGGCTGGAGACTTAAACCCAATGTCTGGGTTCCAAAACCTAAACTCAAAATAAACAAGGACACGCTAGTAAACCATCAAATAAACTGGCTGAGAAGAAACGGCATAAAAAGAATAATACTGGCGACGGATGCGTCAAACTTGACCAACGACCCCGATGTAATTCATTCGATGGAGGAAAAGAAACTTGGAACAGGAGGGGCTATTAAAAAAGCCGCAAAACACGTCGAAGAAGACAGAGCATATGTGATGAATGTAGACGACATAGTCTTCTACAATCCTACGGAATTGTACGAGTTCTCAGACAGAGGCGCAGCTATACTAATGGCGAAACCTACACTACCATTTGGCCGAATCCAAACAGCAGACACGTACATTATACGTTTTCAACAGAAACCCATACTAGACTTTTACGTAAGCACAGGACACTACGTATTCAAAAAATCAATAATAGAAAAGTTCTTTCCAGAAAAGGGAGACATGGAACTACAGACCCTCCAAATCTTAGCGGATAAAAGAGTGCTCAGAGGATATCCCTACAACGGTGTGTGGCTAACCATAAATACAATGAAGGACTTGTTGGCTGCTAGAAAATACTTCAGTGCAAAAATAAAGCAGTAAACGATTCAAGTTTGGAAAACAGCCCTTTTTGCCATCACACTTATTTTTCAATAAAAACTCGGAATATAGCTTATATTAACAAGCGACATAGTAACCTAAAACTCAAATTCAACACTTCATGGAGGTGAAAAAGCCATTGAGTAAAGACCAAGCCATCGGCGGTATAATATTCTCAACATGCGTAATAATAGGCATACTATATGCCGCAGGGCTATTCTACTTTGGAAGCCCACTAGACTGGAGTATACAGTTTTCACTCATAGCAATCCCAGTGTTTCTAGCGTTTATCGCTATATTGGGCATAGGAGCATGGATCGGCTGGACTATGGCTACCACGCCACCTCCAAAGCCGATAGAGGAACTCACAGCAGAAATAGAAGAGAAAAAGGAATCCAAAGAATAGCCATGGAACATAAAAATAACTGTTGAAAAGAAAAACACGGCTAAGACTGATTTAATTCGACTCGCCGAAGGCTATACACCAAGTTCCACTTTCTGAAATATAATTCCTAAAGTGTTGACGACTATTCTGCCAGCAAAAAGGTCTGGCGGCTGCTCAACACCTAAAC
>Ga0315282_10006952_pt1 | contig 18745 bp, 15 predicted proteins | sample YL17G07_20_MG_FD_203693 | JGI IMG/M metagenome (GOLD analysis project Ga0315282, IMG submission 203693) | Sediment microbial communities from Yellowstone Lake, YNP, Wyoming, USA - YL17G07_20 | ecosystem: Environmental > Aquatic > Freshwater > Lake > Sediment | place: USA: Wyoming | collected...
GTGCAGGTCCACTCCCAGGTATAACTTTCCCATAGGGGGCTCTCCTTTCGAACGTAAGATTTAGTCTGCAACAACCAAATCCTACTCGAATCGAGCCGCCCCCTTCATGGCATCAGACCCGTCAGCTGACGGGTTGTTTAATGTCTGCGATCCGCGAAGCGTGAATTCCTTGAGGTGTTGGCGCAGCGTAACAGGGGGACATCAGCGAACGGACTGCTGGAATCGCAGACATCACAAAGCGATGTCTGCGCCACCGACGCGTAGGGGCGCGCCATGCCGTGCCCGTACTGCCACGCGCTGGGTGACGGCCTGCTTGGAGATTCGAATGATGCTGGCGAGGGAGCCCGAGACGGGCCGCGCGAAGGCTTCTTGCATGGGCACGCCACGGCGCGCCCTTACACGTGCAAATTGTCCTCTTGACTTATGGAGGCAAGTGTGCTAGACTAGCACCATGCTGGGGAGCGAGAGAGACGGGCGAGACGGAAAGCGGTGGCGGAGGACCGCTGTTCCAGCACGGGTAGTGGCCCTTATATAGTCAATCCACGAAGCGGGAAAGTCATTCATAATGAGCGCGTTACAATATCTCATAGTGGGACGAACCGAGAAAGTCATTTAGAATCAGCAAATGTTGAATAATTCAGCGAAGCTAGAAGGTCTAATTTCATCAATGAGTTAAGAGACGACCCGATTTTACGAAGTGAGAACGAAGCGAGAAAGTCCTTTAGAATCAATAAATGTTTAATAACTCAGCGAAGCTGGGATATGCCGGTTTTTCAATGAGTTGAAAAACCGCCGGAGTTTTCGAAGCTAGACCTGGAGATCGTGGACGGTGGTCGAAGGTGGGGGGGGTGGACTGGTCGCTACCCGGCAAGAACGTGTAGGGGCAATTCAGGAATTGCCCTCCGCGAGAAAGGGCAGTTCGCGAATCGCCTCTACGGCGGCACCTGCCGGGCCGAAGCGAAAGAGGGCGATTCATGAATCGCCCCTACTACGCCCATGTTACGCCGTGACCTTTTCCGCCACGGTTTTGGCTTGGGTGAAGAGCAGCAGGTAATCCTGGCCGCCGCCCTTCGAGTCGGTGCCCGACATGTTGAAGCCACCGAAGGGGTGCGCCCCCACCAGCGCGCCCGTGCACTTGCGGTTGAGGTAGAGGTTCCCGACAAAGAACTCCTCCGCCGCGCGTTCCAGCTTCTGGCGGTTCTTGGTATAGACCGCGCCCGTCAATCCGAACTCGGTGTTGTTGGCGATCTCCAGCGCGTCGTCGAAATTCTTCGCCTTGATCACGGCCAGCACCGGCCCGAAGATCTCCTCCTGCGCGATGGTCGCCTTGGGCGCGACGTCGGCGATCACCGTGGGCTGCAGGTATTGGCCCGGCCCCGCCGCCTCGCCGCCGCCCGTCAGCAGCCGCCCTCCTTCCTTCAAGCCTTTCTCAATGTAACTTTGAATCGACTTCTTCGAACTGGCGTTGATCACCGGCCCCATGAAGTTCTCGGGATCGGTCGTCGGCCCCACCTTGATCTTCTCCACGCGGGCCTTGAGTTTTTCCAGAAACGCGTCGTAGACCTTTTCGTCCACGATCGCCCGCGAGCAAGCCGAACACTTCTGCCCCTGATAGCCGAAGGCCGAGATCGTCACGCCTTCCACTGCCTGGTCCAGATCCGTCTCGCTATCGACGATGATCGAATCCTTGCCGCCCATCTCGGCGATGACCCGCTTGATCCAGATCTGTCCCGGCGCGGTCTTCGCCGCCAGTTCGTTGATGCGCAGGCCCACCTCCTTCGATCCGGTGAACGCCACGTAGCGCGTGCGCGGATGGCCCACCAGCACGTCGCCCACCGTGCCGCCCGGGCACGGGCAGAAGTTCACCACCCCCGCCGGAGCGCCTGCCTGCTCGAGCGCTTCGAAAAACTTGTAGGCAACCGCCGGCGAATCGCTCGAGGGCTTGAGGACCACGGTGTTCCCCGCCACAATCGACGCCAGCGACATCCCCGCCAGAATCGCCATGGGGAAGTTCCAGGGCGGAATGACAATCCCCACGCCCAGCGGGATGTATCTGAGATAATTCTTCTCGCCCGCCACGGGCAGCAACGGCTGCGGGCCGCCCAGGCGCAGCATCTCACGGCTGTAGAACTCGCAGAAGTCGATGGTCTCGGCCACGTCGGCATCCGCCTCGGGCCACGTCTTCCCGACCTCATACACCAGCCACGCCGAGTAGTAATACTTGCGCTGGCGAATAATCTTGCCCGCAGCGAGCAGAAGTTCGGCGCGCTCCTCGTAGGGTACGCGGCTCCACTTCTTGAAAGCTTCGTCCGCCGCTCTGATCGCCCGCTCCGCCAGCGCCTTGTCCGCCTTGGAGAAAGTTCCCACGATGCGATCCTTCTGCCCGGGGTCCAGCGAAATCAGCTTATCGGTGGTCGTGATCCGCTCGCCACCCATCACCAACGGGTAGTCGCGCCCCAACTCCTTGCCGACTTCTTCCACGGCATCTTTCATCTTCCGGAATTGCTCCGGATTGTTTTTGAAATCGCTCAACGGCTCGTTTTTGAATTCGGATAATTGCATGCAAGTGCCTCCAAATTGAAATTGCGAATGAAGCATTATATCGGTTCCGCGCAGGAACGGCTAGGTGGGAACTCTTCTCAGGCGCCTTTACACCAAACCAACGAGCGGAGTCATTCTGAGCCTATTCGTTTCGCTCAGGGCAAAAACTCCGCGGAGAGTTTCAGCAGTTTCGCAACTGCCGAGATCCTTTGTTGCCGCGACGCTCTCGGTCGGGACTCCTCAGGATGACATGTACTTAGGGCGTGTCCGACAGATGTTACGGAGCGGCGACGGAGTTGGTGAGAGTGCCGATCTTCTCGACCGTGATGCTGACACTATCGCCGGGCTTGAGGAAGACGGGCGGGGTGCGGCTGGCGCCGACGCCTTCGGGGGTGCCGGTCGAGATGATGTCACCGGGGTCGAGAGTCATGGAACGCGACAGGTAGCTGATCAGGAAGGGAATCCTGAAGATCAGGTTAGCGGTGTTCGAATCCTGCATCGTCTGGCCGTTGAGGGTGAGCGAAATACGCAGGCTGTGGGGATCGGGGATCTCATCTTTCGTGACCATCCAGGGCCCAATGGGCGCGAAGGTGTCGCAGCTTTTGCCCCGAAACCACTGCTTGTCCGCCGACTGCATGTCGCGCGCGCTGACATCATTCATGATCGTGTAACCCGCGACGTGCTCGTAGGCCTTGTCTTCTGGGATTTGTTTTCCGCTTTTGCCGATGACCACCGCGAATTCGGCCTCGTAATCGACCTGCTGCGAAGTCGGAGGGATCACAATCGAATCGCCTGGGCCACAGATGGTGTTGTTCGACTTCAGGAAAAAGATGGGTTGCGTGGGGATTTCGGCGCCGCGCTCACGCGCGTGCTCGGCGTAGTTGCGGCCCACACAAATGATTTTGCCGGGGTGCAGGATGGGAGCGCGCAGGCGGGCTCTGTCAAGGGGGATAACACGGCGGCCGGTTTCGAGATCAGCATGGAATGGCTCGCTGACCCGGCTCAGTATCTCGTCGAGGGCGAGCGGAGTCTCGACGATGGCATCGCCCTTCACCGTACCCAGGCACGTTTTGCCTTGGAGTTCGAAGTTGACGAGTTTCATAGTTTTTCGTTGGGGCGGGCCTCGCCCGCCCTGGGCGCGGCAAGCCGCGCCCCTACGAGGTCAAAACGCGCACGGTCTCGCGCGCGACGACGATTTCCTCGTTCGTGTAGACCACGAGGAGCGCCACGTTGGAGCGGGGACTTGAGATCAGCCGGTCGCCGCTCAGGGATTGATGATTCATCTCGGCATCGATAACAATTCCCAGGAATTCCATGTCCCGGCAAACCGCTTCGCGCACGCGCCAGGAATTTTCGCCGATGCCGCCCGCGAAGGCGATGGCGTCGAGTCCGCCCATTGCGGCGGCAAAGGCGCCGATGTACTTCTTCACTTCGTAAACGAGGATATCCACGGCGCGCGCGGCACGCTCATTCCCCTTCGCGCTCGCCTCTTCGATGTCGCGCAGGTCGCTGCTCACGCCGGAAATACCGAGCAATCCGCTCTTCTTGCAGAGAATCTGGCTGATCTCGGCAGCGCTGAGTCTTTCCTTCTCCATCAAGTAGAGAACGGCAAACGGATCGAGATCGCCGGCGCGCGCGGCGTGCTCCATGCCGGACTGCGCGGAGAATCCAAAGCTCGAATCCACCGACTTGCCGTCCTGAATCGCGCAGATCGACGAGCTGCCGCCGAGGTGGCAGGAGACAAGCCGCATGCCCTCGGAAGAGCAGTGGAGCAGTTGGGGCACTCGCTGCGAAATGTAGCGGTGCGACGAGCCGTGAAAGCCATAGCGCCGGATGCCGTGCTTCTCCGTCCACTCGTAGGGGATGCCGTACACAGCGGCGCGGTCGGGGATCGTCACGTGAAACCCGGGCTCGAACACCGCCACCATCGGCACGCCGGGGAGCACCTCGCGAAAAACCCGCATCGCCTGGATGTAAACCGGATTGTGTACAGGCGCAACCGGCACGAACTCCCGCATTGCCGCCAGCAGCTCATCATCCACGATAAAGCTGCCGCGGTAGCGCGGGCCGCCGTGTACCGCCTTGAAACCCACCGCGTCGATGCCCGTGGGCTCGGCGCCGCCGCGCAGGCGCTCGTTCAGAAGTTCGACCGCGGCACGATGGTGGGGGATCGCCGAGGTGGTCTGTGTGGCTTTTCCATCCGCATCCCAGCTTGTCACGACGGCCTGGTCGCTGCCGATGCGTTCGATCTTACCGCGCGCCAGGATGCGCTCGCCCTCCATGTCGAGGAGTTGGTATTTGAGCGAGGTCGAGCCGAGGTTGGGGACCAGAACCTTCAAGGTAATTCTCCTCGCGGGCCAACAAGGGACGGGGGGCTGGGGATTGGGGGCTGGGGTCTAAGCACTTGGGTCTCAGCTTTCGACTGTCGACTTTTGACTCTCGACCTTTGCCGATCAATTGGCCCGGCGCTGATGATGCTGCACGAGCAGCGCCAGGGCGATGGAGCGGATTTTTGTCTCCGGCGTTTCGGCGCGAGAGAGCAGCACCAGTGGCACGCGCGCTCCCACGACGATGCCGCCCGACTCGCCGCGCGCGAAGTAGAGAATCGCGCGATAAAGGATGTTCGCCGCCTCGATGTCCGGAGCGATGAAGATGTCGGTTGCCTCCACCACCGGACTCTGAATGTTCTTGCGTTCGGCGGCGAAGCGGCTGAGCGGCACGTCCATGGCCAGCGGGCCTTCCAGATACGCGCCCGTGATCTGCCCGCGCCGGTTCATCTGAGTGAGCGCCGCGGCATCGACGGTGGCGGGCATCTCGGGATTGACGAATTCCAACGCGGTGAGCAGCACGACCTTCGGCTCCGCATTGCCCAGGGCGTGCGCCACCATGATGGCGTTGCGTGTGATTTCGGCCTTCTGCGCGAGCGTGGGCGCGATGTTGATGGCGCCGTCGGTCATGATCATCAGGCGCGGGATATGTGACACCTGGAAGACGATCACCTGGCTGAGCTGGCTGCCGGTGCGCAAGCCGCGCTCTTTGTCGAGAATCCCGCGCATGAGGCTGGCGGTCGTGACCTTGCCTTTCATGAGCAGGTCGGCTTTGCCCTCGCGGACGAGATCGATAGCGAGCCGAATCGATGCATCCTCGCCCCAAGTCTGGATGAGCGTTTCGGGACGCAGCGAGTATCTCGCCTTTTTCGCCGCCGCTTCGATTTTCGCGGGCGTGCCGATCAGGATGGGTTGCGCCAAGCCTATCGGCTCAGCCTGCGCCAGGCTTTCGAGCACGTCGGGATCGTGAGCTTCGACAACCGCAACGCGTGCCGGGCCGAGCTGGCGGGCGCGTTCGACCAGTTCAGTGAGGTTTTGGATCAAGGGAGCTGTCCTCTTGTAGGGGCGCCCGCCAGCCGACGGCGTGCGCCCCTACGAATTATGAATATCGGTTGTGCGGGCCAAACCCGCCGCACCCTACGCCACGGCGGCGCGATTCATCACATGGCCAACGATAGCCTTGAATTCGTCTTCCGTGAGCAGGTCTTTCTTCTCGAACGATTTTTCTTTCACCAGGCGCAGCATTTCCAGCATCTGCTCTTCGCTGGCGTTGACCTTGAGTTTCTCGCACCATTCTTGCATCGATGGCATGCCGCTGTTCTTGCCCAGTACCACGCCCACCGGCCGCTGCCCGACCAGCTCTGGCGCAAAGGGGATATATTCGAGCGGGTGCTTGTCGCGCGCCTTGCGGAAGAATCCGGCGACGATGCCGGACTCAATCTGGTAGAGCATGTCGCCAACGATGGGCCGATTGCCCGGAATGGTGACCTTGGCCTTCTCCAGAACCATGCGCGAGACTTCGCAGAATTTCTCGGTTTTGATGCCGAGCTCGACGCCGTACATGCACTTCAACGCCAGCACGGTGTCCTCCAATGGAACATTGCCGGCGCGTTCGCCCAGGCCGGTGATCGTGACCTGCGCCACCGAAGCCCCCGCCGCCAGCGCATAGATCGTATTGGCCACGCCCAATCCGAAATCCTGATGGCAGTGAATCTCGACGGGCTTCTTCAGCCGCTTCACGACTTTCTTCACCACGCGGTAGACGGCTTCCGGCGTGCAGCCGCCGAAGCTGTCGGCAATCGTGTAGGCGTCCATGTGGCCTTCGCTGGCAACCCTTTCGGCAATGTCGAGCAGACGGTCAACCTCCGTGCGTGTCGAGTCGATGGTGAAGAAGACCGTGTAAAGGCCGGCTTCTTTCGCGGCCAGCGTCGCCTCGATGGACGACTTCATGGCGCGGTCCAGCGTCCAACCGTAGGCATTCTTGATGATGTGGTCGCTCGAGGGAATTTCGACGATGACGCCCTTGACGCCGCATTCTTTCGCGGCCTGGATGTCCTGAATCATGCAGCGCGAGAAACAAAAGATCTCGGACTTGAGGCCCAGGTTGGCGATTTCACAGACGGCCTCGCGATCTTGCGGGGAGACGGCGGGCATGCCGGCTTCGATGCGGTGCACCCCCATCTCGGCGAGCTTCTTCGCAATCGCTACTTTTTCTTCGCGACGGAAGACGACGGCGGTCTGCTGCTCGCCGTCGCGCAACGTTACGTCATGGATCTTGATTTTCTTGGGGAAGCTGAAATTCTTGGTAACCTCCGGAAGAAAATTCCAGGGGCTCACAAACCACTTCTTGGTTTTCCAGGGTGTTGCCATTGAATCCTCCAAAAGGAATCTCGAAAAGGGTGAACCTTACTGCCATGTCATTCTGGGTCCATCAGTCCGAGGAAAGAATCTGCATTTTTCTCATCGCGATGAGACAACTGCAGATTCTTCGCTCCGCATGACTGAGACGTCCCGATGCACGCCAGCTACCTCCAGGGACGCAATTTGAAACGCTTAGTTTACAGCAGACCGGCGGCCACTGCCAGTGGATGGAGGGGAGGATGAATCGAGGCTCTCTTCAACCCTGGCCGGCAAGGACTTCGGCCAAGTGCAGGGTCTTGAGCGGCAGCCCTTGGCGGTGGATGAGACCGGCCACGTGCATCAGGCAGCCGGAATCATTGGCGACCAGATATTCCGCCCCGGCATCGAGGGCGGCGCGGACTTTATCCTCGCCCATGGCGACGGAGACTTCCGGAAACTTCACGCTGAACGTGCCGCCGAAGCCGCAACACACTTGGTAGTCCTTGAGGTCCACCACTTCGATGTCACGCACCGTCCGAAGCAGCGCGCGCGGCTCGGCCTCAATCCCCAGTTCGCGCAGCAGGTGGCAGGAATCGTGATAGGCGACGCGATGGGGGAAACGCGCACCGACGTCTTCGGTCTTGAGCACTTTGACCAGGAATTCCGAGAACTCGAAGAAGTGTGTCCGCAGCTTTTGGAGCTTGGCCAGCCGCTCCGACTCACCGGCGAAAAGCTCCGGGTAGAAAACGCGCACCATCGACGTGCACGAACCCGACGGCGCCACCACATAGTCGGCATCGTCAAACAGGTCGAGGACGCGCGAAGCCACGGAATGCGCCTCCTCGCGGTAGCCGGTATTGAACGCTGGCTGGCCGCAGCAAGTCTGGGCAGGATTGAAGGTTACCTCCACGCCCAGCCGCCGCAGGATGCGCACCACGCTTTCACCTACCTGGGGATAGAACTGGTCCACGATGCACGTCACAAAGAGCGCCACGCGCGGCTTTGAGCCAGTTCCCGTCCCGCTCACGCCACTCTCCCTTCGGGGAAGCGGGTGAGAACTTCCGGATCGTAGAGGGGAATGACGAGGTCAGCCTCGCTGCGGATTCGCGCGTAGGCGGCCATGCATTCGGGCAGGCTTTCCATGATACCGAGAGGGTGGTTGTTCTCGATGTTGCCGTACTTGAAGCAGCAGTCGGTGACGACGACGCGCCCCTTCTCAGTGTCAATGGCGTACGCCATCGAAGAGCGGTGGTGCGTGCCCACCCAGAACGCCTTCAGGCCGGGAAGTATCTCCTCTTCGTCTTCCAGCAGGTGGAGCTTCTCAGGAGCCTCGATCGTCAGGTAGGCGAGGGCGTCGTCCGGGATGCGCAGCTTGCGTGGCACGTGCATCACGTATGCGGGGGCGTGAAAATCCTCGATCCAGCCGCGGCGCGACAGGCAGACCTGTGCGTTGCGGAAGAGCGGGATATTGCCCAGCGCATAGGCCTGGAGAGGGGTGATGAGAACATAATCCACGTCGCCCGGGGTCACATCGTGGCGGCCCAATTGCATTTCGGGGGACTCGTCGCTGCGTCGCAACAGCGCCCCGCGCGGGCCAAACGCCCCCCCCCAGCGGGCATTGAGGGCGCTGAGGTCCGGCGGTGGACCGGTATTGATGATGAGCGTTTTCCCGCCGCCGCGAATCAGCACCATGTAGAAGGCGAGTTCCTCCCAGTCGTCCCAGCGGTCCATCCAATAGACTTCCGGGCCGCGCACCTGGCATTGCCCCATCTTCAACACGTCCACACGGTAATTCATGTCTCACCTGAACGACTCAAACGCTAATGGAATTCCCCGCTGGGGTCAAGCCCGTGCGCGACAGAGTTAGTTAACCAATGAGCCAGTGAATCATTGAATCGGCAAGCCCAGGGGCGAATCTCGTGAGGTAAAGAGCTCTACGCCGTAGTTCAATGATGCAGTGATTCACTGCCCACCAATTCAGTCACCTGTCCCCGCCCTTGCCATTTCATCACTCATCATTCATTATTCATCATTGGTTGAGCATGGCCCTGGGAAGTCGAATTCGGACGCTCCTTCGCCTCCTCCTGTTGCTTACCGTGCTTGGGGCTGTGGCACTGCTGAGCGCCATCACCACCATCCGCCTGACCATTCGCGGCCGACAGCAAACCATGCCCCAACTCGTGGGCGCGCCCCTCGATGCCGCGCAGCGAGTGACCGGCGAACTAGGGATGGTGCTGAAAGTGGAAGACAAGGTCTTCAGCGCCCGGTTCGCGCCCGGCCAGATCGTCTCTCAACAGCCGAGTCCGGGGATGCGCATCAAGGTCGGCCAGCACGTGCACGTGCTGCTCAGCCTGGGCTCGCCACGCGCCGAGATCCCCAATCTCATCGGAACGAGCTTGCGTGCCGCCCAGATCACCGCCATCCAGCGCGGATTGAGCGTGGGCGGCGTGGCCGCCATGCCCTGGCCGGGGAGCGAAAACGACCAGGTCGTCGCACAAGACCCCTTGCCCCGCGCGACGGACGTTCACAGCCCGGTGGTCAATCTGCTGGTTTCGCTCGGTGAGCCTCCGCCCGCCTACCTGTGCCCCAACTTTGTCGGCCAACCAATGGCTACTGTCCGGCGAGAGCTGGAGAAGGAAAACCTGAAGGTCTCGGGAGTAACATCCATCCCCACCACCGCTGCGCCGAAAAGCACCATTCTGTTTCAGTCCCCGCCCCCTGGCAGCAAGATCGGGCCCGACGCGGTCTTCACCTTCCAAGTTGCGGAGTGAGCGAACTGCCGAGCTGCGAAGTCGCCCACACCCTGCGTCCGCCAGGGCCAAATGTCGGATGAGGCTATTTAGAAACTCCTCCGTCCCGGTACGTCAGGTGCAACAGAATGTCAGGAAAGGCTAAGTGTCGGAAGTATTGTCCGACATTCTAGGCACTTAATGTCGCAGATGTGTTGTATGCCCCAGCGTCAGAAATCGAATGAACTGCCAGCGATTCCCGCCGAGAGCCCAACCCGCTTCGGACCTCCTGTCCGACATGGCACTTTCGCGAAGGTGTTGACGCTGGCGGCTACTCTGCTGACCGCCGTCGCGGTGGCGCACGCTGGGGAAAAATGCCTCACCTGTCACGTCCCGGGTAGTGGCCTCACGAACTCCAAGGGCAAAGACATCACGGTCAATGGCGACACCCTCAAGAAGAGCGTCCACGGCACTTTGGGCTGCGTGGACTGCCACACTGGCGCCGCCAAGGAAGGCCACACGGCCAAGGCCGCAGCGGCGTCCTGCCTCTCGTGCCACCCCGACGCATGGACCAATCTCTCGAGGAGCGCGCACGCGGTGCTGGGGAGACCGGAGAGTTCCGAGGCCTGCATCTCCTGCCACGGCGCGCACGATGTCGCGACGCCGCAGCAGCGTGGCACGCAGTTGTGCGCCACCTGCCACGAGTCGGAAGTAAAGCAATTCGCGGCCAGCGTGCATGGCCGCGAGGGTCGGCGCGGCAACGGCGATGCGCCCAAGTGCAGCGACTGTCACGACGCGGCGCACAAGACCCTTGCCGCGAGCGACGTCAACTCCTCCGTCAGCAAGGCCAGGCTGCCAGAGACCTGCGGCCGCTGCCACTCGAATCCGGAATTCACGCGTAAATACTTGCTTGCCATTGCCAAGCCGGTGGAGGCCTACGAGGCGAGCGTGCACGGCAAGGCGATTCGCCAAGGCAACCTGAAAGCGGCGGTCTGCAACGACTGCCACGGCGTGCACGACATCCTCCCGGCTTCCGACCCGCGCTCGCCCATTGCCAAGGCGCGTGTTGCTTCGACCTGCGCCAAGTGCCACGAGCCGGTTTTTGCTGTCTATCGCGAGAGCATCCACGGCCGAGCAGTAGCGGCAGGGGTGGATGAGGCTCCCACTTGCACGGACTGCCATGGTGAGCATCGCATCCTGGGGCCTGCAGACCCCGGCTCTCCGGTTTCGGCCACCAACGTCGCGAGCGTGACGTGCTCTCACTGCCACGGCGACACACGTCTGATGGCGCGGCTGGACCTGCCCGCCGGGCGCGTCGCAAGCTACGAGAATAGCTTCCACGGACTGGCTGCCAAATCCGGCTCGAAAACCGTGGCCAACTGTGCGAGCTGCCACGGCGTGCACAACATTCTGCCGTCCAGCGATCCGCGCTCGACCGTCGCCAAAGCGAATCTGCCCAAAACCTGCGGCCAGTGCCATCCCGACGCCGGCACGCGGTTGGCGATCGGTCCTATCCATGTGGTGGCGGCGGCCGGCAGCGAGCGCCTGCTCTATTACGTGCGGCTGTTCTACCTGTTTACCATCCCGACGGTTCTCGGCTTCATGTTCCTGCACAACCTGCTCGACTGGTGGCGCAAGGCGCGGCGCAAGCTCGCCGAGTATCGATCGTCGCATCTGGTGCTCCGCCTGACCTTCAGCGAGCGCATTCAGCACGTCCTGCTGCTCGCGAGTTTCATCATTCTGGTCGTTACCGGCTTCGCCCTCAAGTTCCCCGGGAGCTTCTGGGCTGCTCCCATCGTGCAGTGGGAAGGAAACTACCCCATTCGGGGATGGATCCACCGCCTCGCTGGGGTGATGTTGATTGCCGCCTCTCTCTACCACGCGATCTATCTCCTTTTCTGGAAGAGCGGGCGGCGCTGGGTGATCGACATGCTGCCGCGGGGGCGCGACTTGCGCGATGCCGTCGCCTACGTGGGCTATAACCTTGGATACCGGCGCAAGATGCCCACCTTCAGCAAGTTCAACTACGCCGAGAAAGCCGAGTACTGGGCGCTCGTCTGGGGAACGATCGTCATGGCCCTCAGCGGCATCGTTCTTTGGGCGCACAATTTCGTGCTCAAGTATCTTTCCACCGCCTGGATCGATATCTCGACCGCCATCCACTACTACGAAGCCATCCTCGCCACCGCGGCCATCGTCATCTGGCACTTCTACGCCGTCATCTTCGACCCCGATGTTTATCCCCTGAAGTGGACCTTCCTCACCGGCCGTGCCCCAGAACATGAAGTGCGCGAGGAAGAACCCGAACCGGTGCCGGAAGCCACTCCCGCTGCCGAAAACGATAGCGACCGGGCAGCAAAGCGGAAGTAAGCGGAGGGAGATCGCTCCGGCTTCGACCTATCTTCTGGGCGGAATTGCGCGGCAGGTCGGCCTCGTCAAAAAGAGTCCGTGAGGACGGAGATATGGCCCGCTGGCCTTCCCCTCGCCCCCCAACTCGTCTTTAGCTTGACATTGGCATTCATTTTGTTACACTTCGCGGGTAGAGGGGCGCCCGCCGGCCACATTCGTGGGCTTAGCGTGCCCGTGCCAGTCTTGGGATCGACAGGAGGAAATCTGTGCGTCCAAGAACCTTAAGTCTTGTGGGATCACTCTTTCTTTTCGCCGTAGCCACCGCATTTGGTCAGCAGGCTGAACCCATGCCGGCGGCGAGCGTGTCGGTCGCGACCCCGTCTGAGATGGCGTGCTCGGGCTTCATCGCCGGCGCGCCGCTTTCGAAGGACCTCTATGTCTTTGAGGGCGCCGACAACGACCTCCACAGCGAGTATCACTACTGGGTCAAAGGCGACTACGTCTATCTGCGCAGCCGCACCGGGGCGACCCTTGCGGTGGGGAACGAGTTTTCGATTGTCCGCCCGGCCAAGGAATTGATGCGGATCCGGTGGTACGAAGGCCAGGGTCGCTCCCTTGCTTCGCTGGGGACAGGGTACGAAGACGTGGCGCGCGTCAAGGTGACCACGGTGACACCGCACGGCGCGGTGGCTGAGGTCACCTCCGCTTGTGCGCCCATTGCGAGCGGGGATCTGGCAGTCGCGCGTCCGGTTCGCACCAGTCCTCAGCACACGCCCAGCGGCCCGCTGGAGCGTTTCGGCCCCCCCAATGGCAAGCTGCTTGGAGCGGTTACCGCAACAACTGACAACAAGGTTTACGTGGGCAAAGAGGGCCTGGCCTACATCAACCTTGGCCAGAGCGACGGCGTGGCCCCGGGCCAGAAGTTCCGCGTCTTCCACATCGCGCGTGAAACCATGAGCACGGGACTCGCTATGCTGCCGGAAACGCCGCGCGAGAACATCGGCGAGATGGTCATCCTCTCCACGGAGGACCGGGCTTCGGTGGGCATGGTGGTGCAGTGCACACGTGAGATCGCGCTGGGGGACGGCGTCGAGCGGGAGTAGGCCCGGCAAGGTTGGCGGATTCAAGCACGTTCAGAGGGCGGAGACTGTTTCTCCGCCCTTCGTTCTTCTTGCGGCTGGGAAGTTACGCCGCGCGGGAAGGAGAGCGGCGGGTCGGCTGTGCTTCGGCGAACACCTGGGCCGTGAAGGCTTGGACCCGCGCCCCGCGCTTCCAGGCATCGGCCGCGAGTCCCGCCTTCAGGCAGGTTTCGGCCAGAAACGTCTGGCGGTCCCATTTCCATTCGACCGCCACCTGCGGCAGCAACAGCCCGCGCTGAAAGCCCCGCGAGATCAGCAGGCCGTGGCGCCCCACCTCAACCTCTTCCGGCCGGATTTCCTCCATGGGCGAGAGGACTGAAACCTCAATGTGCAGGCAGGGAAGCTCTTCGGGTTCGACGGGGTCGAAGCGCGGGTCGCGCAACGCTGCGGCCTGGGCGCAATCGCACACTGTCTGGTAGAGCGGCTTGGGGGATTCGATGTATCCGATGCAGCCCCGCAGCCGGCCGGATTTGTGCAGGGTGACGAAGGCGCCGCAGTTCTCTCGCAACGGCCCGTCCGGAGCATCCACCTCGGGCAGACGGTGCTGACGGACGCTCTCCTCCACCGCCCGGCGGGCCAGCCGCAGGAGGAATTGCTGGTCGGACTCACTGAGCAGGAACATCTTTCTCTTCCTCCTGCTTCTTGCCGACGCGGAGGATGACTAGCGGACGGCGCGGGCGCTGCTTGACTCGCGTGTCGAGCTTGTTCCAAAAATCCCAGAAGTACTGCACCGCCGAGGCCAGCGCAAACACCACCACCACCCAAAGGAGCAGCTCGCCCAGCGGATGCAGCGCTTCGTGGCGGCGCTCCAGCACGATGACGCTGATGGCCACCACTTGAAAGACCATCTTCGTCTTGCCCAGCTCTGAAGCCTGGATGGCGAAGCCTTCGGCGCTGGCGATGGCGCGCAGGCCGGAAACGGCGAACTCCCGCCCCACGATGATCACCACCATCCAGGCGGGAACCATATTGAGCTCGACGAGCGAGATGAAGGCGGCGGAGGTGAGCAGCTTGTCGGCGATGGGGTCGAGCAGAATGCCGAGGGTGGTGATCTGGCCCCGCTTGCGCGCCAGGTAGCCGTCCAGCAGGTCGGTCACAGCCGCCAGCAGGAAAACTCCCACCGCCCACAGATCCATGTTCTCGCCCTTGGTGAGCAGCAGCACCACCAGCAGGGGCACGAAGAAAATCCGCAGCAGTGTGAGCGAGATGGGAAGATTCATTGCCCTTCGAGCCTGTCCCGCAGCAAGTTCGATGCGGAAGGAAACCGCCTGCGACGTTCGCCGGACAACAATTGGAGGCTGTAAACGCGCGCCTCTGGCCCACTATAGCGGACGCCCCCGGGAGTGTCAACGCGCCGTGCGGCGATTGCGCGCTGCCCCGATTCTCATTCTGTAGGGGCGCCCGTCAGCCGACGGGCTGCGCCCGGCCACCTACCCGGGGCGCGGCACTTGGTTGTCGCCCCCGCGAAAGCGGGGGCCCACGATGCTCCCCTCCTTGTAGCTAGTAGCGCCACCACCCGTGCGGCAAACGGACGTTGCGCCCTGCCAGCTACGTACGCCGACTACCCCCCAGTCGTCGGAGATACCGAATTCCGAAAACCGAAAACAAAAGGAGTAGAATTCCGGCGGCCGAGAAAATCGACCCACCCAGAATCGTAAAGCCGGCCCAATCTCCTCCATGCCTGCGACCCACCATGATGATGCTCACTCCGGCCACGACCATCCAGACTTCCGCAGTCGCCGCCGCGATGTGCGCACCGCGGACGATTCCGAAGGGCAGGAACGCGTGCAGCAGGGTCGCGCTCGCCGCCACCAGGATAGCCACCCCGGCGAACGCCAGCGCCGAGGCTGCCAGGAAATCATCGGCGCGCGGATTCGGGTGGCGATAGACGAGCACGCCGAGGCGCCAGGCGCCCAAGGCCATCGGGCACCCCAGCAGCAACTCGATCGTCGCCAGCACGTACGCTCCCGACAAATACCGGTTCATGGAAACATCCCTTTCGTGGGTGGTGCGCACATCCTTTTGTGGTGTCTGCGATTCGGGCACGCCGTTCGCGCCGGTAATGGTGCGCTTCCGCCCCCCTTGTACCGCGCAGAGCTGCACTCCGCGCCCGCCGCCGGCGTCGCCGTAGGGGCGATTCATGAATCGCCCTCTTTCGCGGGAGGGCTTGTGTAGCGCCGCCATCCTGGCGGCAATTCCAAGCCGGCTGGAAGCCAGCGCGACGGCAGGGGCAATTCGTGAATTGCCCCTACGTGTTTTCCGCGCGGTCGGGGCGAGTTCATGCCGCCACCTTTGACCGCCCTCCGTAAGCCCCACATTTAGCTTTGCACAAATGTTGTCAAAAACTTGCGTTGAAAACAAAAGACTTTCTAGCTTTGTGCATTTCTTACACAAAGCTAAAATCTCCCTTGTTTTCAAGAACATTCTAGCTTCGTCAAACACATAAATCTCGTAACTTGATCATTCCAAATAACATTTTAGCTTTGGCATGAGCTATATAAGGGGCCTCCGGCCATCTTTTCGGCAAGAAATCCCGCGCGGGCGGGCGAGCACCAATCGCCGTGGCGCATCGTTGCGACCCCGCTCCCCGTCGCGCCTCGCCAGTCCGGATTTCCATTCCTTCCCCATAAGGCTATAGGCTAGAACACTGAGCCACGATTTGTCAAGAGCCTCTGGGCGGCTGGCGCGACCCTCTTCGCCAGGAGGGGAGTTCAATTCCCCTCCTCACTTGACGAGGGGAGCAAGGGGTGGTGCGCTCGCCCCCGCCGGTTATTGTAGAGGCGCAGCATGCTGCGCCCTGGCCGGATACGGGGAACGCTTACTCACGCGCCCCGTTGGTCATTGTAGTAGGGGCGCAGCCCGTCGGCTGACGGGCGCCCCTGCAGCTCGTCTCAAAAGTCCAGGTCTACCCACAAGGCGGCGTGGTCGGAGGCAGCATCCTTCGGCCCCGCCATGGTGGGGAAGTGGGACCAGAGCGTCCCGTTCTTTCCTCCCCACACGCCCTTGCGCATCACAGCGGCTTGCTTCACGGCGCCGAAAAGGGCAGGCGAGAGCAGGATGAAATCGATCTTGCCGGAGGCGGTGCCGTTCGCGTAAGTGCCGGGCCGCCCGTCGTCCTGGTAATTGGGATGGGTGCTGACATCGCGCAAGTCAGACCCGCTTTTCAGCAGCGGCGAAAGGGCGTCGCTCTCGGGGGTGTCGTTGAAGTCCCCAATCACCGCGAGCAGTTTATGCCCGGCGGTGCGATGCGCTTCGTAGATCTCCCGCACGCGCGCGGCCTGGGCTTTGCGGCGCGCGTCCGAATCCGCCTGCTTGCCGTACCCCTTGCTCTTGAGGTGGTTCGCCAGAATCCACAACGTTGCCCCGCCCGGGAGCGAGATCTCGTATTCCGGGCAATCACGGCTGAACAGGCGCTTCCCGTCGGCGTCGCGGTCGTCCACGTGGCTGCAAATCGAGACGATGGGGAAGTTACTGCGGGTCATGAGGCCCACGTCGATGCCGCGCTCGTCGTTGCCGTCCACCAGCATCACGTGATCGTAAGGCTGGCCTCCGATGAAGGGGATGAGCTGGTCGTTGAAGTGCTGCAGAGCCACACGGTCCTCAGCTTCGACCACGCCGATGATGTCGGCGCCAACTTCCTGGAAGACGCGCGCGGTGTTCTCCGTGGCCGCTTCGGTGACGGCATCAGGGACCAACTCGACCCACCCCACCCAGTCCGTCCGGCGGGTGGCCACAATTTCGGCGGGCTTGCCCTTGGGGCGCTTGATGAATTCTCCGCGGACCTTGCGAAGGATGAGATAGGCACTCGCGTCTTGGCGGTCGAGTTTGTTTCTCTTCAACAGCTTGAGCATTTCGGCCTTGTCGGCGGCCGAGTAGGCAGCTTGGTTGAATAGAGAGTTCAGGCGAGCGTAGTCGTCCAAGACGGGTTTGCCCGCCGCCCAATTGGCGAGATTCATGATCTTGGGACGCTCGAACATATTCTCCACGTTGAACGTGGCAAGGCGAAACTTAGGCATGGGGTCCTCCTTGGTGAGCGAGTGGTGACACAATAGCAGATGAGACATTACAATGCAAATAAGATAGGGCACCGCCCTCAACGGGAAGGTCCGCTCCCGCTGCGGAGTGACGCCTCTACAGCCATCCCAACTTGACAAGCAGGAACGCCAGGCAGGCGACGGAGAGCGCTCCGCCTCCGAAGACGTGCAGCATGGCGCGCGAGCGCAGGGAGCCTTCCAGCTCCTTCTCGCTGCGCCAGGAGATGAGGAAGGTAGGCTCGTTCTCGCCTTTGACGATCAGGTTGCGGTCGTTGGTGTCGCGGGGCTGCGGGTTCTCGACGCAGGAGCCGGTGATGTCGTATTGGAAGCCGGGGACGATGCAATACTCGGTCAAGCGGTACTGGCCCTCCCAGGAACTGCCTCGGCCGAGCGAAATTCCGCCGCGCAGCACGCCGCCGAGCGCGCCCAAGGCCCCCGTACCCTGGGATTTCTGGCCGCGGAGCTGCCGCATGATTTCGAGCTCGCGCTGCGCCTGGGTGCGGGTGACCTCGGGGTCGGACTCGCCCGGAGCGAGGTTGGAGACAAGCTTGGGAATCGCCAACCCGCTGGCGGCCTTCCCCACGTATTCGAGCAAGTCGTCTTCGCTGGGCCCGATGCCTGTGCGAGGGTCCGTCTTCTGCCGGCTTCCGAACAGACTGGTGAAGCCGCGCCCAAAGCCGCTCCCCACTACCCTCCGGACGTTCTGATTCAGGTCGAGTTCGGCGCCCGCCGCGTCCACCAACACCTTGCCGCTCTGGTCCTGCAGGTAGAAGCGCAAGCCCTTCTGGTCGGTGGCGTGATGCTTCCAGCTGCCGCGCCCCTTCGAGTCCTTCACCCACTTCTCGATCTCGACCTTGTAGAAGTAACAGGGGGTGTAGGTGACCGGGCTGTATATCGTCTCCTCGCCCTGCGCCGATCCGTGAATCTCCACCAGGCCCATGGCGATGCTGCGAATGGGGATTGCCGGGGTGTCGGCCAGCACGCGGTACTTGCGATAGACGCGGAATCCCTTTAAGAACCAGTAAATGCCGGCGCCAAATCCCAGCACCGCGTACATGGTTGGATCGTCAGAAGACATGAGGGTGCCACCTGGTGGCGGCCATGGTATGCGAGAGGAAGTGCAAAGTCCAGAAGAGCGGAACGCTGGTAGTGGGCCAGTTTGATGTAGCGCCGGCCTTTAGAGTCTGTGTGATAACACTCGTTTTGGGCACGGCTGATGACGAGTGAGGTCTATGATCCTCGGATTTCGCTTTTTGATCCGGTCGGAGGGAGCGCCTCAACGGCAG
>Ga0315282_10006953_pt1 | contig 18741 bp, 11 predicted proteins | sample YL17G07_20_MG_FD_203693 | JGI IMG/M metagenome (GOLD analysis project Ga0315282, IMG submission 203693) | Sediment microbial communities from Yellowstone Lake, YNP, Wyoming, USA - YL17G07_20 | ecosystem: Environmental > Aquatic > Freshwater > Lake > Sediment | place: USA: Wyoming | collected...
ACAGGAAGCAGATCAAGGAACGAATACGCTGAGGGATCACCGGAAACGATACAGAAGAAGAAAACCGGATCGCAACTGGAAGGTACCTGAGATTAAGCTGAAAGGCAACGCGACGCAGAGTGATTTGCGTAATGTACTGAGCAGTACGAAGAGCGACGGAGCTAATGCAATTCTTAAACTTGATAACAGAGTCCGTGAGACATAGAAGATGAAAGCAGAAGATGTCTCATTCAGGCAACCATTCTGCAATCGCCACAGTCATGTCATCGTCCAGATCCCTTCCCTGGCCGAATGCCTTTACCTCCTCCAGCAGCCGTTGTGCAAAAGGCTCGGTATCAAGATCAATGTGCGACCGGACGAACTCTTTCAGACGTTCCTCACCATACTCTTCCCCTCCCCGATTTCTTCGCTCGGAGATTCCATCAGTGTAGCAAACAAGCATGGCACCAGGCGGGAAAGGCTCCGATCGTACGGAGAGTTGAGGGACACGAACCATAACTCCCAACGGTATTGTTCCTCTCGTCAGTGAAGAGAGGTGTTGATCTCGATAGAGCAGCGGCGGTGGATGGCCGGCATTGACGTATCGCAAGGTCCGAGTGGATGTATCTACCTCGCCGGCGAAGAGAGTAACGAATGTTTTCCGATCTGTGCTCCTCAGAAGTAATGCGTTCAACTGTTCGACGAACCCTACAAGGTCCAATTCCATCGAGACAAGGAGGTGAGTGGACGCGCGTACCTCAGCCATGACGAGGGCAGCCGGAACGCCTTTGCCGGAGACATCAGCAATCACCACAACCACACGGTGGTCCGACAGCTTTAGAAAATCGCAATAATCGCCTCCAATAAAGCGCCCCTGCTCTACCATCCCGAATACATGAAGTGCACCGATATCAGGAAACACGTGAGGCAGCAACTGGCTTTGAACGTGCCCGGCAATCTCCAGTTCTCTCACCATCAAGTCCTTTTGGCTCTGTACATGGACTTCCTGGCGGACCAGTCGCTCGAAGAGACGTCTCGAACGAGCTGCCAAATAGGCAATGAGAGCGATATAGGCGACAAGGATAAGGATCTTCGTGACCTGACCGAGGAGCGTGACTTCCGCTGTAAAAAGCTCCCGGTCGTACCCACCGGTCGTGACAGTCACTGTACCGGTGAAGCTCAGGTAGAAGATCAGTGCGAGATACAAGACAACCGCAGTGCCGCCCGCAGCCAACGTGAGTCGGACATCATAACGAAACGCTGTCAAACCGATAAGGGGGAAGATGATGAAGAACACATAGTGTTTCAGTGCGACCGATGGAATTTCGATGCGCGAATAGAGAAACAGGACAAGTATGACGAGCAAGACATCGACACAGGAGGTGAGATACTTCATAACAGGTCGGTACTTCCTCCGCCGTATCCGCACCAACACGGCGACCCCGTAACCATACCCGACCGCCAGTGCGCCGAAGTTCATGATATTTGCAGCGGCGGAGATCGTGCCGGCATTCACAATCGCTATCAAAGAGAGGATACCAAGGAGGGTTAGGCGCGCGGTGCTGGCGATCCTCTCAGCCCGCTCTTCCTCTCGAGCAAGCGCCTCATTGATTCGATTGGCCAGATCTTCCATAGGCAACGATCAGACGGTCCTCTGGTGGACGGCCCAACATACATCCATACGACGTGCGCAATTGCCTGAAGCTATTCGCCCCGCTACGGTGGCGGGTTCCTGTGCTTTCGACCGTAAGCGGGCACCATCATACCGAGGGAATTCGGACTCAAAGGCAAACGGGCAAAGGATTTTCACGTTCCAAAGGATGAGAGACATCTCAGCGATTCGCACCCAATACAAGTAGCCAGCCCTTACCCGGTTCAACGGGAATTCCCGCATCACTCCGGAACACCCCTTCCGTCTGAAAGTCCTTGATGTCGGGGGCGCAGGTTGCCACCTTCGTTGGATCAAAGCTTGACCATCTTCGCCACTTCCACAAGCAAACCAAGATTCGGATCAATGGACGGCTTGCTCAGGAGTGATCCGGTAAATCCTTTTCTCATCTCGCGCTCTAGCTCACGGGCTTTGGCCCATTGCCTCGAGAAGACGAGACCAGACCATCGTGCAGCGAAATTCCCAGGGTCACGCTGGATCCATGCGTCGATTATCTTTTTCGCTTCAGCGTTCTTCCGCAGAGCTCGGAGCGCGAGTGCGCCGATGAGTCGATTCGGTCCCCCATCTTCCGCATGATCTTGAGTGTGCTGCAAGATTTGCGCGAAGAGCTCCCTTGCCTTTGACGTGTCGCCAAGGTTCTGAGTCGAGATCGCTTCCAGATAGTCCTCCAGCCGATTATCTACATCGTACGGCTTTCCCACACCGAGCCGCTCGGGCCATCCTCGCGCTTTCCCCAGATACTTGATCGCATCGAGGTATCTTCGGGCTTTCATCGTTTCCGCCGCAAGCAGAACAAACGCTTGCCGGTAGACTTCCCGGCCGTATCTCGCCCCTTCGAATGGCAGAATTGTGATCGTGTCAAGAATTGCGGCGCTGGAAGCAAACTGCCGATTGAACAACAGCCCTCTTGCAAGATCAAGCTGAGAGACATAGCTCGATGGGAATGCTGCCAGCTCAGCCTTCGCCAGGTCGAGGCCTCGCGCGTGCTCGCCCCTGTCATTGTGATACTCCACCAATCTGTGGTACGTCCTCCATTCATCTCGTCCCAGGTCGAACGCTCTCTGATAGTCGCGCAGAACTTGGTCACCGCCCTCCGCACCGAGGAGTCTTCCCCTCGTGAGATAGAACGGGGCGTAGTCCGGCTCATTGCCGCAGCCTGCGAAATACGTTCCGGCCAAATCCGCGCGGTCCTTGCTCCAGTAGAAGAGACCGAGATAGTAGTTGGTTTTCCAGTGCGGCTCTTTCGAAGCGGCCCAGTGGAGAGCCTCGGCGGTCTCCGCCCGAAACGGAAAGACGAGATGGGGCGATGCATGGAGCGCGTCATGGAGATATCGCTCGGCCTCCGCCGGCTGATTTCTCTTCTCGCTGAGGTACGCCAGCCAGTAGAGGACGACCGGACGTGGGGGCGCTTGCTTGAGAACGCTCAGAGCGTCATCCAGGAGACCCAAGCGCATATAGTAGCTCGACAGCTCCAGATAGGTCTCATGCGGGAGTTCGTTGCGAATCGAGGACTTGAAGTTCTCGAGATTCTCGTTCGTGGGCTTCAGAAGATAGCGTTCGAAGCGTGCAAAGTGGTTGAGGGGGTCAATTTGCAGAAGGCCGATGAGCCACGGCTCTTCAAACGCTCCATGCCTGAGCAGTCGGTCGGTGACTGCAAGCAGCGACCAAGCTCTGATGTTCAGGATGTTGTTCTCATAGGCGCGCCGCCCGTACTCGATCGCATCATCATACTTCTTCTCAAGAACAGCGATCTCACCCAGCTCGATGTTGGCCGCAGCACGGTGCTTCGCAGAGCGTGCCGCCACACCGAAGCCGTCCTCAGCGTCATACAGATTGCCAAGCTGTCGATTGATGACTCCATAGATGAAGTTCGCATCGGGATCGTAGGCATCGTTCGCAAGCGCGCGCCTGGCGAAGGTGAGCGCCTTTTCATATTCCGTTCTACGATAGAGTACTTCCGCCGCGCCCACCAGCGCTGGAGAATAGACCGGGTCCTTCGAGAGGCAGGCGAGATACTTCTCAAGCGCACCCTTGTAGTCGCGCTGCTTCGCACGCTCAGCGCCATCGGTGTACAATCCGGCGATCGAATTCCAGTCGAACTCCTTGTTGGTGGCAAGCGGCCGATGGAGTCGTTTCGTTTCGTCGTGGGCACTCCGATAGGAGATGCGGTCACCGATGGTTACTTCAATGTCGCCATCCTCGACCCACGGAATCACGTTCACGTACGATTGCAGCGGTTTGAGGATCAGCCTCTGCCGGAGTACACTCTTGCCCCCAACCTTCACGTTGATCTCCTCGTTGATGGCCTCGAGGGGACAAAAGCCGATCCTGAGGCTCGCCCTCTCTCTCTGTACGCTCAAGGAACCCGAGAGGTTCGCATCCACAATGTCGCCGATCTTCAAAAAGGGGAACCACGCCTCATCAAATTTCTGCGTCGAAAGCGGTTCGAAGAACATGTGTTTGAACGGCGTTCTGCTGCTCCCACCGCCCGCCTGATTGAAGAGAAGTCCGGATTGGATCTCGACATACTGTTTGTTGCCGAGCTCGGGATCGGTCAGGAGATCCTTCCAGATTTCTCCCTCTCGCGATTCAGCCCAGATCCAGATCTTCTTCCCGAGCTTGTCGCCGTAACGGGACCAATGCACAACACCGAAATCATCCTTTGCCCAGTATGCGCCGTAGATGTCCGTGTAACTGCCGAGAACGTGGTAGGATTTGCTTGAGCCAAAGGCATTGTTGGAATACGCGGAGAGGTCCCTCCCGCTTCCATCCTCCGGCCACGGGAATGCATCGCCTCCGTGGCCGATGTACGATGTCCCGGGATAGATGAAGCGCAGATCCGCATCGGCATCCGCGGCGGCGTTCATCCAGCTGTATAACGAAGTGTTCAACTCCGTCGGGTTGTACCACATGGAACGGGTCTCGAAGTACGCCTTATCCATGGGAAGGCGAATCTCCACCGTCCATTGGGTTCTCGACGGAAGGTCGATCGCCCCGACGATACAACTCACGCTCCCATCATCGTTCGTTCTGGTGAGGTAATCCACCGGTGTGGCGGTCGTCGGCGCGTGGCCAATGTCCCCAAAGTTGAACTCGATCCCGCCCGAGGTCCACGGACCTCGCATCGCGATCTCACGGAACTTCACCACGCGATTGAAGTAGATGAACGCCTTGCCGCTCGACTTTTCGAATGCCCCTAGGATCTTCCCTCCAATCTCCGGCGCGATCAGGACTTTGATGTAGGGGTTCTCGAGCGTAACGACCGTCCACTCCCGGTCGACCGGGTGCAGGCTGTATCCTTCAAATCGAAAGTATGGATAGATGTTGCTCATTCGGGCGATTGGATCGGGATCGCTGAAGGGATATGTTCGGAAGGTTTGTCGAGATTCCGTCACCGTGGCCTGCCGTGATTCTGCGGTGGGTGGAAAAACGTCGGCAACGAGAAAAGCCACGGAGAATAAGAACGTGAGAGTTCGTAGTCGCATGGGGTGCTTTCTTGAAGTGCATGGAAAGATCTTGGGAATCATCTACGGGAGTTCAGGAAGATATCAAATCCCCATCAGCTTCTGTTGATGGAGACCTTTCGGAGGCCGGCGTGGAGACCATCGCTCGCCTCATCGACGAAGTTCGGCCATCTGCATCTTGACCCAGGCGTGATTTGGATTCAGCGTAAGCGTCTGCTCGAATTCCACTTTCGCTTCTTCCTTCTGACCTTTTCCCAAATGCCCCAACCCTGTGAGGTAATGAGCCTCGGCGAGGCGGCTGCGCTCAGATTGTCTCTCACCGAACTTGGCGAAGAAATCCAGACCCGGGCTCGCAGCGAGTCGCTCCTTCCCATGGCTGACGAGGCCGTCAAAGAGCTCGGTGGCCTCTCCGTCACGTCCAAGTTTCCGAAGTGCCAGTCCCTGATAGTACCCAATCTCGGACCGGCCGTAGAGCTCCGCCACCGACTTTTCATAGAACTGCTTCGCCCTTGAGGTGTGACCCAAGGCTTCTTGCGCGGCGCCTACAAGATAGTAGATTTCCAGCGCCCTTGCATCGCGGGCAGGCCTTCCCACTTCCAGATTCTCCGGATACTCGAGCGCCGCTTCAAAATCCTTGAGTGCTTCCCCATGTCGTTTCGCGCTGAGGTGGTCTTCCCCACGTAACAGATGCGCGTTGACATATACCTCATGGATCATCCCTCCACCTTCCCACACGTGGAAGTGATGACCCTTCAGCAACTCGATCGCCTTGTCATAGTGGCCGAGCTGGACAAGAAGCACGATCTCCCGCGCAAGCGGGTCGTCATACTGGGCAATTGTCGCCTGATTTTTCTCAAGCAGGGCCAGCCGTTTCTCGGCCGGGACACCGCCTGCTTCGTACATCTGGTCGAGCTCGAGGTAAAGCCTCGGATCGTCCGGCTTGCATGCGACGGCTCTCTCCAGGCTCGCGATCGCCTTGGGGAGGTCGTTCTCGTTTCGCGCGTACGCCTGGCCGAGGTTCCGATTCACGATGGGGAACGAGCTGTCGAGACTTCTGGACTTCTCCAACTCCTTGATCGCGTTCTCCGGTTGATGATCGTACAAAAGGTTGCCGAGGTAGTAGGGAGCACGCGCATCTGCGGGATTCAATGTTTCCGCATGCTTCAGCACTTCGATCGACTCCAGGCGAAATGGGAAGCAGTAGTCGGTCGGCATCGTGCTCGCGAGCCGGAAATACTTCGTCGCCTCCTCCCGGTCGCCTTTCTAGACCATAGGGAACGTGACGGCGGGCTTTACGTTCGGTTCGATAAGGCGGGAGAGGACATGAATTGCTTCATCCCAGAAACCGCAGTCCCCATAGTCGGCTGCCAGCTCCAGATAAGATTGGACCGCACCTCTCATCTTTGTCTTCAGATGGTCAAGAACCTTCATCGCTTCGTCCTTCTTTCCCTCTCCGATCTTGGTCAGGTGGAGCTCATTCCCCGCCCAGAAGTCGAGGGGGTCGAAAGCGATGACGCTCGAAGCGACCTGTTCAGCTTCATCGAGCCTTCCCAGCTTCCTCAGCGTTACGGCTTTCAGGTCTTGCGCCTTCGTGTCGAAGGTGTTCGTGGAAAGCGAGCGATCCAGGAGCTCGAGTGCCTTCTCGAAATTCTCCTTCTGACATTCAAGCTCTGCCAGTGAGTAGTACGCGGCAGAATGCCACGCCAGGCTCCACGTCGCTTTGTAGAAAGCGTCGGTCGCGGCATCGAGGTCCCCCTGCGCTCGCAACGCGACTCCGAGATAGTAGAGGGCTTCACCGTCCCTTGGACTCGTGTAGTTGCGTGTGGCCCGCTCGACAGCACGTCGGAGCTTTTCCTCGGCCTTTTTGTACGTGCCCCGCTTGAGGTAGAGGATGGCGAGCTCTGTGTTGACCCGGTAATCCCCGGCGTCTCTCCTCAAGGCCTCTTCGTAATAGGGGTCCTGTTCCTTGACACCCAGAGGGAGTGCGGCTTCCTTTGAAAACGGATTGGCAGGACTAATATCGATGTCCCGTTCAAAGAGCACCTTTCCCTTTGCATTCAGTCGAGCCGTGGCGTTCTTCTGCATTGAGGTCGTATTGAAAGCAAGTCGGACAGTGTTCGCCCGGGTGGCTTCCAGATTGAGAGCAGCATCCCGGTTGGCCTTCTTCACACCTCCCAGCCCTCGAAGCGGATACCAGTACTGTTTGAGGGTCTTGACCTCGTACGGCTGGCACCAGCTGTAATCGGGTTGGTTGTCCGAATAACCGCCGACCATCAGTTCAAGATAGGGACCGTCCGTATCCGTGAGGATCTTATTCCACGTTTCGCCCGTAGTCCCGTTCCCCCACTCAAAGAACTTCTTCCCGGGGACAATGTGGTGATCGGCGACGAGAGCGACTCCCGCCTCTTTGCCGTGGTCGTATCCCGCCAGAAAATCGTCCTGATAGTTCCACGCAAAGAAGCAAATGGGGGGATAGAGTGTTAATCCGACGATCCATTTCATCCGGTGCCTGAGCTCAATTTCTCCCATCCAGATCGTCTTGCTCCCATCCGGGTTCTCCGTCATCGTGTGGTCGACCGTCATAAGCGTTGAGGCCCTGTGGTGGTGGGGGATGTTCCACTCCACGCCGCCGGAGATCCAAGCGCCGAGCGTCCCGATCAGGGCCGGCTTGATGACGTGCTGATGGTAGATGAAATCGTAGTTGTCCGTCTTGTCGATCGCGTGGAACATGCGGCCGCCGATCTCCGGCAGCACGCAGAGCTTCAGATACTCGTTCTCGAGGTAGATTGAGCTCGGGGGCTGCGACTTTGTAAGCCGGGATGACGAGCGGCGCTTCCCAGACCTTCACCGAAGATTGGGCGAGCAAATCAGGTGGAAGCGGAGCGAAAATCAGCGATGCGAGCAATGAAAATCCAGCGGGTTGGCTCAACAGGGCGAGAAACCTGATTCGGAATGGCTTGCAGCTGACCATGACATACTCCTTCATCATCGATCAGAGGCACAAGGCCGAAGCTATTCGGCGCGATGACGTGACGGGGCGGGCGTTCTACGTCACGAAGGTAAGGGAGTTTGAAATGAAAGGCAATTTCGCGTAGAGGCTAAGTCCCACGCACCTTGAAGGTGCGTGGGACTTAGATTAGCAGGCGGTTAAGAAATCCAGTAGGTCAGACATTCCTGTCTGACCTACTCGTTGGATTTTGGACAAGCAGGAATGCTTGTCCCACCATCGGAGATTCTTTTCCAACAGTCTCCTAAAAGTAGTACAGGTACTTCACCTTCAGAACGCTCACGCGATCCGTGACGTGAAGGGTATTCGGCAAGAGATCCCCTGCCGGATCAAACTGGTCGCCTCGATCACGCACCTCGTTGACGGCCAGATAGACCCAGCTCTTCGGCAGGAAGCTGTAAGAGAAGAGAAAACCGAAGATCATCCCCTCCATATGATCCGTCGATTTCACGAAGACATTGTCGACATACACGCGAATGTTGAGGTCATTGAGAGGCGTCAGCGAGAAATACGGCCGCGCGTTGTACGTGATGTCCTGAAGATCATGGTTTGGCTTCCACTCGACAAACGTATTCAGGGATGTTCCGAGATCCAGCACCTTCAGCGCGTGCCAGCCGAAATAGCTCCCCACCGACAGGAAGTTTGCAAGGTAGTCGCGGGAGAAATTGTACGTCCTTGCGATGCTGCCGTACAGGTTTCCATACCACTTTGGCGAGATGTTATACCAACTCGAGAAATCGAGCTCGTACGAGTCGTACTTGATCCCCTGGTCTTTCGAACGCCCAATGACATAGTCGAGCTCGAATCCCCAGTTGTTTCTGAACTGCATGTTGTAGACCAGGACCCCCGCATGGTCGGTGTATGTCTCCACCCTCTTGTTGTTGAAAGAGAAGCCGCCGAGCAGTAAGATCGCCCGGATATAGCCCTCATTGTAGTACCATCGGGGTCCCGCGAGCGAGGTAAGCTCCGCCGTCCCAAGCCACGGTACAAACCCAACCTCGTTGACATCGAAATTCGGTCCGATGTACCTCGCCCGCGTCAACACCATCATATTCTCTTTGAACATCACAAGTCCGGCGGAAGCCCCGAAGTCCCCCTGCTGGTCCTTGAACGAACGCGCGAGCTGATACGATAGTTGCCAGTCGGATGCGCGGAACGCGCCGTCGACATCGAAGACGCCGTTGTCTTGGTTCGCGTCGTGCTTCCCGACGAACAGGATTCCGATCGACGAGTTGTCGAGAATCTGGCGTTTCAACCGCACTGAGGCAAAGAGGGCTTTGGGTTCCGTGGATCGCTCACCGTCGGCAACGTAATCACGCGCGCCGGTCATCGCGAGGAACCCACCATATTCCCACTCGTTGAGGCGCCCGAACGCCCTCGTCCCCACCTGCAGCGGAACTTCAGAGCCGTCGGGCAACTTCTTCCCAATTCTTCTTGAGTAGAAAAGTTCAAGGGGCCTGTAGAAGCCGGTGTTTCGCTCGCGACCTGTGGGCATGAAGACCTCGTTCCCCTGCGTGAAGAACGGACGGCGCTCGTCAAAGTACGTTTCATACCGTGAGATGTTGAACGCAAACGGATCGGCCTCGATTTGTGCAAAGTCCGGATTGGCCGTCAGCTGGAATGTCAGTCTCTGAGAGGGGTTGTAGAAGATATCAAGCCCGACATCCGGTTCCCCTTTGTACTTTCCATTCTCAAGATACGTCGCCCTCGTGATCCCCGTTGGGTAGAACTCGAGATTGTCACCTTTGATCGTCGGCCGAAAATTTTCAAAAACGAGTTTCCCGAACTTCGATACCCTCTGACCTTCATTCTCCTCGTACGAACACCAATACGACTCCTCATTCCGTGCCGGCATCCATCGGTCAAAGTCGAGACCCCACTCCGTCAGCGTCTTATCATATTGAATGGATCGATACGGAATCTCCCATTCAACCACATAGCCCCAGTCATAGATCTTCGTGGCTGAGAACCACACTCCATCCCAATTGTAGTCTCTGTTTCGTGCGTCGTCGAGCAAGCGACAATCCGCCCTCGCGCCCGATGCGGCGACAGCCAGCTTGTAGGCCGTCCGTTTGTCTTCAAAGGTGTCCAGCATGATCGACACGACGTCTCCCTGGGCGTTGTCAAGAGTGCTCGTGATCGCCTGGATGCTGTCGCGCTGGTCATAACACACCATGAGGCAGTACAGAGCTTCTTCGGTTGTGAGGACCTTGGCGACGGTGCGCCGCGACGATTCTTTGCCATAGTACGGTTGCAGCTGTATGAAGCCGGTCGCTGAATCAGCCACGCTCCAAATCGGATCGATGACGCCATCGATGATGATCCGGGCAGATGTTTTCTCGAGTCTGAGAACCCTGTTTCCGTTGCCGAATGTAATGGCGGCACATATGCAAAGAAGGAGAAGGATTAGTGATGTGCGCATAAGCTCCCTGGTCGGACTATTCACCAAATCGCAAAATGAGGTTGGATTTGAATGGATGACTGTCAGCACCTGACCCCACACGATCATGAGGACGACTTTTCCTCACGGAAGTTGCATTTTCGCCACAGGAATTAGACCATTTCGTCTTTTAGCAATCCGGAATTCCTGACTCTGACATCACGATTCGATCCGATCATCTCCTTGATTCTCGCATTCATCTTCGATAGATTCTTGGCAGTCCCTTCTGACCGCGTGTGTGACTTCCCGAGTAGACAGTGAAGCAGGCGGTCCACCGGATCCTGCGTTCGGAATCTTCACGATAGGATGCGGACAAAGAATCTTATCAAAAGAAATGACGATGAAAACCTTGCCAGCCAAGTTCACGACATTCCTCAAGCGCAGGGCGGATTTCCCTTCGCTGAAGCGGACCCGCAATCGTTTGCTTTTAGCTTACCTCGATGGACCAGCCGGGACTCAGGTGCCACGTCAGGTCATCGACGCAATCGTGCACTATTATACAACCTGCAACGCCAATACCCACGGCTGCTTCATCACAACCCGGGAATCTGACCAGCTTTTGGAGGATACACGAGAGGTCATCGCGACATTTCTCGGGGCCAAGAGCAGCCGCACGATCTCTCTCGGCGCCAACATGACGACGCTGACGTATTCTTTGAGCAGAGGCATTGCACGTTGGTTGAAGCCAAGAGATGAAATCCTCATCACGCAGCTCGATCACGAGGCGAATCGTGGACCGTGGCTGGCGCTTCGTGAGCACGGCATCGTTGTGCGCGAGGTAGTGTTGAAACAGGAGGGCACGCTGGACTACGACGATATGCGGGCCAAGACCACTTCGCGCACGCGCCTCATTGCCCTGGGAGGCGCGTCGAACGCTCTCGGTACCGTCAACAATATTGCGCTCGCTCGTGAGATCGCGTCGTCGGTTGGAGCATGGCTCCTCGTGGATGCAGTCCATTACGCGCCGCACTTCCCGATCGATGTCGGGGCACTGGATGCGGATTTTCTCGTGTGTTCTGCATACAAGTTTTACGGACCGCATGTCGGCATCCTTTATGCCCGCGAGGGACTCTTGGATGAGCTTGAGCCGGATCGCCTTCGAACGCAGGATCAGATCGCACCGTACAAGATCGAGACGGGGACATTGAATCACGCGGCCATAGCAGGAGTCAAGGCTGCAATCGAATACATTGCGTCGTTTGGAAGCGGAGCAGATCTACGATCTCAGATTGTCAGCGCCATGCAGCTCATCGCCGAGTATGAACATCGCCTGGCGATCGCACTCTACGACGGCCTGGGCACAATTCCTGAGGTCACGATCTACGGGCCGGACTTTGAATCGTCTCACCGGGCGCCGACGATCTCGTTCACGCTTGCGTCGAAGACGGCGGAAGAAGTCTGTACGCAACTTGGCGATCGGGGAATCTGCGCGTGGGATGGACATTTCTATGCGATCCGTCCGATCGAAGTTCTGGGTTTGCTCGAGCGGGGCGGCGTTACGCGGATCGGAATCTCTCTCTATAATACCGAGGAGGAGATATCCCGCCTTCTCCGGGAGTTGAAACAGATCGCGAAAGGAAAGTAGATTGACCCAGAAGTCACCTCCGAAGCTCTGCAAAGTGTGTGCTTAAACGGTTGGACTGCTGCGATTATCGGCCGATAGTTCTAGTCTCGGACAACGTAAGGAAAGAAGAACAATCTACTGGTGTTATCTCTAAAAGGTGATCTTATGTCCTTGAAAGCACTCTTCATCGGATTCGGAAACGTCGGGCGGAAAGTAGCAGAGATCCTGTTCGAAGAGCGAGAGAAGTATGAGAAGGTGAAGGACCTCGACCTCTCCGTGATCGGAATCGTCACAAAATCACACGGCGCGCTCGTGAATCAATCCGGGGTTGGTGTGGCGAAGGCCCTGCGAGACTTCCATGACGCCGGACGATTCTCCACCCTGAGCCCTGAGTTCGTTACGATCACAGGCCTCAATGCCGCTCGCCGGCTCGAGTACGATGTGCTCGTCGAGCTCTCGACTCTCTCCATCCAGCAGCGCGGAGAGCCTGCATTGTCCCACGTCCGTGAGGCGCTGGGCCGCGGGCGGCACGTCGTCACCGCGAACAAAGCACCCGCGGCATTCGCTTACCACGAGCTTCAGGAGCTTGCACGAAAGAACGGAGTCAGGTTCCTGCACGAATCGACAGTGATGGATGGGACGCCGGTGTTCAATCTCGCCCGCAGCGGGCTCAAGGGATGCATGGTGATGGGTGTGTCGGGCGTCCTCAACTCGACGACAAATTTCGTTCTCTCCCGCATGGAGCAGGGTGAATCGCTTGAGGTTGCTGTGAAGACCGCTCAGAAGGAGGGATTCGCGGAAGCGGATCCTCGGCACGATCTTGAAGGATGGGACGCCGCCGCAAAGATCACGGTGCTTGCCAACGCCCTGATGGGCGCCTCGTTGACCCCCTTCGATGTGGATCGCCAGGGGATCACACACGTTTCAGTTCAAGATGCACAACTAGCGGTTCAGGCCGGAAAGCACTTGAAGCTCATCTGTAGGGCTTGGCGGGAAGGAAGCAACGTTCGCACCAGAGTTGCTCTGGAGGAGGTGGAGCATGGGCACCCGCTCGCCCCGATTCATGAAAGCGGCTCCATCCTGATGATCGAGACCGACCTCCTGGCGCCGTTTGTGATCACGGAAACCGATCCGACGCTGTACGACACGGCCTACGGTGTCATCAACGACCTGCTGAGTCTTACCTCGGCCGAGTGAGCTCAGGCCCGGAAGACTTCGTTCCTCGCTTGGACCCTCACCCTGTCCCGACTTCCGTCGGGACATCCTCGAAAGACTCCGACAGACTCTGTTGGAGTCTGGCGACCTCTCCCGTCTACGGGAGAGGGACAGACCTTGACGGTGATTCACCATTCTTCATAGTTCGCCCACCACCTCCCTCTCCCGCTTGCGCGTTGTGTGCGTCCCGCTCTTTCCGCGGGACGGGAGAGGGACCGAGGGTGAGGGTTCCACCGCACTCCCCACGCTAGCCAAAAATGAGCAGGACGATGAGGTAGTAAACCGCCACCGCCAGGAGAAAGACCCCTGCCGTCGTGAGGTATTTGACGAAGAGGGTGAAGGAAGTGCGAAAGATCTTGGTGTTGACGGAGAAGGCTATGAAGCCGATGAACGCACCCAGGGCTCCCCCGGCAAGCACAAGCAGGATGGGCAAACCGGACCAGACCCATTCGTACCACCTGAGCGGCTCGACGAGGGAGATCGCATTCCCATCGACGACGAGTTGAGGGAGGTCGAAACCGAGGGCTTGCGGTTTCCAGGTGACAAGGAGCTCTACGCCGTCGTTCCGGCGAAGGAGCATCTGATCCCGTTTCGGTCCCTTCGGTGCAGGTTGACCGTTGACGACGAGCTTGTAGCCGGAGAAAAACCCGGGCGATTGAACCTCGATCGTCTGGCCTTCAAAGCCATTTATCTTGACTGGATAATTCACGGTCTGTGTCCTCCCTGTGATGTTTTGGGTTGCCGATGGTGCTACCTTCCTTGTCCAAGCTCCTATCAAGCGAAGCCGAAGCGCCGTTTACGGCTCCTGCACGATCGCAATTTCAAACGGCTTGAGACTCAATGAAACAGTGGTAATCACGGGGCCGTCAAACCGCACGAAACTCGTGTCCTGCTTCACGGACAACTCCTTGTCGCTCACCAGCTCGTGCCAACCGGACGTTGAGACCTTCCGGATGAACGTCAGCGTCATCGGCGCCGGATCATCGCTCATGTTGTACAGCACGTATTGCTTGTCGCCAAACAGGTACATGCCGACACCTCCGGGTCCATCCAGCTCCACCCCCAGTTCCGATGCAACGGCACGTCGAATCAGGTTGAGCGCCCCTGCGGGGAGACGAAGCAGATCGTAGCTGTTCTCCGGCATGTTCAGGACATAGATTCTTCCCTTGAGATACTGAATGTTGAGAAAGACTCCGAAGTCGTAATCATCCCGTTCTACGGCGACATCGCGCACGTACGGCCAGGTCGTCGTCTCGACGCGAGGGAACGTGAACGCCCTGTCCGCCTTGATGAGATCCTGGCGGAACCATCCCAGCCTCAGCCTGAATTGGTCGGATGTCACACTCCCGCCATGATCGATGAGATTCAGTGTGTTCTTGAACTCAGTGCTCTGGAGCTTCTTCCAGAGTCCCCACGTCATGAACACATCCTTCCCGTCGCGCAGGCGTGCAAGCATCTTGTCCGCAAGCCCAGGATCTCGGAGTGAATGAAGCGTGAAGATCGCGTTCCGGCTTTCAGTCGGGAACTGCGCCACCGGGGTGAGCGGAATTCCTGCCATGCCGAGGTAGCCGAAGATGTTGTACTCGCCCGTCGAGCCGTACGGCAGATAAATCGGGACTCCGCGCGAAGGGCCGTTCAGCATGCCGGCGACCCGATCAAATTCCGGCAGCAGATCACGGAAGTACGGGTAGACGTCGCTCGACGGACCGGTCGTAGGATACAGCTGACCCGCGCACCAGAGGATGATCTCCGGCGTCCCTGCCAGCACGGCCTGCCAGACCTGAGCGTTGTAATCGTTGAAGTCCCCTTTCATATCGTAGTTGTCCAACCACGAGCCGACCCACTTGGAAGGGTCAACGCTCGCATACCATTTCTGGAAGATGTAGCCGCTGTAGATCGGTATGTGCTGGTCGTGGTTCATGCGATTTCGCGTTTCGATGCCGACGGCCATCTTGTCGAACAGACGGGTCTCGTTGTACACATCGTAGCCGTTCTCTCCGAATCCTTCGTACCAGTTCGGATACTTGATGATGATCGTGACTTCGGGATTCACCTGCCTGGCGGGATTGATGATATATTTCTTCGATTGCTCGAGGATCAGCTTCGTGCGGTACTCGGCCCACGTTTGGCTGCCGCGGTCCTCCACGCTCTGGGGGTCCGTGGCCGTGGTGAAAAGCCAGTCGTCGAGGATGATGTCGTCAAAGACCTGGGCAAGTGAGCGCATGCGCTTTTCGAGGGCCGCCAGGTCCTGCGGATTGTTGTAGGTGGAGGGACCTTGCTCTCCGACGGGCACCATGGCCCCCGAGACCCTGATGCCCATCGCCCGAAACCGGTCGGCGATCTTCTTCAGCAATGGAACGTTGATCTCCCCGCGGCTCGCCCCTTCGAGATAGACGTGGACGGGTTTTATCGGGGCGAAATACTCCATCGTCTTCTGGAATTGAGACGGGTCGGCGAGAAGCGAATCGATATCCCGCGATGTGAAGTAGATCGCGTACTTCAGGTGCGGCCAGCCAGTTGCCTGGGCATTCTGTTGGCCGGGAGCGGAGTGCACACCCAAGACCAGGATGGATATGACTCCCACGATGAGACAATTGCTGAGTTTGTTCTTCATGATCTCCTCCTCGTGGACTGTTGCGACAGGTTTTAATGAGGAACGATGCAGAGCGGAAAGGTGCCGGTTAACTGACTGGACCAATATATGCAAAATACCCTTCAGCGTTCGGAGAGTCCAGCTCTCGGACTGAGTCTCCTTCGACAGCTTGCCCGTCCGACAGACTCTATGCTTTGGATCGTTCGGTCGGGTGGGCGGACTTAACTGTCGAAGAGCTCCAACAACGCGATGTGGTCGAAATAGCATTTCGACCTACATCTATGCCTCGCGAAGTGACCGTGATCCTAGGCTTGGATTGAGCCTTTGGAAGCTGACGTTCACCTGATTAACCAGGCACCTGCGTCTGCATCGTCTCGGAACCGCCGGTGCGGGCGCTGCGGTACGCCGCGAACCCCACGATCACCAGCGGGAGTACGCCGCAGATAATGAAGATAAGATCGCCCGGCAGCCGGAACCACTCGATCAATCGCATCGTCTCCTGCTGAAGGAACTCCGAGCTCCGAGCATGCCAGTAGCCGTTCTGCAGAACGTCCTGTAGCTGGAGGACACCGCCCGGGAAGAGGTTCGTCACCACCATCAGCGCGAGACCCCCGTTCAGCCCCCAGAAGGAGACGCGGACATATTTATTGAGCCGGTCCCACTCCTTTTCCGACACGACCTGGCGGAACGCGAAGACCATCAGGGCGATCGCCAGCATCCCGAACACACCCATCATCGCGGCGTGACCGTGGTTCGGCGTCAGGATCGTCCCCACCTCGTAGTAGCTGACGATCGGAAGGTTGATCAGGAAGCCGAATATTCCGGCTCCGATGAAATTCCAGACCCCCACAGCCATAATGAAGTAGAACGTCCACTTGTGAGGAACGGAGATCTTCTTCCCGCAGATATCGCACGTGCCCCGCGTGAGCTTGATGAAATCCCACGCGTCCAGGGTCAGGAGCGTGAGAGGAACGACTTCCATCGCGGAGAACAAGGCCCCGAACGCCATCGTGGCACTCGATTGGCCCGTCCAGTACCAGTGGTGCGCCGTCCCGACGATGCCTCCTGCAAGATACAGAATGGCGTCCAGGTAGACGACGCGGCTGGCCGTCGTGTGCGTGACGATGCCGAGCTGGTACAGGATGACCGCCACCATCACCGTGACGAAGAGTTCAAAGAACCCCTCAACCCAAAGATGGATGATCCAGAACCTCCAGAGGTCCACCACGGTGAAGTTACTCGTGCTCGTGAAGAACATCGCCGGCAGGTAGAACAGCGGGATCGCAATCGCGGCGTAGAGGAAGAGTGAAGAGATTTCCTTTCGCTCCGGGTCCTTGCGGGCGGGAGCCACCATCCTGAAGATGATGACCACCCAGAGCGCCAGGCCAATCGCCAGCAGGATCTGCCACGCACGACCGAGGTCGAGATACTCCCACCCCTGGTGGCCGAACCAGAACCAGAGCTGGCCGAGAATCCGATTGATGCCGAGGGCCTCCCCGAAGAGACTCCCGAGGACGACAATCACCAGAGCAACGAAGAGGAAGTTGATCCCGCCGACCTGCCTCCCCGTGTTCCCTGCCAACGACGGCGCGAGGAACATCCCTCCGGCAACGTAAGCAGTTGCGATCCAGAAGATGGCGAGCTGCAGGTGCCACGTCCGCACGAGGTTGCTCGGCACGAGGCTTGAGAGATCGAACCCGTAGAAGCTTGAAGGATCGGCCCGGTAGTGGGCGGTTGCTCCACCCACCGCGACCTGCAGGAGCAGCAGGATGGCTGCAACCGAGAAGTATTTGATCGTTGCTCGCTGATTCTCCGTCGTTACTCCCGGCAGGAGCTGCGGATGAATGTGACCCTCTTTCCCCTTCCAACCGAGGTAATCGAACTTGCCGAAGATGAAGAGAATCAACCCGGTGCCGGCGAGAAGGCTGATCAGGCTCAGGGCACTCCACAACACCGCATCGGCGCTCGCGGTATTGCCGACCGAGGGATCGTACGGGAAGTTGTTGGTATAGGAGTACGATTCCCCGGGACGATCCGCGACCGACGCCCAGGCACACCAGGCAAAGAATGCCGTCAGCTGACGGAGCTCCGTCGGATCCTGGATGAGCTTCGGATTCAAGCCGGTGTTTGTGCTCGTCTGAGAGAAATAGCCCGTCCATGTTCCGATCTGCTTCTGGTACGAGAGGGCCTCGCCCGCGGTGAAGAGAAGTGTCTTTGTTGGCGGATCATAGCGATTCTGTTTGAAGACCGTCCGAACGTCGGTTTCGATCTCACGCTGCTGCTCCGGCTCAAGCCGATCGTATTCCTTGCCGTACCGCTGCACCGCGATCGCATCTGATTCGTCCCGGGAGAGAGCGTGAAGGTACTCAGCGGAGAAGTCGGGGCCGAGATAGGCGCCGTGACCCCAGATGGTGCCGTTCTCCATCAGGGCGTATTTCAGAAAGACCTGCTGACCGGCGGTGATGTCGTCGCCGGTGAAGACGACCTCGCCGGACGCGCTGACGACTTTCTCCGGGATCGGGGGTGCGTTTTCATATGTCCTTACCGACAGCCAGATCAGGACGGAAAAGCCGGCGATCATCACGATAATGACGCCATTTCTCCACCATGGTGAAAGCCCGCTCGTTGCAGTTGTGAGTTGAGCCATAGGACCTCCTTTCCTGTGGAATTTTACATCATGCCACTAGTTCTTTGAATAAGTCCCGTTAGGGACGACACACTTATAGAACGAAAAAAGAATAAATTTCGCCAAGCTCCGTCAGGAGCGGCATATGAATTTCTTCAACGTATCTATGACACACAACACTAGA
>Ga0315282_10006954_pt1 | contig 18739 bp, 15 predicted proteins | sample YL17G07_20_MG_FD_203693 | JGI IMG/M metagenome (GOLD analysis project Ga0315282, IMG submission 203693) | Sediment microbial communities from Yellowstone Lake, YNP, Wyoming, USA - YL17G07_20 | ecosystem: Environmental > Aquatic > Freshwater > Lake > Sediment | place: USA: Wyoming | collected...
CCAGCCGCAGAGCCAGGCGCGAACCTTCCCAAAGCTCTAAGAAAAGCTCTTCAGCTACCTGGTAAATCCGGTTCATCTCCTGGACCGGCATCCCCAGCACCCGGCGTTTACTCACCGTCTTAAAATCCGAGTAGCGGACTTTAACTTCCACCACGCGGGCATAATACTTCTCCTGCCGCAGGCTCAAAGCCAGACGGTCGCAGAGATAAGCTAAATGCGCCAGCAGCAGGTCCCGGTCCCAGATGTCCTGAAGGAAAGTGGTCTCGCGCGAGAATGATTTGGGCTTCTCCCGGACAGCCAGCGGTCTGAAGTCTAGGCCCCTCGACAGAAGGTAAAGCTCATCGCCCATCACTCCAAAAAGCGAGCGCAGCGTGGCGAGCGGCACCCGCCACCACAGGTCAGCTATCTTATGGACGTTGAGCAAGCGGAGCATCACCTGCGCCCTGGGCCCGATGCCCGGGATTTCCGAGATGTCCAGCTCCCTGAGAAATTCCTGCTCTTCGCCAGGCGGCAGCTCAAAAAAGCCGCCGGGCTTGGCTTTCCTGGTGGCCAACTTGGCCAGGATTTTGTTGGAAGCCGCGCCCACGGAAACGCCCAGCCCCAGCTCCTTTTCCACCCGGCGCTTGATTTCCCTGGCAGCTTCACTAAAAGAAGGATAAAGATGCCCGCAGCGGGTAAACTCCAGGTAGGCTTCATCAAGCGAGGCTTCTTCCACGTCTGGCGTGTACTCGTGGAGAATCTGGAAGAATTTTTCGGAGAAAGCCTGGTAGATATGGTAATTGCCGCGGACAAAAACAGCCTGCGGGCAGAGCTTGTAGCACTGGCGAAGCGGCATGCCAGAATGAACCCCGTATTTTCGGGCCTCATACGAACAGGTAGAAGCCACCCCGCGCTCGTGCGGCAGCCCGCCGACCACCACCGGCTTTCCTTTAAGGGCGGGATTCAATAAAACTTCAACCGAAGCAAAAAAAGCATCCAGGTCCACGTGGACAACGTAGCGTCTTTTCTGAAAAGAGGAAGGTTGAGACTTTGGCCACCACATCGTTTTTCACCGAAAAGTTAGAATCAGTATTTGCGGATGACGCCGACCACCCGGCCGACGATTCGCACTTCCTTAACCTCAATCGGTTTAAAAGCCGGGTTTTCCGGCACCAAAAGCACCCGGTCCTTTTCCCGGCGCAGGCGCTTTAAAGTGACCGAGCCGTCTTCGAGCAGAGCCACCACCATCTCGCCGGAGTTAGCCGTGTCGGTCCTTTCTATGACCACCAGGTCGCCGTCATCTATGTAAGCATCAATCATGCTCTTGCCAGTAACTTTCAGGCAGAAAAGGTTGCCCCGCTTGCGGCCAGAAAACCAGGACGGAACTTCCACCGTCTCGCCCAGGGTATCAAACATCTCCCGGGGCGTGCCGGCTGGCACCAGCCCGACCAGGGGCAAGCGCACGGCGTTAACCGCATCTGGCATCTGCGTAAGGCGCACTTCCCCGCCTTCCCGCCGCAGGTAGCCTTTCTTTTCCAGGCTCAGCAGGTGCTTGAAAACAGCCGAGGGGTTGGTCAGGCCGACCATCTGGCCCAGCTCCCGGACAGTCGGGGCATAGCCGTGCTCCAGGATAAAATCCTGAATTTTTTCCAGAATTTCCTTCTGCCTTCCGGTTAAAGCCCTTTTTATCCTGTTAACCATTTTGTTCACCATTTATAAGATAATTCCAGAGTGAACCTTTGTCAAGAGGAAATTTAAAGAATTAGACCACCAGCTTAAGGCTAAGATGAAGAGAGCTAAGTCAGGCTCTTAAGTCCGGCACCTATCACCCTGCTCCAGCTCAGACCGCCTTATTTTATGAATAACAGACTGCCCTTTTCTACCTTCTCTTTTTCTATTTATTCTGCCCAAGGATATTGTGGGCCTGTTTATTTTGTCGGTTCCACTACGCGCCCAAAGAAAAGTATTGCTCCAGTTCGCTTTTCCTGGATGAAGAAAATAAACGGATGGTCAGCCCATCAGATACTTGGTCTCAAACCTGAACCTGAGCAGATAGGCATCCACTTCTACCTGACATTTGTAAACCATATCCTTTGCTTCACAGATTCACCAATAATATGTATCAGGCATTTACTATTTTTGGCCTTGGGAGTTCAGCAATTTTTCTATCTTCTCCACCTTATCAGCATAACCCTCGGCCTTTTTGATCATTTCAGAAGCCTCTTGATCAACCTGTTGGGCTTCTTTTAATAAGTCCGATTCCTCACTCTCCAACTTTGTTATTTCTTGTTTCAATTCTTCCTTTTTATTTTCATCTTGCAATTTAGCTACCTCATCTTTTATTTTGTCCTTTTTAACCTTGATATCTGATGACTTTTGCTCCAGCTTCTCTCTTTTTTCCCTGGCCGCTGCCAACTTTTCCTGAATTTGCAAACAGGCCGGAACCATTTCCTTAAGTTCTTTCAAAGCTTGCGATAAATCCCCCTGGTCTGAGAATGAATAATTACTCATTTTGGTGGCCGCGGCTTCAGTATCAAAAAAATATCCTGCCCATTTCCTGGCAGTCTCTAAGTCTGAGGCCCTAATCGCCCTTATTCCCCAGTCGGCAGCTGAAACCACCTCGGTCATCGCTTCGGCTGTTTCTATTTGAGAAGATAATTCTTTTAATCTGGTGTAGAGGTCCCCGGCCTGGGCTTCAACTATTTTTTGGTTTTTCCCCTCGTCGATTAATGACTCCAGTTGATATTGTTGGGCCACTTGCTTCTTCTTATTGAAATAATCTTGAAAATTAGCAAAGCCATATTTCTGCGCCCATAAATCATATTCATCAACCGTTTCCTTCTGCATTCTTTCCCCAGCACCAACACCGCCTGGAGGACCAGAAGACGGGTCAGCCAATGCTTGTTCGACACAGCCTTCACAGCCGACGCAAATGTACCATTTGCCGCCTATTTTAACAGGCTTACGCTCCCCCTTTTTCACATAAACAAGTCCGTCGTCTGTCTTTATTTGCTGCCCCTCGCACTCCTGTCCGGTGGGCAGTGGGACAATTTGGGAGTATCCCGAAACCATAAAGAAAACCGAGAAAAAAAAGAAAAACAATAGTTTATAACACGATTGTTTTGTCATCATAGCACCCTCCTTTCGCTTAATTTATCTAAGGACATAAGACGCCTCAAAACTGGGGGAAAAAAGGTCATCAAGGTCATTAGAAGAAAGTGTCTTTTCCCAACTATTCCATTCGGCTTCGGCCGGGCGAAAAAGAGCAGTGCGAAGCTGCTGCTTAATCATTATGCCGCCATCAGCAAATACAATTTCACCGCTGACTGACTCTGGGATGATCAGTACTTCTCCGTTGATTGTCTTAGCTGCAGATTCATAAAAATACCTAAAGAATCTTCCATCAAATTCAACTTGCACCCATTCGCGCATCCTGGATTTTACGATTGGGGTGTATTTCATTAGGGGATTTTTCGCCCACATCTTTCCGTCTCTTACAGCGAAGACGGTGTTTATCGCTGACTCCGAACTGAAAGGAACCGGCGGGACGAGTCCGACCAGTTGCCAGGAACGCGAGTTTGTCATCCGTTTTTTTGCCTCTTCTAATCTATTCTGGTTTTGCATATTCCTATTTATCATTGCTCTTGCTTCTTCAGCATCAGGAGCATCTGGAGAAAGGTCAAGATACCTCTTTAAAAATATGGCAGCCTGTTCATACCATTCAAGCATCTCGCAAACCAACCCGGCATTGTAAAATACGTCCGGCCAATCTGGGGCTGACATTGATAATTCCTGAAATTCCTTGACTGCCTCTTTTAACTGCTGGCGAGACCTGGCTGTCGTTACCAGCCCCAAAGCGTAGTGAAATAACCTTTTGTATTCAGCCTTGATTTTATCTTCACCATTCTCTCTGACCGGTATAGGCTTTAAATCCCTATAGGCTGCTTCTACCTCATCTGAAATGCTTTTTCCAGACAGGGAAGTCTTCACCAGGTCGGGACGGAAAAAACGGCTCCGGAAATTACTCAGTCCATAATACTCTCTGGCCCGGACAATACCATTTCCGGTATCCACATAAAGGTATTTATCTCCATTGGCAGAGCAGTTGTAAAACCCCTCTGGATTCAAAACAAGCCATTCTCCATCCCCAAAGACAATAAGCCGGGCTAACTCTTTATTTGTTTTGCTATCTATAATCTTTACAGCATTTTCGGTCACTTGAGCGGTCAGCCTCCCATCAACTGACTTGGCTTCATCCGTGATTATTAATTTGCCGTCGCCATTATAAGATTCTTTCGGAACGTCCCACTTTTTGCTGGCAGTCAATAAGTCTGCTTTTTCTGCTGCCCATTTAAGAGAACCGTTAACAATATCCCAGACAAAAATGCGATCTCCCGAATTGTTCATGGTTAATAACCGGTCATTGAATATTTTGTTGGCATATGTCTGCCTGGCATTGGATCCGCCCACTATTTTCCCCGTTTGAACATCCATAATTGTCACGCCGCTGGACCCCTCATAAATGAGATACTGACCATTAAAACTAAGGCTTGGATGAACGAATTCGTGTGGGACAAGAGCAACCTGTCCTATCTTTTCCAATGACCCTGACGAAAATATATTAATCCTATCGTCATTAATTGTGAAAATAAACCGCCCATCAAAGCTGAAGCTCGCATTATCTCTTTTTATTTCATGATTTCTTTCTATCACTTTAATTCCGAAATTCCTATCTCGTAATTCCACAAGGCCGTTATAATTGCCCGGCAGCGCATTTGCCACCAACATCCAGGGTTTATCGGGCAAGTACCTTAGCAATGGACCAACACCTCGTATTACATCGCTCACTATATTCTTCTTAAGATTGACCCCGTAGTATCCCCAGTTATCTGAGCCACCGCCAGCGAGCCGACCGAACAATACCAATGTGCCCTCCTCATCAGAATAGTAGATGGCTGAGCCGTGTACCAAATACAAAAGAGGAGACTGGTCAGGATCTTTCAAAGAGCGAATACCCACTCCTGAATAAGGGTCATATATTAATTCAGTTATGTCGTTTTCATTCAGAACCTGATAAGTGTCCAGATCAGCTAAAATGATTCGCTTTTTTTTACCGGTCTCATTTTCAAGGTGGACAGACATCAGAACCAATGATTTTGTATCAAGAATTAGTTTGTCTAACTGGCCATCATCTATTATTAAATAGTGATAACCGGTCAAATACACATGAGGATCCCCTGGCTCACAAAAGAAATGACTGGATGTTTTCCAGGACTTTATCTGCTTCCCACTTCTTATCTCCCAGATGGCAATGTCTCCCTTTCTCCCGAGAGTAAGGCAATTTTCACTATCCGGTAATATGAAGGCGCCGGCTATATCGCTTGAACTTATGCTAATTCTTTGGAGCAATCTCGCTTCTTTTATCTCCCAAAATTTAACCTCGCTTTCAGTTCCGGCCATTGCTAATTTTCCATTAGAGGAAATATCCAAATGATCGGCGAAAAATGGAAGACCTCCATCAACAAAAATTTTCGGTCTATCTTCCCCAAGGATTGAGGACTCAAGAGATACAAGGAATATTATCCCTATCCACAGAATTAATAGCCTTTTCTTTCTCATTGCTTGAATCCTCCTTATTTAAATCTTGCCAATTCCACTTTGATAAGCCTTTGGCCTGATTTTGAATTAATAAAATCACTAAAAGCTGAAACCCCGGCATTAATAATTTTGGGTTGGCTATTCATTTTTCCCACCAACATTCAGGATTTTCTACCTTTTCTTGTTTAACAATTCCGTCCTTAGTGATGATTACCCTGTTACCTTCTGTTAATGAAATGGTTTGATTTAGTTCTGGGATATTCACATCCACCACCCCTTCCAGAACAGTTATTTCCATAGCCTTGTCTTCTTTAATCTCGCTGGTGAGTTTTGTGCCTCGTATTCCGCATACTGCTGTCGGACACCTATTATTGTGACACCCTTCTTGTGATATAAGTTTCATAAAGATAGTGAATTGATGACGCCAATATTTAATATCTTCCTCGTTTATATCTTTTATTGTCTGAAGGTCTCCTTGGTATTCTCCAATCTTTTCCTTCATCTTTTTCGCAAACTCATCTATCTTGTCCACTGCCATATAAACCTTGCCTTTGAGCAGTTCTACAGCCTGTTCTTCTGGAGTGTCCTTTTTCATTTCAAACTCGGAATAAGGTCCGATTTTGGCAGTGGCTCTGCCATCCAGCATCTGCATCTCAGCCGTGCCGTCGGCTGTCCAGACCTTATCGCCCGGCTCAAGAAAACCATTTTCTGGAGTCACTCTCTCACCATTTGCCTTGATGATGTAAATATTCCCTGTATAGTTTGTTACAAACCCCCTAATCTTCTGTTGAGAATCATATTTTTGGGAAAGCATATTTTGAATGGTGGCATAAGATCTGTCAGCCCTTATTTTCTGAAGTTCCAACTGCTTTCTGGTTTCCTCATTCTTACGCTTTGCCTCCTGAGCCTTTATCAAGGCCTCCCTGGCAATCATCTCCGCTTTCGTGTTCCCTTTCTGCTGGGCAAGGCTGATTATTTTCTCGGCCCTTTGAATAGTCTCTTCATTCTTCTTAATCTCCATATCAATCTTTTTTATCTCCATAATTGCCTTGTCTCTCAGTTCCACCGCTTTGAAATAGACAGAAAGCAGAAAATTCTTGCTATATTGAGGCTCATCATAGGCAAAGGCAATCGCTGTGTATAACAATACCGACAATATCAAAAGAGTTCTTATTGTCCTAAACATAATCTATTTGCCTTCCTTCTCCAGCATATATTCCCATTTGTAAATCTGGTCCTTCACTTCACGGGCATCAGGCGCCTCACGGTAAAGGTCAAGGTAAATGTTCATATTCTTTATTGCCTGCCTGTAATCCTTTAATCCTTCATAGCTTAAAGCCAGTCCTTTATAAAGAGCCGGGGAGAACGGGGCTATCTTTATCGCCTTTTTATACTCCTGAAGAGCATCCTCAAATTTGCTCTCTTTGGTGGCCATCTCTGCCCTCATAACATATCTCCTGGCCTCCTCCGGGAGTTGGGCAACATCAGGTCTGGCTTTTATCATCATGGCCACCTGACTCCTTATCTCCTTGGCCTCTTTCTCATCAGCAATCTTTAATAGCTCTGCATACTCTTTAAGGGCATCACTATATTGACCCTTGGCTTCAAGCGATTTGGCTGCCTCTTTTTTATTGTCAATATAGGGCTTTAATGACTCCAAGGCTGCATCTATAAATTGCTGGCGGAAGACACTCTTTGTCTGCAAATAATCCTCAGGAATTAAGGTATAGATATCAAAGGACTTTTTTAAATCCCCCATCTTAGAATAAGCCAATGCCTCAAGTAATCTGCCAAAAGGAGTCTCCTGAATGCTGGACAGAATTTTTATGGCTTCAGTAATTTTCCCCTCCTTAGCCAAGGGAGGGCTATCTATGATATAGGTAAAACTCATGGCACTTTTTGCCCATACCTCGTTTGGATTAAGTGCATAGGCCCTTCCCGCATCCTGGCGGGCTTCTTCAAAATTGCCTTTTATGGCATTGATAAGGCTTCTTTTACCCAGAGATGAGGCAGATTCAGAGCCTACCCCAATTCCCCTTATAACATAAACATCTTCCACCGCCTTATCTATCACCTTAATGGCATCATCAAATCTGCCAGCAATCATGTAGGCGTTTGTAAGTTCACTATGAAGCCTCGCATCATTTGGTTCTATTTCTAAGGCCTTATTGAGGGTATTTATCGCTTCGCCATAATTTTCCATTTCGCTATAAACTTGTGCTAAACCAATATATCCATCAATATCTTCTTTTGGTTTAAGTTCTATTGCCTTTTTATAGTAGGAGAGGGCGTCATTGTATTGTTTCTTCCCAAGATAAGCTTTGCCTAACTCTTCATAAGCAGCGGCATCGTTAGGGGCTAACTCTATGGCTCTTTTCAAAGCAGAAATGGCTTCATCATATTGTTTTTTAGCTGAATAGACTCTACCAAGAATAACAAAAGCATTGGCATACTTCGGTTCGACCTGTATAGCCATTTTTGCCGCTTCTATAGCATTATCATACATCCCTAATTGTTCATACGAAGAAGCTAGGAATACATTTGTTGAGTAAATACTCCACCCCGAACCATTTTCTGCGTCCTCGGCCCAATCGGAATAAGTCATTTCCAATTTTCTGTAATCTTGAAGAGCATCCACCGCCTCTTTATATCTCTTCGCATTATAATAAGCATAAGCTAATTTTCTTTTTGCTGTCAGGAAACTTATCTTTGTGCGCTTGAAATCCTTTAAATACGGCAAGCTCATAACGTATACCCCATCCTTATACTCTACCAAAGAGATGTACTTTCTAAAATATTCTGCAGCGTTATTGTAATATGCCACGGCTTTCCTGTATGTCCCACCCCATTTTTCGATAGTATAGTATCCTGCGGCTTCATAAGCGATTGCTATCCAATACACACATTCCGCATCCTTATAATCTGCATTATCCGCACATGGCTTCGCATCCTGAAAAAATTTCTCGTAATCCTTCTCTGTTGTTCTTGTCTCTTTATATTCAGAATATACATTTGAACTTGTGATACCTGCACTAACACATCCCGATACCAAAGATAGAATTGCAACCGTCAGTAGGAGCGATAAAAAGTGTGATTTTTTCATGGCATCCTCCATTGTTCTATTTTTGTGGCCAGTCGATTACCAAATCGTATTTTAACTGACCATTTTCAACCTTGATTTCATACAACCAAAGTCCCACTTTCTTTTCTTCCACTATTATATTTTCCTTCTCTCTTTTCTCTTTCTCTATGCCCATTCCTTTCGGTATAGAAGGTATAAGCTCGCCAACAGCCTTAATGATATCAGATGTTTTTGCGTCAGCGTCCAGATTTATACCGACAAGTTTCCAACCATCAATCAATGTTACATTTGTTTTTATTGTTCCGGTTCGTGATTGGATTTCTAAACCATATTTTTGAGTCAAATCAGGCAAATAAATAATTTGAAAGGAATAAGAATCCCCTTTTTCATTATTTGTTGTAACAGGTTCTACTTTGTGTTCAATGGCTGTTGTGTTGCCTTTATCATCTTTCTTTTCTGTGGTTTTCTCTACGAGAGGAGTAAGATTCTTTGTAATTAAGAGATATGGTTTGGGCAGATAATATGGGATTCCGTTCTCTCCACCACGTCTTGCAGTTATGGTGGAAGCACACCCTCCAATAAATAATGAGATGAGAACAATCATTACAAACTTCATGCTTTTCATCTTATTTTCCTCCTTGTATTTTTTTCTTTCATTTTATTTAACTCTTCTATGCTTTGTTTTTCCTTTGTTAGTTTCGCCCCTGACTCAGTTGCCTCCTGTTGCTGCTTTTCTGCCTCTGCCTTCGGTGCCATTGCTTGTGCTTCTAAGGAATCTTCCTCTGCCTTTTTCTCAGGTGTAGCAGCAGTCTTTTTTCTTGCCTTTATTTCTTCAATCTGTTTATCCAGTTCTTTTATCTTTTTGCCCTGCATTCTCTTTTCTCTTTCTTACCTCTTCAGGTTTGGTCTCCAATTTCTGAAGTTTATCCATTATTAGCATAGCCTGCTGGTAAAACCTGTTAACTTATCCTAATTTTTTCATACCTAGTGAAAGTACATTTTGAATGGTGGCATAAGATCTGTCAGCCCTTATTTTCTGAAGTTCCAACTGCTTTCTGGTTTCCTCATTCTTACGCTTTGCCTCCTGAGCCTTTATCAAGGCTTCCCTGGCAATCATCTCCGCTTTCGTGTTCCCTTTCTGCTGGGCAAGGCTGATTATTTTCTCGGCCCTTTGAATAGTCTCTTCATTCTTCTTAATCTCCATATCAATCTTTTTTATCTCCATAATTGCCTTGTCTCTCAGTTCCACCGCTTTGAAATAGACAGAAAGCAGAAAATTCTTGCTATATTGAGGCTCATCATAGGCAAAGGCAATCGCTGTGTATAACAATACCGACAATATCAAAAGAGTTCTTATTGTCCTAAACATAATCTATTTGCCTTCCTTCTCCAGCATATATTCCCATTTGTAAATCTGGTCCTTCACTTCACGGGCATCAGGCGCCTCACGGTAAAGGTCAAGGTAAATGTTCATATTCTTTATTGCCTGCCTGTAATCCTTTAATCCTTCATAGCTTAAAGCCAGTCCTTTATAAAGAGCCGGGGAGAACGGGGCTATCTTTATCGCCTTTTTATACTCCTGAAGAGCATCCTCAAATTTGCTCTCTTTGGTGGCCATCTCTGCCCTCATAACATATCTCCTGGCCTCCTCCGGGAGTTGGGCAACATCAGGTCTGGCTTTTATCATCATGGCCACCTGACTCCTTATCTCCTTGGCCTCTTTCTCATCAGCAATCTTTAATAGCTCTGCATACTCTTTAAGGGCATCACTATATTGACCCTTGGCTTCAAGCGATTTGGCTGCCTCTTTTTTATTGTCAATATAGGGCTTTAATGACTCCAAGGCTGCATCTATAAATTGCTGGCGGAAGACACTCTTTGTCTGCAAATAATCCTCAGGAATTAAGGTATAGATATCAAAGGACTTTTTTAAATCCCCCATCTTAGAATAAGCCACCACCTCAAGTAATCTGCCAAAAGGAGTCTCCTGAATGCTGGATAGAATTTTTATGGCTTCATTAATTTTCCCCTCCTTAGCCAGGGGAGGGCTATCTATGATATAGGTAAAACTCATGGCACTTTTTGCCCATACCTCGTTTGGATTAAGTGCATAGGCCCTTCCCGCATCTTTGCGGGCTTCTTCAAAATTGCCTTTTATGGCATTGATAAGGCTTCTTTTACCCAGAGATGAGGCAGACCAATCTACAGCCCAACCTGTAATCATCTTTTCCCTTGTAATTGTCTTTTCAAAAGGTTTGCCCAGACCTTTTCTTTCTATGGTTAATGCAACCTGAGTACCCTCCTGACCTCTTAAGTTCTCAGTGGTTTTATTTATATCCCATCCCTTTGTTGATTGCCCATTAATTTTTATAATCCTGTCCCCAACCTCTATCCCTGACTTTTTTGCCGGCCCAGATGGTTCAACAGATACTACTACTGGATATTTTTCTTCAATTTCAGAGCGTACCCCAATTCCCCTTATAACATAAACATCTTCCACTGCCTTATCTATCACCTTAATGGCCTCGTCAAATTTACCAGCAATCATGTAGGCGTTTGTAAGTTCACTATGAAGCCTCGCATCATTTGGTTCTATTTCTAAGGCCTTATTGAGGGTATTTATCGCTTCGCCATAGTTTCCCATTTCGCTACAAACTTGTGCTAAACCAATATATCCATCAATATCTTCTTTTGGTTTAAGTTCTATTGCCTTTTTATAGTAGGAGAGGGCGTCATTGTATTGTTTCTTCCCAAGATAAGCTTTGCCTAACAAGACAAGGGCCTTATTATTTTGAGAGAAAGTATTCCTGTTCAAAATAGAGATAGCTTCATCATATTTACTCTGAGCCAGCAAATTATTAATCCATTTGAAAACACGTGGTCTAACTTCAGTTACATCAAGTTTTGTGTTTTCATTTACCACTATATATTCTGCATAGGAACCATTTTCATCCATTCCGGTATAATCCACTATATAATCCTTGGTAAAGGGATTAAATGTAGCTGTAATTTTAGTATCCGTTGGCACTTCCATATCATGGATTATCTTATAAAGCCATGGAGGAATTACTAAATCTCTATTTTGAGCTGCTGCACCTAAAAAAAGCAAAAATGTAATCATAAGAGAAAGGCCAAGTTTTTTCATAAATAGCCTCCTCTTCCCAAAGGAAGAAATTTATCTTAATATTTTATTACCCTGAATGTTGCCTAAAATTAGGGTATGAATTAGCCAATATTAGAGCAAATCGAGGTTTCCCCCATTCTTTGAAAAGCAAAGAGGCTGGTCTTGGGCGCATTTTTTTCTCGCCTATTTTCTTATTGTAAGAAGTCAAGATATTAAAATCAATAGGGCAAATTGCCTCATTAAAAATATAAAAAAATGATTAGTTGGAAAATGAATCATTGCCTCACGAGAAAATCTACCCAAAATTTTAGCCTCTCTGAAGGTAAGATAATGATGAAGCTTAAATAAAAGCAGACCATCGGCAGCAGGACAAAAAAAATTTTGGGATGCCTAAAACACCATTCAGAAGAGTCTTAGAATCTCCGGAGTTGAGCAAAGAAGTGAAAAAGAACCTTCAAGGCGAGCCTCATAGGCTCGATATAGTAGCTATAAAAAGATCATGGATAAACTCATAGAAAGTCTTTACCGCTGCCAGCCAGGGGTTTTATGTTAGACAATGGACATGCTTTCTTATAGATTCTCAGATGAGGGAAGAAGATTTGTTTTTCACCTCTCTCTAGGTCTTTGCCTAACTGGCAGGATCAATCTGGTTTCAAGATGAAAATATCAATCCTTAAGCCAATTATTTCGTCGGTTCCATTACGCGCCCAAAGAAAAGTATTGCTCCAGTTCGCTTTTCCTGAATGAAGAAAATAAATGGACGATCAGCCCGGAAGACTTTTTTTATCAATACTGCCTTAGCTCCCATGATTATGCCCGTGGCGGCGGCCGCCTCTGTCCCTTCTTCATTGACTTCAACAAAAGCTTGATGCACCACCTCAGTAATATACAAATCAGGCCTTCCGGTCATCCCGGAAAAATCTGCCTGCGTTTCCGAGAAGGCAGTGGGCATCCCCATCCTGCCTAAAATCCCCTGCTCTCCGCCCATCAGATACTTGGTTTCAAACTTGAACCTGGGCAGATACACATCCACTTCTTCCTGTCGCAAGTTTTCTTTCAGGTTTTTTATTTTATCTGCCTTAAGGTAAGGCTCAACTTCAGATAATTCATTTCTTGGCAGCAAAACCAGCATGGACAGCTCATTGCCTGCATAAGGAAGTTCAAGCAGTTGCAGGGCCTCATTTTCCGTATAATTGAACTTTCCTTCCCGGATAAACATCATCGGCACCCTGACCTTCTTATCAGCACTTACCCTGAAATCAGCTTCCTTAGTGTTCTTCTTGGGAAATTGGGTTTCCCAGTTACCTTTAAAATAGATAGCATTGGTCAGAACCAGGCGAGTCAGAGAATTGATAGCACCTTGAGGAATCAAATCCCTGATTCGGTTATTGGTCTGGTCTTCAACCCATTTATTGATGGTCAGCCGGGAATTTTCTGTATCCCTGGCAAAATCTACATTGGTCACTTTCCCACCGTAGTACTTTTCTACAGTCTTAAAATATTCAGGCGAAAATGGATAACTTTTCTGGGCCCAGAGGGCATTGGCCGTGCGCAGCTCATACTTTTTGTCTTTTTTATTGATCTGATTGATAGTTTCCGTATATCCCCGCCTTAAAACATTGATATCGTCCGGATAGTGGAAGACCTGCCTTATTTCTTCAGCGGTCTGCCCTCTGGCGCCTTCATAAGCCATAGCCATGGCCGTGGAGAGGCTGTAGGGAGAAAAAAAGATGTTTCCCTTTTCGCCTTTAAGGTTTGAATAAAGATCAAAGGCAAACTGATTGCTGGAATTGACAACATTGTTGACGTCAGACTCGGGGTCTAATTTCTTGTCCTGGCTTAAGCTCAAGACTGAAGTATTGTCGCTCTTTTCAAATGTATCACCTTTGGAAGATTTTGAACCCGAGAATCCAACAATAATTAATATCACAAAGCTAAAAACAATCGCCTGATTAAAATGATTTTTCATTCTAAGCCTCCTTTAAAATATTCTTCTATTTATCCTCTGTTAATAGTTTTTATTTTCTCACAGGAGTTTTTATTATAATTTTTTAAATCGCCTGTATCTTATTTTATATGTTCTATGGCCATATCAATTGCCCGGGAAAGAAGAGAAATATCCTCTGGATACTCCCAGGAATCTGATGGTGTTTTACTGTAAAGTATTTCCTGATTTTCACTGTCATAGCCATGCCATTCAAGTACTTTTGAACTCCTTAAAGCATCCAGTTTGGTCAGGTATTTTTTCGTAGTTTTAATGGTCATATGGGCATCGGTTACTTCGCTCAGAACCCAATAGGTGATAGTCTGGTTTTCTTTATCGCTGACAATAGCATCAATATCAAGGTAATCTTTTCTAACCTCACCTGAGGACAGACTTAATGTCCCTACGTATTGCCAGTTAGTGGCGAAGGCTAAATCTTTAGCCGAAAAAATGATAAACATTGTCATAAATATGACAATCAACGATTTAACCTTCATTGCCTCATCCTCCCTGATTAGCAATTCAGTCACAATAATTATACAATTATTACGATCCTTTTGCTTTTAATTTTTTAATTAAAAAGAATTTTATTAACCGAGTGCTACCTTCAGGGAGAACTGAAGGACAAATTAAAGAATTACAGTTTTCCCTGTATAATGAAGGCAGAATGGAAACAACAAAACAAAAGCTGGCCCTAGTAATTTTTATATCCTTCATTATGGGCAACTGGCATCTTCTAAAAGCCAATGGCCCCGAAGAGCCTCTCCAGCAGCAAAATTTTCCCGACCCATTGGTTACAGTCAAGCCGGTTCCTCCTGAAAAGTCCATTTTACCCGGAGACTCTTTTGATCTTAACTTAGAACTGATCATCGCTCCCGGTTATCACCTCAATTCTCAAAAACCCGACGACAAACTGTTGGTCCCCACTTCGATTGAGTTCAAAAAAGATTCTGCCTTTGAAGTCAAAGAGATTATCTTCCCTGAGGCTAAAAGGAAAAAGTTTAAGTTTTCAGATAAACCACTATTAGTTTTTGAAGGTAAAATCAAAATCAAAATTAAAATCGACCTGGCAGAAGATTTCGGCGGAAGCAATCTGGACATAGAAGGGAATGTCCGTTACCAGGCCTGCGATGATGAAGCCTGCCTCCGGCCAGCCTCTGTTCCTTTCAAAACTACCATCAAGATATCATCATAAGAAATTATTTGCAATCAGCTTTACCCTATCTCGACCCAGAATTACCAAATCCAGTAAGAACCATCATGATTTGTAAAAATAGCTGATTTCTGAGATAATGATTAAAATTCATTGAAAGGATTTTCCATGAAAAAACCATTTTCGCTGATTTTGGTAATCATGCTGGTGGCTTTTTCTCTTGTGGTCTGCTCCAAGAAAAGCTCTTCTTCTGAACTGACCATCTCGCCAGAAAAAGCCAAACCAGGAGAGACAATAACTTTTTCTTATGTACCTGGAGATAAAAACCTGACTTCTCGCCACAAGTTCACTCTTTATGTTTATTCTTATTCCAGAGAATTACCCGAAGTTAAACCAATAGAACTGAACAAAAGCGGGAAAAAATGGACTGGAACTTTTCCAGTCGATAAAAATGCCTATGGCCTGGTGGCCAAGGTCAAGCTGGACAAAGAAAATGAAGACAATAATCAGGGAAAAGGCTACATTTTCGCCCTTTACACACCTGAAGGCAAGCTGGTTCCCGGACACAAAGCCGGCTTATCTTTAGCCTACACTTCCTGGGGCCAACTGGTTGGCATCAATCAGGACCTGAATCAGGCCCTTAAGTTAACTGAAGAAGACTTTCTGACAAATCCGGAAATCAAAAAACATTTTGTCAACAGCTATCTTCGTTTACTTCAAACAGTAAAACCAGAAGGCTGGGATAAAAAAACTCAGACCTATCTGGATGAAATTTCCACCCAGCCTGACCTGGATGATTCCACCTTGACGACTCTCTATCGCTACTACGCCCAGACCGGTAATCAAGAAAAAGCCATGACCATTTTTCAGCAAGCCCAGAAAAATCCGAAGGGCGAATTCTTCCAGATTCAGGCAGTTATGCAGCTTCAATCGATTCCGGACTCCAAACAGAAGATTGAATTTTTAAAGAAATTTCAAGCTGAATTTCCTGATTCTAAATATGCTGAATCAATGATCGCCATGATTACCCAGGGGCTTTTCCAGGAGAAGAAGTTGGAAGAAGCTTTCTCCCTGCTCCGGGAAAACCGGGAAAAGGTTCAACCTTATTATTTCTACGCTATCGCCTCTCAAGCCGGCCAGACCGAAGGCCAGAGTGACCTGGCTTTGACAGCAGTAGATGACGGGCTTTCGCTTTTAAATGAACAACTTGGTAACCCGGAAAAATTCAAACCAGCCTATTACACCACCGAAGAATGGCGTGAAGAAATGGAATCCAATCTGATGTCCATGTTCCTTAGTCTTAAAGGCAATCTGCTGCTCAAAAAAGGCAACCTGGAAGAGGCTGCTGCTGCTTTAAAACAGACTTATGAAATTAGCCAGGGAGCGCAGTCGGCAACAGCTATGGATTACGGGAAAGTTCTTCTGGAAAACAAAAATTATCAGCAGGCTCTGGAGGTACTCGAAACCACAGCCAAAAAGGGCTTTACCAGCCAGAATCTAATGGACCTCCTGAAACAGGCTTATGTCGGCATTCATAATTCTGAAGAAGGCTGGGATAAATACCAGAAGGAAATTGATCTGACCTCGACAAATTATCTTAAATCTGAACTGAAAAAGACAATGCTCAATACTCCGGCCCCCCAGTTTGAACTTAAAGACCTTCAAGGCAAAACTGTCAAATTTTCAGATTATCAAGGGAAAGTTGTGGTTCTGGACTTCTGGGCGACCTGGTGCGGACCCTGTCTGAACTCCTTCCCCGGAATGAAAAAACTGGTTGAAGAATACCAGAAAGATCCGAGCCTAGCCTTCATCTTCATCGACACCTGGCAGGATGAAGCCAATAAAGACCAGGTGGTTAAAGAATTTCTGGAGAAAAATCAATATCCATTCTATGTCCTGATGGATTCTGAAGACAAAGTCGTATCTCAATTTGGTGTATCTGGAATCCCGACCAAGTTCGTGATAGATCCGAAAAGTAGAATTAAGTTCAAATCCGTAGGTTATGAAGGCGATGCGGACAAGATGGTCAAAGAGGTTAAATTGATGATTGAGCTGGCTAAAGGGAAATAACTGATAATTTAAGTCATCTAAATCCCAAATAATTTAATTGAGGTATAATCGTGAGTAACAAAAAAGAAAAAAGAAATCTGGAGACAGAAATCATCCATGCGGGTTACCATCCAGACCCGGTAGCTCACAGCGTCTCTCCCCCGATTTATCAAACTTCAACTTTCGCTTTCGAAAGCGCCGAGCATGGAGCGGCGCTTTTTGCCGGAAAAGAAAAAGGCTTTATTTACACCCGACTCGGAAATCCAACCATCCAGGCTCTGGAAGAGGCTTTGGCTACCCTGGAAAGAGGGGCGGCGGCTCTCGCTACGGCCACCGGAATGGCGGCGGTTTCTACGGTCTATATGACTTTTCTGGAAAAAAACGCTCATATGATCAGCACCGCAGCTTTGTACGGGCCATCCAGAACCATCATCGAGACTGAATTTACTCGCTACGGAGTTAGTTCTGATTTCATCGATACTTCCAACCTGGAAGAAATAAAGAAAAGAATCAAAAAGAACACCAGGCTTCTATTTATCGAAAGCCCGGCCAACCCGACCATGACCATGACCGATATTCAGGCCTGTGCTGAAATTGCTAAGCAGCACGGGTTGATTTTAGTGGTGGACAATACTTTTGCCTCCCCTGTCCTCCAGAACCCCCTGGAACTGGGCGCAGATGTGGTCATCCACAGCGTAACCAAATTCATCAACGGACACAGCGACGTTGTCGGTGGAGTGATCATCAGCAAAACTCAGGATTTACACCTCCGCCTGCAGAAAGTTTTGAGAATGATGGGCGGAACCATGGACCCGCATCAGGCCTGGCTGGTTCTTCGCGGCCTGAGAACTCTTTATCTTCGGGTGGAAAAAGCTCAGGACAATGCCCTGAAGCTGGCTCATTGGCTGGCCAGTCACCCCAAGGTGGCCTGGGTTAACTATCCTGGCCTGGAAAGCCATCCTCAGTATGAGCTGATGAAGAAGCAGATGAAGGGACCGGGTTCGATGATTTCTTTCGGTCTTAAAGGCGGCTATGAAGCCGGGATGAAGTTGATTAATAGCGTCAAACTCTGCACCTTAGCCGTTTCCCTCGGTGGTATAGAAACTTTGATCCAGCACCCGGCCAGCATGACCCACTCTTCGGTGCCGAAAAAAGAGAAAGAAGAAGCCGGCATCACTGACGACTTGATTCGCCTGTCTGTGGGCTGTGAAGCTTATGAAGACCTTAAAGCCGACCTGGAACAGGCCCTGGAGAAATGCTAATTAATAGGCAGTCCGGCTGGATCAGGATAAAACACAGAAAATCTATTCATCCTTTTCCTGGATTGTTCTGACCGAGTCGATTAAAAGTAAAGAAGCCGGATAAAAGACGTTTTTTAGTTGTGTAAAGAGAAAGTTTAAGGCTCTGCTCTTTTAATTTTATAAGATTTATTTCAGCGGCTACTTTTTAGTCGTTCAGCCAGTTCTCCTTCTGCCCGGACATAAACCCCGCTGCCCGAAGCTATCAGCCGTCGCTCATTTCCCAGAAGCTGTCCTTCAGTGAAAAATACTTTGCTTTTGCGGCCAGTTACCCGACCTTCAGCCCGGAGTTTTTCGCCAATCTCAGCTGGTTGTTTGAATTCAACGGTCAGTTTGGAAGTTACAGCCAGGATATTTTCAAAAAGAATGGCCTTGATCATAACTTCATCCAGAACAGCTGAAATAATTCCGCCATGAAGGATTTGCCGGTAGCCCTCAAAATGAGGCTCAGGAATAAATTCTGCCCAGGCTT
>Ga0315282_10006955_pt1 | contig 18739 bp, 17 predicted proteins | sample YL17G07_20_MG_FD_203693 | JGI IMG/M metagenome (GOLD analysis project Ga0315282, IMG submission 203693) | Sediment microbial communities from Yellowstone Lake, YNP, Wyoming, USA - YL17G07_20 | ecosystem: Environmental > Aquatic > Freshwater > Lake > Sediment | place: USA: Wyoming | collected...
GCCCGGGCTGGGGAGAAACCCAAACTGGCCACGAGAGAAATAATGATTCATGCTCTCTCCCTCGAGGAACTTTCCTTGCCCTTTATCACGATTGCAGTCATCTGCGGGCGGGGGACTTACCTGCGCAGCCTTTGCGCGGACATCGGTCGGGTTCTGGGATGCGGCGCGCATTTAGTAGATCTGAGGCGCTTGCGCTCGGGAAGATTTAGCCTCGAACAGGCTCTCAACCTGGAAATCCTTTCCGGCTTGGTTGAAGGGGGAAAGATCGGGGAGCGAATCATCCCTTTGAAGGATGGCGTGGATGTCTCGGGGAGAATCTGGGTGGGAGAGGATACTGCCGAAACCATTCGCCATGGCCGATCTCTCCGCCTCCAGAACCTTACCAGGAGCGACCGAAGTTGGTTGAGGATAGGGCAGCGGGTGGGGCTTTTATATGGACCGGCGAAGCTCTTGGCCATTGCGGAGTCCCAGGTCGATGGGAGTGAACCTTTTGCGGATAACTCCGAGGCCTTACGTATCCTGCGGGTCTTCCATGAATAAAGGATTGCGGGAGTTAGGGTATACCGCGAAGGAGGCCGAAAGAGCAGAATTCGTAAGCCTTCAGAGGATGATTTATCCCGGCGTTCTTCGCGGGAATGGAGAATCGCGGAATTTGGCAAAAATGCCAGAAAGGAGAAAGACGTGGTTTTAATGCCGGAAAAGAAAAAGGGGCTCATCGAGCAATTCAAGACCCACCCCACGGACACGGGATCTCCAGAAGTACAGGTGGCGATCCTGAGCGAACGCATCAGTTATCTGACAGAGCACTTCAAGACCCATGCCAAGGATCACCATTCCCGCAGGGGGCTACTGCAACTCGTGGGGCAGAGGAGGCATCTCCTCGACTACCTTAAAGCCAAAGATGTGGAGCGATACCGGGCATTAATTCAACGATTGGGAATCCGTAAATAAGGGGATGGATCGATCCCCCCTGGCATCTTCTTTACGCGGGTCTATGCTCCGCCAGGGATAAAGATAGGGTTCCTCGCCGAAAAGAGAGGATGGGACGATGTCAACACTGGATGGACATCTCGAGGTGCGGGGCACCATCGAGGGGAGAGATTTTGTTATCGAGACAGGTGCCGTGGCCAAACAGGCTGACGGCGCCGTACTGGTCGCCTTTGGAGAGAGCCTCGTGCTGGTCACGGCCACGGCTTCCAGGACAACCCGGGAAGGAATTGATTTCTTTCCCTTGGTGGTGGACTATCAGGAGATGGCCTATGCCGCCGGAAAGATTCCCGGTGGATTCTTCAAGCGGGAAGGGCGCCCCAGCGAGAAAGAGATTCTTACCGCCCGTCTGATCGACCGGCCCCTGCGTCCCCTTTTCCCCAAGGGGTTCTACAACGATGTGCAGATCATTGCAACGGTGCTCTCGGCCGATCAGGAGAATGACCCCGATGTCCTGGCCATCTGCGGTGCCTCGGCGGCCCTGGAGATTTCCAGCATACCCTTCAAAGGGCCAATTGCCGGGGTTCGGGTGGGGCGGGTAGATGGGCGATGGACCTGCAACCCAACCTTGAGTCAGTTGCAGCAGAGTGACATCAGCCTGGTTGTCGCTGGCAATCGAGACGGCGTGGTTATGGTGGAAGGAGGGGGAAGGGAGATTCCCGAAGATGACCTTTTGGAGGCCATCTTTTTCGGCCACCATTCTCTGCAGCCTATTCTTGACCTGCAGGAAGAGCTGAAGCAGAAGCGAATTCAGCTGGAAAACGAAGGAAGAAAACAGGCCGGAGAGCCGACGATCGAAGCCGTCGAGAAAAGGGGGGTTCCCGAGCCCTTCTTCGATGCCCTCCTGGGCCAATCCGTACTGTTGCACGAGAACTCCCTCCGGGAGCGGATACGCGCAGAGGCTGAAGAAAAAATCCGCCAGGCTTTTTCCATATCCCGCAAGAAGATGCGTAATGAACGGCTTGAGGAGATAGGCAAAGAGACGCTAACCCCCCTGCTCGAAGAGTTCCCGGAAAAGGCCCGGGAGATCAAAGACTACTACGAAGCCGTCGAGAAGTCTGTCTCCCGCCAGCCCATTTTCCTTTATAACCGGCGCATCGATGGACGGGCTCTGAACGAGGTCCGTCCCATTGATATCCAGGTGGGATGGCTTCCCCGAACCCACGGCTCCGCCCGGTTCACCCGGGGGGAAACACAGGTCTCGGCCGTGGTGACCCTGGGATCAGCGGAAGACGAACAGAAGATCGATGCCCTGGCGGGAGAGACGTTCAAATCCTTCATGCTCCATTATAATTTCCCACCCTTCAGTGTCGGCGAGGTGCGCATGCTTCGCGGCCCCAGCCGGAGGGATATCGGCCATGGCGCCCTGGCCGAGCGATCGATCAGCCATATTCTTCCCCCCAATGAAAAGTTTCCCTATACCATTCGTATCGTCTCCGAGGTTCTGGAATCCAACGGGTCCTCTTCCATGGCTACGGTCTGCGGCGGCTCCCTGGCCTTGATGGATGCGGGCGTTGAGATTAAAAGTGCGGTAGCCGGAATTGCCATGGGGTTGATCAAGGAAGGTCAGAAGGTCGCGATCCTCACAGACATCCTGGGAGATGAGGACCATTACGGCGATATGGATTTCAAGGTAGCCGGAACGAGGAAGGGGATCACCGGGTTTCAGATGGACATCAAGATTTCGGGGGTAACCCGGGAGATTCTGCGGCAGGCCCTCTTGCAGGCGAAGGAGGGAAGGGAATTTGTGCTGGGGAAGATGGAGGCGGCCCTGTCCAGGCCGCGGACGGAGCTTTCTCCTTACGCTCCCCGGGTTCTTACCCTGCAGATCAAGCCGGATAAAATCCGCGAGGTCATCGGGCCGCAAGGGAAGGTCATCCGGGGGATTCAGGATGAGACCGGGGTAAAAATTAACGTTGAAGACAGCGGCCAGGTCCAGATCTTCTCGGCCGATTTAGAGTCCGCGAAAAAAGCAGCCATCAAAATTCGCCAGGTGACCAAAGAGGCCGAGGTGGGGGAATTCTACCTGGGGCGGGTGACTTCCATCGCCCGCAAGCCCGACGGGAAGGAGTTCGGCGCATTTGTCGAAATCTTTCCGGGAACCGACGGCTTGGTTCATATCTCCCAACTGGCCAAAGAGAGGGTTAAGAACGTTGGGGAAGTGCTCAAGGAGGGAGATGAAGTTCTGGTGAAAGTCATCGGCATCGACGAGCGGGGAAAGATCAAACTCAGCCGGAAGGAAGCCCTTGGCCATCCCTGGCCAGAAAAAACGAAATCCTGATTCACAAATGGAAAACAGGGTCCAAAAAACCGTTCTGGAGAGTGGAGTTCAGGTAATCACAGAGGAAATCCCCCACGTCCATTCCGTCTCGGTTGGGATTTGGGTCAATTCAGGCTCCCGGGACGAGCGCGGCGGCGAGAACGGGATATCCCATTTCATCGAACACATGCTTTTCAAGGGGACGAGGCGCCGTTCGGCTGGCCAGATCGCCAAAGAGATCGATGCGGTCGGAGGAGTGCTAAACGCCTTCACCAGCAAAGAGTTCTCCAGCTTTTACGCCAAAGTCTTGGCCAACCATCTCCCAGTTGCCCTGGACCTCCTCTTTGACCTCTTTCTCAATTCCCTTTTTTCTCCCGAGGAGATGGATAAAGAGAGGCAGGTCATCGTCCAGGAAATCAATATGGTCGAAGATACACCCGACGAATACATTCACGACCTTTTCAGTCAATCCTTTTGGCCTGGTCACCCGCTGGGGTTCCCTATACTGGGCCGGGCGGAGACTATCTCCCGGATGCGTCAGAAAGAGCTCATGAAATTCTTTCGGCAGCACTACCTGGGCGTGCGGCCGGTCATCGTGGGTGCCGGAAATTTAAAGCATGAAGACCTTCTCCAGCCAGTGCGGGCGGCTTTGGGGAAGATTAGGCCCCTGGCTAAAAAACGCCAGGATGGTCCTCCCCGACCCCATCCCCGCCTTCTGGTAAAGCATAAGAAACTTGAGCAGGTCCACTTGCTTCTGGGTTCCCCGGGCCTCTCCATTGCCCACCCCCGGCGGTATGCCTTCTACCTTTTGAATACCCTCCTGGGAGGAGGGATGAGCTCCCGCTTATTCCAGGAGATCCGGGAAAAGAGGGGCCTGGCTTATTCCGTCTACTCATTCCTTTCTTCTTTTGTGGACAATGGCATGCTGGGGGTTTACGCGGGCATAGGGGAAAACAGCCTTGCTCGAGTCGTCCAGCTCATTCTTCGCGAGATGAAGAAGTTAGCTGGAGATTCCCTCAGGCCAAAAGAATTGCGCTCGGCCAAAGAGCAGCTCAAGGGGAATCTTCTTCTGAGCATGGAAAGCACGGACAGCCGCATGACCCGTCTGGCCAAGAATGAGATCTATTTCAATCGGTTCGTGGGAATGGAGGAGGTCATCGAGGGGATCGAGAAAGTATCGGTTGAGGAAGTAAGCACGTTGGCCCGGGAAATCTTCCGTCCAGATGCCCTTTCCTTGACCGTCTTGGGTCCGGTTACTGAAAAAGCGATTCCCCGGGACCTTTTTCCGGGATGAAGGCGGATGTGATAAAAGTGAAGGTTAAGCGGGTGCGGGGAGATCGGGATAGAGAGGTCCCTTTGCCCCGATACATGACCGAGCGGTCCGCGGGGATGGATCTTTTCGCCGCCGTGGATGGCGAAGTAATTCTGGAGCCTGGAGAACGGAAGCTTATCCCCACAGGTATTGCACTTTCTATCCCTGAAGGCTATGAAGGACAGGTGCGACCACGGAGTGGATTGGCCTTGCGCGATGGGATCGGGCTGCTCAATGCCCCTGGGACCATTGATGCGGATTACCGAGGAGAGGTGGGGGTTCTCCTGATTAATTTTGGCCGCCAGCCTTTCAAGATCAGGCGGGGCGACCGAATCGCTCAATTGGTCATCGTTCCGGTATGCCAGGCAGTCCTGGAACTCGCGGATGAGCTGGATGCCACTCCCCGAAGCGGGGGAGGTTTTGGTCACACCGGTCCTTGAGGGTTTATGGGCCAGGCCAACTTCTTTAAAAAAAGGGAGCTTTTCTGGGTCAGGGAGGCCCTGGAGGTTGCCGAGACCCTGGCAGAAAATTATTTTTCCGTAGACCTGGGCGATGTTGAGCGTTACCCTTATGATCTGCAGACCTTGGTCAACCTCAGGGGACTGGAAGTGACCGATCGGGCCCTTGCCCAGGTGTGTAAGTATGAATGTCGCAGAGGGGCTTCCCCGCGGGGGCTGGGGGGAAGCGAGTTTTACCGAATTTGTATCCAGGATCACAAAATATTGAATGCCGGGAGGATGGAGCCATCCTCCCTGTTAAAACCGCTGATCCTTTATGTGATCACCCATGAACTCATCCATGTGATCCGGTTCAGCCTGGATCCTCATCGATTCCACCTCAACCCAAAGGAAAGAGAATTCGAAGAGAGGAATGTCCATCGGGCTACCTATGAGCTTTTGAGAACCCTGCAAGATCCCCAGGTTGCCCTTTTGTTAGACCGTTACCGCCCATGGTGGGGAAAGTCTATGGAGCCTGATTCGGCAGATGCGGGTTCTTGACAAACCATGAAAGCATGTCTATTTTTTTAATGAATATCGTTATCCCTCTTTTGGAAAAGACCCGGAGGTTGGAGAATGCCCATTTATGAGTACAGGTGCCGTAAGTGTGGAAAAACTATTGAAATTGTGCAGAAGTTTTCAGACGAGCCCCTAACCCGGTGCCCTTCCTGTTCCGGAAAAGTTTCCAAAATTATTTCCAACTGTAGTTTTCATCTGAAAGGGAGCGGTTGGTATGTGACGGACTATAAGAAAAGAGATCGAAGCGAGACCAAGGAAAAAGAATCCAAGCCCCAGAAATCAGAAGAACCAGCCAGCAAGCCCGATAAGGACAAAGAGAAGCCTTAAGACTTCATCCAACCCCCGCGTTGTTTTGGTAATCCCTCCTGAGGTCCTATCTCTCATGGGCGAATGCCCCCAAAAGGTATTTTTTCGATCTTTCACCCCCGAAGGAAGTATAGAGTCAGGCTCAAAACCGCCAGAACAAGACGGTAATAAGCAAAGGGATCAAGTGAATGCCGTTGCAAATAGACCACCAAGAACCGGATCGCTAAATATCCAGCAACGGCAGCGGAGAGAAAGCCAACGATGAATAACGGCCAATCCGCGGTCATCCCGCGGGTTGAGAGATGGCCCAGATGCAGGCCTGCTGCACCGGCAATAACGGGCGTTGAGAGAAGAAAAGAGAAGCGAGTGGCCGCTTCCCTCCGGTAATTGCGAAAAAGGCCGGCTGAGATGGTGATCCCGGAACGGGAAACGCCCGGCAGAAGGGCTAAAGCTTGGGCGATTCCGATAACGAGAGAATCCTTCAGGGTGAGGCGGTCCAAAGCCTTCGATTGTTGCGAAAGCCTCTCCGCGTAAAGCATCACCCCGCTTACGGCCGCCAGGGATGCACAAATTAAGAGTGGATGGCGGAAGGTCTTCTCCACCGTCTTCTGGAGCAGGTATCCTGCAATGGCCGCTGGAATTGTGGAGAGCAGAATGAACCAGACCAGGCGTTCCTCGACGGTGGCGGCCTTCTGCCGGACCAGCGTGCGGAAGAGGCCTCTGAGAAGTCCCACCCAATCTTCTTTAAAATACCAGACCAAAGCTGAGAGTGTGCCGACATGGAGGGATACGTCAAACGTCAGGCTGTCCAGGAAGGGGTTGTCCCAGCGGAAAAACCAGGGAAGAAGGATAAGATGAGCCGTGCTGCTAACGGGAAAGAATTCCGTCAAGCCTTGGAGCATTCCCAGGCAGATCGCCTGGAAAAAAAGGAAAGAGGAGGGAGTGATCATGCCTGTTATTTCTTTCCCAAAGCCGCTGCCAGCTCCATCGTCACAACCCCCATTCTGGCTCAGTTACTTCCCCCAACCCAATCCAAGATACCTCTGACCCTATCCTGGGCAATCTTTCCCCTCAGGAGTTAGAATAATTTTAGCAAAATCCAGGGCTATTGGGAATCCAGAAAGGAGGTTGGGATCCTGCCGGGACCGGAAGCATCCCTGAAAGGGCTAACACTTTTCTGCAAGCCTGTTGTAAACTCTGAACAGGACTTCTGGACAAAAAATAAATATACCAGGGAAAGCAGAAAAGCCGATGATCGAAATCGATGGGTCGGAATATTCTGGAAGTGGAACGATCCTTAGACATTCTGTCGCCCTGGCGACGCTTCTTCGAAAACCCCTGCATGTAACAAAAATCCGGGCGCGAAGGAGCAAGCCGGGCCTGCGGCGCCAGCACCTTCAAGCCATAATGGCTTGCTGCGAGCTCTCGGGAGGGAAGGTTGAGGGGGCAGAAGTCAACTCTACGGAGATCCTCTATGAACCCGGTGCGGCGATCCGGGCAGGGGATTTTCAATGGGATATCGGGTCAGCCGGGTCGACGACCATGCTTGCCTTCACGCTAATTCCCCCGGCCATCTTTTCGGAAGCACCCCACCATTTTCAGATTACCGGCGGCCTTTTTCAAGACTTCGCCCCCAGCGCTTTTCATATGCAACGGGTCCTGCTCCCTACCCTTCAACAGATGGGAGTTCAAGCGGAGCTCCAGGTTCTCCGGCCGGGCTATGTCCCCGAGGGAAAAGGCCTGTTGGCCGTCGGTACGCTTCCTCTCGTCGGGCCACTTCGCGCCTTGAAAATCCTCGAGCCGGGCCCGGTCAAGAGGATCCAGGGAATCTCCCTCTCTTCCCATCTCGCGGAACAAAAGGTCAGTGAGCGGATGGCCCAGAGGTCTCAGAATATCCTGACGGAAAAAGGATACCGGGCGGAGATCCGAGTACTTCAGGATACATCAGCCCTTCAAAAAGGGGCAGTCCTGACCTTATGGGCCGAGACCCAGAAAGGATGCCTTCTGGGTGCCGACCGTGCCGGCCGAGTAGGGAGGAGCTCGGAGGCGATTGGCGAGCATGTAGCCAGATCCCTCTTAGAAGACATTCAGGCCGGGGCTACCGTGGATCGATATCTGGCCGACCAACTGATCCTCTTCGCCAGCCTGGCCCGGGGCGTTACAGAATACCTGATCCCCATGCCTACCGAACATGTCGAGACCAACCTATGGCTCGTCGAGAAGATCGTCGGGGCCAAAACTTCTCTAAAGGAAACCCATCTGCGCGTGGAAGGAATTGGGTTTGACCCTGCTGGAGCATCCCGCCCATCCCCGGTCTGAAAGAAGGCGTGGATAAAACAGAGATTGAAGGGAGACCGGGCCCGGGCAGCAGGAAGTCCGCCCCGGGCGGACAAAATAAGGCCCTGTGCCTTCGCGGGTCCCCCTCCCACCAGGGCTACAAGGTGAATTTAACTTGCCCACCCCCAGTTTTCATCGGGAGTTCCAGGGCCAGGTGCATGTGCGCCTCACTCGGAATAACGAGGAGGTGATCCCTCCATGGAGGGGGCGGGGAGCTTACGCTCCGCCGCGACATTTTCCGGAATCGAGAGGTAAAACACGTGACAGGCTTTTTCCCGGCCGGTTATTCCTTCATTCATCGCCCATGCACCCGGGCCACGAAGCGGGGGGATGACTAAAACTGGGGTTGGGCGAGGTGAATTTAATAGTTGACATATAAGGAGGAGGAGTCTAATATAAAAATATAAGTTGCAAAGAGTTTTGGTTTGGAAAAAAACAAGCCGCATAGCTCTCGATGCTTATGCGGCTTTTTTATTGAATCCGACCCGGGCTTTTGCATCTTATCAGTGTGAAGATGAAAGGAGGTGAATGGTAATGCCCAAAGGTCGAGTCAAATGGTTTAATGAGCAGAAGGGGTTCGGGTTTATTTCCCGGGATTCCGGGGATGACTTATTCGTCCACTTCTCGTCCATCAAACAGGACGGATTCAAGGTTCTTAATGAGGGTGATGAGGTTGAGTTCGAAATCGCCCAGGGTAAGAAGGGTCTTCAAGCGGTTGACGTTGTGAAGCTCTAAGCATCCAAGAAAACGGGCCTACGGACCCCGGGGAGCATAGCCCAATCCCGGGGTCTCCCCGTAACGATTAGATTGACCCGTGGTTGTGGCTTTTCCTGGGTCATTGACAGAAAGGGGAAGGAAGAATGAACACGAAGATTTATGTGGGCAACATCCCTTCTCAGACAACCGAACTCGAGCTCAAGACTCATTTCTCCCAGGCCGGGGACGTCATGTCGGTCAAGCTTTTAAAGGATCACCAAACCGGGCAGTCGCGAGGATTTGCTTTCGTCGAGATGTCCACCCGCAGGGAAGCCCAGAAAGCCATCTCCATGCTGAACCGGAGGAGTTTCATGGAAAAGGAGCTGCTGGTGAAAGAGGCCAGAGTTCGCCGGGGCTTCCGGGGCCGAAGATGGTGATCAGGACCGGATCATGGCCAGCATCATCTTGAATTTCTCCATAGCTCTCAGGACATGGGGCTGATTGGCGGGCATAATAACCATTTCTCCTTCCTGTAAAATAAGAGCCTTGCCAGATATCACAACCTCTGCTTTCCCATCCAGAAGATAAACCAAGGCATCAAAGGGGGCTATATGTTCACTCAACCCCTGCCCTTGATCGAAGGCAAACAGGGTGACCGTCCCCGTCTTTCTATCTATGATCGTTCGGCTCACCACCGAACCATCCTGGTAATCTACCAGACTGGCCAACCGGACGGCTTTCCCTGTAAGTTTTTCGGCATCGGCCGGTTCATTGCTATGGCCCATTTTTCCATCTCCTCGCTTTTTTACATGACGACATAAGCCCTGTGCAATTTGTCTTTCCGGCTTGACCCGGGATCCAGTCTTTTCCTGGATTCCCGCTTTCGCGGGAATGACGCCCTTTGCCGTGATTCGTGTCGTTGTATATAGTAGGGTATCCTCAGCCGGAACAGTTCAGAATCACGGCGTCATCCGCGTTAGCGCTTCCCTTTTCTGGGTGCCTTCCCTGGTCTCTTGTCTTGCCGTTTTTCAATCCATTGCTTTATCGTCCACGAAACTTCCTCTCATGGCCCAACAGCCATTCTTTTCTCCATAATCCCCCTCCATATCCGGTTAAATCCCCATTGCGCCCAATCACCCGATGACAGGGGATGAGGATGGAGATCTTATTGTTTCCGTTTGCCTGCCCTACCGCCCGGATAGCTTTTCTGTTGCCGATGGCCGCGGCAATGTCAGTGTACGATTTCGTCTCCCCAAAAGGAATCTTTAGCAGTTCCATCCATACCCGGTTTTGAAAATCTGTGCCCTGCAGCGGCAAAATTAGGGAAAAAATTTTTCTGCTCCCCTTAAAATATTCTTCAAGCTGTTCTATGCACCGCTTTAATGGAGGGGGAGTTTCGATAATCTCCGTCTCCCCATCTATAAACTTCACGCCCAGGATCTCTTTCTCCGTTCCGATGATTTCGATCATGCCAATTTCCGACTGATAATATGCCTTATACCTTTTCATTTTGCCAATACTCCTGCGATACTCGGCATTGTTGTAATATTATCCTCCCCCCGTAGGAGCGGCTTCCAGCCGCGATAATCTATCGCAGAAAGAAGCTGCTCCTGCAAAGGGAATGGCCAAAAATATCGCTATAGCATTAAAGACCGTCTCAGGCGAGTTTCGGTTAAATTAGCATAAGGCCGGAAAGGAATCAACTCCCCCATTTTTCCCCCGTCGAAGGCGGGACTTGCTCCCGCTTGGACCACGATTCATGGGAGATGGCTGAGACTGGCGGCGAGCAGGAGTCGTTCAACCGGCCGCAGCCCCCTTTCGGGTTATCCGCTCCTTCACCATGGCCCACGAAGATGTCATCAGGAAGCTTTCTTCCATGTTTTCTACCATCCGGAGAAATTTGTTCATGGGCAGGGAGAAGGTCAGAACGTCCTCAGATACCCACGGGCGGGCTGAGACATCAAACATTCCGAGAACTCCTCTCGGACGGGAGGAATTTTTCTCGAAGTAAGGATACTGGACAATGGAAGCGCAGCCGGAGGCAAAGGGGGCGAAGACCCCATTGGGGTCCACTTCGTCAAAGTTTGCCAGGGTAAATAGACCGGAGAGGACATCGGGGGGAGCAAAGAAAATAACCACATCGGGATGCTCCCGGCCCTCGATTCGATCCCACCTCTTAAAAATAATGAACGGCTCCGGCGCCTGAAACTGCCCCATCTTCTTCATGGCTTCTTGAACCAGCTCCGGAGACTTTTTGTAGCGCTCTCCCTCGAGTTTGCCTGGAATACCGCAGGAAAGAAAATACTCAAAGTCCGGCATGATTTCTTGGGAAAATCCCAGATACCTTTTGGCCCCGGCACACCCGAGGGAGTCCACGTCAAAGCAGACTGATTCTCCCCTGCGCACCTTTGCCAGATCGATGAGGAAGCACCTGTGTTTCGAAGGGGGTTTGGCTCTTTCAGCCCCTGCCGGCCCCAAGCTGTAATAAAAAATTACGGGAAGCTCGGCCCCGCCGAAATATTGTCTCCAAAGGTTAAGAAATTTTTCTTTGATCTGGCGGTCCATCTTTAATCTCCTTTCTTCCAACGCTTCAAGTCATGCTCTTCTTAGACATATTCAATCTTCTTTATCGGCCTCCACCCTCAGATATCTTTCCGTCAAGATCGCAAGATGAAGCAAGCCAACCAGTACACCTCATTATATCTTATAGGATTCCAGGGTCCCCGCAGGCTTGACAATCTTTTAAATTTTTTATAGGTTGCGGAAAAAATCAGGGGGAGCCTATGAATGTCGGTCAGCTCTTAACGCTTGTGGCCAGCAAACATCCCCAGCGAAGTGCTATCCTTTTTGAAAACAAGCGCTTTACTTACCGGGAATTTAATCAGCGGGCCAACCGATTTGCTCACTCCCTCCTTCGCCTGGGATTACGGAAAGGGGATAAAGTTGCCGTCCTGCTCTTCAATTCCAATCATTTTGCCGAGGTCTATTTTGGGACGGCCAAGATCGGGGGAGTTTTTGCCCCAATCAATTTTCGCCTGGCCGGGGAAGAGGTTCTTTATATCCTCAACCACTCGGATGCACGGTTTTTTGTGTTTGGGGAGGAATTTGCTGCCCTTGTGACCACTATCCGTCCAAGACTATCCAAAGTGGAAGTTTTTATGTCAGTGGGGAAAGACACGCCTCCCCAGACCTTTGATTATGAGACCTTATTACGAAACTCAAAAAGCCTGGAGCCCAATCGATCGGTTTCCGAGAAGGACGAATGCCAGCTGATGTATACCTCAGGGACAACCGGCAGACCCAAAGGGGCAGTGATCACCCACCAGAATGTCCTCTGGAACCTGCTCAACACCATTCTGGGAAGAGAGGATAAGGAGGGAGAGGTCTCCCTGGTCATCGGTCCTCTTTACCACACGGCCGCCCTGAACAACCACTTCACCCTTCGGGTGGCCCTGGGGGGCACCACCATCCTGATCAAGCATTTCGACCCCCGCGGAGTAATGGAGATTATCGAAATGGAAAGGGTGAACGTCATCTCAGGCGCCCCGGCCATTTACCATCTCCTCCTCAACCTTCCGGACTCAAAAAGATATGATACCCGCTCGGTCACCAAATGTACAGCCGGGGCCGCGATTCTTCCCGATGAAACCAAAAGGGGTCTTTTGAAGCTTTTTCCCAATTCCATAGGAATCTATGACGTCTACGGCTGCACGGAAGCATCGCCCTGCATTACGATTCTGAAAGCGGCGGATTCCCTGCGCAAGCAAGAATGCGTTGGCCAGCCCCTTCCCTTCCTGGAGGTGAGGATTGTGGATGACCGGGATAGAGATGTCTCCCAGGGAGAGGTTGGCGAATTAACCTGCCGCGGGCCCAACGTGATGAAGGGCTATTACAAAAATAAGAAGGCCACGGGAAAAGCCCTCAAGGGAGGATGGCTGCACACCGGGGACCTGGCCCGAATGGATGAGGAAGGATTTGTTTATATTGTCGACCGGAAGAAGGATATGATTATCAGCGGCGGAGAAAATATTTACCCCCGGGAAATCGAAGAGGTGCTTTACCATCACCCCAAAATCCAGGAGGCGGCCGTTATTGGAATCCCTGACCCCCTCTGGGGAGAATCCGTCAAAGCTTTTGTCGCCTTGAAGTCAGGGGAATCGATGGAAGAGCGGGAAGTGATTGAATACTGCAAAACCCGCCTGGCCAGTTATAAGAAACCAAAATCTGTCGAGTTTATCGGGTCCCTCCCCCGAAACCCTTCGGGAAAGGTTCTCAAGACGATTTTAAGGGAGCAGACCCAAAAATAAAAAAACCACGGAAAGCCTGGAAACGGAAGGAGGGGATGAGGAGATGATTGGGAGAGAGGCGGGTATCCGGTTCTTACAAAGAGTGGTTGAGGAGTCGACGGCAGATCAGACGGAGGCTTTGTTTATGACCGCAGACTCTTCCCTGGCCCGCTTCTCCCGTTCGGCTATCCATCAGCATGTGGCCGAGAGGAACCGAACTCTGATCCTGCGAGTGGTTTTGGGAAAGCGCGTTGCTGTGGTCACAACGAACAGGTTGCAGCTTTCTTCCGTCCGGGCCTCTCTGCAGAGGGCGATCTCGCTTGCCAAGGTCCAGCCCTCCAATGAGGAATTCGTTTCCCTGGCCGACCCGGAACCCATTCCGGGGATGGATACCTTCTCTAAAAATACCGGCCTTCTCACCCCAGACAAGAAGGGGAAAATCATCCAGGAGATCTTCGTTCTGATGAAAGAAAGGGGCCTCAAAGCCTCCGGTGTCTTTTCCGACGGGGAGGTTGAAGTCGCTGTGGTCAATTCTCTGGGGGTGGAGGCCTACCAGAAATATTCTGACCTGTTCCTACACCTGATTGCCGGGAACGGGGACAGTTCTGGGTATGCCAGTTTCGTTTCCCGAGAGCTGGATCACCTGGATGTAGGCACCCTGGTAAAAGAGGCCGCCGAAAAGGCCTCCCGGGGAGATCCGATTCAAGTCGAGCCGGGCGAATACGAGGTCATCTTAGAACCTTATGCCGTCAGCGAGCTCCTGGCCTTTCTGGCTTATCTGGGTTTTCACGCCCTGGCCGTGCAGGAGGGCCGAAGTTTTTTCTGTGACGGATTTGGCAAAAAAATGGTTGACGAAAAGGTGACGGTTTATGACGACGGCCTCGACCCGGAAGGGTTGCAGGTTCCTTTCGACTTTGAGGGTATCCCGAAGCGCAAAATCATCTTCTTCGGAAACGGCGTAGCCAAAAATGTGACCTACGATTCTTATACGGCGGCCCGGGAAGGGAAAAAGTCCACAGGTCATGCCCTCGCGGCTCCCAATACAGAAGGCCCGATCCCCATCAACCTCTTCATGAATGGGGGAGAATCCTCCCGGGAAGAGATGATCCGTTCTGTTCGCAGGGGTATCTATGTAACGCGATTCCATTACACCAACGTGGTAGAGCCCAGGAAAGCCGTCATTACCGGGATGACCCGCGATGGGACCTTTTTGATTGAAGAAGGGGAGATCAAAAGACCTGTCAAGAATCTGAGATTCACCGAATCAATCCTTGGCGCCCTTTCCCGGGTAAGCGCTGTCTCAAAGGACCGGAGAATCTGTTCCGAAGGGGCGATCTACTCCAGGCGCTTCGTCACGGGCACGGTCGTGCCAGCCCTCAAGGTGGATGGGTTCCATTTTTCGGGAGTATCATCGCTCTGAAACAGCAGAGCCAAAGGGCACAGAGCATAGCCTCCCCTCCCGCACATTTCCCATATAGAGACGTCCCGCCGGGACGTGTCTACGGAAGGGCCCGGGGGGCTCTACGGCATGTTGCTCCCCTGAAAAAACATGGAGAGTTCGATGAAGGATCTTCTGCAAAATATTCTCGCCCTGGCCGAGCAGAAAGGTGCGCAGTACGCCGACATCCGCATCGTTCAACGCCAGAGGGAAGAAATCGGGGTGAAGAACGGGAATGTGGAGTCCCTGACCGAAGAACAGGATGTCGGCTTTGGAATCAGGGTCCTCTTTCAGGGCGCCTGGGGATTTGCCTGCAGCTCGAAGATCAATAAGCGCGAGATGGAGGAGACTTTCGGCCGGGCACTGAAGATTGCCAGGGCGAGCTCCAGGGCCAGAGGGCACGATATTTTCTTTCCCTCTTCTCCTCCGGTGGTGGATCGGTTTAACACCCCCATTTCTCTCAACCCCTTCGCCGTTGCCCGGGAATCAAAGATTGGCCTGCTTCTCGCCGCCGAGGCGATCCTCCGCAAGAACAAAAAGGTGAAGGTCTCCAATGCCTTCATGGGAACATACAGCACGATCAAGACCTTTGCCTCTACGGAGGGCTCTTGGATTGAGCAGGAAATTGTGGAGTGCGGTGCGGGAATTGCCGCCACGGCCATCGCAGGGGGAGAAATTCAGGTGCGATCCTATCCCAACTCCTTCCGGGGGAATTTTGCCACAAAGGGCTATGAGTGGATTGAAGAGTTAGCCCTGAAGGATCATGCCGAGCGGGTGGCCGCAGAAGCAGAGCAACTTCTTTCAGCAAAGCGATGCCCTTCCAAGAATACCACCCTGATCCTGGATAGTTCTCAGCTCGCCCTGCAGATTCATGAATCGATCGGCCATCCCATTGAGCTGGACCGCATTCTCGGGACCGAAGTCAGTTACGCCGGGAGCAGCTTTTTGCAGCCGCAGATGGTCGGCCATTTTCAATACGGTTCAGAAGAAGTGAATATCACGGCCGACGCGACCCTTCCCGGTGGGCTGGGTTCCTTCGGATATGACGACGAAGGAATAAGGGCCCAGAGGTTTCCCGTAATCTCCCGGGGAACCCTGGTCAACCTCCTGACGTCGAGGGAAACGGCCCATCACCTAAGAAAAGAAAGCAATGGCACGATGAGGGCCGATGGCTGGAATCGCATCCCCCTGATTCGCATGACCAACCTCAATTTGGAACCGGGAGAATGGACATTGGGCCAGATGATCGCTGATACAGAGGAAGGATTATTCTTGAGTACCAATCGGAGCTGGTCGATCGACGACCAGAGGCTCAACTTCCAGTTCGGGACCGAGATCGGATGGGAGATCAAGGCCGGCAAACTCAAGGAGATGGTGAAGAATCCCACCTATACGGGGATTACCCCTCAGTTCTGGAATTCCTGTGACGCCATCGCGGACAGGGATCATTGGCAGATGTGGGGGACGCCGAATTGCGGCAAAGGAGAGCCGGGACAGGTGGCCCATGTGGGGCATGGGGCAGCTCCGGCTCGGTTCAGAAACGTCCGTGTGGGAGTGATGTCCATCTCTTGAGGCCTATAAAAAAGTGGAACTTGATAGGGACAGACAGGGTCAATCGAAGTAGTCACTTCTTCCTGAAAGTGAGATTGCTAAATTTCCCTTCAAAGTAGAAGATTCCAATTCTAAATCAATAATGATGGAGAAACTTTTTCCCTTTTTTATGGAAGGAATTGGGAGATTTTGTGAAGAGTCCTTCCGCTTGTGGATTTTTTTAACGTGTAAAAGTTTGGGAAAAGCTCAATAATTATGGAGAATGATGCCGATTGGAGACATCTGGAATAAGAATTGCTTTTTATTTTATTGTATTTCTCTAAGGTTCTGAGGCTGAAAATTGGGATAAAGGGAAGACCAAAATCCACTTGACAGACTTTTCTGTCTTGTTATCATTCAATGCAGGAGAACGGGTATGGAAAACGGCAGAGTTCTGAACCGCGCATTATTTCTTTTCCTACTGGATCTGGAGGTAAAACGGGCCAGGAGATACCAGAATTTTTTTTGCGTCGTAAAGCTAAAATTGTCCCTCCGCCCTGGCCATGAGCATAGGAAAGAACTTCAAACCTGCTATCAGGTCTTGAGCAAGTGCTTAGCGGAAGAATTGCGAGAGACTGACATCCTTGGTTCCCTTGGGAATGATCAATTGGCTGCCCTTCTCCCCTACGCCGATCTGTTCGCGAGCGACCGTGTCAGATCGCGATTTGAGGAGAACCTAAAATATTTTGATTTTCAAAATGAAGGCTATGAGGTCACGATTGACCGGATCTGCTTCCCTTATGATGGGGCTGCTACTGAGGATCTGATTCGTAAAGTTACGGGGGCAGAAGCATCATGCTGATTTAAGAATGAATTATTCTTGGCGGCAAATAATCCACAAAATAATAATGGTGCTATGAAACCGGTGAAAAAAGGCAAGGAAGACTTTATGAGCGCGCATGATGGTGGTTTTGCATCCAAACTGGAGAAAACATCGGCAGACAATCCGGAAAGGGAGAGACCTATTGAGATCATAGGCAGAAGAGCAAGATTCTCAAGTAACAACGAGGGCTTCTTCCTGAACTCTTGTTTTTGGGATTTTCCCCAAGAATACAATATTTCAAACACAAGTCATCAACTTGGACGTGAAAACCGGGGCTATTTCCAAAGGCAATCTTCCCCTTGACTACTCTTGAGATTAAGAGTATTTTTTAACAATTGTTTCCCCCCGTAGCCAAGCAAACTTAACAACCAAATCTCTGACCTTCTGGAGTGTCGTATGACAGAGAATTTCCGGAAGATACCCATGTAAAGGCTCCAGAGAAATATTTTACCTCTCTGGAGCCATTTTTTTTGTTTTATAAAGCAGAAATCACCAGATGCTAATCAGGATCATGACTCTTTTACGAGAAAAGGAGGTTTCCCTATGCTTTATGACGCTTTGTTGACCCAAGAGGAAAAAGCTTTGCGAGATGAAGTCCGGACATTCGTTCGTGATGAAGTGCCAGCCGACCTGCTGCGGTCTATGGATCGGGATGAGACCAAGTTCCCCTATGAATTTATCGCCAAGCTGTCCCAGCATGGCCTTCGGGGATTGAGGTTCCCCAAAAAATGGGGGGGCAGAGAACTACCCTGGACTGCAGAAGTGGTGGCCGAAGAAGAAGTGGGGGTTCTGGGGTTGGCCTTGGGATGTGCCTTCGTAATGACCTCCATTGTAGGCGAGCCGATCAATGTCTTTGGAACCGAGGAACAAAAAGAACGATTTTTAAGGCCTATCATCACGGGAACGAAGATACCGGAGGAAGCCCTTACCGAACCGAGGGGAGGTTCCGACTTCTTCGGGGCGACCACCCGAGCCGTTCCGGATGGGGATTCTTTCATCCTCGATGGCCAGAAGCGTTTCGTCGTCGGTGCCGAAGCCGCTGACTTTTTCACCGTTTACTGTAACACGGACCCCAAAGCACCTCCCCATGAGCGGATTTCGATGTTGATTGTTGAAAAAGGGCCTGGGGTTCAGGTTGAACATGTTTACGGACTATTGGGATGTCGGGGCACCGGGGTGGGGCGTTTGGTGTTTCGAAATTGCCGGGTACCCGAGGGAAACCTGGTTGGGAAGCTTGGGATGGGTGGTCTGATATTTGACCGGATGATGATCCCGGAACGCCTCACCTCAGCGGCCGGTTCCATAGGGGGTGGGCGAGCCGCTTTGGAAATAGCCATCCGCTACAGCGACCGGCGTGTAGCGTTTGGCAAGAAGATCCGCAAGTTTCAGGCCGTGAATTTCATGATCGCCGATGCCATAACCCGGCTGGACGCCGCCCGAGGATTGACCTATGGTGCAGCCAAGACGGTAGACCGAGGCATGCCCCATCGGCGGCTGGTGAGCGAAGCCAAGAAATTTGCTACCGAAGCTGCCTGGTCCGTTGTCAACACAGCGATGCAGGTCATGGGGGGGATTGGGTATACCAATGTTTATCCCTTAGAGCGGTTACTCCGGGAAATTCGGCTGTGCCTTATTTGGACCGGAACCAACCAGATCATGGATGACCTCATCCAACATGAAACGTATAC
>Ga0315282_10006956_pt1 | contig 18736 bp, 21 predicted proteins | sample YL17G07_20_MG_FD_203693 | JGI IMG/M metagenome (GOLD analysis project Ga0315282, IMG submission 203693) | Sediment microbial communities from Yellowstone Lake, YNP, Wyoming, USA - YL17G07_20 | ecosystem: Environmental > Aquatic > Freshwater > Lake > Sediment | place: USA: Wyoming | collected...
CAGAGTGCTCCCCTACCGTACGTTCCGTATGCACCTAGCCGTATGCCCACCTTATAACGCGGACTTTGACGGGGACGAAATGAACCTCCACATACCCCAAAGCAAGGAAGCCCAGACCGAAGCGCGGATGCTGATGCAGGTCCAAGACCAGATCCTCAGCCCCCGTTATGGTGCCCCGATCATAGGGGCTACCAAGGACTTCATCAGCGGCGCTTACTTGCTGACACGGAAGGAGACCCTCCTAAACGCTAAGGAGATTGGTAAGCTCCTCGCCCACGCCAACTACCGGGGGCCGATACCCTCTCCCACCCAAGAGAAGCCGGAGAGGATGTGGACCGGGAAGCAGGTCTTCAGCCTCTTCCTGCCAAGGGACTTTAGCTTCGTCACCCGGGCTAACGTTTGTCGCCACTGCCCGACCTGCGACAAGGAGGCGTGCCAGTACGACGCTTATGTAATGATCCAAGGCGGCGAGCTCATCAGCGGCGTCATCGACAAGAACAGCATCGGAGCCGAGAGGGCCGAGACTATCTTCCACCGCATAATCAAAGACTATGGCACTGACGTCGGCCACGACTTCCTCAACGGCATCACCCGACTAATCAACGGCTTCCTCACTATCCGGGGCTTCAGTTACAGTATGGACGAACTGAACATCGCTGACAGGGAGAAGAGCATTATCGCCTCCGTAATGAGGAAGATGGAGCGGAACGTCGAGTCTCTCATAGAACAGTACAACACAAAGCAGCTTGAGCGCCTCCCCGGCCAGACCCTCGAGGAGACCTTCGAGATCAAGGTCATGAACGAGCTGGCCCAGGCCCGTGACAAGGCGGGTGAGACCGTCGAGCAGGGGCTAGGTATGGGCAACTCAGGGATCATCATGACCCGAAGCGGCGCGAGGGGGAGCAGCCTTAACATTGGTCAGATGATGGGGAGCGTCGGACAGCAGTCAATCCGTGGGAAGCGCATCATGAGGGGCTACGAGAACCGGACCCTCCCCCACTTCAAGGACGGGGACCCGACGCCCCAGGCGAGGGGCTTCGTCTACAACTGCTACCGCGACGGGCTGACGCCACTCGAATTCTTCTTCCACAGCATGGGCGGGCGCGAGGGGCTCGTCGACACGGCTGTCCGAACTCAGCAGAGCGGGTACATGCAGCGCCGCCTCATCAACGCTCTCGAGCACCTCCGAGTTGAGTACGACGGCACCGTCCGCAACAGTATCGGCGACATCATCCAGTTCAAGTATGGGGAGGACGGCATCGACCCGAGCAAGAGCGATCACGGGAAAGCCGTCAACGTCACACAGCTCATCGACCGCGCAAAGATCAGCGAAAAGAAGGGGACGCCCGCGGCAGAGGACTACGTAGACAAGAAGGTCTCCGAGCTCACAGTTATCCCCGCGAGTCTGGCCGGGGAGCTGAGGACGCAACTCAAGGCCTCCGGCCTCACGAAGGTGGGCGTAGATCGTCTAGTAGATTCTGCCCTCAGGAACTTCGACTACAGCCTCGTCGAGCCTGGGGAAGCCGTCGGGATACTCGCTGCCCAGAGCATCGGGGAGCCGGGCACCCAGATGACCCTCCGTACCTTCCACTACGCAGGGGTCGCCGAGCAGAACGTCACCCTCGGGCTACCGCGCCTCATCGAGATCGTCGACGCGAGGAGGACCCCCTCCACGCCCGTCATGGAGATCCACCTCGACGCGAAACACCGGAAGAGCGAGAAGCTCGCGAGGGAGGTCGCACAGAAACTAACCTTCACGACCATCGACGATGTAGTCGCCTCAGTCAACGTTGACTATAACGCGAATGTCGTCAGGATCACCCTCGACAAGGCGAGGATGGAGGAGCTCTCCCTCGACGTCAGTGAGGTTGAGGCGGCGATCCCAGTTAAGCATGAGAAGGAGAGCAAGTGGGTCTACTCGGTCAGCTTAGATGAGGAGAAGACTGGGAACCCCGAGACCCTCACCCAGACCGTAGGCGTGGCGAAGGTCCGAGGCATCCCCGAGATAAAGAGGGTCCTCACCCTCCAGGAGGGAGGCGAGTGGATCATCCGTACAGACGGCAGCAACCTCGAGGAGGTCATCAAGATCGATGGCGTCGACCCCCTCAGCACCACGACGAACAACATCCACGAGATCGCCGAGATCTTCGGGATCGAGGCAGCGAGGAACGCCCTCATCAAAGAGGCCCACGCCGTCCTTGAGGAGCAGGGCCTCGACGTCGACATCAGGCACGTCATGCTCGTCGCCGACATCATGACGAAGATGGGGGAGGTCCAGCAGATCGGCCGCCACGGCATTAGCGGGGAGAAGAGCAGCGTCCTAGCGAGGGCCGCCTTCGAGCTTACGATACAACACCTCGTCTCGGCCGCCATTCGCGGCGAGATCGATCCGCTTAAAGGGGTGATCGAGAACATCATCGTCGGGCAGTCGATGCCGCTTGGCACGGGCAGTGTCGAGCTGTTCATGAACATGGGTGAGAAGAGCGATGAGTAGCGTAGACCAGGAGCTGAGACTCGCTCTCTCCACCGGGAAGGTCATGGTTGGTTCCAAAGCCGCGGTGAGGGAGCTCAGGAGAGGGAGGGCGAAGCTGGCGATGGTCGCCAGCAACTGCCCCCGAGACGCGCGGGACATCATAGAGAACTACGGCAGGCTATCTGAGGTGCCCGTAGTGGAGCACCCGAAGGACAGCATAGACCTCGGGACTCTCTGCGGTAAGCCGTTCCCGGTCTCCGCCTTAGTGGTGAACGACCCCGGCGACTCCAAGATCCTGGATATGGTGAAGGGCTGAGATGCTGAGCAACGTCAGGATCACGGAGAACGAGATGAAATTCATCCAGCTACTCCAGAACATGACTGGAGCCACGGTCGTCGACTGCGTCCTCGAGGACGACGGGATCATCTTCACCGTCAAGAAGGGGGAGGTCGGCCTCGCCGTCGGGAAGGGCGGCGAGAAGATAAAGCGGTTCCGACAGATGACTAACAAGCAGGTCGAGATCTTCGAGTATATGGAGGACCCGGACAAGTTCCTCAGGAACGCCCTAAAGCCGGCTAAGGTCAAGGACATCAGGCTCGTCGACAGGATGGACGGCGGTAAGATCGCGATGGTGACCGTCGACCCCCACGACAAGGGGATTGCTATAGGGAGGAACGGGGAAAATATACGCAAGATCAGGTTTCTCTCGAAGCGTTACTTCGGTCTCGAGAACGTCGTCGTCAGCTAACTGCAGCCAACTTTTTTTCCCCGGGGTCCATCTTCGTGAGCTCTAGGGTTAAAGGCTATAACGGCCTACGAATGGTTTGCAGACTGATCTCACTTGGCCGTCAACAGGGTTCGGATAACTGTAGAAAGGAGGTTCACCCCTGAGGAGGTATTCGGGAAGAACCCAGTGACTCCAGAGGGGCCGATGGGAGCGTGCGAGATGTTCCGGGATGGCCAGGAGTTCACCGTCGAGGGCGGGATGCCGGAGGGGTTCTGCGCATCAGCCTGGGCCGCGGTCTACCCGAACCTGCGCCTCCTAGCCCTAGGCGGGAACGTCCCCGGCTACGAGGAGAAAGGCGTTGCCTACAGCCCCTGCACAGACGGGTTGAGGCCCGTTATATTCAGGCTGGAGCGCTTACCTACCTAAATATAGGCTGACCGACTCTAGCCCTAAGGGGTCTACTTTTTATGCCTGTAGCCGGCAGGGAGAGAGACGGCCTTTCGCTCCTTCGTCGCCTTCTTCTTGGCCCTCATGAGCTCGTTATGCTTTTTGACGCCATCTATCTTCTCCTGCTTGCTCTTCGTTGGCATGTTGAAAACTTCCTGCAATAACGTGACGCCGGTGTGCCTTATAGGTATGCATTGAAGGCGTGCCCTACCTTTGATGGTGAGGGAATCTGTGAGATGCTGTGTTATATCAGATTTGGGGCTCCATTATCCCAGAACCAGGGCCGCTGCTTAGCTAGCCCACAGATCTCAAAAAGATCCTTGCACACTACATCGAGGGCTCCCAGGTGTCTACGTGGCCACCTCAAGGATCACGAGGTACTGGGTAAGCATGTTATGCACCTTCTACTACCTCCTCGTAATCACCTAGCAGGTATGGGAGGGGATACCTAGCATGGGGGGATACTTGTACTTGGGAACCCCTCCGGTAAACTATTTCTCCATCGGAGCCTCCCATGAAGAGGTAGACATGCTTGACAGGGAAGCCGCCAAGTACCCATTCCTAAGAGAGGCGGCCGCATACGTCGAGACACTGGACATCGGGCTCGACGACCTCGCCGCCCCCGCCTACACGAAGGTGCTCGACCGCGCTGCCGAGCGGATCGTACAGGCGATAGAGGACGGGGCTGTCGACGACTCCCTCGACGACTACCAGGTGGAGCTGCTCAGTTTTCCTGTGGCCGCAATGCTCGTCTCGGTGAAGGGGGAGCACTTCCTCGACCGTCGGTACGCCCTCGGGGAGGCGGTTCGAGTCTACCTGCTACTCCAGGAAGAGGACAAAGCTCGCCTCGCCCAGATCGCGAGGGACGATTTCGGCTGGGACCTAAGGGACTCGGGGGAGCGCTACGACGGGGTCCTATACGACTTCCGACTCGCATTCCCCGACTACCTCAGGTCGAGTGGCGGCTTCCATGAGGATAAGTGGAAGCTCGTCAACAGGATCATGAGGGGAGGGTCGGTCCTCCTCACACAGAGGGAGGTCTCACGCCTTATCCAAGGTGAGGTCGAGACAATCATAAGGGACAGGGTCTCGAAGCACGCGAAGATCGCCCTTCTCCCCCCTCTACAGGAGCGCCTCAACCGTATCAGCAAGGCCTTCGAGGAGAACAGGCAGCGTCTCGGTGGCGAGGATCTCCCCTCCGAGGTAGTCGACGAGGCGTTCCCGCCCTGTATCCGCTACTGCATGGAGGGGCTCCTGGCAGGGAGAAGGGCGAGCCACATGGAGCGCTTCGCCCTAACCAGCTTCCTTGTCACCGTCGGAATGCCTCTCGATCGCCTCGTGGACCTCTACACGAGCGTATCTGACTTTGACCCCGCGATGACGCAGTACCAGGTCGAACATATAGCAGGGATTAGGGGCAACCGGACCAAGTACACGCCGCCCCTCTGCGATACCCTCCGCACCCACGGAATATGCAGAAACAAGGACGACATCTGCGAGAGGGTCAAGCACCCTCTGAGCTACTACCGCATCAAGGCGAGGCGCCTCGCCTACCAGAGGGCGCCGTCTCAACCCTCAAATACCAAAACGCAGAGCCAGTGATCTGAAAACTTGACAGACGACATAAAGCCAGCAGCCAAGACACCTGGCCTCCACTACTGCAAGAACTATAAGAACCTCGTCAAGTACAACGACGAGCTCTGTGGCCACTGCCCCTACAACGGGTTGAAGAAATAGAATCCCCAGCCAAACCAGTTTTAAAACAGCCGCGCGTATAGAGTTTCGCCCATGGAGCAAGACTGGGGGAGCCCGCGATTCGTATCGGAGCAGTTCCATAGATGGTACCAGGTGAATGCAAGGACCATCCCTGCCCCCCCCGAGATCAGAATGAGGGAGTTCGCGTTCCTCCAGTTCGGCGGGAGGGCAATGTTCCGCCACATAGGCTACCCCGACGAGGCGTCACTCCGCTGTGGCCTCATCGAGAACAACCCGGCCCACAGCTACCACAGCTCCTGCTACTACGAGCACCCAACCGCGGACATGGCTGGGAAGGGTTGGACGGGGGCGGACCTCGTCTTCGACATAGATGCTGACCACTTCGACCTCCCGTGCCAACACGAACACGACAAGTGGAAGTGCAAGAACTGCGGCAAGGAGGGGACCGGGAAACCTCCTGAGGTCTGCGACTGCGGCAAGGCCGCCTTCGAAGAGGAGAGCTGGCTCTGCGAGAGGTGTTTGCAGGCCGCGAAAAACGAGACACAGAAGCTCCTCGACATACTCATACAGGACTTCGGTCTCAGTCCAGCGGGCAATTTGGTCGTCAACTTCTCCGGCAACCGGGGCTACCATGTCCACGTCAGGAGCAAGAAGGTCAGGGCTCTCGACCAGTCTGGAAGGAGAGAAGTTGTCGACTACATCCTGGGGACGGGCCTCAAACCAGAGTACCTTGGCTTCAACCCGAAGGCTAAGGGAGGGGGCTCGACGCTCGCAGATGATGGCTGGAGGGGAAGAGCGAGCCGGGCGCTCTACGACTACGTCGCTTCGACCCCTCCAGCGGAGATAAAGGCTCTAAAGCTCGGGAGGAAGATGACCACCTTCCTCATCGAGGATAAGGGCAACGCCCTCGCCATCCTGGAGGAGGCACACCCTAACGTCCTCCTCAAAGCAGTTGGCCTTAGTGACACTAACAAGCTCATGGCGGACCTGTCGAAGCTTATGGAGATCGCCGTCAAGGAGCAGGCCGCGGACATCGACACCGTCGTGACGACGGATATCCATCGACTGATACGCCTCCCAAACACCCTCCACGGAAAGACAGGGTGGCAGTGCCAGACAATCCCTATCGACTCCCTTCCAGACTACGACCCGCTAGCGAGCGCCCTCGCCTTTCCCTCGGGGGAAACACGCCTATACGTCCGCGATGCACCAAAGATACGCATCGGGGACACGGAGTACGGGCCCTACAGGGACGAGGCCGTGACGGTCCCAATGGCGGCGGCAATGTTTCTGCTCTGCAAGAAGGGAGCGAGGGTTGAAGGATGACGGGCGACTACGAGGCTCTTCAGTCAGCATGGAGTAGGGAGAGGCAAAGGAGGGAAATCCAACCCCTCCCCGATGGCTTCGTCGCTATCATGGCAGATTACCAGGCACGCCTCCGGGAGGCCGCTCGTATCGAGGAAAAGGGCACCCTTAAAGCTAAACTCATAGAGGTTGAGAAGGCAAACGCTGAGAGGATGCTGGGAGAGATCAACCACCTCCGGCTCAGGAAGATCGTAACCGCTGAGGTCGAGGGGGCGCCCGTCGAGACCGTGAACATGACCCCTGAGGAGAGGAGACTACAGGCCGAGCTTCGGCGCCTCCTCGCGGCATACACTCAGGGAATGAAGCAGCCCCTCGTCGAGGTTCCGCCCACGACTGAGCAACCCCGACAGGCTCCATCACCCCATAAGCCCTCCCCGCCCCAGGAGAAGACCTCACAGGGCTACATCGTTGTGCGTTTCACTCAGCCCCTACCCGCAATCATGGGCACGGACATGAAAACCTACGGACCGTTTGCTGCCGAGGACGTCGCGAGCCTCCCCACGCAGAACGCTGAAAACCTAATAAGGAAGGGCATAGCTAAGGAGGTGGAGACCCAGAGATGAAAGTTCCAAAGACCATCAGAACCTATTGCCCTCACTGCAAGACCCACACAGAGTTCACCGTTGCCATCCACAAAGCTGGCAAGCGCCGCGGAGCCCGAAAGGGCGAGAGGGACCAGGCCCTACGCAAGAAGGGCTATGGTGGCCAAAAGTTCCCTATGCAGCACAACCAAGCGAAGGTCACCAAGAAGACGACGCTTCAACTACAGTGCAAGGAGTGCAAGCACAGCCTCATGCGTGAGGGTCTCAGACTGAAGAAGGCGGAGTTGGAGTAAGATGGCCGAGTGGGACAGCCTCATACCAAGGCCCTCATCTCGTTTCCTAAGGGTCAAGTGCACTAACTGTGAGTCAGAGCAGGTCGTTTTCAGCCACGTCACCCGTGAGGTTAAGTGCCGCACCTGCGGCGAGGTCCTCGCAAAGCCTACGGGCGGCAAGTGCGAGATACGCGGCTCCGTCATAGCCGTCCTAGGGTGAGGCTCACATGAGCCTGGGGCGCGCCAACTGGCCTGAGACCGGCGAGATGGTCGTCGCCACCGTCAGCAGGATAGAGTCATACGGTGCTTACGTAACCCTCGACGAGTACGGAGGCAAGGAAGCCCTCCTTCATATCTCTGAGATAAGTATCCGCTGGGTCCGCAACATCCGGAATCACGTGAGGGAGGGGCAGAAGGTCGTCCTCCAGGTCCTCAGGGTCGACGCCGCGAAGGGACAAGTTGACCTTAGCCTACGCAGGGTCAACAAGGACGACCGTAGAAAAAAGCTTGAGCAGTGGAAGAAGACCCGGAAGGCGGAGACTCTACTCAAGCAATCAGCTGCTGAACTGAAGGCTACACCCGAGGACCTCTACGGGGAGATCGTCCCCAAGCTGACTTCGGTGGGTCTCAACCTCTACGACGCCCTCGAGCAAGCCGCCAAGAAGGGGTCTGGGGTTTTCACGGACGTTGACATAAAGCCCAAGACAGCGGATGTCCTCGCTAAGGTCGCTAAGGAAAAAATCGTCGTCAAGGGCGTAACGATCCAGGGTGTTTTCGAGATCACCGCACTTGGGAGCAGAGGGATTGAGGAGATAAAGTCCCTATTCGAAGAGGCGAAGGAGATCGGGGAGAAGTCGGAGGCTACCACAGGCATCTTCACCCTCGGGGCTCCCCGCTACAGGATCGAGGTCACATCAGACGACTACAAAAAGGCGGAAGCAGCTCTTGACTCCATCGTTAAACACTCCGAGTCCGCCTGGTCCTCACACGAGGGGACTCTCACCTTTAAGAGGGAGTGACCGGCCATGGTCTGGCTCCTCCGCAGATGCACCAAGTGCGGCACCTACACAATGCGTACGGACTCCTGCCCCAAATGTGGGGGGGCTGTAGTCTCTCCGCACCCAGCGAGGTTCTCCATGGACGACCGTTACCGCAGGTACCGCCTAATCATGAGGCGGATGGCTGAGAAGCCGGAAGAGAAGCCCGTAGACTAATTCCCACCACTTCGTGGAAAGTTTAAAAACTGCTCCGGTGTCAGCTTCTCTAGGTGAACCGTTTTGGCGAAGACCTATGTTAGGATCTACGGCCCGCCGCTCATGAAGGCCCTCCAGGCGCTCGAGGGCGTTGCCGTCGAGATGTCGAAGGAGAGGGAGGTTAAGTTCAGTCACAAGTGTATCCCGTACCCTACCCGCCTCCAAGCCGACAACAGGGATTGGAACAACTACCTCAACAACCTTAAGAACACATATGTCGACTGCTACGAGCCGGCGAAGATCATAAGTGACGCTCACCAGACGCTGGGGGATCATGACTTCATGTTCGAGTGGGCGGAGAAACCGACACTCAAGCAGCTCGAGTCCCTCATCGAGAAGATCGACGCCGCCCTCGGCGGCATTGGCGTCCACTACACCCTAACAACGGAGTAGTCGTTTTCAGCAATTTTTAGCCCAGCTCACGCTGGGGTGCCTTGTCTACCAATAAAAAGAACCCAAAAAGGGTGCAGCCGATCTATTAGGCTTGGCCCTCTGACATCTTCTCGGCTTCCCTGAGGGCCCTGCGCTCCATCAGCTCCTCGTAAACAATGAAGGTAGGCATGATGACCCAGATGGCGATCATCACCCAGAACAGGATCGTGTCCAGCTGGTCCGCCGACATCTGAGTCACAAGCCTTAGAGCGACTAGCATCAGGAAGTTCACTACTTCTTCGCCTCCTTCTTGGCCTTGTCCTCAGCAGCCTTCTGCCTCGCCTTCGGCGCGGCGCGCCAGTCGACCTTGACCTCCTCCTGCACCATCTTCGCGTAGTTGATCCCAGGTATGTAGAGCAGCTTCTCGGGTATGAGGCCGTTGGGCCTGAAGATCATGACCACGACAAGGAGGCCACCGAGTATGATGTCCTCCAGGTAGCTGATGGGGAAGAAGAAGAACTGCTGGATCGTGAACTTGTAGACAATGATGATGCGGCGGAGTGCGATGATGAGTGCTGCTCCCAGGAAGGTCCCGGCGTTATTACCCGGACCTCCTAGGATGAGCATCAGCCAGGGCCAATAGGTCCAGTAGGCGCGCTGGTAGCCGTTCTCGTTCGAGTATAGGAGGTAGTAGCAGTTCATTACACCGGCGATGGCTGTGATGCCCGACGCGAACATCAAGATGTTGCGGCGGATCCCAACAACGTTCTTGCCGACGCTCCCGATGGTGACCTCGTTCTCCCTGAGGGCGCGCATCAGCCTCCCGTACGGGGAGTTGAGCATCGTCCTGAAGATGAAGAAACTGACGAGGCCTATGAAGAGGGTGATGACAGCGGTAATGACGCCTCTGTCACCTGGGTACCAGGCGAAGACGTCAGGTATCCATACTCCCAGTGTGCCACCTGAGATCTGAGTCACGTTCCTACCTATAATCTGTGAGGCGTCCGCTACTGTAATGAGCACAATCATCAGGTAGGTTGCCCTGAGGCGAATAGCCGGAAGAGCGAGCAGGTATCCGATGCCTGCCCCCAGGATCATGGCGAGACCTATGCTCAGCAGGAGGAATCCCATGGAGAGCACAGCCTGGCTCTTGAGGAACTCGTTCATTAGCCCTACGTTCGCCGGGTTGCTGTAGATCCACTTGAAGTCGTTGTTCCAGTTATCAAGGGGAACCCCTGTCTGTGCAGCCACCGTGAACATGATTCTCATGACGATGGCACTGATCGTGAACGCCCCGATGATGACCTGGACAGCGCACCCCATGTTGGGGATGCCTGCGTTACCGTACTGGAAGTTCAGGGCCATTGCGACGATGACCAGGAGACCGAAGAACATTGCGATGTCCACAATCAGCCTGCTCGTGCCCTCTATTGCCGTCGGCATCGAGCCGAGCATGCTAAGAGCGATGTTTGCGTACATTACTTCTTCTCCTCCTTCTCAGTGGGAGCTGCGGGAGCTGCCTCCGCCGCCTTAGGCTTTGTCCTGCTAGCCTTGTACCTCTCGTAGAAGCCCTGGAGGCCCCTCGGCTCGATGAGGAGCACGATGATGAGGAACGTCATGGGCACCAGCGGTCGGTACTCCCCGAACCAAGTGCCTAGGGTCAGCTGGCCCGCTAGTGTGAACATTATCTCGCTAATCCCGATGGTGAAGCCGCCGACGATAGCCCCGTAGACGTTCTCGAAGCCGCCCAGGAGGCTGCCCGCCATGATGCTGGTGATGATCCCGGAGCCGGTCGTCGGGCTGCTCATGAACCACATCGGGATCATGGCCCCTGCAAGGCACGCGAGACCACCGGTGACGAACCAGGAGAAGAGCTGAATGTTGTTGATGTTGATGCCCAGGACGGAGGCGAGCTCGGGGTCCTCCGCGGTAGCCCTCATCGCGATACCTAGCTTGGTCCTCGTGAGTAGGTAGTGTAGTACCAGGACAACAGCGATGCTTATCCCGATAGCTACGAAGAAGATCCCCGCGATCGAGCCGGCCACGACGAAGTCCCACTCCTTGAGCAGGAAGCCAGTGGCGTACTGCCCGAAGAAGGCAACGAAACTGTAGGCGTATATGTTGAGTATTGCGCCAAGGAAGATCTGTATGGCGAGGGTCGCTATCGTAAGCACGATCGCTCCACTCCCCATCTTGGCGAGTGTCCCAAAGACCAACTTAAACACCGCTAAGCTGATCAGGCCCCCGATGAGGAAGGCGAGCGGGAAGCCCATGTAGGGCGAGATGTGGAAGAACTTGGCGAAGGTGTAGCTGACATAGATGCCGAACCCAGCGTAGGTGCCGTGTGCGAAGTTAGGTATTTTCGCGGTGAGGTAGGTAAGGGTAAAGCCGATGCAGAGAAGCGTAAGTTCGCTAGCGTAAGTGATTGCCATTAACCAAATGGTCGGTACTTCCATTTTTTTACCCGAATCTTGACCCGCCCAATTCTTTATAATATTTTTCATGACTGACCTAATTTTTGCGCGTCCATTGAAACTCATAACTTATTATATGTATTATTTTAACAGATTTTATTTTCTGATTTACAGGACTCACTCAATAATAAAGCTTTTAATCGATGAAGATTGCTTATGTCAAATCTTAAATACAGTTGGGCGAAGTCTACTATCGCGACAAACAAAGGTGTAAAACTTGGCAGATAAAGGTATGACACTAGCAATAGTGCTACTGGTTGCAGGCTTGGTCGTCGGCGGAGGGATCGGTTACTTCGCCGCACCGGCCAAGCAGGTTGTTTCATCGACAGTCGTTGAAAAGGTAACAACAGCACTGCCCCTAAAGGGGGTTACCGTCAAGATCGGCTACATTGCCTCGGACACCACTGGTCTTGAGACGGGTAAGCCGTCCCACGAGCAGATCTGGGCGCCCGATTTTAACAAGTACTCCGCTTTACTCGGGTACGGTACAACCTTCACTTATATGATTGACGACGCCCAGGGCCAGGCCAACACCCACCTCGAGAAGGTCCAGGGATTCAAGTCCGCTGGCATCACCGTCTTCGAGGGTGGTGGCTGGTCAAGCCAGGCTCAGTCGGCCCTGAGCTATGTGAACACCAACGGCATGCTCATGTGGAGCTCTTCATCCACCTCCCCAACGCTTGCCATCGCGAACGACAGGCTCTATCGTATGTGCCCAGCTGACACGGCCCTTGCTCCAGCGCTTGCTGACATCATGTGGCAGTTCGGCATCAAAGAGAGCGCGATATTCCAGCGTGGCGACTCCTGGGGTGACGGCATTGTAAACCTCTTCATCCCCGCCTTTACAGCGAAGGGCGGCAAGATAACGGGCGACAAGGTCCGCTACGCTGCAGAGGCCACAGAGTTCACCAACTACCTACAGCAGGCTGACGCCCAGATCAAAGCTGCTCTTGGCAGACAGAACAACAACAACCTTAAAGTCGGGATGGTCATCCTGTCCTTCAACGAGGCGCCTGTCATCTGTAAGCAGGCATCCCAGTTCTCCTCGGTTTACAACGTCCACTGGTTCGGGAGCGATGGCACAGCCCTCTCCCAGCGTATCATGGACGACTCGCCTGACGAGGCCAACCACATAGGCATCTACTCGATGCTCTCCCACCAGACTCCATCAACAAAGTTCGATTCCCTCGCTAAGAGGTATGTTGACCTGGTGAAGCAGCAGTTCACTACTTACACGGCTTACTCCTACGACATCGGAACAGTAATCACCAACACCATGCTGGAGGCCCAGAGCCAGAAGGGCGATGACATAGTCGCGCTACAGTCCCCAATGTCTCTCAACACCTTCGGAGCAGGAGGCTGGTCCAAGCTGAACGAGTTCGGCGACAGATTCCCACCGCCGTTCGACGTCTGGGGCTTCTTCAAGGGAGACACAAAGCCTTCAGTGTCCAAGGTCGTTGCAACATACGACAACGACTACAAGTTAGCTAGCTGGGATGCGACCATGCTGGGGTACAAGCCCCTCGGCCCGTAAAACAAGCTACATAGCCTCAATTTTTTTAACGGTTTTTTCCTTTTAAACACCTTCAATTTTTTCTGCATCCCTTCCAAAACTATTTAAACTATGTCTATGGGTAGATACGGTAGTTGATGCTGGTATGTCAGAGATTCTCCGAATCGAGAACGTGAGAAAGTACTTTGGCAGGTTCGCTGCAGTCGACGGCATCAGCATCGGTCTGAGGGAGGGGGGTATCTACCTCCTCGTGGGGCCGAACGGCTGCGGTAAGACCACACTAACGAACTGCATCACGGGCATATTCCACGCGGAGGAGGGGTCCATCTACTACAGGGACGAGGAGATCACCCATGAGGACATGTATAAGATCTCCCGACGGGGCCTCGTCAGGACCTTCCAGATCGCGTCCCCCTTCCTCAGACTCACTACCCTCGAGAACATGCTTGTAGCTCTCCCCGACAACGCCGGGGAGAACATCTTTAAGTCCCTCGCGAAGCCCACTTGGCTCGACAGTGAGGTCAGCGCCGTCAGGCGAGCATCCGAGCTCCTCAGGGTCCTTGGGCTCAAACACGTATGGAACAAGCCTGCTAACACCCTGAGCGGAGGCGAGCTCAAGCTTCTGGAGATCGGGAGGACCCTCATGGCGGGTGCAGACACGATCATCCTCGACGAGCCCGTCGGGTCCATCGACCCCAAGCTCTGCCACCAGATATTCAACCACGTCCTCAAGCTTCGAGACGACCTCGGTATCACTTTCCTTGTCATCGAGCACAGGCTCGAGGTGGCGGCTCAGTACGCCGACCATGTCTTCGCCATGGACAGGGGGCAGCTCGTCACGGAGGGGACCGCTGAGGAGGTCTTCGAGGATCCTAGGGTCATAGAGGCTTACCTGGGTGACTAAATTGGCTAACATTCTGGAGACCAAAGGGCTGAACGTGGGCTACGGGCCTATCCACGTCATCTACGACCTCGACTTCGAGGTACCAGACGGCGAGGTCACCGTCATTGTCGGGCCAAATGGGGTCGGTAAGACTACCCTCCTTAAGGCAATAATGGGCCTCGCCACTGTCTACTCGGGGCAGGTCTTCTTCCAAGGGAAGGACATCTCAAGACTCCCCCCTTACGAGCGGACGAAAATGGGGATAGGCTACATGCCCCAGACAGGCAACATCTTCAGTAAGCTCAGCGTCGAGGACAACCTGAAGATGGCAGCGTATACGGTCAACAACGCAAAGATGTACGACGACAAGATCCAGTTTGTCTGGAACCTCTTCCCGAGGCTTAAGGACTACATGCCTCGCGCGGCGGGGACCCTGAGCGGGGGCGAGCGCCAGATGCTTGCCGAGGGGATGGTCTTGATGAGGGACCCCAAGCTCATGATGGTGGACGAGCCGACGGCTGGCCTAATGCCCAAACTGGTCAACGACGTCATGAAGCAGCTCGCACAGATGGCCGAGACGACTGGCCTTCCCATCGTCCTCGTCGAACAACGTGCCAAGCGCGCCCTCCAAGTCGGAGACAAGGCGTACATGATGCGTGGCGGAAGGTTCACCTTCAGCGGTCCTGCTGAAACGTTGGCCAACCACCCGCAACTCAACGAAATGTACCTTGGCGTCGTCGAGACGGTTCAGGTAGTCAAGGAGTAATCGAACTCGTTCCCGGGACGGGCCCGTTTGGCCCGCCCGAAGCTTTTTCAGCCATCGACCGATCGTCAGTAATCATGGACAAGTACGAGTGCTCAGTCTGCGGCTATGTCTATGACCCAGCTGAGGGCGACCCGGCGACCGGGGTGGCCCCCGGGACCCCCTTTGATAACCTTCCGGCGGGCTGGGTCTGCCCCGTCTGTGGGGCACCAAGGGACGCCTTCAGGAAGCTAGATTAGATCAAGGAACCGCCTAGGCCTAAGCAATTTAGGCGGCATTAATATATTCCCGGTATTATACGGTGGGGCACGCTCTTCTGGTATTCTCTGTATCTGTTCCCGTACATCTTGACTAGCTGCTCCTCCTCCCCCTTGACCTGGTTGAGGATCACCATCCACGATAGTAGGGCGAGGCCTATCGTTTCGACCAAAGGGATCACTACGACAAGGCCAGTCGTGAGGGAGAGGAACCCGAAGTAGTATGGGTGCCTTACGATGGCGTAGGGGCCCCCCGTCAGAAGTTTCCCGGTATAGTTCGTCTTCCAGTAGCTCCACCAGAAGAGGATGTAGTAAACGCCGAGGATGATGAGGGCCGCGCCCACAATCGTCGTCGGCAAGAAGAGGTCCATCCCTAGCACTTCACAGGGTAAACAGCGAGGTCCTGTTTGAACCTTGTCAGCCGCTCACATCCTCCGTCTGTGCATGCGACCGTATCCTCAACCCTTACTCCTACGTCACCGACGATATAGATGCCCGGCTCATCGCTAAAGACCATGCCCGCCTCCAGCTTAAGCTGGTTCCCACTAACAATGTAGGGTTCCTCGTGGATTTGTATGCCTATCCCGTGACCGAGGCGGTGAATGAAGTGGGCACCATAGCCCGCGTCGCAGATGATTGCCCTCCCAGCCTCGTCGACGTAGCCGCAGGCGACGCCAGGGTGCACCGCCCGGTAGGCGGCCTCGTTGGCCCTCTCGACTGTCCTATAGATCGCACGGTGCTCGGGTGATGGCTCCCCGTAGAAAGCGGTACGGGTGAGGTCACTCCAATAGCCGTGGCGGGTGCATCCCATGTCGACTAGGACCGCGTCCCCAGGAACGAGGGCCGCGGAGCCCGGCTGACCGTGGGGGAGGGCGGCTCTTTCCCCGAAGAGGACGCCCTGAAAGCTCTGCTCACCGCCGAGCCTCCTCATCTCAGCCGCGAGAAGGGCGGAAAGCTCTGTTTCGGTCATCCCGGTCCGGAGCCGGGCGAGGCATGTGCCAAGCGCCTCGTCAGCGACGGCGCATGCCTCCCTTATCCAGCCGATCTCTTCCGGCGTCTTAACCATACGGACCTTCCCTACCTCCGCGGAGGCGTCAACGAACTTAACTCCGGGAAGCAGGGCGGAGACCCTCTGGGCCCAGCCCCAAGGGGCATCGGCGGCTAGGCCGATGATTGAGGGGGATAGCCCCCTGGACTTGATCGCGTCAGCTATGGCAGCGTATGGATCCCCGTCCTCTGCCCAGATCACCCTGTCGGTGAACCAGGGCCTCATACCCCTAAGCTCACCCTCGAGCTCGTTGACCACGAAGACTGGCGTCCCCTCAACCGGAATGAGAGCAGCCGCAGGCCGCTCACTGGGACCTATGCTGAAGCCCGTGTAGTAGCTGATGTCGGCTCCCGGGAAAAGGAGAACTGCGTCCACGCCCCTCCCCTCGAGGAGGGAGAGGAGCTGCCTCGCCCTGCCCTCGCTGAACTCAGACATGAGCTCAACTGGGTGGTCGGCGGTAGAACTATCTTCCGCTTACCCGGTCGTCTTTAGGAATTCGCCCATCTTCTTGTTGACGTCGGTTCCGTCTTCGAGGTTGACCTGGGCCTTGCTCCTGCCGAAGGTGTCGATGCTCTTGCTGTCGATCGAGACCTTCTTCTTGAGGACCATATCGGAGAGCTTCGCTATGGCCTTCTTCTCAGCCTCGCTGTTCTTCGGCGGTGCTGTAAGTCCCTCAAGGCTGACTATCTGATCGGTCCGGAGGCGGAAGCTAATGCCGTCAACGATCTCAACGGCTGTTGCGACTTTTACGACCATTTCGCTCACTATGCACACACGCCCCCCATAATAAATTTGTCTATCGGACGGTCGCCACTGAAGGTTAGCCACTGCAACGATTTTTGGGTGCCTTCGGGCCTCGCCTCTCGATACTGCTTTAAGGGTTCGGCAAGATGATCACTTCTCGGTGGTGTTTTGAGTAAGGCTTTTGGCGGGGCAAGGTTCTGCTGGCTCGACGGGAGGGTGATGGGGACAGAGGAGGCTCTCGTCTCGGCTATGGAGCCTATCTATCTCGGCATCTTCGAAGGGATCAAAGCGTACGTTCAAGGCGGCGTGGGAGAAGAGGGGAAGCTCGCCGTCTTCGCATGGGACGCCCACATGGACAGGCTCTGGAGGAGCGCGGCAATCGATGGCCTAAAAATGCCCTACGGTCGGGAGGAGCTCTTCGAGGCACTTAAAGCGTCGGTGGCGAAGAACGAGTTCAGGAAGAATATCTACATCCAACCGAGGGTCTGGCCGAGGGCGGGGGAGAGGGATGAGGTCCATATCCTCATCCCCACGTGGCCTTTCGACACCCTTCTTCCCTCCTCAAATCCCTCTTTCTCGAAGCTGAGGAGGTTCATGGTAAGCAGCTGGAGGAGGGTATCCAGCGACGCACTACCTCCCCAGGCGAAGAGCTGGGCGAACTACGCGAATAGCGAGCTGGCTAGCAGGGAGGCGAGGAGGTGCGGGTACGATGCGGCAGTATTCCTCGATAGCAGAGGCTTTGTCTCGGAAGGTACAGGGGCATGCTTAATGAGCGTTAGGGGTGGTAAGGTCATCACTCCACCCGTGACTGCCAGCATACTAGAGTCGGTGACCCGCAATTTCTTCATCGAGCGCCTCTATCCTGACCTTGGGATCCCATGCGAGGTTAGGGACCTCTCCAGGGCGGAGCTCTACGCCTCAGACGAGGCGTTCCTCTGCGGGACCGGCGGGGAGGTGACTCCTATCACAAGCGTGGACGACATACAAGTCGGAAAGGAGTACCCTGGGCCGATCACAAAGAGGGTCGCTGACCAGTACGCCGAGGTCGTCGCGGGGAAGGTCAGAAAATACCGAGACTGGCTGTACCCGCTGAACTAACCTAGAGTATTAGCTACCCCTCCCAAATGAAGCGCCGCTGAACCTCCTCACGTGTGACGGCTTCCGGGAAAGGATTTTATCTCCGCCGAGGGCCTAATGGGTGCTGGGGGCCGGTAGTCTAGCTTGGTGGAACGCCGCGTTCACACCGCGGAGGTCGCCGGTTCAAGTCCGGCCCGGCCCACCATTCCTAATCGGCCCAACGCGCTCGCGCTCCCCTACGTATGGCTGGTAGGCAAATGGCATCGTCCAGTTGACTCTCGGTTTATGAACGAATGATCCTCCGGATCCATCAGTAACTTAAGGACGGTGGGATCCTGAAGACTAATTCATTGCTCCTAGTGAGCGTCGTTATTGCTCGTGCGCAGGTGAGGGCTAACCCCCTACTCCTTGACCCCAAGGAGCTCTGACCACTTCTCCGGGTGGAACCCTACCACAACGTTCTCCCCTATCACGACGTAGGGGAAGGCCACTGGCCCCTTGTGCTCGCCCATCACTTTCTCTATCCTCTTCTTATCCTTGGGGCCAGCCAAGTCGTAGTCGAGGTACTCGAACTCGACCCCGTGGTCGCTGAACCACTTCTTCGTCTTCTTGCACCAAGGACAGGTGCTTATAGTATATCCCTTGACCTTAGTCATGTATTTCACTTTGTTTTAGCACTGGGTGACTGTTGAACCTTACCTAGGCTCGTAACCGCCTTATAAGGGCGGGGCGATGTGGTTTGCGATGCTCGGGAGCCTTTCGGCAGAAGAAAGGGCAGGACTTCGGGTAGCGGCAGCGGTCTGCGTAGT
>Ga0315282_10006957_pt1 | contig 18735 bp, 23 predicted proteins | sample YL17G07_20_MG_FD_203693 | JGI IMG/M metagenome (GOLD analysis project Ga0315282, IMG submission 203693) | Sediment microbial communities from Yellowstone Lake, YNP, Wyoming, USA - YL17G07_20 | ecosystem: Environmental > Aquatic > Freshwater > Lake > Sediment | place: USA: Wyoming | collected...
TTATATGCAGAGAAGAATAATCACTAAATGGTTATTTTCCTACAGGAGACGTGGGTCTCCATTTTTTATTTATTATAGGAACAGTTTATCCACTAGTCAGATAGACTAGTGGAATTGAAGATTTAAATACTTTATATAACATGTTAATTAAAACCAAAGTACAAAGTTGTGACAAATAGCGTTAGTCAAGTGCTAATTCTATTGCTTTTGTGACTTAAGGAGAAAGATAAAAATGAAATTCGAAGAAATGAATATAGAAAAAAGCGTGTCAGATTCACTGACAAGCATGGGATTTGAACAGCCTACAAGAATACAGTTAGAAACCATACCGCTTATCAAGCAAGGCTTTGACGTAATCGGCCAGTCCGAGACTGGATCAGGAAAAACAGCTGCTTTCGGAATTCCGCTGGTGGAGAAAGTTGTTAGGTCTAAAGGGATACAGGCGCTTGTTTTATCACCAACAAGAGAGCTGACGATGCAGATAGCCAAAGAGCTGGAAAAGTTCTCACATCTCAAAGGATTATTTGTTCAAACCGTCTACGGCGGTGTTTCAATGGAGCCTCAGATACGAGGATTGAGAAGGGCTGAAATAGTTGTCGGCACTCCGGGAAGAATACTCGACCACCTGAGAAGGGGGACTTTTGACACGAAAAACATAAAGATTTTCGTTCTTGACGAGGCGGACAAGATGATCGACATGGGTTTCATCGACGATATAAAAGACATCGAGAGGAACATCCCTCGGGAAAGGCAGACCTTGCTGTTCAGCGCTACAATGCCCGACAGCTTGATAGAGATGAGGGAAAGGTTTACAAGAAACGCAAAGAAAATAAAAACGCAAACAAAAGTTAGGGAGGATATACTGAAGCAATACTACTGCGATGTTGACCATAAGATGAAGTTCTCTTTGCTAGTTCACTTGATAAACAAAGAAAACCCAAAGCTTGCAATAATTTTCTGCAATTCTAGAAGGGATGCAGGCTCTGTTGCTAGAAATCTACGCTACAATGGCATAAACGCTGTAGAGCTGCATGGCGGGTTGACGCAGCAGAGGAGAGAGACTGTTATGGACAGTTTTCATAAAGGCTCTACGAAAATCCTGGTAGCTACAGATGTGGCGGCGAGAGGGTTGGATGTAAAGAATGTGACACACATCTTCAACTTCAGCATACCGAAGAGCGCTGAGGACTATACAAACAGGATAGGTAGAACGGCAAGGGCTGGTGAGAAAGGAAAGGCAATATCCCTTCTAAGCAGGGACGACCATGATTCCTTCAGGAGAGTGATACGAAGCTTTGATTCTGAGATAGAAAATATGCCGGTTGAAAATTTCAAAATCCTTCCGTTCAAAAAATATCAAGAACGTGAAGGCGGATTTGAAGAAAGACGCTTTGGAAGAAGATATTCGCCGCGCAGAAGATGGTAGTTTTTTTTAATAATATCCTCGGCACTGATTTTTAATTTATGGATTATGAAGTTTTTACAGAGGCAGAATTTTTTTCTGAATTTCGCAGAATTGATGTAAAAATATGCCAGAATTTTGAAATAAAAATAAAATTAAAAAGTTGTCTTCAAGTCAAGCTGTTTACTGCTCTAGAATCTCCTAGTGCTGTGCTTTGGATAACATTCCTTGCAATAAACCGGCCTTCCTTCAGTAGGTTTGAATGGGACTTCACATTCTTTGCCACAATCTGCACAAACTGCTTTGTGCATCTCGCGTGGTCCACCGAAACTTCTACCGCCACCGAAGCCGCCGCGTTCTCTAAATGCCATGTATTCACCCTTTTTGTTTTTAACATATACAAGTTCTACAAGAAGTTGTATACTGTAGATTGTTTTAGAAAGTGAACTATATAAAGACCTATGGATGACTATTTCTTAACGTTTATATATCCTAACCTCAATCAGCTAATCATGTTCATAGATGCGCACAGCCATCTTAGCTCATATGGGGAGAACATACCTTCTGTTATTGCTATGGCTCGGAGTGTTGGCGTAAAACATATAATAGCTGTGGGCAGCACTTATAATTCTTCCGAAGGAGCGCTAAAGTGCAGCAGAGAATACCCGGATTTTGTGCATCCCGCTGTCGGCATTTCATATAGGTTTGCTAAAAGAGATGAGCCGCTGGAAAAACTTTTAGGAGATGTTAAAAAGATAGATGCGCTGGTTAAAAACGAAAAAAGAATCATAGCCATAGGCGAGATAGGAATAGACACAGGCATCACGCTGCAGAGGAGATATGGAGATCAAGTCAGGATTTTTAGAGAACAGCTCGAGATTGCGCAAAAATATAGAAAAGGTGTTATAGTCCACTCATTCAGCGATCCAAACCTGATAAACACAGAAAGGGAAGCTTTGAAAATTTTGGCAGAATATGACGTCAAACCAGTTGTGATGCATTTTTTCCAGGCCAGAGAAGAGGAAGATGTGAAAGCCGCAGTTGATGCTGGATATTATTTTTCTGTTGCTCCTCAAGATGTTTATGGCAACCTCAATGATAAATCCGAGGCAGTTGTAAGTCAGATAGACCCAAGCAAGCTGATTATAGAGACAGATGGACCCAGAGGAGAAAACATATGGCCTGATGTTTTGCCTTTAGTTGCAAAAACAGTTGCAAAAATCAAAAAAAAGGATGCTGAAGAAATGGAAAAAATACTGTATGATAACGCCCAAAAAATATATTTTGACAATTTGTAAAAAATTATTTCTTGTTTTCCTTCTGTTCCTTCTTCCTGACTATTTTCATCCTTTTTTCTATAGTCTCTGCGAACAATCTGCTAGCCTCTTCTAACTCAACACCAAGAACCATGCAGAGCAGTATAGCCGCTACAACCACCCACACCACAATCAAAACAGGAAGAACAATGTTCATCAGCGGGTATATTTTGTCAATATAGTCAGCAAACATCAGGTATGAAACTACCATAGGAAGTATGTAGGCAGTAGTTCTAAAGGAACGCTTTATCTTCCTCATCCTCACTTCCTCTATCGGAGACTCTCTGTGGGTTATGTATGACGCCACTAGCCCGGCTAAAGAGTCAGCCACAACACCGACTTCAAGAAAAGCTGCAGCTATCAGCACAAGCGTAGCGGCGAGCAAAACTATGAATTCTATCTTGTGTGTGTCTAAAGAGCCGATCATCCCGCCTTTTCCCAGCGGAACGACAAAAGAAGTTCCTAACAGCCACAGCAAAGCTGCAACGCCAAGAAATATGACGAATTTCGGCAGGTTTGCCCTGAGCTTGCGGGCTGATTCTAGGTAAACTTCGTCTCCATTAGTCTTTTTTTCAGTCTCAACCCCATCTGACGTACACTCACTCTCTTGCGATTAAAGTAAAGTTGGAAAGCAGAGGTTAAAAAGGTTGCTTCTGCTCACTCAACCTTCCTTATAAGAAAAACAATCAAGTTTATATATCTATGCATGGAATTAATCTATAGCAATGAAATGGGAGGACTAACTAGAAAAAACTGTTTCTGTTTATGATATTCTTGGTTAAAAATCAAGATAACTCAAAACAAATGAACTAAACGGAGGTTAATTTAAATGGCAAGATTCGAAAGAAGAGGCTTTGGTGGAAGAGGCGGATTTGGCCGCAGATTTGATGACGACAGGTCAGACATGCCAAAGCCAGTTAACGTCGGCGAAGAGTACGACGTCGAGATAAGCGAAGTCGGATCACGCGGAGACGGAATAGCGCGTGTGAAGAACTTTGTAGTCTTCGTAAACGGTGGCAAACAGGGCGAAAAGGTAAAGATAAAGATCAAAGAAGTGAGAAACAGATTCGCTATCGGAGAGAAAGTAGGCGCTGGCGAAGCTGTTGAAACTGCCGGAGTTGCTGAAGCTACTGAAGAAGTTAAAACAGAAGCAACGGAAGAACCTGAAGAGGCTGCCGAAGAGACTGAAGTTGTAGAAAAGACTGAAGAAGTGGCTGAAGAGACAGAAGAAGTTTAAAGTTGAGAATTTTTTGACCTTCTTCCTCTTTTTTATTTTTCTTAACGAATTCAACAAAAATATATTCTAGAAATCAAATTGTTATTATGGCTAGTGATATACCTGCAACTGGGTTGACATACAAAACTTCCCGCAGATCCTACATGGAAAATTACATTATAATCGGGCTTGTTGCTGTTGTTGTCCTCATGCTATGGCCTACGTTGGGTTTAGAGTTTTCTTTGTCCCCGACAACGCAGAGGCAGTTTTTCTCAACAATGTTCGTTTTCGCTTTCATTATAGTCGCAGCAGTTTTGTTTGAAGAGCCTTCCATAGAGGGTTTTATAAGAAGGTATGTTGTCACTAACCATGAGATCGTAAAGATAGAGGGGCTGTTTTCGAAGAAGAAGATTTCCATCCCTTATCAAAGCGTTGCAAACGTCAAAATAAACAAAAGCCTTCTTGGAAGGGTGATGAACTATGGCACGCTGCATATAACTTGTGTGGGAAAAGAAGGGAACGATATAGTTATGAAAGGCTTGGCTAGTCCTGACGTGGTCTACAACATAATCCAAAATAAAATCAGCCTGATGAGAAAGTCAATAGTGCACAAGAAAAAAAACAAGGATAGATTGGAAGAGCTTAGCGACGAAGAGCAAGAAGAAGCAAAAGGGCTGGAAATGCGGTTTGAGGAAGAGAAGTAGACAGTGGTTCACTTGGAAATGAAGAAATTTTTCATGCTTCAGATTATCGAATCCTTCATAGTCGGCGCCCTGACAATAGTCCTACCTTTGTTAATGGAGCAAAAAAACATCAGCATAGTCGATATTGGAATAATATTTGCAATACAGCCGATAGTTTTTCAGCTTGTTAGATTAACGTTCAGCATCCTGTCGGAATTCTATGGCAGGAAGGTATTTTTCATTTTAAACTCTTTTGTAACAGTCCTTTCCAACGCAGTATACTATCTAGCCTACTCGCCAGTCGGCTATGCATTTGGAAAAATCACTGAAGCGATAAAAGACGGCACTTTCTGGGCTGTCAACAGGCCTTACGTGATGGACCACAGCGAGGAGAAGAAGAAACGATTAGTGCAGTTGAGAATATTTTCCTCCTCGTCTGAAGCGATAGGCAACCTTGCGGCCGGCTTTTTGATAGTATGGTTGTTCTACCAAAATACGATACTCTTTATAGTATTTGTTGCATTGTTGGCAATACCGATATCATTATCGCTGAAAGACTTGCCAAGATCAAAGTTCAGCCTTGCAAAAGCCTGCAGGTCTTTGGATTTCAGGAATAGGACAATAGAATTCAAAAAGTTCCTCATATTGTTTTTGATTTCAGGCCTTTCTGACGGATTTATAGCAGGATATGTGATTACAATATTTTTGAACAACATGGGGATGAATGTGGAGCTCATCGGGATAATACTGGCAGTTAAACTGCTGATCACAGGAATGAGCACATACATTTTTACGAAAATTAAAATCACAAGATTGCTGTTGATTGGAGGCTTGCTTTACTGCGCCTCGATTTTGCTGTTGGGATTTTCAAACGTGATATTTGCAATCGCTGTTCTCATATTGTTAGGCATAGCAAACGGATTTATCGTAAACGCCTCAGAAGGATTCTTCTCGTCAGTAACAAGCAGCGAGTCTTATGCCAGTGATATTGGCTTGCTGATGACAAGCTTCCACACAGGTAGGACTGCAAGCCTCTTCGCATCAGGATTTGTCATCGCCAGCTTCGGCTTCCCAGCTGTTTTCATTTTATCATCTTTAACATACGCCATCTACACTTTCTTCACTTACAAGGTTGTAAAAAAGAAGGCATTCCTTTACAAATGATTTTGATATCAGCTATAAGCAACGAGTGGCTTTTATATATTTTATTATTCAATGGTTCTGATAACTCTTCGTTTGATTTGTAGGGGGGCAGGATTTGAACCCATTGGAAATCAATCTTACCTCTTTTTCAAATCTTCTCTGGTGTTATATGATTTTTCAGCTTCTTTCAAAATAGTCATATCTACTTCTTGGATAAACATTTCTTCCTTATTATGTTCTAGTCTTTTTAACGGTCCTATAAAAGGGACAGTAATTTGGGATCTTCCCAGTGCGAATTCACTAAATTTAACTTTTCCGGATACATTGCAGTAAACCAAAATAATCTCATTTTCAAATGCTCTTGATACACAAAGTGAGTCCACATGTCTTTTTTCTGCGTAATTTTTCCAAATTTTTCCTTTATAAGTCAAATACCATAAACTTGGACAATAAACTATTCTAACACCCATGTTTACCATTTTTCTAAAAATTTCAGAAAAAGCAAGGTCCCAACAAATGATTAATCCAGCTCTTCCAAATTTTGTATTAAAGACCGAAATCTTATTTCCCGGAGTTAGGTAACTTCTTTCTCCAAGCCAGAGATTAATTTTCCTATATTTGCCTTTGATTTTTCCTGACCTGTCGATATAATAAGAAGTATTATACCAACCCCGTGTATCACCTTCTATCCAAGATCCTGATACAATGTCAATAGAATATTTCTTAGCTAGTTTTTTGAAATGTCTTATATATTTGCCGTTGAAATCTACAAATTTCTTTTTCTTCATGATAGGACCGGTGATAAAATCTTCAGGAAAAACAATAACTTGGGCTTTTGAATATGCTGCTTTTTTGGTGAATTCTTCTGCTTTCTTAAGATTATCTTCTGGAGAAAATTGTTTAATCTTGAATTGTACAACAGCTATTCTGAATTTCATATTATCCCCATTTCAAATTAGCAAATCCCACGAAATATAATTAACCCATAGGGATGTGAGCGTAACGATATCAAATTGTAAGGAAAGAAAAAAGCGACACAGCAACATATAAACTATAATTGAATAAAATGTATTATGCCTGTCAACGCTGGGCCTGAATATTTCGTAGCTGAAAGAAAATATCTCGCTGCTAGAAGCAAGGAGGAAAAGATAGCTGCTCTTGAAGAAATGATAAAATTACTTCCACGCCATAAGGGAGTGCACAATGTCCTTGCGCAGCTGAAAAAGAGATTGTCTGTTTTGAAAAAAGCAAACAGCAAAAAAGCCGCTTCAAAACCGCGCTTCGCAATAAAGAAGGAAGGCGCTGCACAGATTTGCATTATCGGCGTGACAAAGTCCGGGAAAAGCACTCTGCTCAAATATCTCACAAAAGTGAATGTCGAGGTAGCAGACTATCCTTACACTACAAAGCTTCCTGTAGTGGGGATGACGAATGTTGGTGATGCGCAGCTGCAGGTTGTTGAGATTCCGTCGACATTTGACCCGGATTTCATCAGCTTGCTGCAGACTTGTGACGAGATAGTTGTTTTGATAGATGCTACACAAGATTTTGACAAGCAGGTTGCGGAGATGAAAAGGATATTGGATGAAAACAGATTGGAAGACAAAGAGCAGATTTGGGTGTTGAGCAAATCCGAGGCAGTAAAGTCTGGCCCGAACATGATCAGTATATCTGCGAAGGAAGGAAGAGGGATAGAAGAGCTGAAGGAAAAGATTTGGCACGGACTAGAGATGATAAGAGTTTACACGAAACCGGCAGGCAAGCCGAAAATCATTCCGCCTATCGCCGTTCCCACCGGATCAACCGTAGAGGATATAGCCAAAAGAGTCCATAAAGATTTTTTCAAGAATTTCTCTTACGCTAGAGTGTTCAACAAAACGCGGTTCAGCGGCCAGAAAGTCGGGTTGGATTTTATTTTGCATGACCTGGACGCAATAGAAATACACACGAAATGACTCATCTTCTAAAAGTCCTTCTTCTTTTTTCAAATCTTCCTTCTTTTCTTTCCTCAGTCCTCATCCTTGGCACGAAAGGCTTGGCGGTCTTCACGCTTGTTATATATCCTGCAACAAGGTTGCGCATCTTTCTAGATTCAAAAACAGCAAATTTCTCCAGCGCTTTTTTATTTCCTTCAAACAATTTTCCAAAATCTTCTGGATGCTTCTCAACAAGGTCTTTGCCTATGTTTTTCACGAATGTTGTCTTTATCCTTCCCATCGCATCAACTTTGATAATTTTTGTTTTTTCGTTGTTAAATACCCATCATTTGGAGAAAAAAGATAAAGCCCGGCGTTTACAGAATATCCAATAGTGCGCATGAGAATATACACTGAAGTCTACGGCTGTTCGGCAAACCTCTCTGACTATGAGATAGCTTTGGGGCTGCTGAAAGAACGGGGCTTTAGCTTTTCTTCAGACCCTCACGAATCTGCATTAAATATGATATTCACTTGCTGCGTCAAAGTCCCGACTTCCTCTCGAATGATGCACAGAATCGAAGAGCTGACAAAGACTGGAAGGCCGTTAATAGTTGCAGGATGCATTCCAAAAGTGATGCGCTCTTCCGTAGAAAAAATAAACCCTTCTGCCAGCCTGCTTGGGCCGGATGCTTTGGAGAAGATTGTAGATGCTGTTGACTACACTTTGCAAGGAAAAAAATTCGTGTGGCTGCAGGATTTGCGGCAGCCAAAAGTCTTTATGCCGAAGGTAAGAAAAAATCCTTTCATAGACGTGATAGAGATATCTACTGGCTGTCTCGGAAGCTGCTCATATTGCCTTGTAAAAAATGTAAAAGGCAATCTGTTCAGCTATCCGCAAGAGCTGATTGTGAAAGAGGCAAAGTTCGCTGTCAACGATGGATGCAAAGAGCTGTGGTTGACAAGCCAAGACAGCTCCTGCTATGGTGCAGACATAAAAAGCAGCTTGTCCCAACTGATGAAAAACATTTGCGAAATTCACGGAAAGTTTCTTGTGAGGGTTGGAATGATGAATCCTGACCACGCAAAACAGCATCTTGACAAACTGATAGAGTCATACAAAAATGAAAAGGTTTTCAAATTTTTGCATTTGCCTATCCAGTCTTTCAGCCCAAGTATTCTCAGAAAAATGAAAAGAAATTATTCTCCAAAGATCGCTCTGGAAGTCATAGAAAGTTTTTACAAAGCATTTCCTAATCTAACTTTGTCAACAGATGTCATAGTCGGATTTCCTGGGGAGAGCAACGAAGATTTTTTTAAGACAGTAGGTTTTTTGAGGCAAGTACAGCCTGATATAGTGAACATTTCAAAGTTCGGCAAGCAGCCAAACACAGAGGCTGCAAAACTCGAACAGCTACCAAGGGATGTTATTGACAAAAGAAGCGCGGAATTGACCAAAGTTGTGCAACAAATTGCGCTGGAAAAAAACCAGAAGTGGTTAGGATGGAAAGGAGAGTGCTTGGTTGATGAGAGAGGTAAGAAAAACACGTGGATTGGCAGGAATTTTTCCTACAAGCCCATTGTTTTGCGATCCAACAAAAAACTGCTTGGCGAGTTTGTTGACGTGGAAGTAACAGATGCGAAAAGCAGCTATTTGATTGGAAATGTCATCAGCTGATTTGAAAAAATTGCATTATGATTCGCAACAATTTTTAAATACTACCTTGCACTATTATATTGTTAGCAATTTAATGGAGACGCACGAAAAAAGAAATGTTCAAGCAATTTCTGGTTCTGAAATCATTCTTTTCAAGCAAGTCAAACGGGGAAGAATTCCATAAAAATAATTCTACAGTTGCCGAGAGCAAGATAAAAATCCAGCAGAAATCTTTGTTGGTTGGAAACAGGATTCCAAAAAACTTTTTTTTGACATCGGGAGCTGGTGAAAGTGATATAACAGTCCACGCCGGCTCGTACCATCTCGCACTGAAAGAGGCCGGGATTGAAAGATGCAACATAGTGACCTACTCTTCGATATTGCCGTCGATTGCAACGGAAGTTGAAAAGCCGGCGCAGGAGGAAATGATCCACGGCTCTGTCATGGAGACTATAATGGCGTGCACCGACGTGTTGAAGGGAGAAATGGCTACGGCCGGCCTAATCATCGGATGGCTGTATGACAAGAAGACGGATGAAAAATACGGCGGTCTCGTTTGCGAATACCATGGCAATGACGATGAGGGGACGGCGAGCCAGGAACTTTCAGCCAGCTTGAATGAGCTGCATGCCAACGGCTTCTCCGAGAGGTTCAACCTTCGCGATATAAAAATAGTGACGAAAAGCTTTGTCCCGGCCAAAAAATTCGGCACATCCCTGGTTGCCCTTTGCTTTACTGATTATGCATATCCGGTCCTCGGCGTGATGGAGTAATTTTTATTTAACTTCTTTGACAACAATCTTCGCGTCAATCCTTCCTCTCACCCTGCTCATGACCAGCCCCAGTATCTTGTCTTTAGTCGCGTCAGGATTTCTTCCCTTCACTTCTTGTATTATCCTCTTCAGCTCTGTCACGGTTATCGCTTCAAGGCCGAGGTTTCTCACGATAGTTACTACATCTTCGTCAGGCTCCCTTGCAAGCTCCTTAAGGATTGGGTGTATGGCTTCCTTAGCAATCGTCCTTTTCTTCAGCAGCTCGAAAATTTTGTAAAAGTGCTCATCGTTTAGATTGTCAACAGGCATGTGTTCTCTTCTCAAATCCTTCAGCGTGTTTGTAAAAGTGTTTGCAACAACGCTGGCTTCAACATTCTTTTCCTTCACAATTTTCTCGAACAAATCCACGTAATCGGATTTGACAATCTGCTCTGCCAGTTGGTCGGAAATCTTTAGCTTTTTTATTTTCTTCAGCCTGACCTCCCAGCTTTCAGGAAGATTCTCCTCCAACTTTTTCAGATATTCCGCATCGACAGCTACTGGTTCCACGTCAGTCTCAGGATACATCCTTGCCGCGCCTGGAAGAGGTCTTGTGAATTTAGTATTGCCGTCTGCCAGTGCTGCTCGAACTTCTTTCGCAACTTTCGGCAAAGACAACTGCCTCTCCACCTCAAGACTGATAACTTTGGCAAGTATTCCCAACTCCTGCACGCCTTTTACCTCAACCCTCTCTCCTCCTTTCACGGAAACATTAACATCTTGTCTAATCGTGCCCAATCCTTTTTTAGATTTTCCAGTGCTGCGGATTATCATTCCAATCTGATAAGCAACATCCTGCACTTCCTCAGGAGCAAAGTCAGTTATTATCCCAGTCCCAACTTCTATCAGCGGTATGCCAAGCCTGTTCAGCCGGAAAGTAGCAGAAGATTCATCCTCTTTAACTATAGCCGCAGCATCCTCTTCCAGGCTGACGTGCTTTATCTCAATTTTTTCGCCTTTGTATCTCAGAAAACCATTCAGCCCAACAACCATTGTCCTTTGAAAGCTCGTAGTCGTGCTTCCGTCGATAATAGTTTTCCTCATGACGTGTATTTCATTCGGCACAGAGCAGTTCAGCAGCAACGCAACCTGCAATGCTGTCTCCAAAGCTTCTCTGTTCAACATATGAGGAGGCTCCTCATCACATTCAACCAAACAGCTTTCGTTGTTAAAGACCTGATAATAAAAATTCCTGTTTCGCAGGTATTCATGCTGAGCTGCTATATCAAACTCACCCAATTCACTAGCAACTGGATGCTGCTTTCTTGTCAGTATCATGATTGGATTTTTTTCCGTCATGGTAGTAGAGCAGCCGCAGAATAGTTTCTGCTGTGTCGCAAGCTGCTGGTGTATCTCTAATCCGCACTTTAGTCTTATTTTTTTGTAATCTTTTTTTTCTTCCATCATACAAACCCTCTCACTTCTGTCCTGGAAGATATTTCTCCGGCAACATTTGCAAGCATCATCTCTCTCACTTTTTTCATATCTTTGCTGTGACCTAAAACCCACATCAGTTTCACCATCGCAGTCTCAGGCGTCCAGTCGCAGTTGTTGCCGATTATTCCTGTTTGTTGCAACAGTCTACCGGCGCTGTAGACATTCATGTTTATCCTTCCAAAGACAGTCTGCGGAGCGATGACAACCGGTATGCCGGAATCGATTATGGACTTTACAGAAGGGACAAGGCTTTTTGCAAAAGCGTCATTGTTCGGGTTTGAAGGTATGTGTCCCAGCCCCGTTCCTGCTATCACAATGCCGTCGCAGACTTTTGCCAAGACTTCGATCACTTGCGGCTTCATTCCGGGATGCGTATAAAACAGGCCGACATTCGGATTGACCTTGTCATCAACTCTCATCTTGCCGTCACGCTTTTTATAATCATTTCTCAAATGCTCGATCTTCCTTCCAGCATAAAATATCCTCGCATATGGTAAAACATTAACGCTCTGGAAAGCATCCCTCCTGCTTGTATGAAGCTTTCTCACTTTTGTCCCCTGATGCAGCAGGCAGTAATCATCATTCATAGTGCCGTGCATGCAGACTGTTACCTCTGAAATGTCAGAGACAGCTGCAGTTGTCGCGCAAACCAGGTTGACAAGGTTGTCACTAGAGCCCCTGTCGCTGCTCCTCTGCGCCCCTACAATCACCACAGGTACAGGCGTATTTTGAAGCATGAAACTCAGCGCAGCTGACGTATAATGGAGCGTGTCAGTGCCGTGCATCAAAACAATTCCTTCTGCCTTTGCTTTAACCTCTTTTTCCACATCGTGCGCAATGGCCTGCCAGTGTGCCGTGGTCATATCCTCAGAAAGCAAATCAAACAGCTTTCTGCCGCTTATGTTTGCTATCTCTTTTAGTTCAGGAAACGACAGCAGCAAGTCGCCGGGAGAAAACGCTGGGAAAACTGCACCTGTTGTATACTCAACCCTGCTGGCTATAGTGCCGCCGCATCCCAGTATAGAGACGTCCAGCTTTTTCGGATCTTTAGCAACCTTCACGTCTGCGGATTTGAATTTTATCGCCCTTCCGCGCTCGATTAACTTCAGGCTAACATTTTTGTCGAACTTTATCCCGATGTTATAGCCGCTGCCCAGCTTGACAACAATGCAGTTAGCATCGCCAAGCTCTATTTTAGGCATCAAAAATCCTTCATACTCGGCCTTTTTCGTAGTAACAAGTATCCTGTCTCCAACTCTTATCTTCTTTTTCTCTAGGACGGATTGTATTTCCTGCGAGTACATGTGAACTAATAAAATTATCTTATTCCAGCCTTAAAAACTGTAGAGTTTTCCAGTCTTTTTTTCATAACTATATGCCACTTTTAAATGGTAACAATATCATATCTGGAAATCCACGTCTTTTCCTTTGAAAAACTTGTCTCTTATATAGACGACCATGCATGCCATGTAATACCAATGTAAGAACTGCAGTATGAGAAGGAAGTTTATTGCCACTGCCAGGGTGATGGGAATGGTTTTGAAAACGTACAGATAGGTTATAGCCAAGCCGAAAAGCGGGGAGAGTATGGATATCATCGCCAGGAAAAATACGCTTGGACTGTCCCCGAATATCTGCGAGTGAAAAAGGAACATTGAAAGGTAGCCCAAAGTTATGGCAAAACCTATCAGTATGAATACCACAAGAACTGCAGTTTTCCTGCTGTCGAGCTTGAAAAATTCTTTGAAAGACTGTCTGTCCATCTAATTAATAATTGTTGTTAAGATATAGATTATATGCTTGAAAGGTATGAAAAAATTTTCGGCAAGATGACGGCGCCTTCGAAAAACATATGGCACGTTAGGGCTAATACGATAAAAATGCCTGCGAAAGACTTGGAAAAATTTCTTTCATCTATAGGGACAGTGGAAAGGATGGAGCATGAAAACGGCTTCTGGGTTTGCTCGGAAAAGAACCTAAGCAAGACTGCAGAGCATTTGCTGGGATATTTCTTTTTGCAAAACGCTTCCAGCATGCTTCCGCCTCTGGCTTTGAACCCTAAAGCAGGAGATATGCTGCTGGACATGTGCGCCTCCCCTGGCGCTAAAACCACTCAAATGGCTGCGATGATGAAAAATGAAGGCGTGATTATTGCAAATGACGTCACACATAAAAGATTGAAAGCTTTGCGCGGAAATCTTCAACGTTGCGGCGTTTCAAATGCAATCGTGACGAAAATGCATGGAGAAGATTTTTGGAAGGGCGGATTAAAGTTTGAAAAAATTTTGCTGGATGCTCCTTGCACCGGGACTGGCACTATGAATCCGCGGATATTGCATCAAACAAGTGAAAATACTGTGAAAATGTTCAGCAGGCTGCAGAAGAAATTGTTAGAGTCTGCCGTGAGATGTTTGGATGTTGAAGGAACAATTGTGTACTCAACCTGCTCTCTAGAGCCTGAGGAGAACGAGGAGAATGTTGATTTTGCCGTTACGCAACTAGAATTGACAGTTGAGAAAATAGATTTTTCTTCTTCCAACGCATTAACAGAGTGGAACAGAAAGGAATTTTCTCCGCAAGTGGCAAAAGCTGTGAGGGTGAAGCCGGATGAAAGGCACGAGGGATTTTTCATATGCAAGATGAGAAAGTGAGGTCTTTGGAAGTATTGGAGTCAGAACAGGTAAAATCCATAGAAAAGATTGTAGAAAAAAATTACGGGGCGGCTTTTGATTTGAAGCAGTTTTTGGTGATGAAAACTTCAGAGGAAAAGATATGGATTGCTTCGAAAGATATAGCAAAGGTAGATTTCAGCAAAATTTCTGTCAATTCCATCGGCCTGTATTTCGGCAAGCTGAAGCGGAACAACAAGATAAACCTCTCCACAGAAGGATGCCAGATGATTGGAAAGAATGCGAAAAAGAACGTCGCTGTGGTTGACAAAGATTCTGCGGAAAGATTTTTGCGCGGTAATGATGTCATTCCTATAGAGGCAGCGGAATGCGAGAACCAGAATTTTGTGATATTGAAATGCGGGGAGGATTTTTTGGGAAGCAGTCTTTTTGTCGACGGGAAGATAAGCAACATTCTCCCGAAAAGCAGAAGGCTACTCGACAAGAGCCTTTAGCAGATCCGCCCTAGACAAAACGCCAACAAGCTTTCCTTTTTCAACGACAGGCAGACGGTTCACATCATTCTTGTCCATTATAGTCGCAGCCTCGAACAGATTTGCATCAGGACCTATGCAGACAACACTCTTGCTCATTATGTTTTTTATTTTCGTCTTAGATATCCTGCTGATCTCCTTCTTAAAGCCAACAGAATCCTTGCTGAATCTCGCGAAGTTCAGCAGCAGGATACTGAGGGAGCTGGGATTGCTCATGACAGCCTCGGCGTCGGCAAGCTTTATGCTCATAAATTTTGTGAGGTCAGAAACACTGACCACGCCTACAACCCTGCCTTTATCAACAACGGGGGCGCCGGAAATGTCGCTTTTTGCAAAGACTTTTGCAACATCAAATATGGAAAAGTCGGGCTTGACGAAGAAAACCTCCTTGTTCATAAAGTCCCGGACTTTCATACTTTTTAATAGTGTTTTGAAATAATTAAAACTCTTCCAAGACCGCAGAAATGAAGTATAAATCTTTGTCTGATAATAAAGTAATTATGTTTCGCCCAAATGAATTAACAAATCTTTTGTATTCAGACGTCATTAGTAAATTATCTTCAAAAATTGAGCTAGTTCCAAGATATGTAAAGGAAATCGTTAGCAAATATGACCATAAAGTTAAAAAAAGTTTAGAATCTATTGAACCTTATAGAGTTAAAGTTTTGTCTGCAATTTTTGGAGCGGACATGGCACTTGCCGCTGTATGTGCTGCGAGGCAATATTTAAGAGGAACTAGCGATTTAACAAATTGGGCTCCTCTATATATCCCTGTTGGTATAGTTGCGGGCCTGATGTTATGGCATAGTTTTAAGCCACCTGAAAATAAATAAGTCCCCGACTTTAATGCAATATTAGTTTTTTAAAATAAAACTATGTTTACCTAAATTCAATTCAAATAAAAGTATAAATTTGTTTTTACATATAAAATAATTATGTCTTTTGCAAACGAATTGACAAACCTTCTGTATTTGGATGGATTGAATGGTTTATCTTCAAAAATTAAAAGTTCCAAGTTATACTAGAGAAATTGTTAGTAAATACGGGCATAAAATTAAAAAAGGTTTAGAACTTATTGCATCTCCTGAGGGTGAAGTTTTCGCAGCAGCTGCAATGGTCGCAGGAGTAACTGTGAGGTATGGTCTTCAAAATGTAGCTTTTCAAAGAGATTATGGCCCTTATATTATTGCTTTCGACATAATTATGGTGTTATTGGTATTGCATAGTTGGAAGAGACTAAAAGAATGACTTCATTCATTACACAACTTAATGTATTTTGCTTCCTTCCTTTACATCCTTCTCAGGCTTCATCAGGACTATGTTGTCGCCATCCTCGGCAGCAAAAATCATACATTGACTTTCAACACCCATCATCCTCTTCTTTTCAAGGTTGACAATAAACATGTACTTGTTTCCGACAAGCTGCTCAGGCTTGTAGTGCTGCGATATCCCAGCAACACACTGTCTTTGCTCGCTTCCGAAGTAGATCTGCATCTTAATCAAACTTCTACTACCCGGTACAACTTCTGCTGTTAATACTTTGCCCACGCGCAAGTCAAACTCTTGAAACTGCTTGAAAGATATCTCCACTAATCACACCTCGATTTTATTAAATAGATATCCGCCTTTTTTAACCTTTCCTTTAAACTTGCCAAACTTGCAGTCTTTCAGCTTTCCCACCTTTACGCCAAGCTGCAAAGCAATCCTCTCAGCAGTCTCAGGCATGAACGGATAGATTAAAATTGATATAACTCTGCATGCTTCTAAAATATTGTACAAAACATTTGCAAGTTCTTTTCCTTTCAATTTCCACGGCTCGTTGTCAGTTATGTATTTGTTTACAGAATGGATGAAATTCCATATCTCCAACAATGCAGATGTTAATTCCAGTTTCCCCATATGCTCGTCTATTTTTTTTAAATTCAATTTTTTGCTGAGCTCATCCTTGCCGACAAACTTTCCGTCAAACTTTTCAGCGAGACTGAGAACTCTGTAGATGAGATTCCCCAAATCAGCAACAAGCTCGCCGTTGATTCTAGCGATGAGAGCCTTTTCTGTATAGTCACCATCTTCACCGAATGGAATTTCACGTATCAAAAAGTATCGCAAAATGTCTGTGGAATATTTTTCCGCCACTTCTACTGGATTAATGACATTTCCAACGCTCTTCGATATTTTCTTCCCTTCAATCGTCCACCAACCGTGTGCGTAAACTTTTTTCGGCTGCTCTATTTTTGCAGAAAAAAGCATGGCAGGCCATATCACTGAATGGAACCAGTTGATCTCTTTAGCCATCAGATGAACATCAGCAGGCCAGAATTTTTTAAACTTGCTGCTAGGCCAACCCAAAGCAGAAATATAAATTACAAGCGCCTCAAACCAGACATAGTCAACGTATTTTTTGTCGAGTGAGAAAGGTATGCCCCACTTCAATGCTGCGCGCGTGATGCAAAGATCTTTCAAACCACCTTTCACGCGGTTGATTATCTCTTGCGACCTCAACTTTGGTGATAAAAATTCAGGATTTTTTTCATAAAACTTTAACAGCTTTTCCTGATATTTGCTCAACCTGAAAAAGTACGCCTCTTCCTTCACTTTCTGAACTTCTCTGCCGCATTCCGGACATCTTCCATTCTTCAGCTGCAAATCCGTCCAGAAGCTCTCGTCGGGAACGCAAAACCATCCCTCATACTCTCCTTTGTAAATGTCGCCATTTTCATTTATTTTTTCTATCAACTTCGAAACAGCATTTTCATGCCTCTTCTCTGTAGTGCGGGCGAAATCATCGTAAGAAATGTTGAGCTTCTTCCACACGTCTTTGAATCGACCGACAATTTCATCCACAAACTCCTGCGGGTTTTTGCCAGCTCTCGCAGCTGCAGCTTCAATCTTTTCACCATGCTCGTCCGTCCCAACTAAAAACAGCACTTGCTCTCCTTTCAATCTATGCCATCTCGCTAAAATGTCAGCAGCTATTGTAGTGTAAGCATGGCCCACATGGGGCTGGTCGTTAACATAGTATATCGGCGTAGTTATGTAAAATTTACCTTTTTTCTTTGCGACTTTGACCACCTGACCTATAATTAATTCATTTTTATTCTTTCAATATATATTCCCAGCCAGGCTGCCACTTTCCCACAACACGCCAGTCTTCTCTCATGGCCTGTTCCCAAGTTTTTCCTCCAATTATAACATCCAATGCCAATTGCGGAGCTCTGTGGGCCACTATGGCAACATTTTTCCCCATGTATTTCTTCAAAAGGTCTCTGCAGAACTTCCTCATTCTTTTTTCAACATCTTCATAACTTTCCCCCCTGTAACCTTTTCCAGAAGGGAATGGTTTGGAAATATGCTCTCGCATCAAACGGTCCATTTCTTCTGATTTCGTTTGTGTAAAAGCACCATAATCACATTCTCTCAACCTTTTATCCTGTATTATCTCAACCGTATCTCCAAAAGTTAATTTTGCTGAATCAACAGCTCTTTTCAAATCAGAGCAATAAACAACGTCGAACTTTTTGCCCTTTATTTTATCTCTCAATTCAATCGATTGTTTTATTCCCAGTTCAGACAATTCTGTGTCATACCAACCAGACGACAAATGCCTTTCATTATCTACAGTAGTTCCATGCACGAAATAAGTTATATGCACTGCTTTTTTTGCTGGCAATTTTCCTCACCTATCCATTATAACTAAAACACAAATTTATAAATTCCAGTGCGGCCGGCGGGATTTGAACCCGCGCCATGAGCTTGGGAAGCTCAGATCCTACCAGGCTAGACAACAGCCGCCTTTCAAGCATATAATTAATGACACCAAGCATATGTTTAAATTCTTTTAAACTTTAAAAGATAGAAATAATAGATTAAGGTTTAGCTGATACGCATGGTAAAGAGAACTGGCCCGACGAACACGTATTTGAGGCAGCTTATAGACTCGCTTAAAAACAAATCTAGAGAACTGAAAGCGCCGATATGGATGGAAATAGC
>Ga0315282_10006958_pt1 | contig 18731 bp, 15 predicted proteins | sample YL17G07_20_MG_FD_203693 | JGI IMG/M metagenome (GOLD analysis project Ga0315282, IMG submission 203693) | Sediment microbial communities from Yellowstone Lake, YNP, Wyoming, USA - YL17G07_20 | ecosystem: Environmental > Aquatic > Freshwater > Lake > Sediment | place: USA: Wyoming | collected...
CTGCTGCGAAGTCGCCGAATCTCTTGGTAAGATCATGAGTTGTTATGATGGGCTTCATTGGCTCGCCCTCCAGAACGCCCAGACTCTTAAGGGATTCGTCAAGACGACAGCGACCTTCCAATTGGAGGATCAATGCCGAAGAGGCGCGACAGAAGTTTCTACCACATGCATAGTTTGTGGGTAGAACAATGCAGCCGGAACATGGTTGAATCGTTGTGCAGCCATCTGATCTCTTTGTTTCACAGCACTCGCATATGACTTGCATTACACAGACACGGGTCATTACTCGGCAGAGTTTCAGAAGTGTGCAGTCGAACACCGCATTGAATGACCACACTTGGAAGGTGGCGGGTACGGTTAGGTGACATTTCACGTTTTGAACCAACGAAAGCTGGGCGGATAGCTGCTGCAGCTTTCCCAAAAAAAATGCGTCAATGATTTTGAATTGTCGCATGACATCAAGTGCGACTAAGCTTTGCTTACGTAGATGACTGATGCAACATCTAGAGTGAGAGGGTAGGAGCTGGATCCTACTTTCACAAGCATTGGTCCGTCAGAAGACGCTTTTTCCTCGACGTGTATTTTTGCGCCGGGAACCATTCCAAGCGTGGCGAGGTAGCGTAGCAGGTCCGGGTTCTCATATGGCACGCGGCTTACTGTTGCGCTGTCACCATTATCGAGGTCAGAGAGCGGTTGATCCTTAACCGGCTGCATCGAACCCGTCTTGCTAGGAATTGGGTTTCCGTGTGGACAAGTACGTGGGGTATCCAGCGCCTTCTCTATTGAGTTGGCGAGGTCGTCGCTGATCGCGTGTTCTAGTTTGGAGGCCTCCTCATGGGATCGTACCCAGTCAAGTTTTAACACACGTGTCAACAGCGTCTCTGCAAGTCTGTGACGCCTGAAAACGGAGAGGGCAAGTTTCAAGCCCATTTCAGTGAGCTTGACGTCCTTGTAGGGCTCACGAGCAATGAGCCCCTTTGACTCCAGAACCTTAAGAGTGTTCGTGACGCTACCGGGTGTGATGCCAAGTGATTTGGCAATATCCCCTGTGCGTGCGGTTCCCTTTCTTGATTCGAGGTTATAGATGGTCTTGAGGTACATTTCGCGAGCGACATGGAATTCATCAGTCATTCTAGATGGCCACCCGGGGATATTCCCAAGACTAACACTTGCCCTAAAGTCACAAGTTCCCGCGCGCCCAACGCACCTCACGAGACTTCGGATGCTTCCTTCACAATCTGCCAACGCTTCAGAAATGTATCCCTCAAACCCTTGTATTTCGCTCCCAGCTCCTTGTCTGGCTGATACGTACTGTTGACCCTGAGGAGCGAATCCTGGGCCTCCTTCAAGTCTTTGAACAGCTTCAGCTTCATGACTGCTGGTATCAACGCACCGATCCCCGGGCGTTCGTCCATTACTTTCACGGGTATGCCGTAGATCGACGCTCTCAACTTGTTCCACCACGGTGAACGCGTTCCTCCGCCTGTGATCTTAGCTTCGGGAATCTCATGATTGAATAGTTCTTCGAGCAGCGTGATATAGTAGTATTCGAGGAATGTCAAGCCTAAGACCATCGAACGGAACATCTTTCCCCTGGCCCTCTCTTTGGACGCGTCTTCGGGCCAGATCTTAAGGAAAGACGCGCCTAGTTCTGGGTCGCCAAAGGGGTCTCGGTCTCCTTGAGGGAAGTACAAGTATTCTTGCTTCAGGTCGTCCCGGTCAGCCAATTTGAAGGCCTTCTCCACGCTAATGCCCATGATTCTCTCGGCAAACCATTTGAGAGCTGAGAGCGTTACAGGGGCGGCTCCCGCAAGGAATCCCCCAAAAGGATGTCTGTGATAATAGAGTGCTCGATGTGGTTTCATTTTATTGCAGGCGTACTTGATCACTGTTGCGGAACCCGAGCTGAAACCGAAATCCCCGTCTTTCATGCACCCGACAGCGAGAGCCGTCGCATTTCCATCTGTCATTCCGTGAAAAATCCTAGCGCCTTTCAAGCCCAACTCTTCTGCCAGTCTGCTCTGCGCATGTCCTAGCTCTTCGCCGCACGGGACTATTCGCGGCAGCTTCTCGATCGGAATCCCCGCGTCTTGGAAGAGTGGGTGGAACCAAGACGGATCTTCATGCGTGATGTCGACCCCGAATTTCAGAGCGCTAGTCCAATCCGTACAAACGTCCACCCACTTTTCGCCCTCTGTGTAAGCTAGCCTGTACAACAGCCAACTCGTAGCAGGAAGAATCCACCTTACTTTCCGAAACATGTCAGGATACCTATTCTTGATTCCCATCAGCTTGGGCAGGGGAGACGTAACGGAAATCGAAACGCCTCTCTGCGCCAAACTGGATAATGATTTTTGCTTCTCAATCTTTCTGAATTGCTCTACGTCCTTCTCGTAATACATCAATGGCCTGAAGAGATCGTTGCCATGCTCGTCTAGTAGTAGCGCAGTCCCGGAAGTGCCCTGCGCCGACAGAACAATGTCTTCTGAATCCGAGGGTCGATTCCGCTTCGGAATAGCGGCCTTCAGCGACGTAAGCCATTCCTTCACCGTCTCTTCTTCGACCTGCGATCTACCGGTTGCAAGAATCCGACCGTCAGTGTCATAGCATTCGTAGCGTACGCCAGAAGTCCCCAGATCAAGACCGACTAGCCTCACCATGAGGATCACATCCGTAGTCTCAGGGCGCAATATGTCACTATTGGTTCACTCCGCGTCCCGGACCAGAAATCGGATTTTCCAATACGCCATTGCCGCGTGACGATCTGACGCTAAAGAGAAATATGTTTTGCCTATGATTTTCGCAGTCTAATGACGCATTCAACTTTGATTACAGATCGATTCATTCCAGTGCTTGCCCTATCTTACACGAAGCCGAGAGATTCGGACACGCATTGAGAACTGGAGCAGCAGAACAGATATTGATTGCAGAGTCTCGAACACGGCTAGTGGTTTGGGCGGGGAGAAACAATCGGCAATCATTTATGCATGCCCGCGACAATCCGCAGACACGCGCACAGAATTCCAAAGGCAAAGAGTCGAGTGAATCCCGTGCAACGTACCATCTATTTGATCGCCAGTGGGGATATGCGCCTATCAGCCAACCAGATTTGTGAAGCTACCCAGGCAGCTATGGAGAAGAAACTTACTGCTGCGGTACAGGCGGAAGGATTCACAATCAAACGTGGACATGAATATGATCCCGCAAAGAAACATGGATTCATTGACAGCCAGAGACATGGGATGCAAGTCTTCAGCTCAATTCGAAGCGATGTTCCGATAATAGTGGCGGAGGCTGTCTGGCAGTACAGCCATCATGTACTTCCTGGTCTGCTTACCCATCGAGGCCCAATATTGACAGTGGCAAACTGGAGCGGTCAATGGCCCGGCTTGGTGGGTATGCTGAATCTGAACAGCTCACTCACCAAGGCAGGAGTCAAGTACAGCACAATTTGGAGCGAGGATTTCACTGACAAATTCTTTCTAACAGGCTTAAGGAATTGGTTGAAAGACGGCCGGATTCGACATGACACATCTCACGTTCGACGACTTCGTGGAAGCGATGGCACGGCCGATTGCAGAAGGGTCGGCGTTGAATTTGCCCAGCAGTTCACGAAGAAGAAACAGATCATGGGGATCTTTGATGAAGGCTGCATGGGGATGTATAATGCAATTGTTCCTGACGAGTTATTGTGGAATGCTGGGCTCTTCAAAGAACGGCTAAGCCAATCGGCTCTATACGCCAGAATGCTGACTGTTTCAGATGAGGAAGCGAGGTCGGTGTATGAATGGCTTCTTGCAAAGGGAGTCCAGTTCAGGCTTGGCAAAGACGATAGCACGGAACTCACAGAAAGCCAAGTGTTGCAACAATGCAAAATGTACATAGCTGCGGTTCGCATCGCTGATGAATTCGGTTGCGCTACAATTGGGATCCAGTATCAACAAGGACTGAAAGACCTTGTTCCTGCCTCCGATCTAGCTGAAGGACTCCTAAACAATGTGGACCGCCCACCAGTCTATGATGAAAGAACCGGCGAGGAGTTATTCCTAGGAGATGCGTTACCGCATTTCAACGAAGTGGATGAATGCGCGGGACTGGACGGCCTTGTCACCTATCATTTGTGGCGACACATGGAGTTCCCGCCGGAGACGACTCTGCATGATCTGCGTTGGGGTCGGCGATACCGCGGAGACGGCATAGACGACTTTGTTTGGGTATTCCAAATTTCGGGCGCTGTGCCGCCTGCTCATCTTGTTAACGGTTATCGTGGGGTGGTAAGCGAACGACAGCCGCCGATGTATTTCCCGCTCGGGGGCGGTACAATCAAAGGAATCTGCAAACCCGGTCACATAGTGTGGAGTCGAGTGTTCGTTGAAGATGGGAGATTGAAGTGTGATCTCGGTCTAGGTGAATCAGTCAGACTCACGGACGCGGAGAATGAGGAGCGCTCGCGGCTGACCACTCCACAGTGGCCCATGATGCAGGCTATTCTGAAAGGGGTTACTCGAGACCAGATGATGGCACGCCACAAATCGAATCACATCCAAGTTGTGTACGCGCCTGACTACGAAAACGCACGACGAGGACTCTACGCCAAGGCCGCAACAATGAAGAAGTTGGGTCTGGACGTCTTTATCTGCGGCAAGGCCTAAGGGGACACAAGACGTGCAGCCTCAATCGCTGAACCCTTGTCCTAAGGCATGAGAAAAGAGTGTCCGACGGGGCTGGGAAAAGAGTGTCTTCACATAATTATGTGGCCTTCGACCTCGGAGCAGAAAGTGGTCGAGTCGTTCTCGGTACCTTGACAGGTAAGACCCTAGAGATTAGGGAATTCCACAGATTTGCAAATCGCCCCGTGTCCATCTCCGGGACATTGCGGTGGGACGTCCTGAACATCCTTGACGAGGTCAAGACCGGACTCGGCCAAGTAGCGGCGCAAGGGCATCAAATCGAAAGCATGAGCACAGATTCGTGGGGATTTGACTATGTGCATTTCACGAAAAATGAACCTATGTTAAGTCTACCCTATCACTATCGAGATCCCAGAACTGATGGAGCACTCGAGAAAGTACTCGCAACCGTGCCTGCGGACCTGATTTTCTCGGAGACAGGCACGCAGTTCAGTCAATTCAACACACTCTGTCAGCTCTTAGATGATTTGAGACGCCGACCAATCATAATCCAATCGAGTGAACACTTTCTCAACATTGGTGACTACTTCAATTACCTATTTTCAGGAGTGTGCCGTTCTGAGGCATCATTGGCCAGCACAACCCAGCTTTTTAACCCTCGGCTGCGCACATGGTCGACGGAACTCATTCGCCATTTCAACATGCCTGCTAGAATTTTTCCCCAGATTGTTCCGTCCGGAACAAAACTGGGACCTTTGCTTCCGACCTACGTTGAGGAGGTGGGAGTCAGAAACGCATGCGTGATCGCAAGTTGCTCCCACGATACTGCAGCCGCTGTAGCAGCTGTTCCAACTGATGGAAGAGATTGGGCATATGTGAGTTCTGGCACGTGGTCGCTTCTTGGAGTTGAACTTCAGAACCCGATCATCAATAGGCAGTCCCAAGAACACAACTTCACCAACGAGGTTGGGTACGGCGGAACCATGCGTTTCCTCAAAAATCTGGTCGGACTCTGGATCGTCCAAGAATGCCGACGCGAGTGGAGCAGATCAGGGCACGAGTTCTCATACGACGATTTGGTTCGAGCGGCCGAGAATGCGACCCCTTTGCGGTCCCTAATCAACCCGGCTGACCCACGCTTCGCCAAACCATATGAAATGCCACAGAAGATAATTGAGTACTGCCGTGAGACACGACAAGACCCTCCTCAGACGCCCGGTGAAGTTGTCAGATGTGTCCTTGAGAGTCTGGCCTTGCTTTACCGCAGGACGCTAGATGAGGTCAGCTTTGTAACTGGTCACCGACCTAGGATTCTGTATGTAGTCGGTGGAGGTAGCAAGAATCGATTACTGAATCAACTCTCCGCGAATGCTACTCAAATGATTGTGCTGGCTGGCCCATCGGAGGCCACAGCCATCGGCAACATTCTAGTTCAAGCGATTGCGATGGGGCATCTTGATTCCCTGAATGATTTGAGACACGTCGTCCGTAACTCGTTTCCACTCACAGAATTCCGCCCCGAAGACCACTCACTATGGGGCGATGCGTATGATCGTTTTCAGAGGCTGCCAACCTGAGCATTTCCCACGAGGTATTTTGATATTTCACTTGAACGTACCTGTACCCCAAGTTCTTAGCGCTGCCTGGAGCTCATCGTGAGATTCTGCATATTCCGCTAGGGGAATCTTCATGCGAGAAGCTTCTATTGCTTGCCTCAGCGCCATTGCTCCGGCTCTGCCACCGTTCGGATGCCCCCACACTCCACCACCAGCCTGAATGATTATGTTCGTCCCGACCATTCGAATCAGTTCAGGAACCTGGCCTGGGTGGAGACCTCCCGAGCAAGTTGGAAATACGGATTTGACGTTTCCCCAATTCTGGCCCAGCAGTTGCTGCGCGGGCGCGATCAGTCGCTTCTGTAGGTTATCCCTTAGAGCCATAACCTCCTCAATGGGAGAATCGAGTTTTCCAATCGCGGTGCCGATGTGTAACTGATCAACTCCGATCAGCCTTGCTATGTCAGAAACCGCGAGCATCGACATCCCATGCAGGCGATTACGTGTGAATGCTGCATGAAACGCACGATGAGCATGAATGGCCAGCTTCAGATTCTCGCATTCCCTCCTCACAGTCTGCAAAGCAGACCATCCGGCTGTGAGGATGTCAACCATCACATATTCCCCGCCTGCGTCGGAGACGACCTTGGCTCTTCGCAGCATTTCACTCGTTTCAGCTGTAACATTAATCAGGTAACTCTTACGCTCACCCGTTTCACGTTCAGCCTTGTCTCGGAGCCTGAAACACCGCCGAGCGCGCTCCTTGAACTTGTTGAAGCTCTGAGATGTCAGATTTTCATCATCCTTCAGAAGATCAATACCACCCACCCACGCCTCGTAGCCCGCTTCCGCGTGTTCGCGCGCAGTAAGTCCCAACTTTGGCTTCAGCACGGTCGCTGTCAATGGCCTGTCCTTCACTCGCAGAAGCCTTCGAAGCCCGTCAATCCCAAGCCTGGGCCCTTCGAATGTTCTGATGACCTTAGCCGGCCACAGGATATCCTCCAGCCTCAGGCTCTCAACGGCTTTCATTCCGAGAACATTCCCAATGATTGAACTCAGAATTTGTGGCATGTTCCCTGGCTCGAAGAGCTGGATGGGATAGGCCACTTTCACAAGGTCACCGCTCACCTCGAAAGCCTTTGCCATCAGCTTTCGTATCCGAGGTTTCATCGTAGTGACTTCAGTCCACGTACCGACAGACGATTCCGAAGCAACACGCCCTGCGGCATCCTCAATCGTGAAGCCTGCTGCGGGATGAATCCTGAAAAGACAAATCAAATCATCTGGCCTAAGACTGTAGGTCGGGTCTACAAAATCGTGATACCATTCAGTCATGAAGATTCACTTCTGAAGATCAACATGGCTGGTTAGAAGTAAAGGCATCGAAGAGCTTCCAAAATTCGCGCGAGTTTCATGCCGAAAAACAACGCACCACATGACGCTTTAACCGTCGATGATTCCCGCGGTTCTTTTGTTCCGGATTTGATTTCAGCAAGTTCTCCGTCGCAATCAGGTGTCACGAATCAGGTGAAAGGACTTATAGCCGGATGACCATGGAGCTTCGACGACGAGTTCTCTCTCCAAGTGTGAATGGTGAAAACGTCATGAAGAAGATTGGGATAGTTGACCTTCATGCAGATCTTCCCCACGAAGTGATCAAGCAAAGAGAAACGGGACAGCACCAAGTCCTAGAGCATCGCTTCTTGAACCTATTCAGAACAGGCTCGGTGAGTACTGTGATCGCGCCTATCTGGCTTACGCAAGAAAACAAACCCAACGGTTTGAAACGCGGCCTACAGATTGCAGACGCGTTCCTAGAAGATATCAAGGAGTCCAAGGCATTCAGACTAGTGACAAACCACAAAGAGCTACTGGATTCGGAAAGAAATGGGAAGATCGGCTTAGTCTTAGGATGCGAAGGCGGGGAGATCATAGAAGATGATTTGAATCTCCTGCACGTTTACTATCGACTTGGACTTCGTGTTTTCGGTTTCATGTGGAACCAACGAAACCTGTTGGCAGACGGATGGGACCATGTCAGTGATGATCGAGGCCTCTCCGATTTCGGGAAACAGGTCGTCGAGGAGCTTAACAGGATGAAAGTCGTGATTGATTTAGCTCACATGGCGCCAAAAGGATGGTGGGGCGTCATGGACGCGGCGAAACACCCACTGATTGTTTCACACACATCCACACGAGGCCCACCGGATCCTTCTGAGCGCGCGATGACGGACGATCAACTGAAGGCTGTTGCGAGCAACGGCGGAATCATTGGAATAATCGCAATCTACAGTCAAAGAGTCATTCGGAGCATACCTGACCTCAAAGCCTACTGTGACCACATCGAGTACGTTGCCAAGGTTGCAGGCCCGGAGCACGTAGGCCTAGGACCTGATTTCGGCTACTACTTGGCTGGAGCTATAGCAAACGATGATTCTCAATTGGTGAAGGACCTTGAAGACCACTCCAAGCTTCCAGGAATACTCAATGAGCTGTCTCGCCGGGGCATGTCGGAGAAGGAGATTCGCATGATCGCCAGAGACAACTTCGTGAGAGTCTTCAGCCAGGTCGTGGGCTGAAGCAAATGGCGAAATCTGCTTCTGGAAAAGCATTTCGACATCTCTCGGGCCGGAACATTCTGAGGTGGAGCCTGAGTGAACACAAGGACGCAGGTTGATTTGCAGACTGCCACAGATCACAGAAGCAGGACCCGATAGACGATATCCCCCGTGTCGACCGCCCTCTTTGAAAGAAGGGTCCAAACGAAACCGTTAACAGGTGACAGGACCTCCTCGACAATCTCGCCGAAAACATCTCGGACTATTCCAACCGTGTCTCCTTTCCCAAACGTGTCTCCAGGACCACACTTGGGAGTGAAAAAACCTGGCCTAGTTACCTGGATGTACGTACTCCCCTTGTCAAACATTCTCTGATCGTTGGGAGCAGGCATGGGTTCACCCTCCAAAATCCCTAGAGTCTTCATGACATTCATCACGCCGTCCACATGCATCTGAACGTCACTCTCTCTGTAGTTGTGCGCGTCTCCCACTTCACCTGTCATGCTGGGGATACCCATCTCCAAAGCTGCTAAGCTCGACGTGCCCGCGGTCGGAGGAACAAATCCACCTCCCCCGGAGCCGGTTGGGGCTGCACCTTTCCCCGCTTCGAGCATGCAGACGTCGCGCAAGCCATAGGCTCGAGCTATTGTCTCACTCATGTTGTCGATGTACTTTTTCCCAATTCTTCTGAATATCACATGAGGAGGGAGGAGTTCCGGAAGATCCCCGCCGTGGAGATCTATGTAGTAATTGGCTTTCGAGATTATTCCATCGAAACAAGCGTGCACCATTCTGTAAGTGATTGTGCCATCGTGCATTCCTGGAAAAGCTCGGTTAGGATTGACGCCGTCGAGCGGGTTAGCGAACGGGGTTGGATGTTGGAAAGCAGGAGGATTCACAAGGAAGCAGAGGCGGACCACACCTGAAAGTTTCTCAGGTTCGATTCCGCGAAAGATTCGGCTGCAGGCCTCAATCCCTGCATATTCGCAACCGTGCACCCCAGCAGTGAGACCGAGGACGGGGCCAGGCTTTGTGCCATGGATAATTCCGACGGGGAGGTCTACTGTTGAAGCTGTGTGTTGAACTCTTAGGTACCCGGTCTTCTTTTCTCCTATGTCCGCCCTAACGTCTCCTATTGAGATGGCTCTGCGCGGAGTCATTCTGACATCACCGGTCAACAGTTACTGAAAGATGGAATTCTATTAAGAATTCGCCCCCCCATATCTTGAGAGGCCTAGGATTTCTCATGTGGTTGTCGCGCGCCCGCACGATGTCAAGTTATGGAACGGGAGAGAAAGTTTAAGTGCAAAAATCCCGTCTGGGGGGAAAACTTGAGCAAGATATGAAGAACCTAAGGATAGTGGATATTCATGCCGACTTCCCGCACCAGGTAATCAAGAAAAGGCCGATTGGGCAGCACCGGGTCCTAGAACAGCGGTTTCTTAGCCTTCTCAGAAAAGGGTCCGTCGGAACTGTGATTGCTCCTATTTGGTTGACGCCAGAATTCAAGCCTAATGGTTTGAAGCGCGGTCTACAAATCGCAGACGCTTTTCTGGAAGACATAGCGGAATCGCACGCATTCACGCTCGTGACGAACTACAAGGAGCTGCTAGCTGCTGAAAAGAAGAAGAAAATCGGCTTGATTATGGGGTGTGAAGGCGGCGAAATCATTGAAGACGATGTCAACCTTTTGCACATATACTATCGTTTGGGCCTTCGGGTTTTCGGTTTCATGTGGAACGAACGAAACTTGCTTGCTGATGGCTGGGACCACGCGAATGATGACCGCGGGCTTTCCGATTTCGGCAGGCAAGTTGTGGAGGAAGTTGAGAAGATGGGAATCGTTATTGACTTGGCTCACATGGCGCCCAAAGGATGGTGGGGCGTCATGGACGCGGCGAAACACCCGCTTATTGTCTCGCACACTTCTACACGAGGACCGCCGAATGCCTCAGACCGTGCCATGACGGATGACCAGTTAAGAGCTGTAGCGAGTAACGGTGGAATCGTTGGAATAATCGCCGTTTACAGTGAAGGGAAGATTAGAAGCGTACCTGACCTGAAGGCATATTGTGACCATGTCGAATATGTAGCGAAGGTTGCCGGGCCGGAGCACATCGGCCTCGGCCCTGATCTGGGTTACTGGTTCTTTGAGAACGGTGTTCCCGAAACCTTCGGGGCTTGGAATGACTGGAGAATGACGAAAGACCTTGAAGACCACTCCAAGCTTCCTGACGTTCTTCGCGAACTGTCCCGACGCGGCATGTCAGACCATGAGATTCGCTTGGTCGCCAGAGACAACTTCGTGAGGGTCTTCAAACAGGTCGTCGGCTAAGTCCAACCCCCCCCGTTTTGATCCCGAAAAGAACATCACCACCACTTCGTCATTCGCGGGCGTGTACTGAGGCTGAACGCTGCAGATCAGGAGGCTATGCTCTTGTGGGCGAAAGTATCTGCAAGATGGCATGAGGCCAGATGTCCTTTGGTGACCTCTAGGAGTTGTGGTTCTACTGTGCGGCATATGTCTATTACGTGTGGGCATCGGGTGTGGAAGCGGCAGCCGGTTGGGAGACTGATTGGACTCGGCATGCTTCCTCGAAGATAGTCACGGGAGATTCTCCGTGCCGAGGGATCTGGTACTGGAACGGCCTCCAAGAGCGCCCTCGTGTAAGGGTGGATCGGATTCTCGTACAACTCTGATGTTGCGCAATTCTCCACGATCTGACCTAGGTACATGACTGCGACATGATTGCACATGTAGCGAATCACGCCTAAGTCGTGGGCGACGGAGACGTATGTCAGGCCAAACTCCGACTGCAAATCCTTGAGCAGATTAAGTATTTGAGTGCGCACGCTCATATCCAAGGCTGAGACTGGTTCATCCAAGATGACAATTTTCGGATGAAGAGCCAGAGCCCGCGCGATGGCAACTCGTTGCTGTTGGCCTCCGCTGAGTTCATGTGGGTAGCGCTCATACTGTTCAGCTGTCAGGCCAACTGCATCCAGTATCTTCCTAGCCGTCTCTTCTCTGGAAGCTGGGGTGCCTATCCTGTGAATCTCCAAGGGTTCCCGTGTTATCTGGCCAATCGTCATTCTCGGGTCCAAGGATCCGGCTGGGTCTTGAAAGACGGCCTGTATGTCCCTGTGGATTTGACTGTACTTTGGTTTCGGAAGCTTCCCGTGTACGTCGTCGCCTTCAAAAAGCACGCGTCCAGAGTCGGGCTTCATCAGGCCTAAGATGACTTTCGTTGTTGTGGTTTTTCCGCAGCCGCTTTCACCGACGAGGCCGAGAGTTTCTCCCCGGTGTACTTCAAACGAGACGTTGTCTACGGCTTTGATCGTCTTGGGGGTGTTTTGCCTCATGTCGCTTAGCGTTCGCTTGACTTGGAAATGTTTGGAGAGTTTCTCAACCTTCAAGAGAACTTCCACGGACATTGTCAGGCCTCACTCATGTAGGCTCCGAGCGCCAGCATTTCGAGTACCCTCCTGACACTTGAGGAAACGCTGGCGGTTCCTGCCTAGCGCACCTATTGTCGGCGAGGGGGCATCTAGGGTGGAATCTGCAGCCGGTCGGCGGATCGATCATGTCGGGTATGTTTCCTGGAATTGAGGTCAATCGGCTGATTTCCTTGTCGACGCGGGTTGTCGACTCCAAGAGGCCGCGAGTGTATGGATGTTTGCTGTGTGAGAAGATGCCTTTGACGGTGTTAAGTTCCATGCCGTGGCCGGCGTACATCACGAGCGCTTCATCGCAGAGTTGCGCTACAATTCCCAAGTCATGTGTGACCAGAATGACGGTCATGTCATATTTCCGTTGAAGATCCTCAAGTAATGCAAGGATCTGGGATTGCGTGATTACGTCAAGTGCGGTTGTGGGTTCGTCGGCGATTAGAAGATCAGGTTTCGTCGCGAGAGCCATCGCAATCATAATTCTCTGCCGCATCCCCCCACTGAACTGGTGTGGGTACTCCTTCGCTCGTTTTTCGGCGTCAGGTATTCCCACAGCCGACATCAACTCAACGGCTCTCGCTTCGGCTTCGTGCTGAGAAATCTTCTCATGCACCATCAGTGCCTCTGCGATTTGAAAACAGACTCTAAGAACGGGGTTCAAAGATGTCATTGGGTCCTGGTAGACCATCGCAATGCTCTTGCCGCGCAATCGGCGCATATCCTCCTGGCTCGTCGTGAGCAGATTCGTTCCATTGTACAGTATCTTGCCTGAATCGATTCGTCCGGGTGGCCTAGCAAGGAGTCCCATTATCGTTAATGCTGTGACAGTCTTGCCGGAACCAGATTCTCCAACAATCCCGAAACCTACGCCTTTCCTGACGTTGAAAGATAGATTCTCAACCGCATTGACGACGCCTGACGCTAGGTAGAAGCGTACGCTCAGATCTTGCACGGAGATTACGGTGTCATTTCTTTCTTTCTGCAATTTGAGCAACCAACGATTCTCGTCGTCGTTTCAGTTTTGGATTGAGAGCTTCCTTGAGGCCTTCACTTACGAAGTAGAACGCTAGTGCTGTTGCGAAAATGGCGAGGCCCGGGAAGAATGACATCCACCATGTGCCGCGGATCCAATAGTTCATTGCGACATTAAGCATGAATCCCCAACTAACAGAAAGCGGAGTCAACCCGAGGAATTCCAGCGCAGCTTCGGTCAGAATTACGACTGGAATGCTCAGCGACGTGTACACTAGGACTGAGTTTAGCTGATTGGGCAACAGGTGTTTGAACACGATGCGCCTGGAGCTCGCCCCCATCACTCGCTCTATTTCGATGAACTCTCGTTTCATCAGTGCAAGCGAATCAGATCGTACTACCCGCGCCATTACAGGCCAACTGGTGAGCCCGATGGCAAACATCACGTTGAGAAGGCTGGGACCAGTGAGCGATACGATGACTAGGATCAGAGGCAGAATCGGAATTGTCAGAAAGACGTCGGCAATTCGCATTATCAATCCATCCACCTTCCCGCCAAAGTACCCGGCCAGCAAACCAGCTATCGTGCCCACAACTGCGAGTAGACCACCAGCCGAAAACGCTACTATTAGCGAAGTCCTCGCACCAAATACCAGCATCGTAAGCTGATCTCTGCCTAGATAGTCGGTTCCTAATACTGCAGAGAAACTCGGCGGCAACATTATCCTGCTCATGTCAGGTGCTTCCACATCTCCAGGAAACAAGTAGTTCGCAAGGACCGCAGCTGAAACGAGAGCAACGAGAAAGAAGAATGCAAATACCGCTCCTCTGTTTCTGGAGTAACTTCTCCAGAATGTTGCGGCTCTCGCAGGATATGGCCTGGAAGCACTCGATGTATCAGTCATAGGTAATCCGCGGGTCCAGTACTCCATAGACTACGTCGGTGATCAGATTGGAGAGGATCGTGAGTATCGAGAAGATGAAGAAGAGCGCGAGGACGACCGGGTAATCTCGCCTACTGATTGAATCGAACGTCAATGAACCTAGGCCGGGCCAAGAGAATACAGTCTCGGTGAGTATTGCACCTGAAAGAATAGATCCAACGAATAGCCCCAGCATAGTCACAGTGGGAAGTAGGCCATTGCGCAGGGCGTGCCTGTAGAAAACTAGCCTCTCGGAGAGCCCTTTGCCTCTAGCCGTCACAATGTAGTTCTGGTCAAGCACCTCTAGCATGCTGGAACGAACGAGAAGCGAGAAACTGGCTAGGTTGATGAGGGTTAATGCCGTCATTGGCAATATTAGATGCCGCAGATAGTCCACAACATCAAAACCGGTTGTAGTGATGGATATCATCCCACCGGCAGGAAGAACACTTAGAGTAACTGCGAAAAAAGTCAGCAAGATGAAACCCAGCCAGAAGACTGGCATAGAATAGAAGAAGAATGCGAAAGAGGAGAGGAATCGATCTACGAAGGAATAGGGTCTTCTGACCGATAGGATGCCCATCAGAATCCCAACCAACACAGTCAGTATCAGGCTCGGAAGCATCAGAAGAAGAGTAGCAGGGATTCTTGATGCAACGACATTGAACGCGGATTCAGTGTAGAAATACGAAAGCCCCCAGTTACCGGTCACCATTCCCTCCAGATAGAGCAAGTACTGCTCCTGAATCGGCCTATCCAACCCGAAAGACTTGAGGATCAAAGCTCTCGCTGCGGGCGTGATGCGTGGATTGAGAAATATCGTTTCAGGCCCGCCTGGAGCCAAATGCAGAATTGCAAAGTTCAGTGTCCCAACGACTAGTACTAGGGCTATCGCTACTAGTGCTCGCTTTGCAACGTAGGCTGGTAATCCCAAAAAAACATCAACTAAAAAAAGAGGGGTTTGGGAGGGTTGGGAGTCACCACTAACTGGTTTTCTTCCTACGCCGCCCCGAGTAGTAGGCTAATCCTCCGAGGACTATCACGGCTAGGACAGCGATAATCCCCACCGTGGTGTAGTCGAGGCCTGGTGTTACCGCAGCAGTCGTCGTTGTTCCGGGAACCGCAGTCACCGTTGTTCCAGAAACCACAGTCACCGTTGATTCGGGACCCACTGTGAGTTGGGCTAGGTTCTGGTACTTGATGGCTCCCCAGTAGTCGGCGCATGGATTATCTAGGCCCAGGACGATTCCTTGCCATTTGCTGTTCCATGCGACGACTTCTATTGGGTAGTAGAGCGGTATGTTCACCACATCTTGGTATGCGATGCCGGCAATTCTCTGGTAGATTGCAACTCGTGCATCACGGTCCGTGGTGTTGTCGCCGAGTGACACGAGGTAAGTCGCATAGGGATTGTTGTAGCCTCCGCCGTTCCATCCGCCTTTGCCGATGTTCCACGCCACGCCGTTCACATTGTAGCCAACGTTGGTTGGATCTGGCGATTGAGATTGACTCCAGATTGCAACGTTCCAGTCTTTCGGAGGTTCCATGTAGTATCGAGCTCTGTAGCTAGCGTACTCCATCATGACCAGTTGCATGTCGATGCCGACCGCCCTGACTGCATGTTCAATCAGCTGCATCATGCTCATGACACCCACCGTGCCCAAGCGGCCTGCCGAGGGGGTAATGAACGTGAGTTTCATTCGTATACCGTTGGCGTCGGCGGGGTATCCGGCTTCGTCTAGCAGTTTGCCAGCTGCAACCGGATCATATGGATATGCAGGCATTGGTATAGAATCGTTCCAAACCCTCTTGCCGAGATAGTACATGTTGGGTACGAAGATTTGGTTCGCTAGCACGTAGTAGCCCTTGCCGAACGCACTGTCCAGGATGCTTTGCAGGTCCATGGACATTGCGATTGCTTTTCGAACTCTGAGGTCCGCACAGGGGTTTACGCTCCCGTCAGCCAGGTTTGGCCGGAAGTTGGGGACAAAGTAGGCGAATAGTTGAGGTTGCTCCACACCTATTGTGATATTCGGCACTTTTTCGAGAGCCTTGACGTCTGTTCCAGGCACGTTCATCAGCAAGTCAATTGCTCCACTTTCCAGGGCGATCTCTGCGGAAGTCGTATCACGGAATATCTTGAAGATCACCTTGTCAAGCGATGGGCGCCCACCCCAGTAGTATTGATTCGCGACGAGGACGTATCTATCTCCGGGAACCAGTTCCGTAGGAACGTACGGGCCTGATCCCACCATCTTCGACACGTCCAGATTCTGTGTGGTCAGATCCATGCCCTCGTAGATGTGTTTGGGGAATATTGGAAAGCCACCAGCTGCCGTGAAGAAACTTCCTGACGGAATCAGCAAGTGGAAGATCACTGTCTTTGCATCGGGGGTCTCGATTGTGCCTGGTGCCACAGTAACGCCTGTAATGGTGCCAGTCTTCGCAGTTTGGATCGAATTCCAGTAGCTGAAGAATGCCGGATTGCTTTCGCTCTCCAGCAAGGCAGTGAACGCGACATCATCTGCCGTTACGGGTTGCCCATCGCTCCACTTCGCGTTCTCCCGTAGCTTGAATGTGTAAGTCAAGCCGTCCGGGGAAATAGTCCAGGACTGTGCTAGGCCGGGGACTTCCTTTCCGTCCTTATCCCATGCAAGCAGTTCCGGAAAAACTATTTCAGCGTAGTAGAAGTTCATGGGTTTGACAGGATTGATGTCGGTTGGTTGCAGATCTGCTGTAGTGCCTATCACAAACACTTTTTCTTGAGCGAATGCAACTTGCACTGTTCCAACGACGGTCAAAGCAACGAGAAAAGCTGCAAGCAAATATCCTTTTTTCAAATTTTAGGACCCACAAAGTCATCCGTTGACTTAGCTTAATAGCTTGTCTATCGAGAACAAGTGGCTTCCCGCACCGGTGAGGCTAATTTTAGAGAAAGCCAAACCAGCCAGAATTGTTCCGCCAAAACAAAAAAGGGCAGACAAATCAAAACTCCGAGTCCCAACTTCAGCTTTCTTCGATTCCGGGAACGGCAAGGGTTATCATCAGAGGACACTTAATGCAGAAAAGAATTGATTAGGGGACAACGACCGTATGCCTGATGATTTTCGCGTTTCGCCAAGTGAAGCTCGATTCCCCAGAATCCTCCCACCGCGCCAGCAAGCTGAGGTTGTGAACAGGATTCTTGCTAGGCGCGTTGAAGCTATTTTGCCCATGGCTATGAGGGAGACGGGCTTCGACATGTGGCTCATTATCTGTCAGGAGGATGATCTCGACCCGGTCTTCACGACCCTGATCCCAATGGACACATGGTGCCCCATCCTCCAGATATTGATCTTCTTCGACCGTGGATCCAGCGAAGGCGTTGAACGCATAAACCTCTCGATGACGGAGACAGGCGAGCTTTACGCGAGGCCTTGGAAGGGAAAGCACCACCCCGAGCAGTGGCCCCTGCTCAAGGAGATCATCGAGGCGAGGGACCCGAAGAGCATAGGCATTAACATAGGCTCTATCCAGTGGGCAGCGGGCGGCCTTACCTACAACCTCTACAAGCAGCTCGTCGATAACCTTCCCCGAAAGTACGCCGAACGCCTCAAGTCGGCCGAGCCACTCGCGACTCGCTGGCTCACAACCCTGGCCGACGAGGAGATAGATCTGTACGAGCAAATTGCCAAGGTTGCTCACGCCCTGATCGCCGAATGCTACAGCAGAAACGCCATCACACCAGGCATCACCACGACTGAGGATCTGGTGTGGCGATACTGGCAGCACAGCGCAGAACTTGGATTATCTCTATCCTTCAGGCCTTTCTTTACCCTCGTGCGCAGTGATGAAATGAAGGAGAAGTACGGCGCCGGGGACAACGTCATCCGGCCTGGAGACCTAATCCATTGCGATGTAGGGATCAAGTACCTCCGCTTGAATAGCGACCACCAAGAGTGGGCGTACATCCTGCGCCACGGTGAAGAGGATGCCCCCGAGGGGCTGAGGACATTGATGGCTCAGGGGAATAGGCTGCAAGATGTCTTCATGTCAGAATTCAAGCGAGGCCTCACAGGGAATGAGATTCTGTCTAATGTACTCGAACAGGCTAGGAAAAAGTCAGTACCCAACCCAAAGGTCTACTCCCATAGCCTAGGCTACTTCCTCCACGAACCCGGCCCGCTCATTGGTCTTCCTTGGGAGCAGAAGCGCTGCGAAGGGAGGGGTGATGTGAGGCTGGAGCATAACTACACATTCACGATGGAACTGTCAGTTGAAGCTCCAGTCCCCGAGTGGAACGGCCAGATGATCCGGATGAGCCTTGAGCAGGATGTCGTCTACACTCGAGACGGCTGCCGGCTCATAGACGGACGCCAGACTAAGTTCCACCTGATCTAAGGCACCGTGACCTTTCAGAATTATTGAGCCTTGCATGTCGAACAAAGAATTTCAAGGCGGGTATGTTCGCATTAATCATCTACTACAGAAGCCGTCGCGAGACCGGTTCTCGGGACTCGCCCAAGAAACATGGCGGGCCCGCAGGGATTCGAACCCTGGACCCCAGGCTTTCCACACGAACTGTTCCGAAGGCTTACACCGCAGCGCGCGACTGTGTCCTAATCCTGGTTATCCGCACCTTCTCGTCAAGTCCAAACGACA
>Ga0315282_10006959_pt1 | contig 18731 bp, 23 predicted proteins | sample YL17G07_20_MG_FD_203693 | JGI IMG/M metagenome (GOLD analysis project Ga0315282, IMG submission 203693) | Sediment microbial communities from Yellowstone Lake, YNP, Wyoming, USA - YL17G07_20 | ecosystem: Environmental > Aquatic > Freshwater > Lake > Sediment | place: USA: Wyoming | collected...
TATCCGGTTTCGTGCCAGATGCCACCGAGCCCTTCTCCGAAGACAGCTCACTCTTTAGCTGCTTCAGTTTGTCTTTTAGCTCTTCGCTTCCTAGGCTTCTTAGTTCCTTTCTCTTCAGTATGGCCAACTTCCTCACCTATTATCTCCGGTTTTTTCATTTCTTCTACTTTCTTAGCCTGCTCGAAAAACTTCTTGATGTCTATCTTGTCAGGGAAAACAGCATCGGCTGGAGCTATCCTCACTGTGATGCCTATAATCCCCTGCTTCAAGGTGGCTTTTTCGAACGCCTCTTTTATGAGCTTGACAGAATCTCCAGATTTCTTGACATAACCTTTCATTATCCGCTCAGTCCTCGCTTGGGCGCCCTTTCCCCGGATCTTGCCCTTGGCCATGATTTCGACACCCATCGCGCCGGCGCCCATGACCCTTTCAGCCGCTTTATGCAATACCCTCTTCGGCTTCAGGCCTCGCTCGAGCATCCTCGCAATCCATCGCGCGATGACTCTCGGCTCCAGCGAGGCGTTCCTGACGTCAGCAACCTCTATCTGCGGGTTCTCTATACCGAGCTTCTTCTCTATATCGGCAGTCAGGTCTTGAATAGTTTTCCCTTTCCTGCCTATTATGAGGCCGGGGTTCTCGGCTATAATGCTTATCCTGGTGGCTAAAGTACTTCGCTGGATGTCCACGGCTATAATGCCAGCTCGTTCCAACTCCTTCCTGACGTAGTCTACCACTTTCAGCATCCTTATGTTTTCGTTTATGAATTTTCTCTCTATCATCAATATTCCCTCAGTATTATCTCGATGTTGGTCAATTCCATGTTATGCGGTCTAGGACTCCCTCTCCCTCCCTTGGGCTTTACCCTGGGGAATTCAAGAGCCTTATTGGCTGTGGCGTGTTCTATCTTCAGCCTCTCGTCGTTTAAGCCTTTATAGCCGGCGTTGGCTTTCGCGTTTTTCAATAGCTCTATCACTTTCTTCGCTACTTTTGCCGGATATTTGCCGGGCTTGCCTCCGGTCTTGTGCCCGATTTTGGTCTTGTATCTCCTGAAAGGGACGAAAGCCTCCTTCTTGATTACTTTTTCGAGATAGGCGATAGCCGCGTCTATCTTCATCCCCTTAATCACGTGACAGACCTCGTTAGATTTTTTGAAAGACATGTTGACCTCTTTGCCGTAGGCTTTCGAAGTCTTTTTCTCATCCTCTTCGTCTAGCTTGTAACTGTAAGGCATCTACTTCACCGATATGAACTTTGTCCCTCTGGTAGCTCCAATGCCAGGCCCTGAGTGTTTGACCCTCTCACGCGTAAGCGAGAACTCGCCAAGATAATGGCCCAGCATCTCCGGGATTATATCCACTATGTTCCAATCCTTCCCATCATGTACCATAAACCTCTTCCCGACCATCTCCGGGACTATAATCATGCTCCTGACATGCGTCCTTATCATCTTATCCGGCTTGCTGTTCCTGATAGTCTTGAGCAATATCTTCTGTGAATCGTTCAGTCCGCGCTTCAGCGACCTGCGCTTTCTCGAAGGCAGCAGCTTCATGAACTCCTCGAGAGGTATGTTCTTCAGTTCTTCCCATGTCTTGCCGTGGAAATAGAATACTTTTGCCATTATCTCTTCCTTCTCCCTGTTCTCTTAGAGCCGAATGAGCCGACGTGCTGCCCTGGCGCGCCGCCGACGCCTTTGGGCGTCATAGCGCCATGATGCTGCTTGCCTCCAAACGGATGGTCGTAAGCGTTCATCTTGACTCCCCTAACCGTCGGATACCAGTGCCCTCTCGCTATGGCCTGATAGTAGCCAACGCCCGCTTTCAGCATTGGTTTTTCGGTCCTCCCGCCGCCGCAGACGTTGCCTATCGTCACTCTAGAACGGCCGTCGAAATACTTCATCTGGCCCGAAGGCAGCTTGACTAGAATATGGCCTCCGCTCTTGCTCACCACATAGGCTATCGCCCCTGAAGCCCTGACCAGAGAACCGCCGTCTCCGATGACTGTTTCTATATTGAAAATAGGATAACCTTCAGGAATCTTCTCGAGCGGAAGGATATTGCCTATTCCGAGTGAAGCGTTATAGCCCTCCTCAAGCACTTGGCCGACCATGGCGCCTTCAGGGGCAGGCAGAAATAGGACAGTACCGTCCTCGTATTTGACTTTCATCAGAAGAGCGCTCCTCGCCGGGTCGTCCACCAGGTCTATAATCTCGAACCGCAATAGTCCGCGCTCCTTCTCATCATAAGTTCGGTAAGTCACTTCCGCTTTGAACCAAGTGCTCCTGGCCTTGAACGACGGGCTTCCTTTGCCCCTCCTCTGCGACATTATAGGTTTTCCCATGTTATCACAATACCTTCAGTTTCGTGGCGATATCCGACGCCTTGTATTCCGGCTTTAGCTTGACATACGCTTTTTTTCTCCCTTTCATCGAGATCAGCGTGTTGACAGTCGCTACTTTTACGCCATAGAGCTCTTCGACTGCCTTCTTGATGTCATGCTTTGTCGCCGATTTGTCTACAACGAACACCAGCTTGTTCTCTTTCTCTATGAGGCCAACGGATTTTTCTGTAATCAACGGATATTCTATAGTCATAAGCATCATCTGAATAATTTTTCCAGTTCCTTTATAGCCGATTCGGTGAACAACGCCAGTCTTCCGGGCTGTCCGCCAGGCGCCAGCAGGTCTGCGTTCAGGTTCTTGGCGACAGACACATCGACCCCGGGTATGTTCTCCGACGCCTTAATCACCGGACAGGTTTTAGACACGACGACTAGGATTCCTTTCTTTTTCTTCCATCTCCTTCCTCGCATCTTGCCTCTGCCCACCCTTATTTTGACAACCCTGTCTCTCTCAAGCTCTTTCTCAAGTTTCAGTTTGTCGAATAAAGATAATACTTCTTTCGTCTTCTTCAGTTTCTCGAATGAATCCTCGACTATTATAGGTGTTTCCATCGCCACCCGATGGCCTCGCTTCTGGACAAGATCAGGGTTGGCTGTTGCAGCTATCGCCGAGCGGATTGCCTTTCTTCTCTCCTTCTTGTTAATCCTCTCGACCAGGATTTTTTCTACCTTTGGCGGATGAGCCGGTCTTCCCCCTCGCGATTGGGGCACTATCCTGACTTCCCCGAATCTCCCCTTTGCCAGCTTGACCTTAGGCAGTCTGGCTCTTTCGATGTTAATCATCGTACGATAGGCTCGCCTTCTACCGACATACTCGGCTGAAGTCTGCAGTCCGGCCAGAGGAGTGGACCCCTTCGGCTGGAATTTGGTGCTTCTAACTGCCATTGCCGCCCTGTTTATCAAGTCCGGCCTAGCCGGCTCAGAAAAGACGCTAGGCAATTCTATCCGTCTAGCTTCCTTCCCCTCCATGTCGAATACTGGCAGTTTCATCTCAGTCTCCTCTTTTGCTCCTTAAGTTTTCGTATGAGCATAGGCAGAGTCAGGTTGTTCTCTATCGCATATGTCAGAACCTGCATCCTCTCCCCTTTGCCCTTTATAATCTTGAACAGCGCTTCCATGTCTTTCTTGCTGAAGTTTCCCATGATTTTGCCGTATCTTGTCTCTGGCAATTCTTCCTCTATCGAGGCGCCGGCTTTCTTGAACGTCCTTTTTCGCGTAGTTATAGTCATATCATCACTGTTGCGCTCTCAAAGATATCATCTGTATCGCAGGCAGAGGCGTCTCCTTATTGTGCCTCATCGCCTTCCTCAAGAACACTAATCTCTTTTTAGGGCCTGGCACCGAGCCCATAACGAGCACATAATGGCCTATCAATTCACCGTAATATGGTATCCCGCCTCTCGGATTGACCTCTTTAACGTTATCGCCTATCTTCAATATCCTCTTGTTGGATTCGGTCCTTCGCTGAAAGCCTAATTGGCCCTGCATAGCCACGGTCCAGAGCACCCTCGCAGGATGCCAAGACCCTATATTGCCGGGCCTTCTTCGATGAAAGCCTGCTTTGTGGTGCTGGATTTTTATCCCGAACCTCTTGACAGGGCCAGCAACTCCTTTTCCGGTAGTGATAGCAGTAGCATCGATGAAGTCGCCCTCCTTGAATATTTCAGAAACTTTTATCTCTTTGCCCAGCTTCTCGAGAGCCAACTTCCAAGCGTCTGGAGTCGGCTTTAATATGGGCAGTTCGAATAATTCCGGCGTCTTCTTGAGCTTTATCTTTCTCGGCTGAGTATGGACCAATAGCCTTATTTCAGTGATAGACGATAGCTCTTGCTCGATTTTTTTCTTGTTCTCCTCTCGGTTGTGCTTTTTAGGGATTATGAGAACACGGGCCAGATCTTTGTCCAGCTTATCAGCATAAACGGTAGAAACAGCAAACAGACCGTATGGGGTCTTTCGATAGGCTATAACGCCAAAACAGAACAAATCAGGGGTTTCGATTATTGTACAGGGGATGTGGATGGACATGCCGTATGATGGGCTTTTTTCGTAGTTGTCCAGCCCTATGACGTGTGTCATGCCGGCTTTATAGCCCGCAAATCCTAATAGCCCCTCGCCCCTGAAATGCTTGACAGTAACGAATATCCTTTTCGCCCTCTTCTTCGGATAGAAGGCTTTGCTCCCTCTTCTCGGTCCTGCACGTTTGCCCATTCTAATCACTAACGCTAAAGCTAGGTTATCGAACCATTCGAATGCCGGACTAATTTCGAAACGTTAAAAAACAAACAAGCGGTTTTCAAAACCAGTGTTATATTTGTCTCTATTCGGGTTTAAAAAGGTTGCTATCAGCTCTACCTTATGTTTTAATTCCTAGCATCCAATTCTTTAATATGTGAAAACTTAACCAATATGTAAATGCTATGTATGTACGCTAATTTATAGAAAGATTTATAAACTCGTTACTAGCTAAACAACTTATGGAGAGAAAAGACATGGCTATGCAAAAAATATGTAAAGTGAAAAATGAAATTACTGCGCAAGAAGAGATACTCAGAAATAGCACTCCCAACAAAGAGATTCTATTGGAATTTGCTTGTGTTTTTGATTAAGCAATAATCTCTTCAAGTGATGCTTCTATTTCCTTAGAATTTTTCCTTTGCGATATTCTAAACGTGCCCCTGAATTTTATTGTGTCATCTTTTTTAAAGGCCCCCGCAAAAAATCTTGAGTAGGTTATTAAACGAAGTCTCTTGTGGATATAGTCTCTTGGAGAAAGTATTTCCACAACATATACTGATGGTGCAAAAAAACTCTCAGCATTGTCAACAATTTTGCCCCTTACTTCCTTTGGCCCAATTTTTTTAATTATTAATGGAACATCCGCCTCTCTTGCAGTTTTAATAAAATGGAAATCTATCTTTTTACCTTTATAATAAAATGAAAACCAATCCTTATTTTCAATACTGGATTTAGCGAGCGCGAGTCTTTTGGGTAACATGTTTACATGTCTTTTAATCCTATCCTTCTTGGTAATATCTAAACGATAATTATCTAAAAACTCTTTAAACCTACCTATTACCTTAAAAGAATTTTCTTCTCCCTCAATACAAATATCTACATTTGAATAATCCGTATACATATCTATCAAATAAGAACGGCTAATCCCTATGTTCTGCGCAGGGATATCAAAAAATTTAGAAACCATTTTTATGATTCTTTTAAATTTCTTACCTCTGATATACGGATTAAAGATTTTTATTACATCCTTCCTTGAAATTCTAACCATTGGGATTCCATATCTTGGATCAACAACAATATCATAATTTAAAGATTTAGCTATTTTTAACCCTTCCAGAACATTATGTACTCTTATGTATCTTCTTTTAAGCAGCCTTCTTTTTTCTATTTTTTTATATAAATTATTTGACGGAAATTCTACTCTCTTTAACAATTTTTTTGGAAAATAATACGGTAGAACATAAATCGAATCCTTAAAATTTTGATAACCGTATGTATAAAAAAAAATACCATTTTTATCCTTAATGGGCGTTTCATCCAGAAGCATAAGTATTAAAGACCTAAACAAATTATAATACTATCATGTCTGAAATTAGGAACCTAGATGTATACCAACAGAAAGAGATAGCAGAAAAATATAGAAACAAATTAGATAAACGAAAAGGATTATGCTCTTTTGATGAAAGGTATATTAAGCTGAACATAAAAAGGGGATTTAAAATATTAGATTTAGGATGCGGGACTGGAAGACATATCCTCAAATTTGGAAAAGTAGCAAATTTCGTAGGAGTTGATATTTCCCCGCACATGATACAAATTGCCAAAAGTCAATTAAACAAAAGAAAAATCAAATCTAAGCTGATTGTAGGAGATATGATGGAATTAGATAAAATATTAAAAAATGAAAAATTTGATATGGTACTTCTTATGTATCATACACTGGGATGCATTGTCCCAGAACGTAAAAGAATTTCCTTGCTTAAACAAATAAAAAAACTATTAAAAAAAGACGGTATTCTCATTCTTCATGCGCATAATAGAAATCACTTAAAAAATATAAAGTTTATTTTTAAAACATTTTTGAATGTCATATTTAACAAAGATAAATTAGAATTTGGAGACAAGCTTATTGAACACGGGGAATTAACTGGTGCAATAGTTCATTTCTTCAACAAGCAAGAAATTAAAAGAATTTTAGAGTTAACTGGTTTCAAAATAATTGAATTCATACATCTTGAATTTCCTGAAGAAAGCAAAGAAATTAAAGGATTAAGAAAATATTTTTTTTCAGGAGGATTTATGGTGAAAGCAAATGCATTATAAAATAAGTTACATTCTATGGGACATTACGCATAGATGTTCTCTTAAATGCAGGCATTGCAGGGCTTCAGCTCCCTTTGCCTTCGAGGAATTGTCGACAGAAGACGGAAAAAGTCTTTTGGATCAGCTTGAAGAATTAGGAGTTAAAACTTTAGCAATTTCCGGCGGCGATCCCCTCCTAAGAAACGATCTCCCCGAACTTATAAAATATGCTACTGATAAAGGCATGCGTGTAAGAATACAAACTAATGGTCAGCTAATAACGGACGAATTATTGGATAAATTTAAAAAAGCTGGATGCGATGAATTCGGAATAGGATTAGACAGTTGTAAACCAAAAAACCATGATTGGCTTAGAAATAAACCAGGAGCATTTGAAAAAACTATCACATCTATCAAAAAAATAAAGAGGTTTGGATTTAGACTCCACGTGGAATTTACACTAAACCCTCAAAATAAAAAAGAACTCAGCGAGATGATTAAATTTTGTGACTCTCTTAATGTGAATACCTTGTTTTCAAGATGTGTCATACCTGTTGGTAGAGGGAAAGATACTAAACTGTTATTATCTCAGAAAGAATATTCTAACCTTTTAGATACACTATGTAAAGAAAAGTATGTTAATGAGCGATTAAAGATAGCCTCTGAAGACCCGTTATGGATATTGACTGACAAGAAACTCTTAAAGAAAGTTTTGAGTAGTCATCCCAATGCTCTTGAAGGAGGATTTATTAGTGGCTGTTTGGCTGGATTAAATATGTTTTATATAAATCCCGCTGGAAAAGTTTATCCTTGTTCTTTTATTAATACAGAATTAGGAGATTTAAAAAAGGAAAAATTTAAAGATATAATAAGAAAATCTGATGAAAAAATTCCTTTTATGAATAGAAATAATTTGAAAGGAAAATGTAAAACATGTGATTTAAAATACCTGTGTGGGGGCTGTAGAGCAAGAGCATTTTTCAAGTTCGGTGATTATTTCCAAGAAGACCCAATGTGCTGGAAAAAATGAAATTTAACTTATTTCCTTCTTCTTGAATAACCGCTCTGCCAGGCAGCCCAGCTGTCTTTGTTTGCAGTATTTGCAGGCCAGCGAGCCCCTGACCCAAGCGTTGCCGATAGACATTAGCAAGAACAGAACCACCAAGATTGCCAGCAGCAGCCAGTCGAATCTGTTCAGCAAGAGCCAGATACCTGCTATTATCGGGATTATAGCCACCAAGAAGTCAGGCACGATGTCCTTCCAAGATATTTGTTTTTTGACAAACCGTTTAGAGTCTCCTTTCTTGAAAAACAGGCAGCTAATCTTGCCCCTTCCGAAAGCGCAGTATTTTCCATAGTAATAGCAGTCGACGCAATGTCCTTTTATGAGCCTTATCTCCAGCAAGAAAATGTATATCAAATAAGCAGCCAGCCAGGCCAATCCTAACCGGTATATCACATAGGCGCCCAAGAGATAGAGCGCGAGAGAGAAGACGGCTGTAATTGCCACGATAGACATAGGATAATTCTCATAGCAGGATTCTTTACTTGGCATGCTTCACCACTTTCAGCAGATCCCTGAAGTGCTCAATAGTATAGTCTGCTTTGGGCGCCTCTCTTTCTCGCGGAATCAGGCCGTATTTAGCAAAAACAGTCACCATACCAACTGCTCTCGCGCCTGACATGTCCCTACGCGGGCTGTCGCCAACGAACATCACCTGCTCCGGCTTTAGCTTAAGTTTCCTCAAAAGCATCCTAAACGGCGCTGGGTCTGGCTTATGCTTATGCGTGTCGTCGAACGTGACGATGGTATCAAAGTATTCGAGAATCCCTAGTGCAGCTAGTCTTGTGAACGGCTGTAACTTAGGAGAGTCGGTCACTATCGCCAGTCTGTATTTCTTTTTGAGCTTCTTCAAAACAGGCACGACGTCTGGATAGGGGAAAAGCATCTCGCCCTTGACCTTTTGATAGGCTGCGACACCCGCACCCAGAATTCGGAAATCCAGCTTTTTGTTGAACTTCTTTATCAGGTCAGTGAACACTTCCTGGTACTCATAGCCCTTGGTGTCGTAGATGTGGAATATCTCTCTTACAGTCCTTTTTCTGTCTGCCTTGAGCCCGTGCTTGATCATGGCCAGAGCCGCGGCGTCGCACGACTTCTTCTTCATCTGCCAAAAGTCTATAAGCGTGTTGTCCAAATCGAATGCTATCGCTTTAATCATTTCTTCAATCTCCTAGTTATTATAAGATAAAGCGCAAGAGAGGCTGTCGCTCCAATTCCAATCCCAAGCCTATAATAGAAAGCCAACTCACTTGTTAGAAGAGCACTCCCTATAATGTCGAGAACCACTATTGATGCCACTAAACTTATTACCATATATTTTGCTACATGTAATCTATCTTTCACACTCATTCCCAATACTTTCATTTTTTCGCCTCTATAATTTGTACACCTTTGTGGCTATCGCGTAGGTCACAAAGCCTATGATGAATCCTTCGACATAAGTAACAACTTGAGGGAATTTGTCGAGATTATAGGTAGCCAAAAGCAGTAAAGCGAGTGCTATTGCTACGAACAGCCAGAACCATTTGATGCTTAACCTCTTAGTCCATGCCATCCAACCACTGATAGGATATGGAAAGAGGGGTTAAAATAGATGAGCTAAAAAGTTAATTCGAAAATATGATTGTGGCATAACCTTGAATCGGTGGGACACAAGCCATCTCAATCTGTTTAGCCATTTTTTCGGTGTCCTTATTTCATTTATTTCACATCTGGCAGCTTTCGGGGGGACTTTTCCCCCCTCGCGTCATCGGGGACCTTTATCCCCATCAACGTGCGTGCCATCTGGGACCTTTATCCCCAGCACATTTGTCGTCAAGCCCGCCAGCTTGCGGCCGCAGGCACGTTTATTTAGTCATCTTGCTTTTTAAGCTTATGTTTCCCTGACTACGTTCTTGCCTCTTTGTTGCGCTTATCTATTAGTCCAAGCTCCGTTAAAACAAGCCCTGAATAAAAGAAAAACTGCAGAATTATCTTTTCAACATACCAGTTAGGGATAAATGAGTGTTTGGCAAAAATAAGCATGCGTGCACCATCTTCTTTAGCTTTTTCGGGGTCATCTATATGATACTGAGCTAATTGGGTCTTCTTTCCATTTTCACTTTTGCCAACAACCCACATATTTAGGGCAAAACTTAGTGAGGATGGATGGTACATTTCTGAAAAGTATTCAAAATCCGAATATGTCGCCTCTAAAAAGTCCTCTTTCGTTAAAGGTTTTCTGGTAGATAAGTCTATTATGTCTTTCAAATAAGGCAAATCCATTTTCGAAGTTTTGATTTCTTCTTTCATTTTTCCCACCCTTGGAAATGGTTGATCGGGTTTTTCAAGCAAGATTTTTACGTAAGCGGGTTTGTGCCTGCAATAAAGCATTCGAATGTAAAGGTCTACCATCTGCCTTGTAATCGCATTGGCAGAATGGAAGTACTCCATTTTTACAAGCGTGGGAAACTCGGTATTTAGCTCATAAACCCTGTTTGTTATTAACGGAGCAAATGCAACAACCGCGTGGTCTAATCCCCTTACATCCTTTTCCTGTTCGTCGTTAACCCTTTTTAAAATTTCTTTGCGGATATCTAAAAATATCTTCTGATAAATTTTGCTTATGCGGTATTTTTTACAAATCTTCTTTACGGGTCTGTTCCAGATGTACCGTTCAAGCGAGTATGCGGCGTTTTCCATTGTCTTATTAGTTTTCCAAAAAGGGTACAATATTATCTTCAGTGCTAATCCCCGCCTTTTTGGCTCTGTCATACCTATTTTTGTACGCTCTGAACTTTTAAGGTTTCTGCAAATTAGGCAATAAACAAAAATAAAAAGAAAAAAGAAAGAGGGGTTTAATATTTTCCAAATCCAGGCCCTGCTGATGATTTGTCGAGCAGTCCATTCTGTCCGGCACATAGATCGTTTGAGACTTCTTGTACAATTGCAAACTGACCCCAAATATCTGGACCTATCTCTGTTCCACTGGCCGTATACCAAATTCCGCCAATTGGTACTGCATCTGATGGCACAGCAACTATCTTGACAAAATAGTCCCATGTACATGTTTTACCATCTTGTTCATAAGTCCCCCACATGTGGTTTGTTTCCCACGCTCCAGAGCCAATGTACGATGCAGGTCTATCTAGTTTTCCATCTCCATTACAATCTCCATTGCTGAGCCAGGCATCGTTCCACTTCATCACCAGGGTGTCTCCAGTATCAACCGGTACTGCTGGTCTTAAGGCATTGTCGTAGTAGCCCAAGAACATATGTGCTTGGTAGTTGTAGCCATATTGATCGAAGCCTAAGGCAATTGGATTACCGACCGAATCGAGCAGTGTACCACTTTGGATTTTGGTACATATGTCTGGTGCGCCTGGTTCGGAATCTGCACTGTGTACAACTAAGTTTCCACTGGTTACTGCTGCCGTACTTGCCGGATCTTCCTTAGCATCGAATGCAGCTTTGGCGGCGTCTTGGGTAAGATAAAAATCACCCCAGACAACATCACCCGCACTTCCAGGTGTTCCTCCGTCATAAACTACAGCGTATAACCACTGGCCTAAACCTGCATTACCTTCTACAACTGGTCCTGCAAGCCATGCCCAACTGCCTTCTATCCTAACTAATTGGACATCTACGGTATACCAAACGTTTTGTACGTCGGAGTAATGTAATGTTCCTCCCATTGGTTGTTTGGCAGTGGCTTCATGGACGTCAAAACTTAGGTATCTTTGAATTCCTATAGTATAGCCAACATCACCAGTTGCTTTGTCTGCTGCGGCTGCAAATCCTATTGCGCTCATGGCTAAAACCAAAAACAATGTGCTCGCTATTATCTTCTTCATTCATGTCACCCCCTTAGCAATGACGCTAACGTTTCTTGATAAATCAGAATAAGAATAACTGCTAAGAACAGGTTCGAGAATATACAAACTCAAATAACTGCCTCCGCAATACCAATTACTCAATAAGGATATATATAGTTTTTGTGACTGGCCGATAGTGACATTTGCTTTTATAAACAGACTGTCTTATACATGGCGATAGACATGATGAGAAGAAGAAAAATTATCAATTACCAGAACCAGCCAGGTCAAAAGCTTGGCGAAACGAGAATCTCTGATGAGCACAGGCATACGCCACCCGGAATAGTGGACCTGGCAAGATCCCGCGATGAGCGAACAGTGAATTATCTAAAGAGGGCCAAAAAAAGGAGAATCTAGATAGGCCCGCCTTCGGTGCATAACCACTGGCATTTACAGTCGGGATAGACACCGGAGATGTTCCATTGTCCCACGCACATTATATGCGCCTGTTGGAGACAGTAAGCGCCGCATTGTGTATCTACGCACCTGTTCTCGCTTATTCCTATATAACAGGTAAAACCTCTCGGACAGTCGGATGAAGAATAGCATTTGTCTGGCAGGGTCGTTGAACGAATCGTAGTCATCATGTTGAAGACAAATATGACCGCCACAGCGAGCACGATCAGACCGGCGACTAACTTAAGGTCAACCGGCTGCATGAGATACTCTTTTTTGGCAATCTTCCTGGTCATATTCCCTATAAATCATCAGAGGGATATAAAAATTAGCCCTTAGCCACGCCCATCGGGACTGTACGCGCTATCTTGCGTGATATGCCTGATAACTCGGTGGCTTTGATGACTTCGTCCACGTTCTTGTAGACGCTGGGAGCCTCTTCCGCTATGACCTTATTGGAGGTGGCCATGACTATCTGCCCACGCGCCTCTAGCTCTCTCTTGACATCTTCGCCCCTGATATTGCGCAGCGCGTTAGTCCTGGACTTGCATCTCCCCGCGCCATGGGCCGTAGAGTAAAACGTCTCGCTGGCTTTCTCTGTCCCAACGAGTATGTAACTGGCCAGGCCCATATCACCAGGAATAAGGACAGGCTGACCCGTGTCTCTATAGAGCTTTGGTATTTCCTTTCGTCCAGCGGGGAACGCTCTAGTAGCCCCTTTACGATGGACACACAATAACTTCTTCTTCCCATCAACTTCATGCTCCTCGAACTTGGCTATGTTGTGGCATACATCATAGATCAGGTCCAGCCCCAGGTCGTCTCGTTTGAAGACTTTCTCGAACGTCTCCCTGATCCAATGCGTCATGACCTGGCGGTTGCAGAAGGCGTAATTGACTGCAGAATACATCGCCTTGATATAGTCATCCGCCTCTTTGCTGCCTAAAGGAGCACATACCAGCTCTCTGTCAGGCACATCTATTTTGAATTTTGACCTCGCATTATTCATGATATATACATAGTCGTCGCAAATCTGGTAACCATAGCCGCGGGAGCCACAATGCAGCATGACTATGACCTGGTCTTTGTCAGTGATCCCGAATCTCTTCGCTATCTCTTTATCATATATCGAGTCGACGCGCTGTATCTCCAAGAAGTGGTTGCCCGCCCCTAGCGTCCCTAATTGCGGTTTTCCTCTTTTTCTGGCCCTTTCCGACACCTTCTTAGGATCGGCTCCTTCTATCCTGCCGTTCTCTTCGATGCGCTCCAAGTCCTCTTTGGTGCCATAGCCGTGTTCTACCGCCCAGAGAGCGCCGTCGACAGCCACCTCATCCACCTGCTCTTGCGTGTTCCTTAGTCTGCCCTCAGAGCCAACGCCCGAGGGAACGTCCTGGAACAGCTTCTCCATCAGCTCCTTCAGTTTTGGCTGGACCTCTTTATAGGTAAGATTAGTAGAAAGCATCCGGACGCCGCAGTTGATGTCGAAACCGATTCCGCCAGGACAAATGATCCCCCCCTCTTTCTCATCAAAAGCAGCCACTCCGCCTATCGGGAAGCCGTAACCGTAATGGCTATCCGGCAGCATAATCGAGTATTTCTGGATGCCTGGCAGATAGGCGACGTTCCGGCCCTGCTGTATCGCACCCTCTTCCAAATCTTTCAGCAGTTTCTCGCTAGTGTATAGCCTGGCCGGTACTCTCATCCCTTTCTCTTTTTCGAACTCGTATACGCCTTTGGATATTTCTTTCATGTCAAAACCCGCAGTAAAGTTATATATCTCTCCTTACTTTAATTAATATGATAGTCATGGAGCCTAAGAGTTTTATCCGGATAGGCTATCTGTTCGTCATATTGGGCGTTCTCATAACCGCTCTATTAATCTACCAGACCAAAGACTGCGCAGACCAGTCGTGCATACTCCTTCTAGGCTATCTGTCTTTGGTGATTATGGTAACGGCTGTGGCCATCTTCATCATCACTTACCTCTTCGCGATGCACCTATGGCTGAAAAGAAAGCATTTTAAAGAGATATTCCCTAAGGATTATTATGGTAAGGTGGAGCGCGTTCAAGAGAAAGGCTGGCCCGAGCAATTTAAGCCACAAAAAGGTAGACGTGCTGTTCGGGAAGAAGAACAACTACAAGAGGCTTTACACCGAGTACCTAAAGCAAAGGTTCATAGCGGAGTACCTGCAAAAGCACGGCGCAAGCAGAGCCGCGGTCGATAGGGCCACGAAGCTCAAGTGGCAGAGCAAACAGATGCTAGCCGACCAGCAGGTCACTTTGGTCGGAGAGAAGAGCGCGGTGTTCAAGCCAGTGAAAGTAACCCCCGATTTCAGGACCAAGTCAAGACTCGTGCAGAAGAGAGTAAGCTGGTTCACAAAGGACACGCTAAATAAGATACACGGAGAAGTTGAAAAAGAATTCGAGCAAAGGATAAAACCGACGCTGGTAAGAGACCTTGGCGAGATGAAGCTGCCGGAAAATGTAAGGAACGCCAAGAAGAGAATGAGGAACTGGGAAGCATCAAAGTGAGTCAGACATCAACGACTACCGTGCACTTATAGCCGTTTTTCGTTTTCTCTATAGACATTTTGTGATATGTGACAGCCTTAACGTCTATGATGAATTTGTGCTTCTTCTTATCGTATTTTTCGCCGTAGATAGTGGCCGATAGTTTTCTACCATTGGTCTTGACGTCGAACTTGGAGAACAATAGCCTCTCGGACTCATGGAGATAGACTATTTCGCTCAGCCATTTCTGCAGCAAGACTATGTCCTCGTCCTCCTCTAGCTCTATTTTCTTGATTATCTTCTGGCCGATATCTCCCTCGAACATGACGCTGGTTATAGCTATGGCAGCGTTAGAGAAAAGCTCGTTCAAGTCCTTTCCGTACGCCTCGAAAGCCATATCAGCGGTGGCTATGTCCAGAAGCCTGAATCCTTTCAAGCCAAACCCTCCTAGCGATCTCCTTATTCTTCAGGTCGCGGGCAATCTCGATGGCCATCTCTTCAGCCCCGCTCAGGCCTTGTTCTCTGACCCACTTTGTATAAGTATAAGTCATCTTCACCAGCTGGACTACTTCCCCTTCCTTCATCTTCGCGCTCTTCAGGAAATAATCCAGCTCCACCGCGATTCTGGGCTCGAGTCTGTTCTTCCACATCGCGAATTTCCGTTTATTTATCCGTTCCTGGTTGGCTGAAATAAAGCGCCTGTTGTTGACTTTATTCATTCTCTTATTTTCGGGCTTGGCAGTGATTTTTCCTTCCTCTATTAATTGTTTTTCCACCCTATCGTAAATCTCATTAGCTGCCTGGTCTGCCACCCATTTATTGACGCCAACCCCGGGCAATACTTCAATCAGCTTCTCTATGACCTTGTCTCTTGGGAGTTTCGTGACTAACGAGGTTATATCTATCCCCCTCTTCTTGAGCTGGTTGCGTTTCTCTTCTACGAATGGGGGTTCGGTCATTCTAATCCGATTGCCCAAAATATTCATGGCCTCGCTACGAATTCTCTTCTTCTGGATCATACAATCACGCTGGAGGTGGGATTCGAACCCACGCTCCCCGAAGGGAACTGGTTCTCAAGATTCGCTTCATTCTATTTGATTATTTTCGAATAGAGTGATCCAGCGCATTACCGCTCTGCTACTCCAGCTTACGCTATAATTAGGTTATAGTCTATTTTAAATGCTTTCAGAGAATTAGCCCTTCAGCTCGATTTCGATATGGACTTTGTCAGGCACCTGGACCCGCATTATCTGCCTTAGTGTCCTTTCGTCCGCCTCGATGTTTATCAGCCGTTTGTGGACGCGCATCTGCCAGCGCTCCCAGGTCTTGGACCCGTCGCCGCAAGGCGTCCGTAATGTAGAGACGGATAGCCTCTTGGTCGGTAAAGGAATTGGCCCAGCGACATTTGCACCGGTCTTGATAGCTATGTCCTTTATCTCGCCACAGACTCGCTGAAGCTTCTCGTAATCCGGTGACACTAGTTTTATGCTCGCAATCTGGGCCATTCCTTCACACCTTTTAAAAATCTGGTTACATCTGTTTCTTCACGATGTCGATTACCAGTCCGGCGGCGACAGTCTGACCCATGTCACGGATAGCAAATCTCCCTAACTGCGGGAAGTCGCTCGCCTTCTCGATAGCCATAGGCTTTGTCGGCTTGAACTTGACGATAGCCACGTCGCCTGTCTTGATGAAGTCGGGCTTTTCAGCCACGGTCTGTCCGGTCTTCGGGTCTATCTTCTTTGTGATCTCGGTCACGCTGCAGGCAACCTGCGCTGTGTGGCAATGCAAGACTGGTTGATATCCGACGGTTATCGCCGTTGGGTGGTTCAAGACCACTATCTGTGCCGTGAACTCTTCCGCTACTGTTGGCGGATTACTAGGTAGACCTAACACGTCTCCTCTCCTTATAGCGTTTTTCTCGACGCCCTTCAGGTTGAAGCCTATATTGTCGCCAGGCTCTGCCTGCGGCATCTGGACATGGTGCATCTCTATGCTCTTGACCTCGCCAGTGACATTGGCCGGCATTATGATGACCTTGTCATTGACCTTCAGTATGCCTGTCTCGATTCTTCCGACAGGGACTGTTCCTACGCCTGTGATGGTGTAGACGTCCTGTATCGGCAGTCTCAACGGCTTGGTCGTCGGCTTCTCAGGAATCTTCAGCGCATCAAGCGTCTCGAGCAAGGTAGGCCCGCTGTACCAGGGTGTCTTGTCGCTCTTCTTGGCTATGTTGTCTCCCATATAGGCGGATATCGGAATCATCGGAACATCTTCTATCTTGTAGCCGATGTTCTTCAGCAGGTTGGTCACGTCTTTCTTGACTTCCTCAAACTTGACCCGGTCGTAGTTCACTGCGTCCATCTTGTTCAGGCCTATAACCAACTGCTTCACTCCCAGAGTCTTCGCCAAGAAAGCGTGCTCTCTCGTCTGGGTCTGGACGCCCTCCTTCACAGAGACGATCAGCACAGCTGCGTCTGCCTGCGAGGTACCTGTAATCATATTTTTAACGAAGTCCCTGTGGCCAGGCGCGTCTATGATGGTAAAGTAAATCCTCGGCGTCTGGAAGTCCCTATGGGCTATATCTATGGTCAGGCCTCTTTCTCTCTCTTCCTTTAGCCTGTCCATTGCGAAGGCGAACTCGAAAGTGGCCTTGCCTACTTTGGCCGCCTCTTCCTTCAATTTCCTCAAATCTACATCACTCAGAGCCCCAGTGTCATATAGGATTCTACCGACAGTAGTACTCTTACCGTGGTCTACGTGCCCTATGAACACCAGGTTCAGGTGTGGTTTCTTGTTAACCATATCAATTTACCTCCGATAGTATTAGCATCACTCTAGGAAGTCGTTCGGGGTGGGAGACTCGGCCTTGAGCCCTTTCCTCTCCCGGACATTCCTCACGATCTGGTTCTGCATTTCCTTAGGTAGCCTCTCGTAGCCTAAATACTCTGTCGTCCAGAGAGCCCGCCCTTGCGTTGCGGACCTTATGCCGGCAGCGAATCCGAACATCTCGGCTATAGGGACTTTAGAGACGATAGACAACAGGTCCTCTTCCTGAGTCAACTCGAGAATCTGACCCCTCCTCCCTTGGATATCGTTAGAAACTGCCCCCATATATTCCTGACTCACTGAAATAAAAAGCTTTTGCTTGGGTTCGAGCAAAACCGCGTCACCGTACAGCATAGCCGCTAATATGGCTCTTTTGACCGCCGGTATCACTTGTGCCGGCCCTCTATGGACGGCATCTTCATGGAGTTTGACATCCATCAGCTTGATTTTTAGCTTGGTGCACTTCTCCTGGGCAAGGGGACCAGCGTCCATGGCCTCCTCAAAGCCTTCGAGTATGAGATCCTTCGCTTCGTTGAGATACTGCGCCCCTTTCGTCATGTCTATGAACGCGCAGCGGTTATAGATTTCCCAAATCTTCTTGGCTTCATTGTGGTCCATGCCCCTATCTTCCAGCCTCTTAGCCAGCGTCTTGATGTCCTTCGGTCTCCCTTCGGGTATCTCGCCGCTGACCATGCCATTATAGACTTTCTCTTCCATCGGCTCAGCGACGAGATAGAATTTGTTGTGCCTGTTCGGACTCTTGCCCTCTACTTCCGGGCTCTTCTTCATAACAGTCTCGCGATAGACCACTATAGGCTTTGAAGTCTCTATCTCGACTTTCTTGTCGTGCTGTATCATATACTCTATAATCTCAAGATGCAGTTCACCCATGCCGGAAATCAGGTGCTCTCCAGTCTCTTCGTTGATCTGGACCTTGACTGTAGGATCTTCCTTTCCGATCTGCCTCAGCGCCTCGATGAGCTTGGGCAAATCCTTCGGGCTCTTCGCCTCCACTGACTTTGTGATGACCGGCTCGGAATAGTGCGTTATGGCCTCGAACGGTTCTATCCTGTCTTCAGCAACTGTCTCGCCGGCATAAGCGTCTCTAAGGCCTGTTATCGCGGCGATATTGCCGGCAGGCACGTCGTCTACTTGGAACCTCTCCGTCTTGCTCATGTAGACCCCTATCTGCTGCAGAGTCGCATCCATCATCTTGTTGATCAGAAACACCTTTACTCCCTTCTTCGCAGAGCCTGAGAAAACTCTCCCTGTCGCTATCTCTCCGGCGTGCGGGTCCACTTTCATGCCCGTTACCATTATGACCAGTTTCCCGTCCCTGTTGCAGTTCATCATGTCCTTCGCT
>Ga0315282_10006960_pt1 | contig 18729 bp, 10 predicted proteins | sample YL17G07_20_MG_FD_203693 | JGI IMG/M metagenome (GOLD analysis project Ga0315282, IMG submission 203693) | Sediment microbial communities from Yellowstone Lake, YNP, Wyoming, USA - YL17G07_20 | ecosystem: Environmental > Aquatic > Freshwater > Lake > Sediment | place: USA: Wyoming | collected...
CGATCGTTGCCTAAGCCACAACTAAATCGTCAGGTGGGCTTGTTTGCCTGTATCTCCTCCCTTATCATTACCCCTGAAAACTGCGAAAGTCGAACTAAGTCGCTATCCACTTAATGCCTTACGTCCACATCTCGAAAACAACCTATTGGACTTACGTCAACCCAAACACCCCAAAACCTTGTGGGTGCCTCTACCCATAGAGGGGCTGTGTTTCTTGTTTGCTTCGGCCTTCAGCCTTCAGTCTTCAGCCTGTTTCTCTATAGCCCCGAAAGGAAAAATCCGATGATTCCCAACTTTTTGAAAATCGCATTACCCCTTTACCTACAAGGTCTTGCGTCGACTCGACCCTCGCGAGTTGCCCATTCTCCCCCCTCAAGCCGACCCCTTTTCTCTATAACCGCGCCAAATACAGAGGGCCGCGTTTTCTGCTGCTCCGCCTTCCTGCGCCTACGCCGTGCGGATGGCTGCCAACGTTATATGTCTTTGGAGGAAAATCCGTGATTGCTCAACTTTTTTCAAATTCTTTACTCCGGCGCCGGCAAGCAGTTGCGTCTACGCCGTCTCGCCGAGCGCTCCAGCAGACCCCTCGCGGACGCTCACCAACGTTATATCCGCCCCTAAATACGGAGGGGCAATGCTTCCTGGTTTCTGCCCTTCCATCAGGCTGCAGTTCTTGGTACCCCTGGCGCCTTTGTGGTGAAATGCCTGTGTCGTTGTGCGTCGTCCTCTGCGGACCCTGCGGACTCCGCGTGAGAAAGGTTTCGCGGTTCCTTCGGTTCGGTTTCTAATCTGCGTCAATCTGCGCCATCTGCGGATGATCGGTTCTCTGTTCTCTGTTTCGTTCGTTTCTTCGGATTTCAGACCTCGGACTTAGGACTGGCTCTTTTTGGAGGTTTTCCCGTGATTTACTCTCGCAACTACCGTTCGATCTTTCCCCTCAGACCCTCTGAGTTTCGCCGCCTCGCCCTCCACATCGAAGAGCACCCCAACGGCTGCTGGCTCTGGACCGCCTCCACTTGCGCAGGCGGGTATGGGCGCGTCTACCTGAGAAATGCCGTCTGGCAGGTACACAAGATGGTCTACGAAATCTTCGTCGGCCCTGTCCCCGAAGGCTATGTCCTCCATCACAGGTGCAAAAACAAGCGCTGCTGCAATCCGGCGCACTTGAAGCTCGTCACGCAGGGCGAAAACCTCGAGCTCGATGGCGTCCTTGTAACAAGGACGCCTCCCAATCCCCTCAGGACCTGGTGCAAGAACGGTCACGAGCTTACCGACGACAACGTCCGCTGGCGCACCGTACACGGCAAGCGCTGGCGCGTCTGCCGCCTCTGCGAGGCAGCTACAAGAGCTCGCCGCAACGAACGCCGTAGAGCCCAGCGTGCCGCGCGTCGCCTTTCTGCTGACGGCTCTTCGCATCCTCAGGCAGGAGGGTAAAGTGGTGGCGCTTTCCTTGTCACGGCGTAGCTGTAGGCGGAGCCGGATCGCACCCATGGTCGGCGGCTGCAGAGGGGCAGTCGTGTGTTACAGGGCACGACTGGCCACGACATCGGAATTTGGCCGATTTTCGACAAGAGGGGCAGTCGCGACCTGTACACCTCGACTGCCCCTCCCGGTCGGGAGTGTGATTTTCGGTTTGCACGGTTTTCCTTCGGCCTTCAGTCTTCAGTCTTCAGCCTGGCTCTCTGACGGCCTGTTGTTCGCTACGAAACTGTGTTTCTTTTCGCTTGACGACACGGGGGCACTGGGTACTATACTTACCGGTCGGTATACAACCGCTTTTGCTGAAAGGGCTCCTAAGGTTCCTCCCGTGACTCGAACTACCGTCCAGACTGATTCTCCTCCCATGGAGCACATACTCTCCGTTGCCGCAAAGCTTTTTGCGGACAGGGGTTACGATGCTACATCCATGAGGGAGATCGCCGAGGGGGCCGGGGTCGCTAAGCCCACGATCTACTACTATTTTCAGAGCAAGGAGGGGCTCCTTGCGCGGCTTCTGGAGGAGGGGTTCGGATCGCTCAAAAGGGAGATCGAAGCCATTAATCTCCGCGGCGACGATGCGGACCCCTACCAGTGTCTCGTCGACACGGTCTGGGTCTTTTTCGATTTCGCGACGAAGCATCAGGACCTGATCCGCTTCATTCACGCGCTTGCGTTTGGTCCGCCATCGCAGCCGGCAAGCCGGGCGATCGACAGATCGTTCCACGAGAGCATGGACGCGTTCCAACGCGTGCTTGCCCGCGTGGCGGCCGCCGGAGTCCTGCGGACGGACAATCTCGAGCAGGCGGGCGTGGCGCTTCGCGGCACGACAACCACGTACATAGTTCAGTACCTCAAGGGCTGGTCGGTCTTGACGCGCGACCTTGCCCAACAGATAGTAGACGGATTCTTGAGCGGTTACGGCAGCGGTCGGAAGTAGGCTTACACAAAGAGTGACGTAACAGGAGGTAGGTTGACACCCATGTCAGTTGAACCGAAATGCGGTAGTGGCGCGCGTACTGCGATCAAGTACTCGATAATTGCGTTGGTGCTCCTCGCGATGGTGGGCGGCATCGCGGTCATTGCGAAGAAGGCCCCGGCCGCGGCCAATAGCACCCCCCAGGCGCCGCCCGAAGTGGCGGTCGACGTGTCGCTCGCGGTCTTGAAGCCGAGGGCCATGCCTGACGCCATCCTCCTGCCCGCGTCCGTCGAGCCGGTTAAGTCTGTCACGATTTCGGCCGAGGTCCCCGGCAAGATCGACCAACTCGGCGCCGAGGAAGGCCAATCGGTGAAGTCCGGCCAGGGGCTTGTCCGAATCGACAAGCGCACATTGGCGAACGCCCTCCAGCAGGCCCAAGTCAGTTTCGGCATAGCGCAGACCAACTTCGACCGCAACAAGCCCCTTGTCGACCAGGGGCTTGTCAGCGCCGAGGAATTCGACAAGTGCAAGGCCGCCCTCGCCGTTGCCCAGACCGGTCTCGACGGCGCGAAAATCGCTCTCGACAAGAGCACCGTCTACGCGCCGTTGTCGGGTGTCCTCAACCGCCGCTACGTCGAGGTCGGCGAATACGTCATGCTCGGTCAGAAGCTCGCCGACATCGTTGACGTCTCCAGGGTCAAGGTCGTCGTGGACATTCCAGAAAAGGAGATCACCTTCGTTTCCGTCGGCTGCCTCATGGGGGTCATGCTCGGCAAGGATGAAAGCTCCATTGTGCCGGGGACAGTCAGTTATCGCTCCGTTGTCGCCGACCCCGGCACGCGCACATACCGCGTCGAGGTAACCGTCGACAACAAGGACCAGAAGCTCCTCCCCGGCATGATCGTTCGCATGGTGCTCCTGCGCCGGATGATACAGAACGCCATCTCCGTGCCGCTCTTTGCGGTTATCCCGCGCGAGGGGCGCACGGTGGTTTACATCGCCGACGGCAACCGCGCAGTCGAGCGCGAAGTGACGCTCGGCCCCACCGACGGCCATGACATCCAGGTTCTCACCGGCCTCCAGGCCGGCGAGAAGCTCGTGGTCGAAGGCCAGCGCCAGCTCAAGGACGGCCAGCTCCTGAATATAGTGAAGACGGAGGGGGCCGCGTAATGTATCTCACCGACCTCGCCATCAGGAACCGCATCACCGTCTTCGTCATGGCCGCCGGCCTCATGGTCTTCGGCACCATCAGTTACCTCACGCTGCCGCGCGAGGCCGAGCCGGACATCACGATCCCCTACATAATTGTCACCACCACGTACCGCGGCGTTTCGCCGTCCGACATGGAGACCTCCGTCACCAAGCCCATAGAGGACAAGCTCAAAAGCCTCCGCGACGTCAAAAAGATCACCTCGACCTCCGCCGAAGGCATGTCGAGCATAGTTATCGAGTTCCAGCCGACTATCGACATTGATACTGCCCTGCAAAAAGTCCGCGACAAGGTAAGCCAGGCCAAAGGCGACCTGCCCGTCGACGCCGACGATTCGCAAATCAGCGAAATTAATATTTCTGAATTCCCAATTATGTATGTCAACGTTGTTGGCGATGTGGGGGTCGTGCGGCTCAAGGAAATCGCCAAGAACATGAAGGACGATCTTGAGACGATCAGGGGCGTCCTCAAGGCAAACGTCATCGGCGGGCTGGAGCGCGAGATCCGCATAGAGGTCGACCCGGACCGCCTCGCGGCATACAACCTGCCGGTGAGTCAGCTCATGTCGCTCATATCGTCGGAAAACGTGAACGTCTCAGGCGGCTCCATTGACACCCCGGGCGCGAAGTTCTCCGTGCGCGTGCCCGGCGAGTTCATCGACCCGCGGGAGATCGAGACGCTCGCGGTTCTCACCAAGGACGGCAAGCCGGTTTACCTTACCGACGTCGCGAAGATCGTCGACACCTTCAAGGACCGCACGAGCTACGCGCGCCTCGACGGCCGCGAGACCGTAACCATCTCCGTACAGAAGCGCGCCGGCGAAAACGTGATCGCCATTTCCGACAATATCAAGAAAACCATCGACAACTGGCGCGCCAAGCTCCCCAAGGGCGTTTCGCTTATCGTCTCTATGGACCGCTCGAAAGACATTCGCCTCATGGTCGCCGACCTGAACAATAACATCCTCACCGGCTTCATCCTCGTCTTTCTCGTGGTCCTCGTGGCGATGGGCGTGCGCAACTCGATATTCGTCGCGCTTGCCGTGCCGATGTCGCTGTGCATCACGTTCGCGGTCCTGGGGGGATTAGGCCTCACGCTCAACTTCGTGACCCTCTTCGCCCTGGTCCTTGCCCTTGGAATGCTCGTCGACGATGCGATCGTCGTCGTGGAGAATATCTACCGCCACATGCAGGAAGGCTATTCGCGCATCGACGCCGCCAAACTCGGCGCCTCCGAAGTCGCCGTCCCGGTAATCACCTCCTCGCTCACGACGTGCGTTGCGTTTTTCCCGCTTCTCTTCTGGCCTGACATAATCGGCGAGTTCATGGGCTTCATGCCCAAGACGGTGATCATCGCGCTCCTCGCGTCGCTTGTCGTCGGCCTCATCATCAACCCCGGCATCGCGGCCGCGCGCATGAAGGTCTCGGCCAGGGGCTCTCTCGAAAAGCGCCGCAAGTCCTTCTTCCTGTCGCGCTATGAAGCGTTCCTTCGCCTCGCCCTCGCGAATAGAGTTGTGACCATTGTGGTGATGCTCCTCATTCTCGTCGGCACAGCGGTCGTCTATGGGAAGTTCGGGAGGGGCGTTGAGTTCTTCCCCGACCCTGATCCCGTCCGCGCCCAAATCAATATCAAGACGCCCGAAGGCACGGGCCTCGACAAGGTCAACGAGATCGCGCTCGAGATCGAGAAACGCCTTGAGCCGTTCAGATACGATCCGAAGCTGCGCCCCAATGAGATGGTTAAGCAGGTAGTAAGCACTGTCGGCGTTACCTCAACCGACATCTTCGGCGGCGGAGGGGGAGGGGAGAATACGGCCCAGGTCTCGATCGACTTCCTTGATTACGCCGAGCGCAAGATGAGTTCCAAGGAAGCGCTGAAGCGCATCCGCAAGGCCATGGCCGGCATTCCCGGCGCCGAGATCACCGTCGCCCAGGAGCAGCACGGCCCGCCGGTCGGCGCGCCGGTGACCGTTGAAGTGTCCGGCGACGACTTCGACACGCTTGCGTATCTGGCCAACCGCACCGAGGATACGATTAAGACCGTCCCCGGCCTCGTGGACCTCAAGGACGATTACCAGGAAGCGCGGCCCGAGCTCAACTTCGTCGTCGACCGCAACCGCGCGCGGCTTCTGGGCCTCGACACAAACCAGGTCGCGTTCTTCCTCAAGACCGCCGTCCTCGGCACCAAGGTCGGCACGTTCAGGCAGGGTAACGACGAGTACGATATCACGCTGCGCCTGCCGGAGGCCCAGCGCAACGAGCCCGACAAGGTCGAGCGCCTCTACGTGCCCACGATGGGCGGCCAGATGGTTCCGCTCTCGTCGGTCGTCAACGTCCGCTACGCCGGCGGCTTCGGCTCCATCCAGCGCGTTGACGAGAAACGCGTTATTACGATCACCGGCAACAACGAAGAAGGCTACCTGCCTACTGCGCTCCTCGCGGAGGCTCAGAAGCGCCTCGCGACGCTGCCGCTTCCGCCCGGCTACAAGATCTCCTACACGGGCCAGAACGAGGACATGGAGAAGGCCCAGGCGTTCCTCGTCAAGGCCTTCGTCGCGGCGCTGTTTCTCATCCTTTTCGTCATCGTGCCCGAGTTCAACTCGGTCTCGACGCCGCTCATCATCCTGGGCTCGGTCATCCTGTCGCTCATCGGCGTGCTGCTGTCGCTCATCGTCTGCAAGATGCCCTTTGGCATTATTATGAGCGGCATTGGCGTCATCAGCCTCGCAGGCGTCGTCGTGAAAAACGCCATAGTGCTCTTGGACTTTGTCGAGAAACTCCGCCAGCGTGGCTTCGAGAAAACCGAGGCGCTCGTTCGCGCCGGCATCATCCGTCTGCGCCCCGTGCTTCTGACCGCCATCACCGCGATGCTGGGTCTTCTACCCATGGTTATCGACGTGAGCTTCGACTTCTACAAGTTCGAGCTCGTCAGCAAGTCCGAGACCGCCCAGTGGTGGCGCCAGATGGCGACGGTCGTCTTCTTCGGCCTCGGTGTCGCGACGTTACTAACGCTCGTCATCGTCCCGGTCATGTACAGCGCCCTCGACACCGTGAAATCCGCCTTCGGCATGGCCTGGGCCCCTCCCGAGCCGGACAAGCCCGCCGTGAGGCGGCCGGACATCGCGACGGAGGAGAGCTGAGGCTGTACCATGGCATGGGTCTTTCTCTGCATCCGTGTTCGGCCAGCCTTGCTGCTGGCAGGTGTTACAGAAGGGTCGGCTGCCGTATCGCGCGATTGTTGGTCTATAGCTTCCGGGAAGGCTTAGGGAGATTGTAGCCGAAGGCAAAATGCATGGAATTTGATACATCGCACTGGCCACGTCGCCGGCAGGAGCTTTTGGCATGGTTTCGGGCCAACGCGCCAAGTCTCTCCATGGCGTACGAAGGGGCCGTATGTCTGCTGGAGAGCAAAGGTTTTCCTGGGCGCGTTCATTTCATTGCTCACGCTGTGCGTGATATTGCGGATCGACTGCCGTTCGCATTGGATCCTCAGCAGGAAGGGCAGAGAGTCCAGTATGAGCAGCAGCTTGACAGGATAGAGAAGCTGTGGTTGAAACTCGATTCCATCAGTGATTCACAGGAACTGACACCCTCATCTGGCACGGTCGCCATTGACCTACGTGTGGCGGCTATGATCGATTCTCTTATACAGGAGCATAGAATTCGGCGACAGCGTCCCAGTAATTCAGAGCTGCTGTTCCGCTTTCTCATGCGTAGCGAGCCGTCGCAACAGGATGTCAACGAGCGGCTTGTCAGAGATTTCAAGAAAAGCAGGGAGTGGTTCATGGGTTTGGCCCACCTGCGCGCCAGTGAAACGGACACAGTTGAGGAGGATGAGCTACAGGTCCGTTTCAGAACATTTGAGGGTATGCTTCACAGTTTCGTGGGGAGTTTCTTCACTGCCAAGAAAGAGTTGGACGGGATTCTGCTGCAGGCTAATGCCTTGAAAACCAGCGTGGATGAGCATCAGGTCGATGCCGCGGTCCCGTTGCTCAGTTCGCCCCAGCACGAAGCATACTTTTTCGGCGCCTTGGAGAACCCCAAGTGGATCAAACCCCTTGAGCAGCGCGGACTGTTTAGCTATCCCCCCGAGAGCGAGCATGTCGAAGGAGGCGGAGTTCGCTTTCCGCGTTGGCCGGCATCCTCGTACCTATCCCGGATGGCATCCAGCGCTCCAGTTGAGGTGGCGGCTATCTTTAGCGCGCTGAAGACAGACAACGCATCCGTAATATACGACATGGTTATGGCCGCCCTCAAGATGCCTACCGAGACAGCGATTGCGCTTGTGCCGGCTGTATGTGAGGCCGCTCGAGAGGACAGGCTGTGGATTGCCTTCAGACACGCTTCCGACCTTTGCGCGCGCCTGGCAAAGGCTGGCGACGTCCGCAGTACGATGACATTGAGCGACGCTCTCTTCTCGCTGAAGATAGATAGAATGCAGAAGGCTGCCAACCAACGGGACAACTACTGGTACAAAGACGGGCTTGAGAAGGTAGTCCCGATTCTCTCCGAGTTGTCAGCTGACGCGTTTCTCCCGAAGCTGTGCGAATGGCTGAAGGTATCTGTGGACTTTGACAGGCATCCGGATAAGGAGACAGGGTTCGATTACTCATGGATCTGGAGGCCAGCCATCGAGGAACACGAACAGAACAGAGACCACTATTTCGCGAGCGCGATGGTGAGATTCGTCCGCAGTGGGTTCGAGCATGCAATCGAGCAGAGGCGCATGTCCCTGTCTGAGGCGCTCAGTATCCTTGCGCACTATTCGTATACCATCTACAAGAGGATGAGTCTCTATCTAGTGGACAAGTTTGGCGACCAAGACCAGGAGTTGCTTCGACAGACTATCTTGGATCGCAGCATCTTCGATGACTTCAGGTTGCTGCATGAGTATGCAATGCTGGTCCAGCATAGGCTCGGCTTCCTGACAGCCGAACAGCGCAATGAGTGGTTTCGGTGGATCGATACGGGCCCGGACATGTCGCGTTTCGACGAGTTCATCCAAGAAGCCTACGGGCGTGATGCTACAGAACAAGATCGTCAGCAGCGCATTCGGTATTGGCAGTTCGAGAAGTTGCATCCGGTTCGTGAGCATCTCGATGGCTCCCGAAGGGAGTTCTACGAGAGCATACTTGCCGAGGACGGGGAGCCACTGCTCGCATACTTCAGCTCTCACAGTGGTACGAGATGGTCTGGCGCAGACAGTCCCATGACTGTTGATGATATGGCCAGTATGCCGTTCGAGGAAGTCGTTCATGCTGTGTCGATATGGCGTCCGGACAAACCGCGGTTCATCGGACCGGATATTGAAGGATTAGCAACGACCTTTGGGCAGTTCGTTGCTACGGACGCAGGAGCACTTTCTGCAAAGGCGCTCGTACTTGCTGAAAAGCCTGCCATCTTCATTCGTCGGTTTATCAGACAAATGAGCGAAGCGATCAAGGCTGGGACGCAAATAGATATCGCTCCAGTCATTGGCCTGTGTAAGTGGGTAGTAGAACAGCCAGTGGCCGAGGGTATGAGTCCAGAGCAGGACCCTTACGCATCCATCAATGAGAACTGGCAATGGACACGTGACGAGATCTCTTGGTTCATCGAAGCTGTATGTGAAGCGAGGATTGATGGCAAACCCAAGTATCCTTTGGTCTTGCGCGAACAGCTATGGGCATTACTAAGCAAGCTGTGCCATGATAAGACGGGTCCATACGCGGTCCATGATACGGCCAAAGTGGACCCACGCCTCTACGACTACGTGACGCTCGGGGGCGGTTCACCGCGGGATAAGGCAATCTCCGCAGCACTTGAATATGCGAGGTGGGTTGCGAATCACATCAAGGCTTTCGATGGCAAGCGAGAAACCGTGCCCGGTGGATTGAGCGCGCTCCCAGAGGTGCAGGAGATGCTTGAGTGGCAAATAGCGCCCCACAATCGCACTCCCGAAGCGCTGTCGGTTATAGGATGTTACGCAGGTCTGCTGTTCTGGATTGATGAGACGTGGCTTGCTACGCACGCCGACGCGATCTTCAATCTCGACAGCATTGAACAGATTCCACCCAAAGCCGAAGGGTGGGCTGCTTGGAATGCCTACCTTGTAATGGTCGGTCCCCATATTGAACTCTATAGGGTGTTCAAACGGCAATATGCCTATGCAGTAGGGCAATTAGCGCGAGTGGAGCCCCCAAGGGGTGACTACGAGAGCCCCATGAATAAGCTCGGGGAGCATATCGTGGTCTTATACGGGCGCGGACAATTGGGATTGGATGATGACGGTGCATTGCTTAGGCGTTTCCTCTCCGATGCAAAACCCCGCGTACGGCGATACGCCATGGGCTACATTGGCCAGATATTGGGCAATGAAGGCGCTATTCCTTCGGAGTTTCTTGAGCGCTCTATGACCATGTGGGATATCTACTGGGCGGATCGGGGCAAGAGTGACGCCAGAGAAGAACCTGATGCATTCGTGTTTGGTACTTGGTTCTCCTCTGGCAAGCTTCCGCCAGCTTGGTCACTTGACCGTCTCGACGATTACACGACGGTCGTTCCGATGCCGGAGCCGGACCATGCCGTCGCCGAGAGGCTTGCAGAGATTGCTCACATCAATACAGAGAAGGCAACGCGGATAATCGGTCGCATGATAAGGAACGACCGCGAGGGATGGCATACCTCCGGATGGAAAGATTCAGCGAAAGGGATACTGCGAGAGGGTATGGCATCGGGTGGCGCCGCACGCAAAGAAGCCGAGGTGATCATCGACTACTTGGGCCGGCGTGGATACACCGAGTTTGGCGACCTGCTTGATGACGGCACAACGCCACCAGGCACCTGAGAGGCGTGCGCAGCGTATCCGCTTGGTCCAAGTCGAGGAGCCCGGAGTGTTCGAGTACCCAGTTCTCGCCGCGACGTCGTTCGGCCTTGGAGCGCTTCATGCGCTGGAGCCGGGGCACGGGAAGACCGTGGTTGGGGCGTACCTGGTCGGCTCAAGGGGCACGGCGTGGGATGCGGTGCTTCTCGGGATTGTTGTGACGCTGACGCATACGGGAGGGGTCATAGCGCTGGGCGTTGGGTCAACAATCGCTGCAGCGTATTTTGTCCCGGAGACTGTTCAGAAGATGCTCGCAGTTGTCTCGGGCCTCCTCATCGTCGGCGTCGGCGGGTGGATGATCAGCGTCCGATTCCGCCAGGCGCGCTCAGGACAAGGGCATTCTCACCACCCGCATCACTCTCATTCGCACGGCTCTGAAGACGACGACGGTGACCACGCGGATGAAAGGCATTTACACGATCACGGCTACAACCACGCGCCTCTGCACGCTCAGGGCGACGACCACGGCCACGAGCACGCTCACGTCGCGGTCCTGTCCGCTCAACCGGACGCGCCCGCGTCCGAGCGTCGCGCCACGTTCTGGCAACTGGTCGCCCTCGGCGTCTCCGGCGGCATAGTCCCGTGCCCGGCGGCACTGACCGTGCTCCTCGTGGCCATATCCGTCGGCGGCTTTCTTCGAGGGGTCTCGCTTGTGCTCATCTTCAGCGTCGGCATGGCCTGTGTGCTTGTCGCCATCGGCCTTATGATGGTCAAAGCCGCCGGCGTCATCAGCCGCCGCGCCGCCGACAGCAGCTTTACGCGCATCATGCCGGTCCTGAGCGCGATCATCGTCACCCTCCTCGGCGTCGCGCTCACCGTCAAGGCATTCGCCGATCTGAGATAGCTCCAGAGAATGGGCAGCAACCTACGGTGTCCGCGCCCTTCCCGCTTTCTTGCCACGGCGTAGCCGCAGGCGAAGCCGGGTCCCACTCCCAGCCCCCTGCCGCGGCCGGAACCACTTCCGCGCACGCTATGTCACCAAGGATGATTCCAGTCATTCGGCCGCGCAGCAAGCATCCTGATCACGAGCAGGGGAAAGGAGGCGAATCCCCCACGTAAGCACTGAAGCATCCTGAACGCATACACCACGAACGGGTGAAAGGAGCGACGAGCATGAATGCGTCAGGCAAGTTGGGAAGAATGGTTCTCATCACGTGTGTCATGGCCTTCTCAATCGCCCTGCATTCCTCGCCGATCTGGGCCGCCGTGCCCGGCGGCACGCAAGACCCCACGCAGATCCCCAAATACCAGTTGCCGCTTGTCATCCCCCCGGCCATGCCACGGAGCAGCGTAATATACTCAGATCATCAGCCCATCGACTACTACGAGATCGCGATGAGGCAGTTCCGGCAGCAGATACTCCCTCCGCCATTCAATGAGACCACCGTCTGGGGTTACGGCTCCATACGCAAGAGCGGCACCGTAGCCCAGGGCGGCAGTTTCAACTACCCCTCTTTCACGATCGAGGCCCAGGTCAACAGGCCCGTCCGCGTCAAATGGATCAACGGCCTTGTTGACGACGAAGGCAACTTCCTGCCCCACCTTTTCGCGGTCGACCAGACGCTGCACTGGGCCAATCCTCCTGGGCCGCGGGACAGTATGGGCACGGACCCGACGCCCTATACCGGTCCTGTGCCGATGATCCCGCACCTTCACGGCGGATTCTCGAATCAGGAAGACGACGGCTACCCGGAGGCGTGGTTCCTTCCCGACGCCAGGAACATTCCAGAGGGGTTCGCGACCACCGGCACATTCTACGACAGGTACAAGGAATCGTCGCCGCTGGGGAAGCTCTGGAAGCCGGGTCTCGTCGTCTTTCAGTATCCCAACAACCAGCGCGCCGCCACTGCGTGGTACCATGACCACGCCCTCGGCATGACGAGGCTCAACGTCTATGCGGGTCCGGCAGGCTTCTTCCTCCTGCGCGGCGGGCCGGACGACGTGGTGCTGAGGAAAAGAGGCAACGCCCTTGTTCACGCGGTCCTTCCCGGACCCAGTCCGAAGCTTGGCGACAATCGCAACAAAAGGTACTACGAGATCCCCATCGCAATACAGGATCGCTCGTTCAACGAAGACGGCTCGCTCTTCTTCCCGTCCGACCGGGCGTTTTTCGAGGGACTCGACCCCTCGCAGCTACAAATCCCGTTCATTCCCGACATGGCTTGCGCCGGCCCGAGCGACGTGAGTCCGATCTGGAATCCGGAGTTCTTCGGCAACACAATGGTTGTGAACGGCAGGAGCTGGCCGTTCCTGACCGTGGAGCAGCGCCGGTACCGCTTCCGCTTCCTCAACGGCTGCAACGCGAGGACGCTGATCCTGCAGATGAGTAACTCCATGCCGTTCTGGCAGATCGGCAGCGAGGGTGGCTTCCTCGCCGCGCCTCTCGAACTTGGCCGCCTCCTTATGGGTCCCGCCGAGAGGGCGGATGTGATCGTCGACTTCACCGATGTGCCCATCGGCACCCGGCTCATCCTGCAGAACATCGGACCTGACGAACCGTTCGGCGGCGGCGAGCCGGGCATCGACTTCGATGTATCCGACCCTGCGACTACGGGACAGGTGATGGCGTTCGAGGTGGTTCGGCGCAAGAACCACGACCGCAGCACGCCGCCGAAAGACCTCATACTCCCGGCAATAATGCCCCTGGGGACTCCCGACAATACGCGTAAGGTGTCGCTCAACGAATTGGTGTCTCAGACCGTCCCGGTTACAGTCCAGGAAGACGGCAGCATCGTCTTCGACTGCGAGAGCGACACGTTCTTCGGCCCGGTACAGGTCAGGCTCGGAACCGTTAATGCCGACGGCTCTGCGAACCCCCTGCGGTGGATGGACGACATCACCGAAGCTCCCAAGTTCAACGATACCGAGGTCTGGGAGATCTACAACAACACAATAGACGCACATCCTATCCACTTACATCTGATTCTCTTCCAGGTCGTCAACCGCCAGCCTTTCGGCGGCGACGCGCGCCCGCCAGAGGCGTGGGAACGGGGATGGAAGGACACCGTCATCGCCTATCCGGGCGAGATCACGCGCATAGAAGCGAAGTTCTCAAAGATCGGCCGCTACGTCTGGCACTGTCACATCATCGACCACGAAGATAACGAGATGATGCGGCCATACGAAGTGGTGCCGAGATAACCAAGTCGCCTTTGAGCGGCAGGGGGCTGCGGCCCCCTGTCGTTCCTCCATCCGCGGGCGCTGCATCCGTAGCGGCCCCAAGGCCGCTCTCCGGTGTGCCGATGCGGGGACTTGCATTCCCTCCACTCACATCTTAGCATTGCGCTGCGAAAGGGCGATCGTTCTGCCCGTGTCATGGTTGAGAGGAGTCGGCGTGTCCGAGCTTACCACCCACGAACGCGCTTCTCTGATGTACGATCACCGCGAGGCGGACCGCGTCCCGGTAACGGACGTCCCATGGAGTTCGACCATCGAGCGCTGGCAGAGCGAGGGCATGCCGGCCGGGGTGCCGTACGAAGACTTCTTCGGCCTGGACCGATTCGTCATGCTTGGCGCAGACACGAGCCCCCGCCTCCCCGTTCGCGTCATCGAGGAAACTGACGATTACATAGTCAAGACGACGAAGTGGGGCGCGACGATCAAGGATTGGAAGCATCGCGGCGGCGTCCCGCAGGACCTCGATTTCCAGGTCAAGGACCGCGATACGTGGGCGAAGATCAAGACACGTCTCGCTCCCGGCCGCGACCGCATCGACTGGGAGCGTCTCAAGTCCAACTGGTCAGCCTGGCGCAAGTCCGGTTCATGGATCGCTGGAGGGTTCTTCTTCGGCTTCGATGCAACGCACGCGCGGATCGTCGGCACAGAGCGGACCCTCTACGCGATGGCAACCGACCCCGAATGGATTCGCGACATAGTCAATACCGAGCTCGACATGGACATCGCCCTCTATGAGATGATCTGGCAGGAGGGATACCGTTTCGACGAGCTGATGTGGTGGGACGACATGGGGTACAAGGGGACGCAGTTCTTCTCTCTCGCCATGTACCGCGACATCCTCAAAGGAGCGCACAAGCGCGCGTGCGACTGGGCGCATTCCAAGGGGCTGCGCGTCCATCTCCATTCGTGCGGCAACATCAGCGCGTTCATTCCGGACCTTATCGAGATCGGCGTCGAGATGCTTAACCCGATCGAGGTGAAGTCCGGCCTCGACCCCGTCGCATTGAAGAAGGAATACGGCTCCCGGCTTGGCTTTCACGGAGGGCTCAACGCCGTCCTCTTCTATGACCCTCCCAAGCTCTCCGACGAGATGACACGCGTTATCCCCGCCATGAAGAAGGATGGAGGCTACATCATCTCCAGCGACCACAGCGTTCCTGAGACCGTATCCCTCGCCGAGTTCCGCGAGTTTGTGCATCTGGCGAAGGAGCTTGGATCATACCGGTAACGAAAGAGGAAACGGGACAGAAAAGAAAAGGGGATATTCTGCTTCTTGCCTCAGCGTCTCTCAGCCGAGGGAGACTATTTGCTTTGATCAGTCAGTGACGGCATCCTCGGCCGCATTGCCGAACGCGTCTGTACCTGACGGCGTGTCGAAGTAATCCTGCGACTTGAGGCGCTCGTACACCTTTCTATCCTCCGGCGAGCCTATCCGGTCGGTCACATCGAAGAAATCGTATGTCTTCGCGAAGTTGGAGAAATAGCTCCTGTCAGGCAGCATCGGCAGGGACGTGCCGAAATACTGGTTGAACACCACGCGGAAGGAGTTGACGGGCGTTATCGTATCGTAGAGCGCCTGGCTCGCCCCAGGCAGGTAGTACGCGCTCAGGATGCACATTCTGTCCTGCATGTAAGTATCATTCGGATCGGCGCGGTTAAGAAACGAATCGCCGCCGTGGTCGCCCTGGAGAAGGATGATCGGCGGAACCGCTGACTCGCTCGTGAGCCGGTCGACGAGCGTCTCGACCTTCGAATTGATGAATATCACCTGATCGATATAGGCGCGCATGGCCTCTTTGCGGGTGAGCCCGCCCGGGCGGATGATCTTGCTGCCCGTCTCGATGCCGTAGTACCTGCCGACGTCGACCGGCCCTCCGTCGGGCCCGAACACGAAGGGCGGATGCGGCCCAAGGATATGGGCGAAGACGAAACACGGCTGCGCCGATCGGGCGAGCTCGGGCATCTTGTCGAAGGCGTACAGGACTCTGCGCCGGTGCGCCGCACCTCGCGACTCATCGGATTCCACGGGCGTGAGACTAAGGAGCCCGTCCACGAACTCGCTTCGCTGCTGCGGAGCCAGGAGATATTCGTCCGCGCTCGAGATCTCGGTCATGTCGTAGCCGGACGAAAACGCCACGAAGCGATAGCCGAGAGCCTTCACGAAACTCTGCACCCTGCTGTGCCTGATCATCTTGTAGAGCGGCTTTGCCCTTATGTAGTCGCGGCCGACGGCGGCGGCCAGATCGGTCAGCTGTGCCATGTTGAGCGACGACGCCAGCGACAACTGCGTGTGAGCGTAATTGGACCGTGCCTGCGAAGCCACGAAAAAGCCTTTGGCCTTGAGGTAGTCTATGAAGGGCGCGTTGTCGTAACCGTACAGTTCCTTGAGGTTGTCCGCCCTGGAATAACCATCGAGAATTATGTAGTAGATATTGGGAAGCTTGTCGGGCCTTCTGGTCGGCCTTTCCGCCGTGCCCTCGTTGAGGGCGGTCAAGCTGTAGCCGGGGCCCGATCTGTTCTGGATGTAGAATTTCGGGATCTCAAAACACGGGATGAACATGAGTCCCACGGCGACGACGTTTGCGATCATCGTCACCTTGGCGAGGTCTGCGCGCGTCCGGACCACGACGAGCAGGGCCGCGGCGAACACTACGAGTGAAGCGCCGGCGAGCAGCAGCCGGGTGCCTATGGCCACCCCGCTGGCGGAGAAGACCGTCCGCGGCAGCAGCCTCGCGAACTGGCCGTAGGAAAAGAAGAGCAGGAATGCCAGCGATATCAGAAGGCCGCTTCTGCGCCAGTCGCCCATGAGCCACCGCAGGACTGCCCACATCGCTACGGCCGAGGCGATCACCGCGACTAACGGCGCATAGACTACGTCAATCGGATAGTCGCGGATGTTCTTGTCAAAGAGAAAGAGCACCGGAAACGCGGCGATCAGTATCGGATGCAAAATCAAGCGTCGCCACATGCTGCGAGGCGTCTCCATCTCAAGGGGTCTGTGACACAAAGCTTCGATAATACTCTGCGGGCGATGCTTTTCAACCCGATTCCAAGCGGCGAACGTGCAGGGTGTGTGACCGATCCGGCGGCAATGCGTGCGGACACTTAAGAATGCCGTAGAAGTCGGCCGCACCAGGCAAGAGGACAGTACAACTGCAGAAGAGGTATGATAATCCGTGGTAAACAACTGGGCCGTCAATCGTCGGCAGCGTTTTCTCCGGCGCCGCGGGACGCGTTTGTACCTGACGGCGTATCGAAGTAATCCTGCGACTTGAGGCGCTCGTACACCGACCTGTCCTCCGGCGAGCCGATCCGGTCAGTCACATCGAAGAAGCGGTATGGTCTGGCACCGGTGGCGAAATAGCTCCTGTCAGGCAGCATCGGCAGCGACGTGCCGAAGTACTGGTTGAACACGACGCGGAAGGAGTTGACCGGAGTTATCGCATCGTAGAGCGCCTGAGTCGCGCCCGGCAGGTAGTATGCGCTCAGGATACACATTCTATCCTGCATGTAAGTATCATCCGGATCGGCGTGGTTGAGAAATGCGTCGCCGCCGTGGTCGCCCTGAAGGATGATGATCGGCGGAACCGCCGATTCGCTCGTGAGCCGGTCGACAAGCGTCTTGACCTTCGAGTTAAGGAATATCACCTGGTCGTTATAGGCGTGAATGGCCTCTTTGCGCGTGAGTCCTCCCGGGCGGATCAGGAGGTTGCCGGTCGTGGTGCCGCGATACCTCGAAATGTCCGCGGGCTCTCCGGTCGGTCCAAACACAAAAGGCGAGTGCGGCATGACGATATGGGCGAAAACGAAGCGCGGTTGGGCCGGCTGCGTAAGCTCGGGCACCTTCTCGAGGGCGTAGAGGATCCTCCGTCTGTGAGCTGCGCTTCGCGACTCGTCGGATTCCGCCGGCGTGAGACTCAGGATCCCGTCCACGAATTCGCTGCGCTCCTCCGGCGGAAGGAGGAACTCGTCGGCGTCAGCGATGTCGGTCGCGTCGCAGCCGGACGAGAACGTCGTGAAGCGGTAGCCCAGGGCCTCGAGAAGGCGGCGCACCCTGCTTTCCCTGATCATCTTGTAAAGCGGCTTGGTACTCTGGTGATCGGGGCCGACGGCGGCGGCCAGTTCGGTCAGATACGTCATGTTGAGCGACGACGCCAGCGACAGCCGGGTGTGCGAGTAATTGGACCTTGCCTGCGAAGCCACGAAGAAGCCTTTGGCCTTGAGGTGGTCTATGAAGGGCGCGTTGTCATAGCCGTACAGTTCCTTGAGGTTGTCCGCCCTGGAATAACCGTCGAGAATTATGTAGTAGATATTGGGAAGTTTGTCGGGCCTTCTGGTCGGCCTTTCCGCCGCGCCCTCGTTGAGGGCGGTCAAGTTGTAGCCGGAACCCGATCTGTTCTGGATGTAGAATTTCGGGATCTCAAGACACGGGATGAACACGAGCCCCGCGGCGACGACGTTCGCGATCATCGTCACATTCGCAAGGTCCTTGCGGGTTCGGGCGACGACAAACACTCCTGCCGCAAGCGCCAATAGTGACGCGACCAGAAGCATTGACGGCGCACGAATGCTGATGCCGTGCGCGGCGAAAGGCGCTCTCGGCAGGAGCATGACGAACTGGCCGTACGAGAAGAACAGCAGAAACGCCAGCGACACAATGAAACCGCTTTTGCGCCAGTCGCGCATGAGCCACCGCAGGAGGGCCCACATCACTGCGGCCGAGGCGATCACCACGGCCAACGGCGCGTAGATCACGTCGATCGGATACTCGCGGATGTTCCTGTCAAAGAGAAAGAGTACCGGGAACGCCGCGATAAGTATCGGATGCAGGATCAAGCGTCGCCACATGCTGCAAGGTGTCTCCACTTAAGCGGGTCCGTGACAGGATGCTCAGATAATACTCTACGAGAGACGCTTTTCAACTCGATTTCACGCAGCGAAGGCGCAAGCGCAAGACCTGTAGGGGCGACGCATGCGTCGCTCCTGCATTTTGCCGCAGGAAGCGCATGGGAAGAGGGAGACGTTCTGCTTCTTCCAGCGTCTCTATCCCTCAAAGGAGCGCGGCGCGTCCGCTTTGTTCCGAAGC
>Ga0315282_10006961_pt1 | contig 18728 bp, 16 predicted proteins | sample YL17G07_20_MG_FD_203693 | JGI IMG/M metagenome (GOLD analysis project Ga0315282, IMG submission 203693) | Sediment microbial communities from Yellowstone Lake, YNP, Wyoming, USA - YL17G07_20 | ecosystem: Environmental > Aquatic > Freshwater > Lake > Sediment | place: USA: Wyoming | collected...
CATGGCTAATGCCTTAGCCAATTCCAATCTCTTTCGGTCAGGAATCGTCGTCTCTTCCACAGGGAAATCTCTCTTATCGCCGAGACCAATAAACTCCAACACTTCTTCTGCTTTTTTCAGAGCTTCCTGCGTGGTGCGCTTCATTCCTGATTTTCCGAACAGGGCCCCAATCAAGACATTCTCTTTGACCGTCATACCGGAGAAGGGTTTGACAATCTGAAAAGTTCTGGCGATCCCCATTCTACCGACCTGATACGGTTTGGCATGGGTGATATCCGCTTCCCGAAACTGTATCTTTCCTTTCGATACAGGATAGACCGCTGTCACTACGTTGACCAGTGTCGTCTTGCCAGCACCATTCGGACCGATGAGGCCCACGATCTCCCCCCTCTCGATCTGGAACGTCAGGTCCGACAGGGCGGCTAACCCACCAAAATATTTGCTGATGTGCTCTCCTTTCAGCAATATTTCCATCAGATTCGATTCTCCTTAATGTGTGCATACAAAGAAGATAAAGAAAGTTTACCTTCCATCAATTTCATAAACCCGCCCGGCATGAAGATGACCACCAGGACAATCAAAACACCCAGGAAGGCCGCATGAATATTGACAAAGGTGCTCCACACGACTTCAGACAAAGCCTCGAAGATGAAGGCCCCGATGATCGGTCCGATGACCGTTCCAGGGCCTCCGAGAAAGGTCATGATCAGCATCTGCACGGTAATCGCTACATTGAACACTCCCTCGGGATTGATGAAGGCCGTCCAATAGGCGTAGACTCCGCCGGCTAAACCTGTAAAAAATGCACTCGCTGACCAGGCGATCGTCTTGTACCATGTTGTATTGATCCCTGTGACCAGAGCCGCCTCCTCATCCGCTCGAATCGCCTGAAAGGCGTATCCCAATCGCCTTTTAGACATCCAATAGGTGAAAAGGATCGTGACGATCATAATCCCAAACATGCCAAAGTAGAAGGCGGCATAAATCACCTTTACATCCCCTGGAATGATCGGGAGAGAGATTCCTTCTGATCCATTTGTAATTTTGTCCAGATTGGTGACCAGTTCTTTGGTGGCCTCTGAGAGACCCAGTGTCGCCACGGCAAAATAGTGTCCCTTCAACCTCAAGATGGGAAGGCCCAAGACAATGGCATAGATGGCACATAGGATCGCACCTGCAATGACCCCGACTAAAAAGGACTGATGAAGTTTTACCATCAGGATACAAGTGGTATAGGCGCCCAGGCCAAAGAAGACGACATTGCCAAAGGAGGGATAACCACAGAAGCCGGCCAAGATGTTCCAACTCTCCGCCATGACCGCAAACATGAAGACGCTGGTCAGAAGCCTTACCCAGTAGGCACTCAGAAAAAAAGGAGCGGCGATCAAATAGACAAATGCAATTCCCAAAGCGATCCATTTCCAATTTCTGATCATCATCTCCAGCCCCTTTTCAATGTTTGACTTCTGCAAAAAATTTCTTTCCCATAATTCCTTCAGGTCTAAGGATGAGAATAAATACCAGAAGCACGAACCCGATAAACTCTTTATATCCGGGCGAGATGAAGTGCGAGCCCATTGTCTCTGCCATTCCCACAACCAACCCTCCTGCCACCACTCCGGGGATTGAACCCAATCCGCCCAGACAGGCAATCAAAGCAGCTTTGAATGTATAGGTTCCTCCCATATAAGGACTGATCGCAACGATCATCGCAATGAGTGAACCAGCCCCACCGGCAAAGGCCGCGCTTAAGGCAAAGGTCATGGTATAGATCTTTCCGATGTGGACCCCCACCAATTGGGCTGCCTCTTTATCGAGGCTCGCCGCTTTGATGGCGTTGCCAGTCTTCGTCTTGTTTAGGAAAAGATTGAGGAGATAGGTAAGAAAAAGAGCGATAAAGCAGATGGCTAAGCGGATATAGGGAATAAGGATTCCTCCAAGGCTAATTCCCGCACCAGCGTAACGAGGGTTGACGGATCTGAAATCGGCCGTGCAAATGAGATTGGAAATATTCATCAAAAAGATTTCGATCCCGAAAGTGAGGATAAAAACCATAAAGACCTGGGCTTTCACGACAAGGTTGATGAGGTATTTTTGGATGAGGTAGCCCAGGATGAATGTGAAGGCCATGGAGAAAGGGATGGTGACGAAAGGGTCACATTTAAAAAAGTAATAGATCCAAAATGTGACATAAGCTCCAATCATGATAAAGGCACCATGGGCCAGATTGATCACATTCATGACTCCCCAGACCAGGGAGAAGCCAAGGGCAACACTCGCATAAAGCCCCCCTATGAGAAGCCCATTGATAATATTCTGTAGAATGACCACAGATCGTCCCCCTCTCGAGAAGTGTTTGCAGATTAAGGCTGAGATTTAGTTTTTCTTAACCTTAACCTCAGCCTCAACCCTTCATCTTACTACCAGGCCGGTTTCGGCCAGACCAACTTCGCCTCCGCCAATTCAGGAGGGTAGACTAAGGTAAATTGTCCGTTAAGAATTTGTCCTACAGGCATCGTTCTTCCTTTGATCTTTCCTTTTTCGTCGAACTGAATGGGTCCCCAGAAGGTATTCACATTCATTGTGGCCAGGGCATTTCGAACCTTCTCCACATCCAGAACTCCAGCCTTTTCCAATGCGATCCCAAGAGCCTGGATCCCTGCGGTCGCACCAACGCTGTGGTATTCGGGCTCATAATTGAACATCTGCTTAAACTCTCTCACAAAATTCGGCGAATCCCCAAAGAGACTATCCTTATACTTAAAAGTCCGATACCAATGGGTCGGACCGACCATATATTCTGCATCCTTTCCCAGGGATTTGACCAGGTCAGGCTGTGGGACGGCGATCCCATTCATAATTATTTTACCGTTAATCTTCATATCCTTGATCTGCTTCACGGCCATAATGAACTGTTCCAATTGGCTCAAAAAGGCAAAAATATCCGGATTCTTCGACTTGATCACTGTCAACTCTGCGGAGAAGTCAGATGCCCCTGCTGAAAATTTTTCATTGTAGATTAAATCGAATCCATTATCCTTGCAAAACCGCGGAACAGGGTCCGCTAAACCCTTGTTGGCAAGATCGTTCTTCCAAAGCACAGCCACCGTCTTCGGCTTGGGATTCTGTTGAGCAGCCAGGTAAAATATATCCTTTAAATAAACGTCGGTTGTCGCGATCATCCCGAACATATATTTAAACCCTCTCTCGAAGACCTCTGGACTCGCAGCCATGGGAAGGACCGTCACCTTCTTATACTTTTCCGTTATTGCACTGGTAGCAAAGCTGGGGCCGCTACCGTAAGGGCCGAGGATGAAATCGATCTTATCCTCTGTGATCAACTTCTCGATCAGTTTAGTGCTTGTCTGGACGTTGGTCTCATCATCGTAATACTTGATATCGACCTTATACTTCCTCCCCCCGATATTAAGGCCTCCCTTTTTATTGATCAGGGCCTTATAGAACTCGTATCCGTCCCTTGTTGCTTTCCCTTCATAGGTCAACTTCCCTGTTAGGGAGATCGAGCAACCCAAACGAACCACATCCTGGGCAAGGACGGTTCCGGCGAAAAAGGTTACCGACGCAACCGCCACCAAAACTGGAAGTAATTTTTTCATAAGATCCCTCCTATTTGTTGAAAGAAAAGTTCCATCTCGAATTCGCCATTTTTGAATTGCCATTCTCTGTTTGAACATCACCTCCTTTAGGATTGATCATGGAAATAAAACCTGCTATGAGAGATATGATGGAGAGGAAAAGCATGCTCATTGCCAAGGATGTCCGGTCCGAGATTTTTCCCATAATGTATGGAGAGAGAGAACTGAGGCAAATTGAAAATGCAAAGATGAGCCCAAAGGCTTTTCCTCTCAGTTCTGGGGGAATGAGATCCGCTGTATAAGCATTGGTAATCGGAGCAAAGGAATTGAGAAAAAATCCGAGGACGACGAGGAGAGGGATGAGAAAGAATTGACTCCCCAAAAAAAGGAAGAAGAAACAGATGGATAGAACCCAAAAGACTAAGATGAGGCTTTGCTTCCTTCCAAAGCGGTCACAAAACCTGCCCATAAAATAACTGCTAAAAATCCCGATGAGAGGAAGGGTGATAGAAAAAACAATCGCTTTGTTAGCGCTCATATGAAAAGTCTCTTTAAGATAGGTAGGAATCCAAGTGTAGGCTCCTTTAAAAATAACCATGACCATTCCATAGATAAGGAAAAAAACAAGAAGGACCTTTAGCAAGGAGAGATATCCCGAATTGGCCGAGAGAGCAAACCGTTCATTATTCTCAATGACCAATGCCTGGTCCTTTAGGCCTAACGTTAATATGAATCCGATGGCCAGGACAAATCCCACGAAGGATAACGCAACAAGGGCGATTCTCCACCCAAATAAACTGGCGATACCCCCTCCTAAAATAAAGGTGAGCAGAATCCCTGCTGAACTACCAGCGCCATGAATGCCAAGTGCGAACCCACGACGTTGAACCGGGAACACATCAGAGACCAACGAAGTACCAGAGGCATGATACAGGCCTCCTCCTAACCCAGCCAACCCACAGAATAGAAGCAGTCCCACAAAAGAACGAGAGAGAGCCATCAGGAGCGTAGCCATGGACGAAACCAAAAGAAACGAAAATATCATCTTCTTTCGCCCATAGCGATCTGCCCAATGGCCTGAAGGGAAGTTAAATATACCATAAACAAGGTAGTAGGTAAATCCCAATCTTCCTGCCTGGGTGTAGGTCAGATGAAATGGGGGGATGATGAAAGGAAGGAGGGGACCCAGCGATTCGAAGAAGAGATGATTGACAGCGTGACAAGCCGAGGTCACGGCTAAGATTTTTTTCTCGTTTTCGGGCATCTCTGTCTTTTTGAAGGGCTCGGAACATCTGATATCGTAGACAAGTCAAAAAAAAGTTTTAACGTTTCAATATTGGCTCAATATTTCTCCTCAACCCTCCTTTTCTCTTTCTCGGCAATGGCTTGGGCTCTGGAGAGAAGATCCTGTCCCATAGAAACCATTGCATAATCGATCATCCTTCCACCAAAAGAGGCTGCCCCCAACCCTCTTGCCTCCGCCTCCTTGTAAGCGGCGATCATCTGCTTGCTAAATTCGACATCTTCCTTCGAGGGTGAAAAGACTTGATTGACGGGCTCGACATGGCGCGGATGGATCAACATCTTTCCTTTGAAACCCAACAACTTTGCCTTCGAGGACTCTCTGATCAATCCCTCCATGTCGATCAATAAACCAAAGAAGGGGGTGTCGATGGCGGGGACGCCAGCGACCCTTGCCGCGATGGAGACTCTCGAGCGGGCATAGAGGATCATCGGAAAATATTCATCTGGAGAGAGTCGGGCGATCGCAAACCCTTCCCCCAATTCTCTTAAGAAGTCCCCAGCCCCAAAGCCGAGAGCAGCGACACGTTTGCTCCCTGCGGCAATTTCTGAAGCATTCAAAACGCCACGAGGAGACTCCAAGAGTGGCATCATAGAGATGCTGTTAGGTTTAAGCTTTTTCTTCATCTCCTCCTTCTTCAAAAGGCGATCCAGCTTGGCGATCGCCTCCTTCGTTTCCGATTTTGGAAGCATGATACCGTCGAGGCCTTTTACCACCACAAACCTTAGATCCTCTTCGGTCAATCCGGTTCCCAGGGAGTTGACTCGAACGAAGACATCGATCCCCTTCGACTTCAAAATCGGCACACCATCTCGAGCAAAGACCCTCGCTGTCTCCTTCTCCGCAACGGGAACTGCATCCTCCAAGTCTAGAATAATGGCGTCCTGCATCTCCGTCGTTGCCCTCATGATCATTCGCCAGCTGTTCGCAGGAATGAAAAGCATCGATCTCCAAACGCCCATCTTCATATCCTCATTTCACCGTACTTTTTAGAATTTTTGCCAATGTCGAGCCGATATCATCCGGTCGATCGACCACATGAACACCAGCCCCCCTTAACGCCTCTACCTTACCCTCTGCCGTTCCTTTTCCTCCCTCAATAATAGCACTTGCATGGGAAAACCGGATCCCCTTCGCCAAACCCCTTCCTGCGATATAGGCAACGAGCGGCTTGGTATACTTTCCCTCTTTGATCAATTCAGCCGCTTCCTCCTCCATGACTGAACCAATCTCCCCAAAATAGGCAATGGCATCCGTGTCTTGATCATCCTGGAAGAGGGGAAGCAGTTCTGGAAAAGAGGTGCCCAAGACCGGTTCTGATCCAAGGTTAATCGCAGTGCTAATACCAAAGCCCGCTTTACAGACATTCCAGCAAAGGGTCGTGGTCTGCCCCCCGCTCCGTGAAACAACCCCGATCCTGCCAGGAATAAACGCCACCCGCGCCAATTCCTCAGGAGAACCGAAAATACCCAATGAACCCCTGCCCGGACTTACCAATCCAGCAGATCCTGGACCGATCAATCTCACCCCTGCCTTCCTCGTAAGAGAAATGACCTCTAAGGCATCGTGGAGAGGGACACGCTCCACCTCCATGAGAATGGTCCCAATCCCACCTTCAAGAGCTTCGAGCACTGCCTTTTTAGCATCGGGGCCTGGGACAAGAACAACGCTTGCACCGAAGTGACCATGTTCTTCTTGCGCTTCCTTTACGGTGTTCAATACGGGAATTCCCCAAACCTGCTCTCCCCGACGGCCCGGGGTAACACCTGCAACGATATGGGTCCCCACATCGAGCATATTTCGCGTGACAAAGTTTCCAAACCGGCCCGTAATTCCTTGGATTAAAACTCTCGTCTCTTTATCAACCAAAATGGCCAAAGGATTCACCTCCTATATTTTCATTCCCAATTTCTTCCGGTAATCATCAATCCCCGGAAAGGGAAGTTCGATACGAATGCAGTCGTTCCCAAACTCTGTGCAGTCATGTTCGCAGGCGAGACATTCATTACAAAGCCTCTTTATTTCCTCGGGATCAGGATTAGCGAGGATAGGTTTATTTCCTTCAATTTTAAGAACATTTCGACCATACCATCGATCTGCCTTGATACAGGCAAAACCGCAAGAAGGGTTGGATGTTTTTTTAATGATCGGTTCACACCGGCTATAATCAATTGTTATTCTTCCAGTCTTTATATCGAATTCTAAACTATCTTTTTTGGGCATCTCTCTTCCCTTTCTTCTTATGTTTTTCTTCCAGATACTCATCCAACATAACTTTGAATCGATCTGCAATAAAATCGGTCTGATAAATGTAGTCCCGACCGTAAAGCTCCCATCGGATGGGCAAATCTTTCAAGCCCTGTTTGAGGATCTCATGGGTTTCCCTCTCTTTATTCCCAGCGATGAGGAGAAGCACTGGGAATCCAGGACGATCTTTCAATTCTTCTTTCAGGATCTTCACAATTCCATGGGCATGGTGCCACTGTTCCTGATTGGCTAAACAGGCCCCCATCAAAATATATCCATCGATCGGTTGAGAGAGAATGGCCTTGATTACTCTATAAACCTTGCTCGCCGGAGGATCACCGCTTGTATCGGCATAGTCGGCAATCTTGAGACCACGATTAATCAACGCACTCGCCCCCAGCATGGCTCCTCCACCGCCTATTCCATGGAAGCCAATGTATCCCTCTTCCTCAATCGCGGGGACCATCTGGGCGAAGTATCCTGTTCCCCTGAAATCCCCCTCCTCAATCATCCATGCCAATTTTTCCAGTTCGGTTGGCTCCCTCTCCATGTCCCGAGGGACTTCAATTCCAAATTCAGGATGACGAAAGATGGAATTGTCATCAAGAGTAATCCGGCAGTCTGCCGCATAGATCCGCCCGTCTTTGGTCGAGACCAGCGGATTGATCTCCGCGATTCTCGCATCATATCGTTTAAACACTTCGTAAAGGCCACAGACTGTTCTGCTGATCTCATCTGAATCCAAATTTACCTTCGACAGAAGTGAACGGGCATCGGAGGGTTCTACTCCTTTAAGATAGTCCACCACCCTTTTGGCGACCCTTTCAGGATTTCTCGAAGCCACCTCCTCCACATCCACCCCACCTTCGGTACAAAATACCAGCACAGGAGCCTTGACCTTATAGGAATTATCCACAATCACGCCGATGTAGAATTCTTTATCGACATCGAGCCTCTCTTCCACCAGCACCTTCCCCACAGAAAGGCCCTTGATCTTAGAGCCCAAGAGTTTTTCAGCAACACGTTCTGCCTCCTCAGGGGTTTCAGCAAATTGAATACCGCCTGCTTTGAAGCGGCCCGTGGCCCAAACCTGGGACTTGACAGCCACTGCCCTTCCAATCTCTTTTGCCACTCTTTTTGCCTCCCGGGGGGTGGAAACGACCTTCCCCCGAGGAATTGGAACACCTACGCTCTTCAATAACTGTTTCCCTTGGTATTCATAGATTCTCGCCATTGATTTATCCCCGATCGAAGCATTGAGTTGATTCTAACGATCCCTTAACAAGACCGACGTCCACTGCTTCAGGTTTCCTATGCCTTCTATCTTCCTGATCTGCTCGATGAACTTTTCCCGACGAGCCTTCGAATAAATTGACGATGTTAATCCGTTAAATTTTTTGATTAATTCTTCCCACGAGAGGGGGTTTTCTGGATCTCCCTTTGGATAATCAATCCGTGTAGAAAACGTTCTTCCATCCTTTGTCTTCACCTCAGCGGTTGCCGGCCATTGCTTCGGAAAAACCTTCTCCAATTCAGGGTCCTCCACACAGCGGACTCTATCCATCATCTGCTTCATCTCAGGCGACTGGATGATCTTCTCTCGAAATTGATTCAAAGAAGTTTCCCCATAAAGGATGGCGGCCGCTGCTCCGAAGGGCATGCTAAACTGGGCATCTACGACAGACTTTGGATTGTATTTGATTTCTTCGGGAGTGACGATGATGGGAAATCCTGCCTTCAGAATGCCCAGTGTCACCTTCTCGACCTCTTCCGCCTTGATCTGGTTCTCCTTTATAATTTTCAGAATCCCATCAATCGGCGGCTGCATGTAACGGCAGCAGGCATGGGGCTTGATGCTGGTGCGCATGATCTCAAAGGAGGATCCAATACCCTCTAAAACCTTATTGGCATCGGCGTTGAGGGAATAGGCATGAAGAAAACCATCCCTTCCTTCAAGAATGGTGGAGGGTCCCTTAAACCCTTTCTTTGCCAGGAGGCTTGCGATGATTCCATTATGAGCTGCCCATCCCGGATGCATCCTCTTCGTCCAAGCTCCTTGCGCGAGGAACTCCATCGAACCAGCAGCTTGACTTCCAGCGATCCCGAAGGCATCGACCATCTGGGCCTCGCTGAGGCCCAGTATCTTGGCGACGGTAGCGGTTGCTCCGAATGTTCCGCAAGTTCCGGTGGGGTGGAATCCTCTGCTGTAATGTTCCTTAGGACCCAAGGCCTTTCCCAATCGGATCATCACGTCATAGCCAAGAACAACCCCTTCAATGAGTCGTTTACCATTCTTGTTTGCCATCTCACAGGCCGCAAAGGCGGCAGGAAAGATCGCTACGGCCGGATGAAGGGAGGCTTCATTGGTGACATCATCCAATTCCAAGGAATGGCCTGATGTCCCGTTGGCCATAGCGGCGTACTGATAGGATGTCCTCATTTTTGTTCCAATGATCACCCCTCCTTTGGTCGTAGGGCCCATCTCCTTTACAAACCGATACATCGCCTTTGTCGAATCCTCCAGCGAGCCCCTCGCCGCCACCCCCACAAAATCGAGGGCAAAGTATTTAACCCGATCCACCACCTCCGGGGGAAGTTCATTAATTCTCAATTCAGCACAAAACTTGGTCAACCTTTTTGTGATTTCCATCGTCCATCACCCCCTCGTCTTTCCTTTGGCTTGATGCTCTTTCCTCACCCCTATGGTCTGGCCAATGGCCACGGGTAATGCTTCACGGATCTTCTTATCCATCCGAATTAATGTGATATCTTTCTCTTGAGAAAGAATCGCTTTCGCCTTTTGCATCCACGCTCCATAAATCTCGACGATATCGTTCTCCGAGATTTCCAACTCCTCCATCGCTTCTTTGCTCATGGCAACGGAACCTTCGGTTTCGATATCCGCCCCTACCTTTAGAAGGATCTCTTTCCCAAACTGGGGGGCGACATAGGTCCTCCCTTCCACCTTCCTATAAAAGACGTCCCTCATGACTCCTCCTTATCTCGTTCCTCTTTGGCAGAAACGAAGTAGTTATAAATTTCCTGCCAAAAGATCGACGATATTTTTGACAGCAAGAAAGTTCCCCTCGCCCATGGCCTCTTTAAAATTCCATTCGCACCAGGGACAGGCCGAAACGAGGATGGAACTCCCCGTCTTTTTCGCTTCACCTAATCTGGCTCTTCCCACATCAAGGGCCAGCCCTGGATTGGAGAGCTTCATCCCCCCTCCAGCCCCGCAGCATTGGGCCATCTCTTTTGAACGATCCATCTCAACAAAATCGACCTTCTCCATGGATTCGATCAGCTTTCGAGGAATATCGTAGATTCCACAATCTCTGCCAAGACGACAGGGATCATGGTAAGTCAACCTCATCTTGTTTTTGAGCTGCACCTTCTTCAGTTTGTCTCTCCCCTCCCAAAGGACCTCTGTGACATGGCGGAATCGGGGCATGTTTTCGGCAGGAAGGTATTTGGGATAGTGGAGTTTGAAACATCGAAAACATTCAGAGCATCCTGTGATGACTTCCTTCACCCCTTTCGCCCGGAACCGTTCGAGAAGGTCTTTGGCTCCTTTGACAAACTCTTCCTCACTTCCCAGTCTCAAGACGGGTTCGTGACAACAGATCTCATCTTCAGCAAGGTAGGCAACGTTCTTCCCCACCTGTCTTAACAGGCCGATCGTCTCCCGAAGAGTGTCAGAGAACTCAAAGGAGGAGAGGCAGCCCGCAAAGAAGAGAGAGCTATCCGCCTTTGGGAGGTTGAGCCCTTCCGCCCATTTTCTCTTCGTGTTTTCACGTCCAAAAGGATTGGATTTCCACTTCACGTTTTCCACTACCTTTTTGATGGCATTGAAATCCTCTTCCTCCGCAAAGAGAGACCTCATCTGACCGATGGCTTTCTCAGGGATGTCGATCTTTTTCGGACAGATCTCCCGGCAAGCTCCGCACTGGGTGCAATTGTAAAGTCCGTAGCGGAAGGCCTCCGCCACCCGCTTGGCAGTATCCAGGGGATTGTAGGCTGACTCAGCGATGTTCACTTGAAACATGGGACCGATAAAGGTATCCCACGCCCCCTTGACCGTTGGACAAACACTGATGCACGCCATACAACGGAAGCAATCCGTCATCTCCCTTACGGTGGTCACATCGGACTGATGGACTTTCATCTCTTTTTTCGAGATGTCGTCCTCTCGAAGCAGCCACGGTTTAATCTTCTGATATCGGCTCGAGATAATATCCCGGTCGATCAAGAGGTCCTTGACGATGGGGAAGTAGGGTAGGGGCTCCAACACCATTCCGTTTTCCACTTCGGTCTTGCAGGCCAATTTTGGTTTTCCATTGATCAATATGGTGCAGCTCCCGCACTGGTACTCTCTACAGGAGAGCCTCCATGCAATGTTGGCCCGATAGGTCTCATTCACTTTGTCCAGTGCTCTCCAGACCCGCATCCCCTTATAATAGTCCTCCACTTTATACTCTTCGAACCGTGGGGCTTCATCCACCATCGGATCGTAACGATAGACTTTGATTTTGAACGGCTCGGCCATAGCGATTTTTCCTCCTACCTATTCATCAATCAACCCACAGACGGGGAAGATGGGCATCTCCACCTCATCGGGATCGAGCAAGGTCTTAACAATCGGATGTTTTTCAAAGACTAACTCACCGTCCGGGTTCTGGTGAGCGACGATATTCAGCACCCAGTTCCTTTCGGGGAGGGGATAATCCTCCCTGAAGTGGCCGCATCGGCTCTCTGTCCGGATCAGAGCCCCTCTGGCCATCACTTCGAGAGAGACGATCAGGGATCGAACATCCATCGCCTCAATAAATTCGATGTTGAAAGAGCTTCCCCGGTCTCCGATCCGGGGCAATCGACGAGCCTTTATATCCTCGAGGGTCTGGATGGCATGTTTCAACTTCTCCTCACTTCTTGCAATGCCGACATAATCCCAAGAGAGGTTCTTAATCTCATTCCGTATGGTAATCGGCGAGATGCCATTATCCGTCTCTACGACATCCATGATCTCTTTCTCTGCCCTTTCGACCTCCTTCTTAAAGTTGGCCATATTCACCTTATCATTTTTTCCGGAGAGCGCGGCCTCCGCTGCATTCTCTCCGGAGATCTTGCCCGAGACAAGAAGGTCAGGCAGAGAATTTGAACCTAACCGATTTCCGCCCTGGACTCCTCCGGCCGTCTCGCCCGCTGCATAAAGGTTCTTGACTTTCGTCTCCCAATTCGTATTAATCTTAACGCCTCCGTTCTGATAGTGTGAAGAGGGATAGATGACCATCGGCTCTTTCCGCATGTCCACATCATAATTGAGGCCCCGATAGAGCATCAAGGGAAGACGCTCTTCAATGATCTCCGGGGGGATATGAGTGGTGCTGAGGTAGACACCTCCATCGGCCGTCCCCCTGCCTTCTTTTACCTCAAAGTGGATGCAGCGGGAGATAAAGTCGCGGCAGGCCAGTTCCACCTGTTTGGGATTATAACGTTCCATAAAACGTTCACCCAGGATGTTATAAAGCCTTCCTCCTTCACCCCTGACCCCTTCACTGATCGACTGACCAGCAATCGATTCAGGAAAGTTGTATCCGGTTGGATGAAACTGGAAAAATTCCATATCGACCAGTTCAGCCCCTGCTTCCAAGGCCATGCGGTTGGCATCCCCCGCCTTCCCATAAGGTGCAAAACAGTATTTAAAAACCTGCCCTGACCCTCCACTGGCGAGGATAAGGGCCTTCGCCTTGAAGACGAAGAACTGACCTTTTTTCATCTCATAAGCCAAACAGCCTACCACTCTACCATCCTCTTTAAGGAGTTTTAGAGCCATACAGTCACTGATGATCTTGATCTCCCTGCGAAGAGCCTCGCACCTCAGCCCCCTCATCATTTCGGCGCCGGTCCGATCTCCGCTGATGCAGGTTCGAGGGTAGGAGTGGCCACCCAATTGCCTCTGGAAATAGTTCTGATTTCCATCCCGGTCAAAGAGGGACCCATAACTTTCCAATTCTTTAAACCTTTCCGTTGCGTTCTTTACGAGAATCTCTACCAATGGCTGGTTGTTGACCATCCCACCCCCGATGCAGGTATCTTTAAAGTGGACCTGCCAATTGTCCCGGATATCCGCATTTCCAAAGGCCGCAGCATAACCTCCCAATGCTACAGGCGTACATCCACTGTGGCCGAAGAGACCTTTGACCAACATCGTGGTCTTGGCACCCAAGGAATCGGCTGCAATGGCGGCCCGTGTCGCCGCCCCTCCCCCTCCGACCACCAAGACGTCGGTATCAATAATCGGTGCATAACGAATCATTTCTTCCTCCCTTCCCGAACAAAAATTATTCCGGTTCCGCCCTCTTTGACACTAATCGGCTTTTCATCTCTTCAGGACTGCCGAATTCCATCTTCTTCAACCTCTGATAATAGGACTGTGAAGTATAGAGGGCTACCATGGGGTTGTGGCCTGTCACCCGGTCCTTCACAGCAAAGACAGTGGTGAGGCCTTCGATATATTTCAAAAAGAGGGAGTCATGGCCGATGCAGAGGCCCAGCATCACGTTAAAGTCGGTCTTGGCTTGGTTTAAGATCTTTGCCTGGGTAATGGGATTGCACATCGGTTCAAACTCTCCAATCCTGATCTTCTCCTCATCCCTCACCCCGAGCTTCTCCTTCGGGACCCCACCCACTTTACAGGAGACCGCAACGACCTCAAAACCGTGCTTTTCCAGAATTTCTGAGAGAATCGATGCTTCATGCGTGAGACCCCCGCAAAAGGCCATCCCGAGTCTCTTATAGCCCATCCTCTGCGAGAATTCGATGAGTTCCTCCACTCTGCTCTTGGTGGGGATCATCACGAAGGGCTTTGCATCCCGGCAGGCATAACAGTCGCCTTCTTGAACAGAGGCCAACCGGGCAAATTCCTTCACCTCTGGATCTTCGTAATCCTCCATTGCAGAGGCCAGAGTCTCCTCACCCGTTTTCGTGGGGCACCACTTAGGGCCCTTCCCATTTTCGAGGCGACAGATCTTTTCAACGATGGCACATTTGGTACAATTAAAATCAGAAACCTCCATCTCTTACCTCCCCGTCCAATCCGTGACCATCCCGCATTTTCCGTAAACACATCGGATGCCTTCTGACGATCATCTTTCATTCAGGCATTTACATCGGTATATTCATATCCCTTCGGGATTCCAAATTTTTCGTAAAATTTTTCGAATTTCAAACTAACCTGTTCGTTCAGTCGATGAAAAAGGTTGTTCCCTTTTGTGTCGATATCGACAATAAAGGGGCCGCCCTTCTCAAGTTCCATCACCCAGGTCGCTTCTGTGCGGCCCACCTCCTCCAAGAAATGGACTCCTAAAACCTTCTTTACCTCACTGGCCAAAAGGTTTCCCATGATCCCGACGACGGTCAAATGGACCGCTCCAAACTTCTTCATCATTTCCATGGTTCCATTGCCCATGGTGGTCTTGCCGATGATAGCTCTGATCCCCAATTTCTTGATGATGGCGGCACCATATTTTTCAAAGCGGATGCTGGATGTTGGGGCCATGGAAACAGGCCTCCATGAATCATCTACCTTCTCCATGACAGGCCCAATATGCAAGAGCACATTCATCTGTTTGAAATCGAGGGGGGGAATGATATTTTGATCAACCGCTCGGATGTGAAAGAGAGATCTTCCTGTGTAGACAGGGCCGTCCAGAAAGACCACATCTCCGATCTTAAGTCCTCGAACATCATCCTCCGTTAATGGAATCTTTAAGTATTTCTCGGCCATATGGACTCCTTAGATTTTCGTTTTTCACTTATGGTCTTAGGCCCAACGGTTAGGGTAGAGAAGCCAGTTTCGTTAATGGGTTATGTCATTGGTCTTTAAATCTTTTGACCTCACCATTTGACGTTAAACTATGCGGGCCTCCTAACCCTAACCCATAGACCATTTTCATTGCTACCGATAATTCCATTCTGGAAAGTCGCTATAGGTGATTTGGTTGTCTAATGTGAATCGGGCAACCTTCCTCCGACTCAAGGAACATTGGGCATTAAAGGCGACGGGTAAACCAGCTGTATGGGTGACTGCATATTCAATGTGGACATCAAGGACCCCGGACCATCCTCCCATCCCCATCGGCCCGATTCCAGAATCCCTCACCATTTGAACCAGTTCTTCCTCCAGGGATGAAATTTCTTTATCTGGATGGCGGTTGCCAATCGGTCGTAGTACCGCTGCCTCTTTGGCAATCTTCATGCAGATGTCTGCAGTCCCTCCGATCCCGATTCCGATCACATTGGGAGGACAGGTCTTCCCTGCATAGGTTGACTCCTTGATGCAATCCAAAATAAATTTCATGATCCCTTTTTTACCGTCCGCGGGAAACATCATCCGATAGAAAGTACCGAAGATCTCTGAACCTCCGCCTTTGGGAATGGCGATGACGTCCAAAAAGTCGATTTGAGGGTCGAATCGAATCTCTACTTTTGGTAGGTAGTAGCCGACATTCGTCCCCGTATTTTCCCGGGTGATAGGGTGGACCATATTGGGTCGGAGCCGAGCCTTTGCAGTGGCTTTTTTAATAGCTTCTTTGCTCACTTCATAGAGGGTAGAGAATCCGCCTTCAATCCTCACATTATCTCCGGCCCGGACGTAGAAAAGTGGAGAACCCGTATCAGGACAGATGAGCCGACCTTCTTTCTCAGCTAACTCGCAATTCTTGACGATCGTTTCGAGATGTAGCCTCGCTGTCTCGTATTGCTCTTTTTCAAGGTAGTCAAGAAGTGTCTCTTTCACGTCGGAGGGCATCAAGGTTGCAGCCATGACAATGGAGTTATACATCATGTCATACACCGTCTCTCTGGTCACGAATAGTTCTCTCATAGCCCGTTCCTCGAAATGGATTAATTTGTAGATGGATAATGAGCAAGGAATATGCCAAAGATAGGGAGTTAGATAATGTGGCGACTTCTTCCTAAACTATCGAGGGCTTACCCGTTGAGAGAAAATAGATTTGTAAGATTAGGTTTGTTTCAAAATGATACTATCTGAATCTGGGTGTTTCATTTTGAGCCGTATTGTTTCTAAATGAAACAGAAATTTGTCTTAATCCATCTCTTTTAACTTTCTGTGGAGGGTAGCCCGACCAATTCCTAATAACTTTGCAGCCTTCAACTTGTTTCCTTTTGTTAAAAGAAGCGATTTTTGGATGGCGATCTTCTCCAAATCAGAAAGCCTTGATGGCAACGGTGTGCTCTTTACCCCTGGCATTTCCTCTTTCTTGGCCTGTGGAGGGATTTGACTGAAAAAACCGGTCAGATGTCTCTCTAAGAGAACGGGGCCATCAAGGGTTGCCATGGAGTACTGGACTGCATTCCTCAATTCTCGAATGTTTCCTGGCCAACTGTAATTCATCAAAAAGTCATAATACCCATTAGAGATCTCTTCCACTCTTTTGTTTAAGAAAGAACTGAATTGCTGGACAAAGATTGGCACCAGTTCATAGATCTCCTCTTTTCTCTCTCTCAATGGAGGAAGTTTGATCCGAAAGACATTGAGCCGATAGAATAGATCTTCTCGAAATCGATTTTCTTTAATCTCTTTCGCCAGATCCCGATTGGTGGCAGCGATCACCCTGATATCCATTTGAATCGATTTTCTCGCACCTACCCGTTCGATCTTATTCTCTGCCAAAACCCTCAGAAGTTTAGCTTGCATGTTCAGGGGCATTTCAACGATCTCGTCGAGAAAAACGGTGCCCCGGTCGGCCAACTCAAACTTTCCGATGTGGGTATGGGTCGCTCCTGTAAAAGCCCCCTTTTCGTGACCGAACAAAGTGGATTCCATCAACTCCGATGGAATCGCAGAGCAATTGACGATAACAAAGGGCTCTTTGGCTCTCGGACTTGCGTTGTGGATCACCTGAGCCAGTACTTCCTTACCCGTCCCGCTCTCCCCATCGATGATGATATTGGCATCCGATTGGGCCGCCAACCGCGCAAGATTTTTAATCTCCACACTTTTCGGGCTCGAACCGATCATCGTATCAAAGGTAAATTGGGGTCGGTCTCCAGTCAGGTGATGAACGATCCGGGAAAGCTTCTTCAAATTTTTTAATTGAACGATGACTCCTTGAACATCATCTTTTTCCCCGCGGGCAAATTGGATGGTCGTCAGATAAACTTGGTTCTGGATCTGGATGTCCATCTCTTGGCCTTCCCGATCCTGATACCTCAGGATATTCATGATCAGGCTTTCCAACTCAGTGAGAGGATGGACATCAGAAATGTGCTTCCCCTTCCCCTCTTCTTTTGAGAGCCCGAAGATCTCTTTGGCTGAGGCATTGATCTCATAGATTCTGCCGCCACTGTCAATGAGGATAATTCCATCGGCTAACGAATCCATTGTGGTCTGTAACGCCTTCCCATAGATCGAGAGGACGCTCCCTGCGTGGTCCAGTTTGATTGAGTTCTCAATCGCTGTGCCGGCTGCAACCGCAATTCCTAAGGTGTGGGGATTGGGAATGGTCCTTGCTCCTGTGATCCCGATCACCCCCATTAATCCTCCCCGGATTGGATCATTGATGGGGGCATACGAACCGACCACATAATGGAGGAGGGCTGAATAATGTTCGCAGCCTATAATTTGAATTGGCCTCCTCAACCATTTGACTAAAGAAAACCCACAAGTGCCAATCTTTTCTTCTTCAAAACAAAGCCCCTCCCGGATGGTAAATTGCTGCGATCGTTCGAAGTCAGCCCTTTGACCGATGCGAATCAGGTGGTACCCCTCTAAATCGTAGAGGACGACAAGATAACGACTCTGTTCCAGAGAGCGATAAATATTCTCCATGAAAGGCCTGGCAATAGAGATGAGGTATTGATTGTCAGATTTCTTTTTTTCGTATATTTCGAGACTCAGGTAGGCCGAGGGCGGAAAGCAAAAGGGGTCGATATTCCTTTCTCGACTCCTTTTCCAAGATTCGGCAATATAGGAAGGAACCACATCCCCTTCAATCCTTCCGGTTTCAATAAACGTCTTCCAGGCGAGGCATAGCTCTTTTTGATGGAGGGTTGGGTCAAAACTGAGTTCAGGTTCCTTTGACCAATCCATTGTATCAAAATAATACACTATGCAAAAAGAAAAATCAATTAAATGCCTTCATTCGAGAATGAATCATGGTTTTTAAAGTCCATGGAAAAAGTGGTCTTCGGACACCCTACTTCAGCAAAAGATTTGACATTCTTCTCATCCACTGTTATTTTGCTCCTCAGTAGAAATGACGGGGATAAAGAAACGAAAATGGCAGAGAGGGATCCGATCGACCTGATCAAAGAACAACTCAGCAAAGTGGATGGAATGGCGGGTCTTCATCTTGATCATGAAATCTTTAAACAGTGGCATGCCGAAACAAGGACGATTTTGGAGAAGGTCTTCAGCCCTCGATCGATCCATTATCAAAATTTCTTGGCCTTGCGATTCCGGGAGATGAGTGTGAAACCTTTTGCCTCGCCAGAGATCGATAGGATCAATGCGGCCCGCTACAAAAAGGACCTGGAGAATGTGAAAAACATCCTTCAGG
>Ga0315282_10006962_pt1 | contig 18720 bp, 14 predicted proteins | sample YL17G07_20_MG_FD_203693 | JGI IMG/M metagenome (GOLD analysis project Ga0315282, IMG submission 203693) | Sediment microbial communities from Yellowstone Lake, YNP, Wyoming, USA - YL17G07_20 | ecosystem: Environmental > Aquatic > Freshwater > Lake > Sediment | place: USA: Wyoming | collected...
ACTGGCTAGCTTATTGCCCAGACAGCAATCAAGGTGGTTATGTCATAGAGGCTGGGGTTTTTCGCTATAAGACAGTCACCTATTCTACCTTTACTTTCCCCGACCCTGCGGGTAGCGGGTTCGATTCTTCAACAACCATTAATGGGCTTATAGCTGGCTGGGGAGTCCTTGTTCTAAGCCCCTCAGGTCTATCTCAGCCCATAGCCTACGGCACACCCAAGCTCAGCCGGAGCATCAAACCACCGGGATACCAGCAAGTCATTGCCTATGGCACGCCAACAGTCCAAACCGCAGGCCTTATCATCTACCCCCCAGGCTTGCAGGTCGTCATAGCCTACGGAACGCCGGCTCTTCTCTACCCCCAGACCATATCCCCCCCTGGACTAAATGTGCCCATCGCCTACGGTACGCCGACGCTAATTCCTGGAACTGCCTTTATCTATGTCCCCGGCCATCAGCAGGTCATAGGCTACGGCACGCCCAAGCTCATCTTAACCATCAAACCATCGGGCATTGCCCAGGCCATAGCCTACGGCACACCAAGCCTGAAATACCCGCAGTCCATATCGCCGCCTGGTCTAAATGTGCCAATCGCCTACGGTACGCCCTCTATTGCTTCCGGAGTAATTATTATCTACGTCCCCGGCCATCAGCAAGTTATAGCCTATGGTACTCCCACCATCCTCAAATACGTCTGGCATGTTATCCTAGACGGCCAGTACAATATCGAGTCCCCGGAGACAAACCGAGCCTACATCATAGGCAGGGACATCTACGACAACCCCGTCTATGGAGAAGCCCACGACTCGGACGAAAGCGCCCTGGTAGGAGAGAGGCTGGACTTCCAGCAGGAGCTTTCCATCCCCACCGAAGCCCAGGCGGCAGACGTAGCCGCAGCCATCTTAGCCAAGATGAGACTCACCAAAGCTAGGGGGGTCATACTAATCCCGCCCAACTGCGGCCAGGAGCTATTCGACGTGGTGCAAATATCAGATGCTGGAGCCAACCAGCAAGCCGTGAAGTTTCGTGTAGTCGGGCTCAGGTTCGAGTACCATCCCAAGCAAGCCCGCTACCAGCACAGGCTAATACTAGGAGCGCCTTAATTGTTTCCGTCAGAAAATTCTAACCAGGTCAATCTCATAGCCCGCATTTATGGTAGACAATAATGAGCAGACTACAGAAGCATCTACTGTGTCCCCAGGGAAGCACCTACATCGCTAGGTTGAACGTGGGGAAGCCCATACCGGCAGGCGATATCAAGACCGTCTACGCCAGGATTAGGGGAAAGTGGACGAGGGTAGGATGGCTATGCCTCGACTGCCACCGCTTTCAACCCGCCGGGGGGACTAGAAAGTGATTATATTAAATATAGTATCTTCCATTCATAGGGGGGTCAAACATACAACATGAAGCTGAGACCATATCAAGTTGAAGTAGCCAAAGCAGTGATAGAAAGCATACAGAATAACCTCGGCATGACATTCTCTGTAGAGATAGCCAGGCAAGGGGGAAAGAATGAGCTATCCGCCCATCTCGAAGTTCTACTACTAACAATGTTCATGGCGACTGGTGGTAACTCTGTTAAGTGCAGTCCGACATTCAAACCCCAGACCCTAATCAGTATGGGGAGGCTAAAGCAGAGGCTGGATGATTTCGGATTTGTAGGTCTGTGGTTCACCGAAGCTGGTTACATGATAAGACTAGGCAATGCCAGGTGGATATTCCTTTCCGCAGATGAGACAAGCTCGGTAGTAGGTCACACCGCCGAGATTCTACTTGAAATAGACGAAGCCCAGGACGTATCGAGGGATAAATATACCAAAGAGTTCAGGCCTATGGCATCTTCCTACAACGCTACCACCATTCACTACGGCACAACATGGGATGATACCACCCTATTAGAGGAGATTAAACAGACCAACCTAGAGCTACAAAGGAAAGACGGCATTAAGAGGCATTTCAGGTATGATTGGCAGGAAGTAGGGAAGCACAACCCCCACTACAAGGCTTTCGTAGAATCAGAAAGACAGAGGTTAGGAGATACTCACCCCCTGTTCTTAACTCAATATGCGCTCTTGCCTCTCAGAGGCGGTGGGGGGTATCTAAGCCCCACTCAGATAGCCATGACACAGGGGAGTCACCCCCGCAGCCGTACCCCCACCCCACCCGCGCTCTACATCGCCGGTATAGACTTTGCAGGTGAGAGTGAGCAGTTAGAGGATGAAATTCTAACAAGACCAGGTAGGGATGCCACAGTGATCACCATAGGGGAGCTAATACCCCCCACCCCACCCGACACCCATCCTTCTATAAAGGTGGTTGAACACTACGCCTGGGTAGGTAAGAAGCACAGCGACCTATACCCCCAAATGCTTGACATAATACGCATGTGGGGATGTACAAAGGTGGCTTGTGATGCTACAGGCATTGGGGAGCCGCTAACAAGCTTCTTCCGGAAGAATTTAGGGGCGAAGGTAGAGGCGTTCAAGTTCACCTCCGCCTCCAAGTCCCAGCTCGGGTTTGATTTATTGGCGGCTATCAATTCAGGACGTCTCAAGGTATACAAACAGGACAGCTCCGAAGACTACCAGGAGCTTATGTTTGAAATGACCAAAGCCAAGTCGGTGTACAGGCCTAACCAGACCCTCAATTTCTTTGTCGACCCTTCCGATGGCCATGATGACTACTTAATGAGTCTAGCCTTGCTAGTCCATGCCTCAAAAGAAGCGATTCCCAGGCGAGCCACCGGTGCTGAGAGGAAAGACTAAAAGGAAGCACCCAACCAATCCCCACCCCCCACAAAAGATTCTACCGCTCGTTCGCTGTGTTCGCGGGCTCTCCGCTGCGCGCTGCGCTTCAGCCACATGCGGTTCGCCCGCTCACACAGTTTTCGCTCACTCGCTTTGCCAGTGCTGGGGGAGCGCTTTCTCGCGTGGGAACCCTGCCAGCTCTCCACCCCACCGTAGAGCGTCCACCCCTCACGTCTGTGGTTCGCTTCGTGGTTCGCTTTGCTAATGTCAACTTTTTATTCGCTCACATCGCTTCGCTCGATTCTGGCGCTGGCATCCCTTCGCTTCGGTCATTGGCTTCGGCACCCCCAGCACTGGTTTGATGTCGCTAACCGCGGGGTTGTGCACCCCCCGCCTCGCCCCATCCAGACCGCTTCCGAACGCCCTTCGTCTTCAGGACAGAGGTTACTTCAAAGACCCGCATCCGTAAAGTATAAATAATTACTTTATACTTAACTGTACTCGAGCCGGTTCGACCGCTTCCGGACGTGGCCGTCCATATCGGTGAGGGCTTCGCGGGGAACTCGCTTTGCCTTACGGCACGAAACAGCCAGCGCAGGGCTTTTACTATCGGCTTCGCCGTCAAGCTGAGCGCCCTGCTTAGCCCCCTTGCAGGCTATTCGCTCTGCTGCGGGGGCTATGCCTGTTTTCAGTGCCTACCACCCCGGCCTCACGGCTTACTGCATCGCCTTCGCTTCGTTCAGGGCATGCAGGCCGTTCAGCCCCCAGCCAGGCAAAGCCAGTTCCGTAGGGGGGGGCGCTAAAGCGCCAGGGGGCTACGCCCCGTGTAGGGGCGGTTTACTGCTGCAACTAAACCGCCAGGGCACGCAGTCCCCATCGCACTACGTGCGTCAATTTGTGGGCGTGCCGTGAGGGAAGAAGCTAAGAGCTTCTTAACACTGCCCACCGATTCGGTAAGGGTATGGCATTGGCTCAAAGTGCTTCGCCTTTGCCCTTCCAGCAAGGCCGCTCCGCGCCGTTCCCTTTCGGGCTTCCACCGCTTTCGCTTCGCTTAATGCGGTGTGCGGTGGCAGCTAACTGCCAGCCTTGCTTCAGGGCGCCATGCCATACGTTCTTGGTAACGGTGGGCAGGTAAAAAGGAAAGGTTATGGCCAGCCAGGCAGATTTTATAGAGGAAGCCGTCAAGTTTGAAGAGGTTGACAGAAAACCACTGGACATAAAGAGATTCCAGTCGGCCATGTTTCTTGACAGGCCAGACTTGTGGCCGGTGGTCAGGCGGAGAAAGAAATCGTCCGCCTTGCCGGGCCAGCCATCGTTCTTTAAGGTGGACGTCTGATGCAAAAGGAGTGCCTCCTCGTGAGGGGGCTTTGTGGCAAGCGGTCATGTCCGTATCTCTGCATCAGGGCAGAGCATTGCCAGGTCGGGCTGATAAGGAGACGGCGGTTGCTTGCCGCATATAGAGAAAAGAGAGAAAGGAGAAGATTAAGCGTATGAGTAAAGAGGTTGAGCTTTTGCAAGAATCCCTTGCTGTGATCCTGCGTCTCCAGGACATACTTCAGCCACAGCACGAGTTTAAGGCTGTAGGTGAGCTCCGGGAAGAAATCGAGGCTAAGATGCAAGAGTCAGAGCCGGTACCTTGCTACCAGAATGGCGAGCCTATCCCGGAAGAATTGCCATTCTAAAGGAGCTACGTCATGACAATCACACAAACCAGAGCTTCTCAGTCATACAAAGAACGAGTAGACCGATGGATTGCCGGCCGCACATTCCTCTATATCAATCCTGTGGTGCTGCCGGGCACAAAGATTCACTGTGATGCTTGCGGCTGCCAGAAAGTAAAAACCTTTTTCGTAATTCAGGACGAGGAAGGGGAAGCCTTTATGATAGGGAGGGAGTGCTTTAAGTTGCTTGATGAATTGCTCGTAGTCAGGTATAGAAACACCCCCGATGTAAGGCAAAGGCAGGCCATAATCGACCAGCTTATCGCACAGAGGCAGCAGGACAGCGAGGGGTGATGAAAGAGTTTACCCGTGTTTTGTTTGACGTGCTGGTGGATACATTTCTTGGGCTGGCCTTTGCACGGCCGAAGACAATGCACGGAGAGCTACACTTTCACCGGCAGAAGCAGCAGAAGCAAAGGATGAAGATTTCAGATGCTCAGTATGAGGAGATTAAAGCCAGGTGGACAGAGAGGACAAGCCAGGGTGAGAGGCCTGGCACAGTGAAAGGAGATTAACATGGAGCAACCACAAAGCAGGTATCACGGTAAGGTGAGGGTTCAGACAGGCGACACCATAGTAGAGATAAATATCTTCGACGATAGCAGAGAGAAACTCTACCTGGAAGTCCAACAAGCCCTCGACCAGTTCTCAAATGACAGAATACCAGGCGAAGCAGCGCAGAGTGAACCCCCCAGGGCAAGCCAGGCTAGAGCTGCAGCCGCACCCAGCCCAGCGCCAAAGCCAGCGCCAAAGCAACAAGCTAGCGCCCCTATATGCCGCGACTGTGGCGAAGAGTGCAAGCTAGTTCGCTGGACAGACAAGACGTCAGGGAAAGCCATGTCTCGCTATAAGTGCGATCATTGCGGCACCTGGGCACCAAGATGATAGAGCCAGCCGGGGAGGAGCGCATCCGTTATCACGCTCAGAATAAATCAGAAAGGGGAAAGGGAATGTCAGTAAAAGAACTCAGGCAAAGATGGCTAGATGCACACAAGCTAAGTGAACAGACGCGCCGCACCGGAGATAGGGAAAAGATTGAAGAGAGAGAGAGAGAGGAAATCGAACTCCGCACCGCCTGGCTCCATGCAAGGCAAGAAGAGAAAAGAAATTTCGTGTCCGTTATGTCATGAACCCCCTTGACAACGATAGTCTGGGTCTCTATAGTTCTACTTATGCTCGGAGACGGCACGCAGGAGCTACCAGGCCAGACATCGCCCTCCGATGTACCCGCCAATAGTAAGTCGTGTTGGCTTCCGGCAGTATACCGGGCAGTATCCTGTAGCCCGGGCTGGTTACCACAGCCGGCTCATAGTACGGGTTGGTCTGGGGTTCGGCTTCCGTTATTCGGAGGCTGAAATCTTCGTCTCTGGCTATCTCAAGCTCATAGGCGTCAGCCAGAGAAAGCTGCTGCCACTTCAGGTCGACTTCCTGATTCCTGCCGCTGACCGGGTCGCAGCCGAGCGCTGTACCGTCCTCGGGTTCAATCAGCCTTGGCCCGGCTCTGGTTAGAGTGTCGGTAAACGCCCAGAGGCAGCCTTCGTCATTTGCCGGGTCGTAACCGCGAACGTCAATTGACCACAGGCTGCTTTCGGAGATGCTTATGGCGCTGGGCTCGGTGGAGAACCGGACACCGACAGCCAGACCGCTTGTTATAGAGTCCCAGTACACGCCTGGCTTGGGAATGCCGCTTCTGGAATAAAGGGACCGGTCGACGCCGCTTTCAGTCGAGCTGTAAGCTCCATACAGAGTGCCCTGACTGCCCAAGACTATGCCGTAAAAGCTATGATTGGGAGGAGTCATGTCGTCCCAGCTATAGCTTCTGTTCAGGCTCCAGCGGTATATGCCGCCGCCATCATCGGCTACATAGATAATCTGGTTTGTGTCGAAGTAGGTGTCAAAAGCCACATGCCGGTTGCCGGTGCTCGGTGTCTCTTCGGTAATCTTTATCCAGGTCTGGCCTTTGTCAGCCGAGTAGACTGCAGGTGACGGCTCGTTTGCGGCAGCGCCGACCAGCACATAGTCATCGTAAACAACAATGGTGTGGCTTGCAGCCAGCCCGGTGTCAACGCTCCTTTCCCATCTCCAGCCGTTAACATGGTAACCGCGACGTACCTCCCCGTTGCCCTGGAGTATGTACAGCGTCTGGTTATCCGGCGCTGCCATGTCCTGTATCATAACGTTGGGCAGGCAATCCTGCCAGGTTTGACCGTAATCTGTGGAGCTGCGGGCTCGGTTCGTGCCTTGGTCTCCCCAGAACAAATCGGCTCCGTCACTGGTATCACGAGCCAGCCTCAAGACGGGAGATTCTCCGATTATGCACATCACACGCTGCCAGACGTCGCCTAGAACCGGACTTTGACTGCGCCACAGGCTATCGAAGCCGGTGTCGTTGACCGATGCCAGATAAAGCGTCGATTCATCAACAGCCGCGGCTACGCTTCTCAGCCAGTCGATTCTGGTGTCGATAAGCCCGATTTGATTCCATGAGCTGCCGTCGTCCGGGGTTATGGAGACTGCCGATTCGTCGAGGCTCTGGCTGCTCCAGGCGGGGTTGGTCGGGTCTGCCCATTTCTGCGGCGTGTCCCGGTTTCCCGAGCCGGTGGCGCAGAAGGCGGTTGAGCCGTCAGGCGACCAGGCGAGCTGGGTGTTGGCGTAGCCGTCCTTGCCGCCGCCGGTAGGCGGCTTGAGCGGCATATTCCAGGTGGGACAGGATGAGAGCGGGTCAAGGCATAGCCAGACCCCGGCGGAAGCCTGGTCGAGGTCGGCAGCCACCTCGCCAGCCAGCAGCTTGCCGGCTTTGTCGTCTCCGGTATAGGCGATGGTGCTGACCCTGGCACTGCTGCCGGCTCCGGGCAGTCTGAGCCTGGTGACCCTGGTGTTGTTCAGGCGGTAGACGTCATCCAGCACCTGGCTGGCCCCCGACGCGGTTCCATTAGAATCATAGGTGGCAAAAATCAGGCGGTTTTTCAGTGTGCCGATGAAATTACCGGGCAGAGCGATATCTCCGGTGATGATTTTGTCCTCGCCGCTGGCATTGCCGCCGCTCTGGCTCGGCTGGCACATCTCCACCGGCCAGCCGCTGTACATGTTCCAGGCGCTGGTATCGGCAGCAATATCGCGGTAGCCGAGGCTTAGATAAGTCCGCTGTGTCGTGGCAGTCATGACCACCAGGCTGAAATCGGTGGTGTAGTTCGGCGATGTGCGGACAGCGATGACATCGCCCGAGGTAAAGCCCTGAGCCTTCCAGCCGCTGAAGCCGGGGTAATTCAAGATGTAGATTTCACCGTCACCGTTGCCGTCGCCGGGGTTACGGCTGCCGACGATAATGTCATGGTTCGAATTCCCATTGAAGTCATAGCCCGGTGAGATGGCTATGTCGCCGATTTGCTCGCCGCCGCCATAGACCCAGGGGATGGCGCCGGTATAAACCCAGGTAGTGCCGCCATCATCGGAAACATAGACCTCATGACGGAGAGTGGCTGCATTATTCAGGCAGACGGCGGCTATCAAATTGGGGTTATCCGGAGCTACGGCGATATCCATTATGGGAAAGGTGGGACCTGGTGTGGCTTGGGCGAGATGCTGCGTAGGCTTGGGGCTCCAGCTGATGCCGCCGTCGCTGCTTTTCCAGATTCCCGGGTTTGCCACCGGAGGCGGCGTGGCGTTTGGAATGTCGATGGCATATATGGTCTCGCCGTCTGAAGCCGATGCTATGGCATTTACCTCGCAGGTGGAGCGGATGTCGTTCCTGTCGGCCAGGCTGCCCGGCGTATCGACTATAGCCCAGCGCAGCACTGCTGTATCCGGAGGTCCGGCTAGCGCCAGGGCGGGCGGCAGCGCCAGGCTTGCTATAAGTAAAGCCACCGAGGCGATAAGGCAACCAAACATGTAAGTGAATTTTTCGCGGGCATTATAGATGCGGTTGGAAGTTGGTGTCAAACAAAAGCAAAAATCAAAAGTTAAAAATCAAAATGGCAGATAAAAATGCAAAAATTATTGCTGGTTAAAATCAAAACATGTAGCCACGAGGCTTTAGCCTCAGCGGATGAATCACAAATGTAGCCATGAGGTTTTAACCTCATGGTCTCGACCCTGAAGGGTCGAGCCTACATGTGGAGGTGAATATGGGGCGACCTTAAAAGGTCGAGGCTACATTGGTGAATTAAGCCCAACGCGGGGAATAAGAAAGGGGGTGGCTTAAGCCACCCCCTTTTTGCTTATCTCAAGCAGGTAGGCTATACCCGGCGCGTCTTGAAGATGAGAACCAGGGTGACGATAACCAGGATAGCGCCGATGGCAATAACTACCCAGACCCAGACCGGAGTTGCTGCTGGTTTTTCTGGTGTTACTGGTGCTGGTGCCGCCTCAGTTTGGAAGCTGAAGGTAGCAGACCAGTCGCTAGGCGCTGGCTCGAGAGACATCACTCGCCAGAAGTAGTTGGTGCTGTAATCCAGCTTACCAGCGTACTCGAAGGCGGTGGTAGCCACCTCGGCCTCTTGGATCACCTGGGTCATAGCCGCGTCGCTAGCCAGTACGAACTTGTACTTCGTGGTCTCCTTGAACGGTGACCAGGAGAAGGATGCCGGTGACACCGGGCAGCCGAGGCAACCGTTGTTCGGAGCCAGTAGCTGCGGTCCGTAGTACGGAGTGCTTACCGGCAGTCCGGCCTTGATGGTGAAGCTTCTCACCTCAGACCACGGACTCATTATTATCTGGCCGGTAACGCATTCGCGCACCTGGACTCGCCAGTAGTAGGTGTGCCCGCATTCCAGGTTGCCAAAGGAACCGATGGCAGAGCCTTCTGGCGCGGCTGGGAAGAATGCTGCGAACCATTGGGCGTTGGCGCCAGCGGGGAAGTAGACGCAAGGCTCGGTCAGCACCTCTGGCTCGAGGAAGTTCGCGCAAGCGGGCCTTAGCACCCAGTCGACGACTTTAATGCTGAAGGTATCGTTCTTGGCGATTTCGATGTCATAGCCTTGAGCCACGCAGAGCTGTTCCCAGCACAGGTTGATTTCTTGGTTCCTGCCGGAAACCGGGTCGCAGCCGATGAGAGCCTTGTCCTCGGTTATCAGGGCTGGGCCTTTCTTAGCCATGCAGTCGGTGAATGCCCACAGGAAGCCGGTGGTGTGTGCCAGGCCGCTGTAGGCCGCGTTATCGATGGCATACAGCGTGGTATCGGTGTCCAGTGTGCAGCAGCCGCACAGCTTGAGTGAGTACGGCTCCAGGGTGAAGCAGGTGGAGGGCAATATTTGTGGAGTGAAGACATCCAGGAGGTCCCAGTAGATGCCCGGCTTGGGTATGCCGGCAAGCGGCTCCAGAGTGCGCCAGACACCACTTACATTGTCCGCGCACCCGTTAGCGGCATACAGAGCGCCGCCGGTGTGGGCAACCGCTATACCGTAGATACCGTCGGTAACGTCCGGCATCGGGCAGCCTACGTTGTTGTTGGTAGCTTCCATCATGTCGGTATCCTGCCATCTCTCGACGAAAGGAGCGCCGGCAACATTCGCCCGGTACACGTGACCGGTGTCATCTGCATCGTCGCCGATATAGATCATGCTGTTGTTGGCGTAATCCGGGTCGAAGGCGACATGGATGTCCACGCCGCCGACAAACGGCTGCATCAGCGGTGAGAACGTAGCGGCGCCGTCCTTGGATATGCATGCCGGGAACGGAGCGCCAGCTCCTGTCAAATAACCGACCAGCACCTGGCCCTCAGGCATAGCCGCAATCATGTGACCTGGCCCCGCGCCGGTGTTGACGGTGGGTAGGGTGGTTGACCAGGAGGTGCCGGTGTACGGCAGCTTCTGCACTGTGCCGGCATTGTAGAGGTTGTACATTACGGTTGGCGACTCGAAGACGAAGTCCGCGATGGTATCCCGGGCGGTGATATTCGCCCAGTAATCGCCGTAGTCGGGCGACCAGGCCTCCGCTTTAGTATTCTGAGCTGCCCAGCCGATTATCTGTCCGGTTGGCTCTTCGCAGCCACCGGCAAGTCTCAGCAGCGGCAGGTTGCTCTGGGTTACGTTGCAGCTCAGCGCCGTCGGTCGGGTGTAAACACGCTCGTACCAGAACCCGAGAGGCGGCAGAGGCGGCAGCGGTGCCACCACTGCAGGGTTGAGCGAAGCTCGCCACACGCTGTCGAATCCCAGACACTTTGTGGTGCCTGTGTCATTTGGATTGATTGAAGCCAGATACAGCGTGTTGCAGTCAGCCGAGATGGCGAAGTCGTTGAAGGCCGATATCGCAGTGTCGATAAAGGCTAGCTGGTTCCACGTCTCGCCGTTGTTGCGGCTGATGGAAAGAGCCGTCTCGTCCAAGTAAACGGGGGCGCCGACGAATGGTGCCCACCAAGCCGTCGCGTTGCCGGAAGTAAGCGTATAGGTGCCGGTGGCAGCAAACGCCAGGGTGCCGTTCTGGAACCAGATGACCTGCGCATTGCCCGGGTTCGTGCCGTTGAGGGTGCAATTGAGAGGCCCGGCAGCGCCGGTGGGGCATTTGAGACAGTCATACCAGCAGGGTACGGGGCAGGTGGTCGGCGAATCGGTGAACCATGTCGGCACCGAAGCCTGACAGGCATAGCCCAGTACCGAGCCGGCCAGCAGCTTGCCCGAGGCATAGGTGCCGTAATAGGCGATGCTGGCAATACGCTTGAAGGCGTCATTCGTTGTGTCCATCAGGGTATAGACGGTGGTGTTGTCCATGCGGAAGATGCCGTCACTGGCAACAGCGGCACCGGAATCGGTGGAGACGTAAGCCCGGCTCAGCGATGTCGCCGCACCGTTGAAGTCTGACGGCAGCTCCAGGTCCGCGGTTATAAGTTGAGCTGCTGTTGGTGAGACGCCCGCGGGGGGTACTCTTACCTCCACGTTGGCGGCTAACGCCCACGAAAGGACATCGTTCTTGTCAATATCGCGCATGGCGATGTTGTAGTAGGTGCCGGGGAGACCAGCAACGGTGCTGGTGAAGACAGCCGCAAACGCGCCGTCAGCGGGATAGCTGGGTGAGAACTTCACTGCGAAGACGTCGCCGTTGCCGTTGGGCGTCATACTGGGGGGGCGAACTGTCTGCAGGAACCAGCTGCTAAAGCCTGCGGTCTGCAGCACGTAGAAGTCTAGGGGGAAACCGCCGGAGCCCTCGCGCATGCCGACGATAATGTCACGCTTACCGCCGTAGTCCACGGAGATGTCAATGGCGCTAACACTGCGGTTTGGTGCGCGCGCTGCGGTAACAGCAGGCAGATTGGTGCGTGTCCACTTGCCGCCGCCGTTCTCGGTGATATACACCTCTCTAGGCCCAGTGGTGTTATCTGTGCTGACAACCACGGCCCAGAAGCTGGGGTTGTCCGGTGCAATGGCCACATCGAACACTTGGCCACCAGTAGGGTTGCCGTAGTCAGTGACCACCTGGGCATACAGATTGACGCCGGGGGTATGGTTCCATATTATGCCCATCAGCGGTGAGACCATCAGCATTGGCTGCGAAACAGGAAGCATGATAAGACCTTTCACTGCGGCCAGTACCGTTGCCCCATCGCTGCCCACGGCTATTTTCTGTACTTCCACACCTTGTCCGAACATTGTAATCCAATCGACGTCGAACCTAGCCTGAACTGAGCCAGGCATTTCTACCTGGTCCCACTTGCAGACGCCGGCCTCGACTGGCGATGGACTGACGAGGTTGGTAGGTATGATGAAGCTGGCTACTAAAAGCAAAGCAGCCAGGACTCCAAACATACTAGGATATTTCGTTTTCATTATACCTCCTAAGTTTTGTAAACTCCGAAGGGCTCTCTTGAAAGCAGAACATGTAGCCTCGACCTTTTTCCTCACATGTAGCCCCGACCTTTTTCCTCACATGTAGCCCCGACCTTTTAAGGTCGGGGTCACGAGGCTAAAGCCTCGCGGCTACATTAGTAAACACTCTCAAGTTTTCCTTTCGGAGACCTTCGGCGAAATTCGACCTTATCGCCTCCGGTTTTAGAAACCCTTTACGGGGAAAGTATTCACTTTTTAAAGCGGGTATTTGTTAAGCCTGCCCTTTCAGGCTGCTCCACACATAGCCCAGAAACACTTCTCTGGGTTTGAGGTTTTATGTCCCGGAGCCAGGACGGTTTTGTGGTTGCCTCTGCCGGTCTTGCCGGTTTTGGCTTCCTGTCATCCGCATCACCTCCTTTATCTCATAGATGCTTCAATAGGCAAGGATTTCTCCTTGCCATGGTACTATTGTACCACGTCTGTCAATACCCCGTACGTTGGGAAATCAAACATCAAACATCAAAAATCAAAGTTTAAAAGTTACGTTGTCGCACCGAGGCGCAATGGTAAATATGGTCGATTTTATAGCCGAAAGTATGAGCTAAAATCATACTTTTGGTGGATAAGAACACGAACCAAGCCTCGACCCCTCAGGGTCGAGACCATGGGGTTAAAACCCCATGGCTACATCCGTGATTTAAATCAGATATGTAGCCCCGACCTTTAATTTCCCTCCCGTAGCCCCGACCTTTTAAGGTCGGGGTCACGAGGTTAAAACCTCGTGGCTACATTTGTGATTCATCCGCTGAGGTTAAAACCTCGTGGCTACATTTGTGATTCATCCATTGAGGTTAAAACCTCGTGGCTACATTTGTGATTCATCCATTGAGGTTAAAACCTCGTGGCTACATGTTTTACACAAACAGTTGGTTGATATTGCTGAATTCGAAGGAGCCTGAATATGGATACCGGAGATAATCTGTAGCTATTCCCTTTCTGGCCGGGTTTTCGAAAATATATCGGCCTACCGCTGAAGTGGCCTCGTCTTTTCTCAAGACGCGGTCGTAATAACCTGGCTGCCACAATCTGACGCCGTAGCGGCGGTTAAACCAAAACGCCGTCCGTTGCTTAAATACGGAGATAAATTTCCTCAAGTTGGCATTCTCGGTCTTACCCTCAACGAGGAGATGGAGATGGTCGGGCATAAAACAATATGCCCAGACATAGAAGCCTTTCAGTTTGGCTGTTTTCTCCAATGCTCGGACTGCTTCGCTGACGCAATTACCATTGACAAAATGACCTGCTTGTTTGTGGCAGCGCAAAGTAATGAAATAGCGGTAGCAGCCTTTGTAAGGGAAGTCCTCGAGCCTCGTCCGTTTCGTTTGTTTGTCGGGCTTACTTTTCATTCGTTAGTTTTGCATTTTATGAACACGTGTATTTGTTTAATGTTTTAATGTAGGCTCGACCCTTTAGGGTCGAGACCATGAGGTTAAAACCTCATGGCTACATTCTCCCTCACATGTAGCCTCGACCTTAAATTTTCCCCCTGTAGCCCCGACCTTTTAAGGTCGGGGTCACGAGGTTAAAACCTCGTGGCTACATTTGTAATTAATCCGCTGAGGCTAAAACCTCATGGCTACATGTTTTGATTAACCATGATGTTAAAACCCTGCCACCACATGTCTTGTGGTGGTCACTTGTAGTATTCGCGTACACGGCGGAAGAAGGCGCGGACGACGAGTATGAAGATGGCGGCGAAAATCAAGCCGCCTATGACCAGATACCAGGTGGAGAAAAAGCCGACCTGGAAGGGGTAGGGGGAGAGCGCCCAGTCGCTTTCATTGCCGGCACCGTCAACGGCTTTGACCCGCCAGTAATAGGTGCCCGGCTCCAGCTTGATGGTGCAACCCGGCTTGGTCAGGCCTGTCTTTCTCATGCCCGGCTCCAGTGGGAAGAAGCTCAGGTTGTTATCTATCTCCAGTATATAGGTGACGCCGCTGGGGTCGGAGACGTCGGTCCAGGCGAAGGCGACAAGCTGGGCGCCGAAGGTGCCGAACCTCTGCTGCTTCTCTCCGGGGGCGATTGTGTTTGGCATCGGCGGTGCCTCGCCTTCCAAAGGCAGGCCGTAGGTGGCGACATTGCCCGCCTTGTCGGTGGCGGTAATCACGTGGTTGGCCTCAGAGCTTTCCGGCACAATGAACTTATGGCTGAAGTTGCCGCTATCGTCGGTGGTCGGCGAGTCAGCTACAGCAGCCTCATCGTACTTGATGGAGACCTGACTTTTGGCGGCAAAGCCGCGGCCGCTCAGCGTGACCTCGGCGCCGATGTCGGGATGCTCGGGTTCAAGGCTTATCGTCGGGCCGACATTAAGGCTGGCGACGATATCTCCGAGGGACATATTTTTCACCGTCGCCTTGAACTCGTGATTGCCGGCGATGGTATAGGGGATGGCGAACTCGGTGCTGAAGCTGCCCAACTCATTGGTGGTGATGGCAAGCTTGGTATCTGTGCCATCGAAGCTCAGCTCAACGTCTTTCTTTTCCGGGAAGCCGGTGCCAGTGACGGTGGCTTCGCCACCGGGTGTGACTGACGCCGGGCTTACCTTTATATCAGGCACCACCGAGAAGCTGAAGCCGTAAGGTGATTCGGGACGGTAGTTGCGCAGGAACTGGACGTAGTTTATGCCATAGGCGGCTTCGGGTATGGTGAAGCTGACGGTTACCTTCGTCTCCCCTGTGGGTACCTCACCCGTGGCCAGCAAAACGCAGCTGCCCGTATTTACACAGTCCTCGGTGATGGTGGTTTTGCTCCACAGAATCCGGTAAGGTCCACCCACAGGGCGGGAGCCGCCGTCTATAGTTACAGATGCCGTAGAGCCGACCTTACCTGTGGTGCCGATTTCTCCACTAACTGTGGAGGAACAACTGCTCTCCGTTCAGCCATCGGCTCTGACCGCTGACGGCACCAGCACCATCGCCAGCGCCACAACCAGCAGGAAATAACTTAAGAACTTCATGCTTAAGATTTTATACCCCTCCGCCTTGGCCTTGTCAAGTCTCAAGCTGCCAGCTCCCATCTCCTCTCCCTTAGCCTCTATCTTTTAGAAATCTCTTCTCCCTGTAGCCCCGACCCTTGAAATTTCTCCCTGTAGCCCCGACCTTTTAAGGTCGGGGTCACGAGGCTAAAGCCTCGTGGCTACATGTTGTGATTAATCCACTGAGGTTAAAACCTCATGGCTACAGTTCCCATCCCCTCTCCCTTGATGGGAGAGGGCTAAGGTGAGGGTGAAAAATGCGACAAAATCGCCTTGAATATATAGAACATTAGTGCTAGCATTGCCCTGTCATGGTTGGCAGTGAACTCGACTTATTGCCCGACGACATCAACTGGCGGGATGAGGGCTGTGAGGTCTTTGGGTCCTGTCTGAATTGTCCGCTGCCGAGATGTTTGGAGGAGGAGCCGAGAGGACAGCAGAGGCTGAGGCTGGCGGTGCGGAATAAGCGGATGGTGGAGCTCAGGCAGGGCGGCAAAAGCGTAAAGGAAATAGCCGGGCTTTTCGGCGTCAGCCGCAGGACCGTAGAGCGAGCCTTAAAAAATCAAAGATTAAAACGCAAAAGTGTAGCCCCGACCTTTTAAGGTCGGGGTCACGAGGTTAAAACCTCGTGGCTGCATTTGTAATTTAAATCACAAGTGTAGGTGCGACCTTTTAAGGTCGCACGGGCGGGGTTAAAACCCCGCCGCTACATGTTTTGATTAATCCGCTGAGGCTAAAGCCTCGTGGCTACAATTCTGGATTTAATTCGAGAGTAAGAAATGACAACCTTTAACCCCCAGTCATTAAGCCAGCTCGACCGCTCACGCCTTGCCGACTACAAGGCTAACCTGGACTTCTACAACGGCGAGCAGTGGACGGACAAAAGCAATCCTTCGCGTCGCTCAGGACGCCAGCTCGTCTTTAACTACGCCAAAATCGCCATAGACAAGGTAACCTCCTACCTCGCGGAAGGCTTAAACTTCGCCTGCGAGCCTATAGAAAATCAAACATCAAATATCAAAAATCAAAAAGACACAGCACGGGCAGCCGAGCAGGTTATCTACGAGGTCTATGCCCAGAACAACCTTCAGGAGCTTGACTACGAGACCGAGGTGGACACCGCCATACTGGGAGACGGCTGCTTTAAGGTCACCTGGGACGCCCAGGAGAAGCGCATCCGGGTCACCAGCCCCGACGTCAACGGTCTCTACGCTTGGTGGCTGGGAGACGACCTGTCGAAGGTCTGGCAGGTAGCCAGCCGCTACCCGCTGACAAAAGACGAGTTAGAGCTGCTCTACCAGAAAAAGACAGACAAGAAAACAGTCACCATCACCGAGGTGTGGACAGTCAAGCAGTTCACGCTCTTTATGGACAACGAGGTCCTCGAGGACAAGCCAAACCCCTACGGCTTTATCCCCTTTGTTATCTTCCCCAACTTAAGGCAGCCGAAGCATTTTTGGGGCACTTCGGATATACCCCCGCTGCGCCAGGCGCAGCGGGAGCTTAACCGCGCCCTCTCCCAGCTATCCCGCATCCTGGAAGTCTCAGGAAATCCCATCGCCGTACTTGAGGGAGTCGAATCAGCCGAGGAAATAAAAGTCGCCCCGGGCCAGGTGTGGACTATACCCGAAGAATCAAAAGCCTATCTCTTAGACCTGCTTGCCGGCGGCGGCATCAGGCTGCACGTTGACTATATCGACATGATTTACCGCTGCCTGCATGACATCTCGGAAGCCCCCAGGGCAGCCTACGGCGGCATCCAAAGAGAGCTGTCAGGCGTCGCCCTCGAGGTCGAGCTGCAGAGCTTATTGCAGAAAGTCAGGCGCAAGAGGACTATCAGAACCGCAGCTTACCTCAGGCGCTGCCGGATGATTCTAGCCTTGCATAAGCAGTTTGCCAGGCAGGACTTAACCAACGTCAGCCTGCGCATCATCTGGGGGGTGGTGCTTCCCCAGGACAGAGCCAGGCTAGCCCAGAACGAGCAGCTTTTGGTGCAGTCAGGCGTCCATTCCCGGAGGACGGCCATGGACGAGCTGGGCATCAGAGACCCCGAAGCCGAGCTAGCCAGGTGGATAGAGGAAAGAGGCAAAATCCTGGCCATGAATCAGCAGTTCAGGGCACAGTCTACCCGAGGCGGAGCGAGAGAGAGAGCGACAGCCGCCGAAATGGAGGCCGAGCCTTTAACTGAATAGGAAGGGATTACAGCGATGAGAAATTCCAATGCCAAAACATGTAGCCTCGACCTTTTAAGGTCGAGGTCACGAGGTTAAAACCTCGTGGCTACATCTGCTTGTAAATCGCCGTAATCAATCCGACTGCAAGGAGGAAAGAATTGGCAGAAGAACCCAAAGAACTCAAGGAACTCAACGAACACAGTGCCGAGGATTACGCAGCCCTAAAAGCCGAGCTTGAAGCTGAAAAGCAGAAAGCGCAAACCATAGTGGCAGAGGCTACCCAGGCGCTAACCGAAAAGGTAGCCACCCTCGAAGCCGACTTAACCGCCAAGACCGGTGAGCTCGAGACCATTCAAGGCCAGCTAGCCGAGGCCTCCGCAAACTTTGAGGGAGCTAAGGCAGCCTATGCCTATGCAGTAGAGGACTTCAAGAAGCTGGTGCTGGCATCCAACCCCCTGTTTACCCCCGACATCATAGGTGGAGACACCATCGATGCCGTCAAAGCCTCCGTGGAGAAAGCCGGCGTACTGGTGAGCAAGGTCAAGGAAGGCCTCGAGGCACAGGCGTCAGCCCTGTCGCAGCTTAACGTAGTCCCGGCAGGCGCCCCGGCCCGCAGCCAAATCAACACCGAGGGCTTAAGCGCCAAAGAGAAAATCAATCTCGGGCTGGAGCAAGCCCGAAAACGAAAGGAGTAAAAATGGGGGAAATCCCAAATGCCAAAACATGTAGCCTCGACCTTTTAAGGTCGAGGTCACGAGGCTGAAGCCTCGTGGCTACATCTGCCGGATTTAGGATTTTCTCCGAAGGAGATTAACATGGCAATATCTTTAACCGAAGCAGCCAAGCTTAGTAACGATGTCCTGTTACAGGGCATCATCGAGACTATCTTGAAGGATTCACCCATCCTTCAACAAATGCCGTTCATCGAGATTATCGGTAACGGTCTCACCTATAACCGGGAGAAGACGCTCCCCACCGCCGAGTGGCATGCCGTCAACGCCGACTGGGCGACTTCACCAACCCCGGACTTCGACCAGCTCACCGCTACCCTGGCTATACTGGGGCAGAACGCCGATGTGGACAACTACATCAAGCAGACCCGCTCCAATATCCAGGACATCGAGGCAGCCATTATCGAGCTTACCGCCAAAGCGCTGAGGCATGAGTTCGAGAGCAAGTTTATCTACGGCTGCACCGCCGACTACCTGGGCATCACCGGCAACGCCAACACCTTCAACGGCTTAATCAAGCTCATAGCCACCGGCACCGCCAGCAGCCAGGTTA